>Ga0134128_10001711_pt1 | contig 27830 bp, 29 predicted proteins | sample KB31754_FD_96462 | JGI IMG/M metagenome (GOLD analysis project Ga0134128, IMG submission 96462) | Terrestrial soil microbial communities with excess Nitrogen fertilizer from Kellogg Biological Station, Michigan, USA - KB3-175-4 | ecosystem: Environmental > Terrestrial > Soil > Unclassified ...
CAGATCGTCTATTACGTCGCGAGCGCCGCGGCGCTGGGCGCGCCCGAGCGCGGGGTCGCGTTCGCGGTGCCGACCGGCAATTTCGGCAATGTCTATGCCGCACATGGCGCGCGCCGCATGGGGCTGCCGATCAGCCAGCTGGTCATCGGCACCAACCGCAACGACATCCTCGCGCGCTTCATCAATGACGGCGCCATGACCATCGGCGCGGTCGAGCCCTCGCTGTCGCCGAGCATGGACATTCAGGTCTCGAGCAATTTCGAGCGGCTTTATTTCGAGCTCGCGGGCGGCGATGCGGCGCGCGTCGCCGCGGCCATGGCGGCGTTCCGCCGCGACGGCACGCTGCCGGCCTCGCGCGCCGAATGGCATCAAGCGGCCGCGCTCTTTGCCGCGCAGCGCGTCGACGATGCCGGCATCCTCGCGGAGATCGCCGCGACCTATCGCGCGACCGGCGTGATCCTCGATCCGCACAGCGCGGTCGCGGTCGCCGCCGCCAAGGCGAAGCGCGCCGATCGGGCCACGCCGATGGTGGCGCTGGCGACGGCGCATCCGGCGAAATTCCCCGAGGCGGTCGAGCGCGCGATCGGCAAGAAGCCCGAGATGCCGGTTCGGCTCGCGGGGGTGTTGACGGCGCCCGAGCGCGCGCCCGCTCTTGCCAACGACCTCGGCGCCGTCGAGGATTTCATCCGCGCCCATGCGAGCGCGGTTCTCGCCGGAGCCGCACCATGACCGTGACAATGAGCCGGCTCGCCAATGGCATGCGCGTCGTCACCGATCGCATGGACTCGGTCGAGACCGTCTCGATCGGCGTCTGGGTCGATGTCGGCACGCGCCACGAGCCTGCCGCCATCAATGGCGTCGCCCATCTCTTGGAGCATATGGCCTTCAAGGGCACGCAGCGGCGCAGCGCGCTCGACATCGCCGCCGAGATCGAGGCGGTGGGCAGGCATGTCAACGCCTATACCTCGCGCGAGCACACCGCCTATTACGCCAAGGTGCTGAAGGCGGATGTCGCGCTCGCCGTCGACATCCTCGCCGATATTCTCCAGAACTCGATCTTCGATGCGAACGAGCTGGAGCGCGAGCGCGCGGTGATCCTCCAGGAGATCGGCCAGGCGCAGGATACGCCCGACGACATCATCTACGACCTCTTCCAGGAGTGCGCCTATCCCGATCAGCCGATGGGCCAGCCGGTGCTGGGCCGCAGCGAAATCGTCAAGCAGCTCGATCGCGACAGCGTCGCGGGCTACATGCACAGCACCTACGCCGCGCCGGGCATGCTGCTGGTCGCCGCCGGGAATGTCAGTCATGACGCGCTCGTCGCCGCGGCCGAGCGCTCCTTCGCGGCGCTGACGGCGCATAGCGCGGCGGCGACCGAGCCGGCGCGCTATGTCGGCGGCGATTGGCGCGAAGAGCGCGAGCTCGAGCAGGTCCATGTGCTGCTGGGCTTCCCCGGCTTCGCCTTCGCCGATCGCGATTACTACGCCGCCTCGATACTGTCGACCGCGCTCGGTGGCGGCATGTCCTCGCGCCTCTTCCAGGAGATTCGCGAGAAGCGCGGCCTCGTCTATTCGATCTATTCCTTCAGCCATAGCTACAGCGATGGCGGGCTCTTCGGCATCTATGCCGGCACCGGCGAGGACGAGGCGAGCGAGCTCATGCCGGCCTTGACCGCCGAGATCCGCCGGCTCGAAGCGGGGCTCAAGCCGGCCGAGCTCGAGCGTGCGCGCGCCCAGCTCAAGGCGGGGCTGCTCATGTCGCTCGAGGGAACGACGGCGCGCTGCGAGCAGCAGGCCAATCACATGCTGGTCTTTGGCCGGCCGCTCGATCCGGCGGAACTGGTGCGCCACATCGACGCGGTCGACGAGGATTCGGTGATCCGCGTCGCGCGCCGGCTCGCCGCGGCGGCGCCGACGCTGACGGCGCTCGGGCCGATCGGCCGGATCGAGGGTTATGATCGCCTTGTCGAACAGCTGAAACCTTGAGGCAGGAAACGGGGGCGGGGGTGGCGCTCGATCTGCTTCGTCTGCAACGCCTGTTCGGCGCGGCCCCGCCTCCCTTTCGCCTCGTCGGCCGGGTCTTGGCGCTGCGCGCGCCCGAGCGCCAGGATTGGCAGGCCTGGGCCGAGCTGCGCGAAGCCTCGCGCGCTTTCCTCACGCCCTGGGAGCCGTTGTGGAGCGACGATGCGTTGACTCGGGCCGCGTTCCGGCGCCGGCTCGCGCGCTATGCCTTCGAGTGGCACAGCGATCAGGGCTACACCTTCCTCCTTTTTCGCGTCGAGGACGGCGCGCAGCTCGGCGGCATCAGCCTCACCAATGTGCGGCGCGGCGTCGCCGAGAGTTGCAGCATCGGCTATTGGATCGGCGAGCGTTTCGCGCGCCAGGGTTACATGACCGAAGGCTTGGAGCTGACGCTCAAATTCGCCTTCGAGCGCCTGCGGCTGCATCGCGTCGAGGCGGCCTGCCTGCCGCACAACGTGCCGAGCCGCGCCTTGCTGCGCAAGGCGGGCTTCCGCGAAGAGGGCTATGCGCGCGAATATCTCTGCATCAACGGCAAATGGCAGGACCACGTTCTCTTCGGCCTGCTTGCGAGCGAATGGCAGAAGCGCAAGCCCGGCGCGTGACTCAGGTCGCGGCCGGAGCGGTCAGGCGTGGCCGGCCTCGCCGGAGAGGGCCGACAGATCGACGCCGAGCTTGGCGATGGCGCGGCGCCACTTGTCGTCGAAGCCGACATCGAAGATGAGATCGTCATCGGCCGCGACGTGCAGCCAGCCATTGGCCTGGATCTCCGCATCGAGCTGGCCCGGACCCCAGCCGGCATAGCCGAGCGCGAGAAGGCGCCGCCGCGGCCCGGCGCCGCCGGCGATCGCGCGCAAAATGTCCATGGTCGCGGTGAGGCCGATGCTTGCGCCAACGACCAATGTCGCCGCCTCGGTGTAGTCAGCCGAATGCAGCACGAAGCCGCGTCCCGATTCGACCGGCCCGCCGAAATGCACCGGCGCATCGCGGAAACCCTCGCCGGTGAGGCCGAGCTGGCCCATCACCTCGGCGATCGAGGGCTGTTCCACGATCTTGTTGATGACGAGGCCCATCGCACCGTCCGCACTATGCGCGCAGAGAAAGACCACCGAGCGGGCGAAGCGCGGGTCCTGCATTTGCGGCATGGCGATGAGCAATTGTCCGGCGAGCGACGTCACGGGGCCAATTCCTTCTTGGGTTCAGATAAGCGACACCGCGCCGCCTTGCAAGCCGGCGCGGCGCGCCGGATAAGCGGGGCCGCGCCGCGAGCCTGACGAATTCGTGACCTTGGCGGGCGCTGGCCAGCTTATATAAGAGGGATATCCTTAAGGGGCATATGAGACGATTGCCGATCCACGGGCTTTGCCGGTTTCTCGCGGTCTTGGCGGCGCTTCTGCCGCTTTCCGCCCAGGCGCAAGAGGAAGCGGCCTCGCCCTGGTTTCAAACCGATCAGGGCAAGGTCCGGCTCATCGCCGGCCAGGCCGCGCTGGGCGATGCGCAGCAAATCAAGCTCGGGCTCGAATTCGCCCTGCAGCCGCATTGGAAAATCTATTGGCGCGCGCCGGGCGATGCCGGCTATCCGCCGCAGCTCGATTGGACCGGCTCGGACAATCTCGCCGGCGCGACGATGGAATGGCCGGCGCCCGAGCGCTTCTCGGTGCTGGGGCTGGAGACGGTCGGCTATACCGGCGCGGTGGTGCTGCCGATCGAAGCGCGGCTCGCCCAGCCCGGCGAGCCGCTGCATCTGCGCGCCAAGCTCGATTACCTCACCTGCAACGATGTCTGCATTCCCTACAAGACCACGCTCGCCCTCGATCTGCCGGTTGCGGGCGATGGCGCCGCCTTCGGACGGCTTATCCAGCGCTACGAGGCGCTGGTGCCGGGCGACGGCACGGAATCGGGGCTTGCGCTCGAAAGCGCGGTGCTGCGTGCCGGGAGCCCGCCGGTGCTCGATCTGCAGGTGCGCAGCAGCCGCGCGCTGACGGCGCCCGATGCCTTCATCGAATCGCCGCAGGCGGTCGGCTTCGGCGCGCCGCTCGTCCTCGGCGACAGCGACGGCATGGTGCTGCGCCTTCCGGTCAGCGGCGATTGGGCATCGCTGCCCGGCCACCCGCTCGCCGTCACCCTCATCGACGGCGCGCGCGCCATGGAGGGCAGCATCACCCCGGTGCGCGGCCCGGCCCTGGTCGATCTCGCCACCCTCGCGGCGATGCTCGGTTTGGCGCTGCTCGGCGGGCTCATCCTCAACCTCATGCCCTGCGTGCTGCCGGTGCTGTCCTTGAAGCTGCTCGCGGCCTTGCCGAAGCCGGGGCAAAGCCCGGGCCGGGTGCGGCGCGGCTTCCTTGGCACCGGCGCGGGCATTGTCGCGTCGTTTCTGGTCCTGGCGCTGGTCACCGCCGGCTTCAAATCCGCCGGGCTTGCCGTCGGCTGGGGCGTTCAGTTCCAGAACCCCTATTTCCTCGTCTTCCTGGTCGCCATCCTGACGCTCTTTGCCTGCAATCTTTGGGGGCTGTTCGAGGTGCCGCTGCCCGCCGGGATCGCCGCGCTGGGCGAGCGCGCCAATCTCGGCAATTTCGCCGCCGGCGCCTTTGCGACGCTTCTCGCCGTGCCGTGCTCGGCGCCGTTCCTCGGCACGGCGCTGGGCTTTGCCTTGGGCGCCGGCCCGCGCGAGATCATCGCCATCTTCCTCGCCCTCGGCTTCGGCATGGCCTTGCCCTATTTCCTCGTCGCCGCTTTGCCGCGGGTGGCCGCTCTCCTGCCGCGGCCGGGACGCTGGATGATCCATCTCCGGCGCGTCCTCGGGGTGCTGCTGGCGGCGAGCGCAGCCTGGCTGCTCTTCGTGCTCCAAGGCGAGATCGGCCTGCGCGCGGCGCTCGGCATCGGCGTGCTGATGGCGATCGTCGCGGCGACCCTTGCTTGGCTGCGCGATGCCGGGCCGCGCTGGGCGATGCTCGGCGTGGCGCTGGCGGCGGCGCTGCTCGTGCCGGCGGCGGCGCGCCCGCCCGCCGAGACGGCGCCGGCGAGCGGCATCTGGCGCGCCTTCGATCCCGCGGCGATCCCGACCCTGGTGCGCGACGGCAATATCGTCTTCGTCGACGTTACCGCCGATTGGTGCCTTACCTGCAAGGTCAATGAGCGGCTGGTGCTCGATTCGGCCGGCGTGCGCCAGGCGCTCGATCGCCCGAAAGTGATCGCAATGCGCGCCGATTGGACACGGCCCGACCCGGCCATCGCCGCCTATCTCTATCGTTTCAAGCGCTACGGCATTCCTTTCAACGCGGTCTACGGCCCCAGCGCGCCGGGCGGACTGCCCTTGCCGGAGCTCCTCACCGCCGGCGCGGTGACGCAGGCGCTGACCGGGGCCGCGGGGCGCTGACGCGGGGAGGCGCCGGGCGTGATTTTTCCCAATCGAGCCGCTATGGTGAGCGGCGTATTCGCAAGACCAATGAGGAGGCGGCGATGACCATCGCGGTTGGCGACAAGATTCCCTCGGCCAAGCTCAAGACCATGACGGCCGAAGGCCCCAAGGATATTTCGACCGACGAGATTTTCGGCGGCAAGAAAGTCGTGCTCTTCGCCGTGCCCGGCGCTTTCACCCCGACCTGCTCGGCCAAGCATCTGCCGGGCTTCGTCGAGAAGGCGGCACAGATCAAGGGGAAGGGCGTCGACACCATCGCCTGCCTCGCGGTCAACGATGCCTTCGTGATGGGCGCCTGGGGCAAGGCGCAGAACACCGACGGCAAGGTGCTGATGCTGGCCGACGGCGCCGCCGCCTTTACGAAGCAGCTTGGGCTCGATCTCGACCTCTCGGCGCCCGGCATGGGCGTCCGCTCCAAGCGCTATGCGATGGTGGTCGATAACGGCGTCGTCAAGGCGCTCAATGTCGAGGCACCCGGCGCCTTCGAGGTCTCGAGCGCCGACGCCATCCTCCGCGCACTTTAAGGGCTTTCCCGCCCAAGGTCGGCCGCGCCGCGCGCCTGCTCGACGCCTTGTCGGGCGAGCGCGTCGGCGCGTTCGTTTTCGGGATGGCCGGAATGGCCACGGACCCAGCGCCACTCGACGCGGTGGCGCTCGATCGCCGCTTCGAGCCGCTGCCACAGATCGACATTCTTCACCGGCTTTTTGTCGGCGGTCTTCCAGCCATTGCGCTTCCAATTGTGGATGTAGCGCGTGATGCCGTCGCGCAAATACATGCTGTCGGTGTGAAGCCGCACGAGGCTCGGCCGCTTCAGCGTCTCGAGCGCCTGGATCGCCGCCATCAGCTCCATGCGGTTGTTGGTGGTCGGATTGGCCGAGCCCGAGATCTCCTTCTCGTGGCCCTTGGCGACGAGCAGCGCGCCCCAGCCGCCCGGGCCCGGATTGCCGCTGCAGGCTCCGTCCGTGTAAATGTCGACCGCCGGCGCGTCGCCTTCGCTCACGGATCGAGCCCGTAGGCGCTGCTTTGCGACACGCCGCGGTGAAAGCGCAGCTTCATCAGATATTCCTTCGGGTCTTTGGGCTTCACCAGCGCGCCCGCCGGGTGGTGGAGCAGGTCGTAGAGCCGCGTCAGGAGAAAGCGCAGTGCGCTGCCCCGCGCCAAGAGCGGCAAGGCCGCGAACTCCGCCGCGCTGAAGGGCCGCTTGGCGCGGTATTGGCCGAGCAGAAGGCGCGCCTTGGTGACGTTGAAGCTGCCATCGGTCTCGAAGCACCAGGCGTTGAGGCAGATCGCGACGTCATAGGCGAAGGCATCGGTGCAGGCGAAGTAGAAGTCGATCAACCCCGACACCGCCTCGCCGCGGAAGAAGACGTTGTCCGGGAAGAGATCGGCATGGATGACGCCTTGCGGCAAATCCTTCGGCCAGGCGCGCTCGAGCGCGCCAAGCTCGGCCTCGAGCTCGGCGGCGAGCCCCGGCTCGATCGTGTCGGCGCGGACGCGGCAGGCCTCGTAAAGCTTGCGCCAGCCGTCGAGCGAGAGATCATTGGCGCGCCGGCCTGGGAAATCCGCGACGGCGAGGTGAAGCTGGGCGAGGGCGCCGCCCAGCCCGGCGCAATGGACCGGCAGGATGCGGCGCGGCCACATGCCGTCGAGAAAGCTGACGATCGCCGCCGGCCGGCCGCAGAGCAGGCGCAGCGCCTTGCCGTCGCGGCCGTGAATCGGCGTCGGGCAGGCGATGCCCTTCTTGGCGAGATGGTCCATCAGCGCCAGGAAAAACGGCAGGTCGGCCGGCGCGACTCGCTTTTCGTAGAGCGTCAGGATGAAGGTGCCGCGCTCGGTGCGCAGCAGGTAGTTGGAGTTCTCGACGCCTTCGGCGATGCCCTTGCACGAGATCGGCTCGCCCAGCGCGTATTCGGCGAGAAAGCTCCTCAGCTCGTCGTCGGGTACGTCGGTATAGACCGCCATCCGTATCGTCGCGGCGTCTCGCCCGACGCTTGTGCCCCGCGCACGCGTCGCATAGAGTGCGTGCCGGTTGGCCGGCTGCCGCAAGCCAGCAACCTAGTACAGAGATCGAGCGCAAGGAAGGGGCGATGGACCGAGTGGCGAGAGCGGTGCGTGCCGCGGCGTTGATCGTCCCAGCGGCGTTCTTCTTGGCTGCGTGCTCGAGCGGCGGGGGCACCTACAAGACCGGCTATACCTGCCCGGCGACGACCACGGTTCCCGATCTGCAGACCCTGGCCCGGCTGGTGCCCAACAGCAGCGTGCAGACCATCCAGACCGCGGGCCGGATCGCGTCGGTACATTCGGATTGCGACAAGGAAGCGAAGGGCGTCGCCACCAAGCTGTCGATCGAATTCGCCGCTCTGCGCACCTCGCCGAGCATTCAGCATATCGACCTGCCTTACTTCGTTGCGATCGCCGACAGCGCCGGCAATATTCTCGGCAAGCAGCAATTCAGCCTGGGCGTCGACTTCCCCAAGGACGCGCCGACGGTCCGCGCGACCGACAACATCACGGCGCATCTGCCGCTCGAGAATCCGCAGCTCGGCAATGTCTATACCGTGATCGTCGGATTCCAATTGTCGCAGAGCGAGCTCAAATTCAACCGCGCCCACCAGCAGTGACGCGCCTTTCCTCGCGGCCGGCCTCGGATTCGGGCGCCGGGCATCGCTGATGCTGCGCATCGCCGCCTTCCTTCTCGCGTGCCTGGTCGCCGCCGCGCCCGCCGCGGCCGAGGAGCCGCGCCTCAACGTCTACAATTGGTCGGATTACATCGCGCCCGACACCATCGCGAATTTCGAGAAGGCGACCGGGATCAAGGTCACCTATGACGTCTATGACAGCAACGAGACGCTCGAGGCGAAGCTCCTCGCCGGGCATTCGGGCTATGACGTCGTCGTGCCCTCGGCCTCGCCCTATCTCGCGCGCCAGGCCGCCTCGGGCGTCTACCGCAAGATCGACAAGAGCCAGCTCAAGAATTACGGCAATCTCGATCCGCTTCTTTTGGCCGCCGCCGCCAATGCCGATCCCGGCAATCAATATGGCGTGCCCTATATGTGGGGCACGACCGGCTATGGCTATAACCGCGCCAAGGTCAAAGCGGCGCTGGGCGATCACGCGCCGACCGACAGCTCGGCGCTGATCTTCGATCCGAAAAATGCCAAGACGCTGGCCGCTTGCGGAATCTCGCTGCTCGATTCCGCCCAGGAGATGATCCCCGCGGCGCTCGCCTATTTGGGCGGCGATCCTTTGAGCCGCGCTCCGGCCGATCTCGACCGCGCCGCCACGGTGCTGACGGCGATCCGCCCCTTCATCCGCAAGTTCCATTCCTCGGAATACATCAACGGCCTCGCCAATGGCGATCTCTGCGTCGCCTGGGGCTATTCCGGCGATATCGTCCAGGCGCGCAATCGCGCCCGCGAAGCGAAGAACGGCATCGTTATCGCCTACACCATCCCCAAGGAAGGCGCGATGATCTGGATCGACATGATGGCGATCCCTGCCGATGCGCCCCATCCCGGCAACGCGCTCAAATTCATCGATTACATTTTGCGCCCCGAGGTCGCGGCGGCGATCAGCGACGCGGTCGCTTATGCCAATCCCAATCGTGCGGCAACGCCGCTGGTGGAGAAGGCGCTAACGAGCGATCCCAATATCTATCCGCCCGCCGCCGTGCGCGCGCGGCTCTTCTTCGACAAGCTGGTCACGCCGCAATATGAACGGCTGCGCACCCGCGCCTGGACGCGCATCAAGACGGGCGAGTAGCCGCGATGGTGTCGCATCTCGCGGTCGAAGGGGTGGTGAAGCGCTATCCGGGCGCGGCGTCGCCGGCTGTCGCCGGCGTCTCCTTTGCGCTCGAACCGGGCGAGTTCTTCGCCCTGCTGGGCCCGTCGGGCTGCGGCAAGACCACGCTGCTCCGGCTGCTCGCCGGGTTCGAGGCGGTCGATCAAGGGCGCATCCTCATCGACGGGCAGGACATGGCGGGCGTGCCGCCCTATGCGCGGCCGGTCAACATGATGTTCCAATCCTACGCGCTCTTCCCGCACATGACGGTCTTCGACAATGTCGCTTTCGGCCTGCGCCAGGACGGGCTGCCGCGCGCCGCGATCGCCGCGCGCGTCGCGGCGATGCTCGATCTCGTGCAACTCGGTGCCTTGGCGCGGCGCAAGCCCAACCAGCTCTCGGGCGGCGAGAAGCAGCGCGTCGCGCTCGCGCGGGCGCTGGTGAAGGAGCCGAAGCTCTTGCTGCTCGACGAGCCGCTGACCGCGCTCGACCGCAAGCTGCGCGAGGAAACCCGCTTCGAGCTGGTGCGCATTCAGCGCCGCGTCGGCATCACCTTCCTGATGGTGACCCACGACCAGGACGAGGCGATGAGCATGGCCTCGCGCGTCGCGGTGATGAATGAGGGCCGTATCGTCCAGATGGGACCGCCCGGCCAGGTCTATGAATATCCCGCCAACCGGTTCGTTGCCGGCTTCCTTGGCGCCGTCAATCTCATCGCCGCGCGCGTGATCGCCGCTGAGAACGGCGTCCTCTCGCTGGAGAGTGCGGAGGCGGGCGGCGCGCTCTCGGTTGCGCATGAGCGCGCGCTTGCGCCCGGCACCGCGGTCGCGCTGGCGCTGCGGCCCGAGAAGATCGCGCTCGCGCCAAGCCTCGATCCGCGCTGGGCGAATGCGCTGTCGGGGCGAGTGCGCGCGCTCGCTTATCGCGGCGAAGCGTCCGATGTCGAGATCGAATTGCCGACCGGCAAAATCCTGCGCGTGACCCTCGCCAATGCCGAGCGCCGCATGGGCGCGCCCTTCGCGCCCGGCGAGGCGGTCGCTTTGGGCTGGGCGCGCGAGGCCGGGTTGGTGCTGGAGCCGTGAGCGCCGCGCCGGACGCCGCTCGGCGCGCCTCCGACCGGCTGCGCCGGCTCGGGGTGGTGGCGCTGCCCTATGGCTGGCTCGCGCTCTTTTTCCTCGCGCCCTTCGCCATCGTACTCAAGATCAGCCTTGCCGAGCAGGCGATGCGGATTCCGCCCTATACGCCGCTCCTCGCCGATGGCAGGCTGCATGCGAGCGCGGCGAATTATCTCTTCCTCCTGAGCGACAGCCTTTATGTCCGCGCCTACCTGAACGCCATCGGCTTTGCCGCGGCGGGCACGCTGCTCTGCCTTCTCCTCGGCTATCCGCTCGCTTATGGCATCGTCCGCGCGCCGGCGCGCTGGCGCAACGCGCTGCTGCTGCTCGTCGTCCTGCCGTTCTGGACGAGCTTCCTCATCCGCGTCTATGCCTGGATCGGGCTCCTCAAGGGCAACGGCCTCATCAACAATCTGCTTCTCGATCTCGGCCTCGTGCAGCAGCCGCTGCCGCTCATCGACAACGCCTTCGCGATCTATGTCGGCCTCACCTATTCCTATCTGCCCTACATGGTTCTGCCGCTCTATGCGGCGCTCGAGAAGCTCGATCCGGCGCTGATCGAGGCGGCGTTCGATCTCGGCTGCCGTCCGGCGCGCGCGTTTTGGCGCGTGACTTTCCCGCTCTCCCTGCCGGGCGTGATCGCCGGCTGCCTTCTCGTCTTCATCCCGATGTGCGGCGAGTTCATCATTCCCGATCTCTTGGGCGGTCCCAACACGCTGATGATCGGCAAAGTGCTGTGGGACGAGTTCTTCACCAACCGCGACTGGCCGCTCGCGGCCTCGGTGGCGGTGGCGATGCTCGCTCTTCTGGTGGTGCCGATGGGGCTGCTGCGGCGCTATTTGACGGCGGAGAGCGCATGAGCGGACGCTTGTCGCCGTTTCTCGCCGCGATGCTGCTGTTGGGATTCGCCTTCCTTTACGGGCCGATCCTGTCGGTCGTCGTTTATTCCTTCAACGCCTCGCGGCTCGTCACCGTCTGGGCCGGGTTCTCGACGCGCTGGTACGGCGCGCTCTTGGAGAACGAGCAGATCAAGAGCGCGGCGCTGACGAGCTTCGAGGTCGCGCTCCTCGCCGCGACCGGCGCTCTCATCCTCGGCACGCTCGCCGGCTTCGCGCTGGCGCGCTACCGGCGCTTTGCCGGCCGCACCCTCTTCGGCGCGCTCCTGACCGGGCCGCTCGTCATGCCCGAAGTCATCACCGGCCTCTCGCTGCTGCTGCTGTTCGTCGCGCTCGAAGAGGCGATCGGCTGGCCGCGCGGCCGCGGCGTTCCGACCATCGTCATCGCGCATGTGACGCTCGGCATGGCCTATGTCTCGGTCGTGGTCGAGGCGCGGCTCGCCGCCTTCGATCGCTCGCTCGAGGAAGCGGCGCTCGATCTCGGCGCACGGCCCTCAAAGGTCTTTGCCGCGATCACCTTGCCGCTGATCGCGCCGGCCCTCGCTGCGGGCTGGCTGCTCGCCTTCACCCTCTCGCTCGACGATCTGGTGATTGCGAGCTTTACCACCGGCCCCTCGGCGACGACTTTGCCGATGGTGATCTTCTCGAGCGTGCGCCTGGGCGTCAGCCCGCAGATCAACGCGCTCGCAACGCTCCTGCTGGTGTTCGTCGCGCTGGCGATCCTCGTCGCCGGCCGGATCCTCGCTAGGACTCGTAGCGCAGCAGCGAGGTGACGGGAACGTCGAGGCGGGTGCGGCCGTTGAGGAAGTTCAGCTCGATGATGAAGGCGGTGCCAATGACATTGGCGCCGACCATGCGGCAGAGCCGCACGGCGGCGGCCATGGTGCCGCCGGTGGCGAGCAGGTCGTCGACCACCGCGACGCGCTGGCCGGCGGTGATCGCGTCCGACTGAATCTCGACCGTGTCGGTGCCGTATTCGAGATCATAGGTGTGCGGAATGGTGGGACCGGGCAGCTTGCCCTTCTTGCGGATCATGACGAAGCCGCGATTGAGCGCAAAAGCGACCGGCGCGGCGAGGAGAAAGCCGCGCGACTCGATGCCGGCGAGGAGGTCGGGCTCGAGCGGCTTCAGTGCCTGGACCAGCTGGCGGATGGTCTCGTGCCAGGCGTCGGGATGCTTCAGCAGCGTCGAGATATCGTAGAACAGGATCCCGGGCTTCGGGAAATCGGGAATGCCCCGGACATGCTGCTTCAAATCCACGGCTCGGCTCCTTGTGTCGCGCGGACGAAAGAACCGCTAATCTACCCGACTTCGTGGCGTGCGAAAGCTCAATCGGGCGCTTGCCGCGACGCAGGAAAGAACGACGCAGGGCATGGCCGAGGAAGCTTGGATCGAGGCGAAACGCGCGGGGCCAGGTCTGGACCTCGCCGCCGGCGGCCGCTGGCTCGTCTCGAGCGCGGCCTTGCTCGATGCACGGCTCAAAGTGCTGGACCGCGCCTTCGAGAGCGCGGCGCCGCCGCGGCGGGTCGCGATCGATTGCAGCAAGGTCGAGGCGCTCGACACGGTCGGCGCATGGCTGTTGCTGCGTCTCGTGGCCGTGCTGGAGAGTCGAGGGGCCGCGGCGACGATCGAGCATCTCGATGCGCGGTTTTCGCCGCTGCTGCGCCAGGCCGAGAAATTCGCCCGCGCAACGGCGCCGGCGGCGCCCGAGCGGCGCGCCGGCCCGATCGATCTCCTTGCGGAGCTCGGGCGCATCACCAGCAGCGCCATTCGCCAGATCGCCAGCGGGCTCGATTTCTTCGGCCTCGTCGTCATCACCGGCCTTGGCACGCTGCGCCATCCGGGGCGCTTCCGCTTCGTTGCCTTTGTCAGCCATATGCAGCGCACCGGCAGCACCGCCCTGCCGATCGTCGGACTCCTGTCCTTTCTCGTCGGCATCGTCTTCGCCTATCAGGGCGCCGATCAGCTGCGCTATTACGGCGCCGAGATTTTCACCGTCAATCTGCTCGGCCTCGCCTTCGCGCGCGAGCTTGGCGTGCTGTTGACCGCGATCATCGTCGCCGGCCGCTCGGGCAGCGCCTTCACCGCCGAGATCGGCACGATGCAGGTCAACGAAGAGATCGACGCCATGACGACGCTCGGCCTCGATCCGATCGAGGTGCTCGTCCTGCCGCGTTTGTGCGCGCTCGCCGTGACATTGCCGCTGCTCACTTTCTATGCCAACGTGATGGGGATGGTCGGGGGTGCGTTCATCTGCGACTTGTCGCTCGGCATCCCGTTGCCGCTCTTCTTGCAGCAGCTTCGAGGGGCGATCACGGGATGGAGCTTTTGGCTGGGGATTCTGAAGGCGCCGTTCTTCGCGGTCTGCATCGCGCTGATCGGCTGCCGCGAAGGCCTGGCGGTGACGCGCAGCGCCGAAAGCGTCGGGCGCCTCACGACGCTCTCGGTGGTCGAATCGATCTTTCTGGTGATCATTTTTGATGCCGCCTTCTCAATCATTTTCGCCCAGCTCAACATCTGACGCGCCGATCCTGCGCGTCCGCGGGCTCGAGACCCGCATCGGCGGCCGGATTCTCCACCGCCAGATCGATCTCGATTTGCATGCGGGCGAGGTTCTGGCCGTGGTCGGCGCCTCGGGCGCGGGCAAATCCGTCCTGCTGCGGGCGATCTTGGGCCTCATCCGCCCAAGCCAGGGAACCGTCGAGGTGTTCGGGCGCAACCCCGCCGCGCTCGATCCCGCCGCGTTCCGCAGCGTCGAGGCGCGTTGGGGCGTGCTGTTTCAGGACGGCGCGCTGTTCAGCTCGCTCACCGTCGCCGAGAACATCGAGGTGCCGCTGAAGCAGCGGCTCGACCTGCCCAAGCCGCTGATGGAAACCATCGCCGAGCTGAAGATCGCGCTGGTCGGTCTGCCACCCGACACGGCGGGGAAATATCCGGCGCAGCTTTCGGGCGGCATGCGCAAGCGCGCGGGCCTGGCGCGCGCGCTGGCGCTCGATCCGGCGCTGCTGTTCCTCGACGAGCCGACCGCCGGCCTCGATCCGATCGCCGCCTCGGCCTTCGACATGCTGCTCCGCGATCTGCAGAAAAGCCTCGGCCTCGCGGTGATGATGGTGACGCATGACCTCGACAGTCTCGTCGCGCTCGCCGACCGCATCGCGGTGCTAGTCGACGGCCGGCTCAAGCTCGGCACGCTCGATCAGATGCTGCAAGAGACCGATCCGTGGATTAAGGAGTATTTCAGCGGGCCGAGGGGACGCGCTGCGCGGCCAAATCTCGTGATGGGAGACGGAGACTAGCATGGAAACCCGCGCCGCCTATGTTGCCGTCGGAACCTTCGTCCTTGCGCTCAGTATCGGCGTGGTGATCGCCGTGCTGTGGCTGGCGCACGCGCAATTCAACGAAGCGAAAACCCGCTACGACATCTATTTCGCCTATGTCGGCACCGGACTCGGTCAAGGCTCGCCGGTCCGGATCAGCGGCGTGACCGTCGGCCGTGTCGTGCGCGTCGGGCTCGATTCGGACAATCCGGGCCGCGTGCGGGTCACGGTCGAGGTCGATGCCGATGCGCCGATTCGCTCCGATTCGGTCGCCTCGATCGAGATCACCTCGCTGACCGGCGGCGCGGCCGTCGAAGTCACGCCCGGGAGCAAATCCGCGCCGCCCATCCAAATGACCGGCACCGAGCCCAACCCGATCATCTGGTCGCGCGAATCCGACATCCAGCAGCTGGTCGCCTCTTTCCCTCAGCTCTTGAACAAGGTGACGGACCTCACCGTGCGCCTCTCCGACACGCTCGACGACAAGAACCGCGCCGCCCTGGCGGCGACGCTCGACAATCTCAGCAAGGTTACGGCGGTCGCCGCCGCGCACAGCAACGACATCGACCAGCTTATCGTCAATGGCGCGGCCGACATGAAAGACCTCAAACAGGCGATCACGAGCCTCAACGACGCTGCTGTGCGGGTGGACACGCTTGCCGCCAATGCGGGCGACGCGGTGAACGATTTCCGCGGTCTCGTCCGCGACAACCGCGCGCCGCTCAAGGATTTCACCCAGAACGGGCTCGACGAGCTGCGCCAGCTTCTGGCGCAGACCAGCACGCTGGTCGCGACGATGAACCGGACGATGAACTCGATCGAGCGCGATCCATCGCTGCTGCTCTATGGCGATCGTCGTCAGGGATACCGCCCGCAATGACGCGCCTGGCATTCCCGCTCGCCGCTCTGGCGACGCTCGCGCTCGCGGGCTGCGGCGGCATCCTGCCGCAGCCGGCGCCGCCGCCGCAGCTCTATCGCCTGACCCCCGCGGCCCAGTTCTCCGCACCGCAGCGCGCGGTCCCAACCCAGCTCGTCATCGACGCGCCGGAGGCCGAAGCGGCGCTCGATACCACCCGCATTGCGCTGGCGCGCGGCCCGACGAGCCTCGATTATTTCGCCGATGCCGCCTGGACCGACCGGCTCTCCTCGATGCTCCAGGCGCTGCTGATCGCGTCCTTCGACAAGGCCGATCGCATCGCCGCCGTTGGCCCGCAAAACGGCGAGCTGCGCGCCAATGTCGCTCTGGTTTCGACGGTCATGCATTTCGAGGCGGTCTATGGCGGCGAGGGCGCGCCGAAATGGCGAATCGAGATCACGGCAAAGCTCGTGCGCATGCCGGAGCGGACTTTCATCGCCTCGCGCAGCTTCGCGGCCGAGGCGCCCGCCGCCCGCAACGATGTGCCCGCGATCGTTGGCGCCGCCAACGCGGCCTGGCGGCGCGTCGCGAGCGATATCGTCGATTGGACCGCGGCGACCTTGGCGCGGCCCCCTCGTTCCTGACGCCGCTGCGCGCTTGCCAGAGGCGCGGCCGCGCGACATAACCCCGGCAGGGGGTGCCGCAAAAATCCGATGGTCGATCTCGCCCGACTGTCCCGCGCCGCGTTGGAAGCGATGGAAGCGCATGGCGGCGCGTTGCGCGATGCGCAACAGGCGCTGGCGGCGGCGGGTAGGTCGGTCGTCGCCGCCCTGCTCGGCGAGGCGCGGACCGTCTATGAATGGCAACACTACCCCGCCGGCGATGCCTATGATCCGGCAAGCCATGCGCAGTATTTCTATCACGCGCATCCGGCAAGCGAGGCGGCGGCAAAGCGCAATGCCGGCGCGGGCCCGGCCGAGCACGGGCATTTCCACACCTTCCTGCGCGCCCGCGGCATTCCCGCGGGGATAAGCCCGCTGGTTCTGCCCGAGCTCGCGATCGCCGAAAATCCCGCCGCGCCCAAGGCGCCGCTCGAGCCTTCCGCTCCCGAGACCGCCGATGGCGGCGAGGCGGAGCCCTGGACCCATCTCGTTGCGATCGCGATGGAAGCGGGCGGTACGCCGCTGCGCTTTTTCGCCACCAATCGCTGGGTCACGGGCGAGACCTGGTATGCCGCCGCCGATGTCGCGGCGATGCTCGACCGTTTCGTGGTTGCGCCGGGCGGAGCGGCGCCGCTGGTCAATCGCTGGGTGACGGCGCTGATCGGGCTTTACAAGCCCGATCTTGCCGAGCTCCTGGCGCGGCGCGACGCGGCGGTGATGGATTGGCGCCGCCGGCGGCGCGCCAAGGTCCATGTGTTCGAGGATCGGCGGCTCGAAATTGCCGCGACGCTCGAGATCGACATCGAGCGCCGGATCGAGCTCATCGCGGCGGCGCTGCGCCGCGTCGCGTGAGGCGGCTTCAGTGCTGCTGCGGTGGCGGCGGTGCGACCGGCGCGTTGACCGGCAAGCGGCGGGCGCGCAGGCAAGCCTGGCGCGCCGCCTCGCGCTTGGCGTTGCTGTCGGCGGTGTGATCGGGGAACTGCTTGGCCGCCTGCTTCGTGCAATCGTCCATCTGATGCCAGATGGAGAAATTCTGCTTTTGCTGCGTGTCCGCGCGGGCGGCGTGCGGCGCGGCAAGCGTGCCGGCGAGCGTCAACGCGACGAGAGATGCAAAGAGGGGAATTGTGCGCATGAGCCTCCTGTCTCAGCCATCGGATGCAACGCGCCGCCGTCCGCGCCACGCCGCCGCCGGCAGATAAATCGCGAGATAGAGAAGGATCGGCCCGATGATCAGCAGGATCGAATTGCCCTGCTCGCGCCGCAGCAAGCGCCGCGCATCCTCGCGCGCCTCGGCGAGACACGTGGCCACAGCGGGGCCGACGCGCTCGCCGCAGACCGCGCCGATGTAATCCGTCACCGTCGTCAGGCGGCCATCGACCCGGATCGCATCCTTGAATTGCGGATAAAGCCGCCAGGTCATGGCGATCATCCAGGCAACGGCAAGGAGCGCGAAATAGCGCGCCAGCGGCGACATCTCGGACAAAATTGGCCCGTTCCTCTCTCAAGCCGCATCCGGGTGGGCCATCCCGCCCGGATGCCGCGATTATAACGCCTGGCGCCGCGCAACAAATCCGCCGCCGGGTTAAAATTTTGCCGGTCAGGCGATGCCGGCCGCGTGGCGCACGCTCCAGATCATCGAGCTGCGGACGACATATTCCTTGTGGCGGACCGGATCGGCGGCGATGGCGCGCAGCTCGTCGAGGTTGCGTTGCCGCACCGCCGGGTCTTTCTCCTCGAGCACCTGCTTGTTGCGGATCGATTGCGCCTGGACGAAGGCGACATTGGCGGCGCGCCGCTGACGCACATATTTGTCGAGCAGCGCCTCCTCGGCCTCGCCGCGGGCGACTTGCGCGAGCTTCTCGCCGAGATTGAACGTCGCCTGCAGCGCCCCGTTGAGGCCGAATGCGCCCAAGGGATTGTTCACATGCGCCGCGTCGCCGACGATGACATAGCGGCCGCGGCGGAACTCGGCGGCGACGCGCTGATGCACGCGGTAGATATTGGTGTGGACGATGTCCCACGGGCCGGGCAGGGCGAGGAAGTGCTTGAGGCCCTTCGCCGCGAAGTCATGGCCCAGCACCGTCTCGTCGGAGAGATCGGGATCGGGCGGGAACAGCACGCGCCAGAGTCCGGGCGGCCCCTCATGCGGCATCTTGAAGATCGCGCCCCAATCGACCGGATCGGCGACATAGGCGTTGAAGGTATAGCCATGCGGCGCGAGGTCCTGGCGAATGCCGATGACGAGGAAGCGCTCGGGCCAGGTGAAGCCTTCGAAGGCGACATCCATCAGATGCCGCACCGCGCTGCGCGCGCCGTCGGCGCCGATGAGATAGCGTCCCCGCACCGTCTCGATCCCGCCCGGCGTCTCGAACCGCGCGGTGACGCCCGAGCCGTCCTGTGTCGCGTCAACGAAGCGATGCGCGAATTTCACCGTGCCGCCGAGCGTCTCGAACCGCGCTTTGAGCAGCGGTGTCAGCTTGAACTGCTCGCAATGGAAGCGGAAAGGATAGGGCGTCTCGTCCTTGAGCAGGGAGAGATCCCACTCGACGATCACGCCTTCCGCGCGGCCGCGAATCTGCCAGCGCGGCACCTTGATGCCCATGGCGAGGAAATCCTGGCCGACGCCGATCGAATCGAGCAATTCGACGGTCGGCGGATGGAAGGTCCCGGCGCGCAGATCGCGCGGCAGCTTCTCCTCCGCCTCGAAAACCAGCGCCGGCACATCGGCCAGCGCCAGGCGCACGGCAAGCGCCAACCCCGCCGGCCCGGCGCCGACGATCAGAATCGGATCAGGTTTTGCCAAATTCACCCTCGCCTCGCGCCGAACAGCGGCGCCAAGTCACCCTAGAGCGAGAGCCTTTCCTGTCAACCGGCGCGGCACCGCGCCGCCGGCTTACATCGGCGGCTTGACGCCGTCTTTCTCGACCGTCACCGATCGGGCGGTGAGCGTGCCGTCCGTGCCCTTGCGGGCAAAGACATAGACCGCCTTGCCGCGCTTCAGATCGCGTGGCGTTGCCGGAACCGGTGCGACGATCGGCGTCTCCGGCCCGACGATCACCTGCGCCGTGCCGTTCTTGTAGTTGACCGAGAGGATCTGGCCCTGCGGCGCCTTGGCGATGCCGATCACGGTCGCGTTGGTCATCAGGCTTTGCGGGCGCAGATCCCAGGGATATTGGCCTTCCCCCGCGCCGCGCCGCGCTTCGGGGAAGATATGCACCTCCACTGCGTGGAGCTTGCCGTCGGCGCCCGGCACCGAGGTCGAGCCGACGAAGTCGCCGGCATGGATATCGGAGAGCTTCTTGCGCACCAGACTCTGCACGCGGTAGCTCGGGGCAAGCAAGACCGTCGCGAGCGCGCCGTCGCGGGTTTTGATGGTAAGGCTGCGATCCTGAAGCTTGACGATGGCGCCGCGCACGCTCGTCGGAACGCCTTGCGGCGCCTGCGCCAGCGCCGGCGCGATCAATCCGGCGATCGTCGCGGCGACGAGAAGGGGTTTTGTCCACATCGTTATGGCCTCGAGCGGTCGCAAAGCGCCGCCGCGCGGGGCGAGCGCTTGGCTCCCCTCGGCTCCGGCACGAGCGAGATTAAGCGAAATGCGCCGGCGGGCAAGCCGCCGGTTACATCGGCGGCTTGATGCCGTTCTTCTCGACCGTCGCGTTGTTGGCGGTGATGGTGCCGTCGGCGGTCTTGGTGGCGCGCAGGAACACCGCTTTGCCGGGCTTCAGATCGCTCATCGACGCATCGGTATTGCCGACGATCTTCGTTTTCGAATCGACCACGACCTCGACCGGCTTTCCCTTGACATTGACCGTCAGCGTGCCGCCCCTCTTGGCCGTCGCGACGCCCGTGGCATGGGCGTTGGTCATGATGCTGCCGGGCCTCAGATCGTAAGGAAACTGGCTTTCGGGAACGAAAGGCGGCAGGAAGTGAATTTCGACGGCGTGCAGCTTGCCGTCCTTTCCCGGCATCGAGGTCGAGGCGACGTTGTCGCCAACCTTGATGTCGCTGAGCTTCTTCCTCGCGAGAGCGGAGACCCGGGAATTGGGCGCAAGCGCCACGGTGACGGTCTTGCCGTCGCGCTCCTTGACCGTGAGGTTCTGCCCGGCCAGTTTCGCGACCGTGCCGCGTATGTTGACGGGCGTGCCCTGCGGCGCCTGAGCGAAGGCCGGCATCGCCAAGGATGCAAGCAGTGCGACGACGAGTAATGGCTTTGCGCGCATGATGTCTCCCCCTGTCTCCGAGGCCGCCACCCGTGCGTTTTCGCGCGGGGCGTGCCGGGTCGCTCATACCATGAAGGGTCGAACACGGGCAGGCGCGGCGCCCTCACTTTTGCGTTATCGCGCCGGTTGATTTCGCCGGGTCCGGCGGGTAAGCACCGGCATTATGGATGCGCTCCCGGCCGAACTTCTCGGCGAAATCGCCAGACGGCGCACCTTCGCGATCATCTCCCACCCCGATGCCGGCAAGACCACGCTGACGGAGAAGCTGCTGCTGTTCGGCGGCGCGATCCAGCTCGCGGGCGAGGTCAAGGCGCGGGGCGAGCGACGGCGCGTGCGCTCGGACTGGATGGAGGTGGAGCGCGAGCGCGGCATCTCGGTCAGCTCCGCCGTCATGAGCTTCGAGCATGACGGCCTCGCCTTCAACCTCCTCGACACGCCCGGCCACCAGGATTTCAGCGAGGACACCTACCGGACGCTCACCGCGGTCGACAGCGCGGTGATGGTGCTCGATGCCGCGCGCGGCATCGAGGCGCAGACCTTGAAGCTCTTCGAGGTGTGCCGCCTGCGCGACGTGCCGATCATCACCTTCGTCAACAAGCTCGACCGCGAAGGCCGCGAGCCGTTCGATCTGATGGACGAGATCGAGCGCCGCCTTGCCCTCGACGTCGTCCCGGCGAGCTGGCCGATCGGCATGGGGCGAGACTTCCTCGGCACCTACGATCTCTTCGCCGACGCGCTGCTGCTGTTCGAGCGCGGCGCCGGCGAGCGCATCACCGACCCGGTGCGCTGCAGTGGTCTCGATGATCCCAAGCTCGAGCAGCTCCTGCCGACGGCGGCGCTGCAAAAGCTGCGCGAGGAAGTGGCGATGGCGCGCGGCTTGACGCCGGCTTTCGACCGCGAGGCCTATCGACAGGGTCATATGACGCCGGTCTTCTTCGGCTCGGCGCTCAACAATTTCGGCGTGCGCGAATTGATGAAAGGCGTTGGCGCGCTGGCGCCAAGCCCGCGGCCGCAGCCGGCGCTGCCGCATCCGATCGAGCCGGGCTCGCCCAAGGTCGCGGGCTTCGTCTTCAAGGTGCAGGCGAATATCGATCCGCAGCATCGCGACCGCATCGCCTTTCTGCGCCTCTGCTCGGGCCGCTTCCGCCGCGGCATGAAATTGAAGCATCGCCGCAGCGGCAAGACCATGAGCATCCAGAACCCGGTGCTGTTCCTCGCGCGCGAGCGCAACCTCGCGGAGGAGGCCTGGCCGGGCGACATCATCGGCATTCCCAATCACGGCACGCTGCGCATCGGCGACACGCTGACCGAAGGCGAGGAGCTGCGCATCACCGGTATCCCGAGCTTTGCCCCCGAGATCCTGCGCCGCGTGCGCCTCGAAGACCCGATGAAGTCGAAGCATCTGAAGCGCGCGCTGGAGCAGCTCGCTGAAGAGGGCGTGACGCGCGTGTTCCGTCCGCTGACCGGCGGCGACTGGATCGTCGGCGTCGTCGGTCCGCTGCAGCTCGAAGTCTTGGCCGCGCGCATCAAGAGCGAATACGATCTCGGCGTGCGTTTCGAGCAGAGCCAGTTCGAGACCGCGCGCTGGGTTTCGGGCGCGGCCGAGGAGGTGAAGCGCTTCGAAGATGCCAACCGTTCCATGATCGCCGAGGACCATGACGGCGTTCCGGTGTTCCTCGCGCGCAATGCCTGGGATCTCGACCGCATGACGAAGGACTGGCCGAAACTGACCTTCAACGCGACGCGCGAACAGACCGAGGAGCTGGCGGGCGGGTAGGTGTGGGGACGCTCTTTGACCGTCGTCCCCGCGAAAGCGGGGACCCAGGGCGGGTTACGCAAGGAGATCATCATAGAGATCGCGCCATGAGGGATTATCGCGCTCGATCAGTTGCAACTTCCATTGACGGCGCCATTTCTTGAGTTGCTTTTCGCGGATGATCGCTGCTTCCATCGTGGCGTGGAATTCGAGATAAACAAGCATGTGCACGTGATAATTCTCGTGAACCCTTCGACCGCTTCTGTGCGATGCTGCCATGTCCTCTGCGCGACGTTGCTGGTCACGCCGATGTAGAGGGTACCGTTTCTCCGGCTGGCGAGAATGTAGACGCATGGTTGCTTTTGCTTCATATGCCGGTTGCTCGCTCTGGGTCCCCGCTTTCGCGGGGACGACGGGAATTATTGTTCTGAGCTGCTTATCATCATGATCCGTCTCTCCGTGCTCGACCAATCGCCGATCCGCGCCGGCGGCACGCCGACGCAGGCGGTCGCCGAATCGGTCGAGCTGGCGCGCGCCTGCGAGCGCTGGGGCTATCACCGCTATTGGGTCGCCGAGCATCACGCATCGGACGGCTTGGCGGGCGCGTCTCCCGAAATTCTCGCAGCGCGCCTTGCCGCGGCGACGCAAACGATGCGCGTCGGCACGGGCGGCGTGATGCTCTCCCATTACAGCGCGCTCAAAGTCGCGGAGCAGTTCCGCATGCTCGAGGCGCTCTACCCCGGGCGGATCGATCTCGGCATCGGCCGCGCCCCGGGGAGCGATTACGCAACGGCCAGGGCGCTCGCCCATGGCCCGGGCGCGCTCGGCATCGAGGAATTCCCGCGCCAGATCCAGGACCTGCTGGCATTCCTGCGCGATGCCATTCCCGACGGCCATCCCTTCGCCGGCATCACGGCACAGCCGCGCGGCGCAACCTACCCCGAGCCCTGGCTTTTGGGCTCGAGCGACCAAAGCGCGCTCTATGCCGCCTATTTCGGCTGCGCTTTCTCCTTCGCGCATTTCATCACCGACCGGCACGGGCCTGATATCATGGCCGCCTATCGCGAGAATTTCCGCCCCTCGGTGTGGTATGACGCGCCGCTCGGCAGCATCGGGGTCGCGGCGATCTGCGCCGAGAGCGAGACGCAAGCGCAGCGCCTTGCCCTCTCGCGCGACCTCTCGCGGCTGCGCATGGATCAGGGCATTCGCGGCCCGGTGCCGTCGCTCGAAGAGGCCGAGGCCTATCCCTATTCGCGCGAGGAGCGGCTGCGCATCGCCTTCAACCGCCAGCGTCAGGTGATCGGCGATCCGGCGCAGTGCAAGGAAAAGCTGCTGGCGCTCGGGACAAGCTACGGCATCGAGGAATTCGTGATCGTGACGATCACCTATGATTTCGATGCGCGGCTCAAATCCTACGAGCTTCTGGCGCGGGAATTCGGCCTCGCGCCGCGCAGCTGAGCGTCACCCGCCCGGGCGCTTGCGCTCGATCTCCAAGACTTCGCCGCGTCCCGCCGCGCGCAGCTCCTCGGCCGCCTGGCGCAGCCGCGTGAAGGCGCGGATGCTCAACGGGATGGAGGCGATGTAGATGAAGCCGATCATGAGCAAGGTCGCCCAAGGCTCGGTGGTGGCGAGGGCGGCGAGGCCGCCGATCACCAAGAGCAGCGCCAGCGCCCATTCGCGCGGCACCTTGATGCGCTTCGCCGAAAAGGTCGGGACGCGGCTGACCATCAGCGCGGCGGTCGCCGCCAGCACCGCGCCGCTGAACCACGGCGTGCGAAACCCGTCCCAGCCGAACTCGAAGTTGAGCAGCATGGGCAGGATGGCGAGGCCAGCGCCCGCCGGCGCCGGCACGCCCGTGAAGAAATTGTAGGCGTAGGCCGGCAAATCGGCGCCGATCTGGGTGTTGAACCGCGCCAAGCGCAGCGCGCAGCACACGGCGAAGAGCAGCGCCACCACCCAGCCGATGCTTTGCAGATTGTGCAGCGTCCAGACATAGAGGAGGAGGGCGGGGGCGACGCCGAAGCTGACGAAATCCGACAGCGAGTCGAGCTCGGCGCCGAATTCCGAGGTGCCTTTGAGGAGGCGCGCGATGCGCCCGTCGATGCCGTCGAGAATGCCGGCGACGATGATCGCGACCACCGCTTGCTGATAATGTTCGCCGAGCGCGAGACGCATCGCGGTCATCCCGGCGCAGAGCGCCAAGAGCGTCAAGATGTTGGGGATCATCCGGTTGAGCGAGAGGCCGCGGATCGGACGGACGCGCAGGCGGGGCCGCGGCATGTCAGTGCTCCGTCGCGCGGCGCAGCGGCTCGGTGCTCGAGGCATCGGCCAGCACGGTCTCGCCGCCCAAAGCGCGCTGACCGATCAAAGCCAGCACCGCCCAGCTCGGCGGCAGATAGACCTCGGCGCGGCTGCCGAAGCGGATGAGGCCGATGCGCTGGCCGGCGATGATCGTTTCGCCCTCGCGCAATGTCGAGACGATACGGCGCGCGACCAGCCCGGCGATCTGCACCACGGCAATGTCGCCACCGGCGGTCGAGAGCCGGGTTGCCATGCGCTCATTGTCGCTGCTCGCCTTGTCGAGGCTCGCATTGAAAAATTTTCCCGGGCTGTAGGCAAGCTTGGCGACGTTGCCGGCCATCGGCGCGCGGTTCACATGTACGTCGAAGACGCTCATGAAGATGGCGATCCGGCGCATCCTCTGCGGGCCGAAACCGAGCTCGGGCGGCGGCGGCGCCTCGTCGATCGCGATGATGAGCCCATCCGCCGGCGACAGCACGAGACCGGGACGTTGCGGGCTCACCCGCCAGGGATCGCGGAAGAAATAGATGCACCAAAGGGTGGCCAAGAGGCCGAGCCAGCCGAGCGGCTGCGCGATCCAGAAGAGGATCGCGGCCACGACGGCGAAAATCGCGATGAAGCGCCAGCCATCGCGATGGATCGGCGCGAGAACATGCCTCAGCACAGCGTCAGCCTCCGGCCTGGCAAGCGATGGCGCGATCTCTTCAAGCGGCACCCATTCCCCATTCGAGCGGACCATGCTCTAGCGGAAATGGGTTAAGCCTTCTATCGCCCTTCGCGCCGCCAGGCGAGGAAGAAGGCGCCGAGCGCGAGGATCAGCGCCAAGAGCCCGGGCAGAAGCGGCGTCTCGCTGACGCCGGTGACGACATAATCGCCGTTCTGGCGCAGCCCCAGCCAATTGCGGCCGGACAGGGTGCGGTCCGGGCCGACGCGGCGCAGCTCGGGGATGGCGCCCGGCCCGACCCAATAGGTGCCGCCGCCCGTCGCCTTCACATCGGCCGCGACCTTTTGGTCGGTGGTGCGCACATCGGCAAGCTCGATCGGATTGAGCGCGCCGGCGGCGGCCAGCGCGGTGCGCGTGCCGTCCGTGATCCGGTAGAGCCCGCTCTCGGTCACCGGCAGCGAGCCGACGCTCCGCCCGCCGCTTTGCGGCGCCAGGTTGAGGGTCTGCGGCTTGCCGTCGGGGCCGGTCACCTGCACCGGCCGGTCATCGGGCTCGAGCGATTGGCGGGTGACGATCAGCCGATTGCCCGAGACCTCGGCGCGCAGATCGTTCTCCTCGAGGTCGGGCTCCTTCATTAGCCAATAGACCACGCGGCGCAGCAGATCGGCTTGCGGCCCGCCGCCTTCATAGCCGCGCGTCCAGAGCCACATCTCGTCGGAAAGCAGCTCGGCGACCCGGCCCTTGCCGACCCGGTCAAGGACGAGCAGCGGGTGATCGCCCAGCCCGTCCATCACCACCGTGCCGCGCCGCGCCTGCGCATCGACATCGAGGAACCAGCGCCCCCAGGGCGGCGTCTTCATCGCATCGGCGGGAAGGCCGGGGAGATCGGCGGTCACCGGATGGCGCGTGCCGGCCTTGCTCAAATGCGGCACATAGCCCTGCTCGAAAATCTGGCCGGTCGGCTCGGCCGGCAGCACGGCGCCCAGCGGCGTGCGGTAGAGGCTGTCGGGCGAGCCGAAGCTCGGCCCCGCCGCGTCAAGAAACGCGCCGCCCTTCTCGACATAGCGCGCGATGTTCTCGAGATAGGCGGGCGGCAGAACGTTCATCTGCTTGTAGCGGTCGAAGATGATCAGGTCGAACTGATCGAGTTTCTCATCGAACAGCTCGCGGATCGGAAAGGCGATCAGCGACAGCTCGCGGATCGGCGTGCCGTCCTGCTTCTCGGGCGGGCGCAGGATGGTGAAATGGATGAGGTCGACCGACGGATCGGATTTCAGGATGTTGCGCCAGGTGCGCTCGCCCTGATGCGGCTCGCCGCTGACCAGCAGCACTTTGAGCCGGTCGCGCACGCCGTTGATGACCAGCGCGGCGCGATTGTTGTCGAGGGTAAGCTCGTGCGGGCCGCGCTCGGCTTCGAGCTCGACGACATTGGCCCCGCCATGATCGATCGGGATCGTCAGCGGCACGTCTCGCCCGAGCGGCACGGTGCGAATGACCGGCGCGCCGCCATCCTTGCGCAAGGTGAGCCGCGCCTCACCGCTGCCGCCGTCCGGCAAATCTTCGATCCGCACATTGATGTGCACGTCCTTGCCGACGAGGCCGAAGCTCGGCGCATCCTTGACGACGAGACGCCGGTCCGCCTCGCCCGGCTGACCGGTCAAAAGCACATGCAAGGGAGCATCGAAGCCGAGCTGGGCCGGCGCCGGCATGTCGTGCACCTCGCCATCGGTGATCATGATCGCGCCGGCGATGCGCTGGCGCGGCACATCGGCGAGGGCGCGGGTCAGCGCGGTGTAGAGCTGCGTGCCGGTATCGGCCATCGGCGCATTGGCGTCGGGCGCGCCCGCATGGACGATCCGCACATCGAGGTCCTTGAAGGCGGCAAGGCGCTGCTCCAGCGTGTCGAGCGCCTGCTGCGCATAGAGGCGGCGCTGGCCGATCCGCATGCTCGGCGAATCATCGACCACCACCACCGCCACGTCCTTTTGCGGCACGCGCTGCTCCTCGACGAGCGAGGGATCGAGCAGGATGACGAGCAGCATCGCACAGGCGGCGAGGCGCCAGCCCGTGCCGCGGGCGCGGCGCAGTGCGCCATAGCCGAGAATGAGCGCGGCGAGCGCGACGAAGACGCCGATCGCCAGCCAGGGCAGAAGCGGCGACGCGGCGACGCTATAGCCGCCGATGGTGGCGAGGCCGCTCATTGGCCGAGCCGCTCCAGGATCGCCGGCACGTGCACCTGATCGCTCTTGTAATTGCCGGTGAGCGCATACATCACGAGGTTGACGCCGAAGCGATAAGCGAATTCGCGCTGCGGCTCGCCGCCGGGCACCGCGGCGTGCAAGGGCCGGCCGCTGCCATCGATCGCCCAGGCGCCGGCCCAATCATTGCTGCCGACGATGACGCTCGAGACGCCGTCATTGACCTGATCGGCGGTCGGCTCGACCCACAGCGTTCCGCCTGCCCAGCGGCCGGGAAACTCCTGCAGCAGGTAGAAGGACTTGGTCAGGACGTGATCGGGCGGGACCGGGACGAGGCCGGGAATTTCGAGCCCCGCCGCGATCTGCCGCAGCCGCTGCTGCGTCGTGCTCGCGGTCAAAGGCGTGCTCTCGCCCTGATCCTGGGTGTCGAACAGGATGGTGCCGCCGGTTGCAAGATATTTGTTGATGCGCTCGACCGCCTGCGGCGAAGGCGGCGCCTCGCCCGCCACCACCGGCCAATAGAGCAGCGGGAAGAAGATCAGCTCGTCATGTTCGACATCGACCGCCATCGGCTCGCCGGCTTCGACCGCCGTTCGCTGTCTCAGGACCCGCGACAGGCCCGCGAGCCC
>Ga0134128_10001714_pt1 | contig 27793 bp, 16 predicted proteins | sample KB31754_FD_96462 | JGI IMG/M metagenome (GOLD analysis project Ga0134128, IMG submission 96462) | Terrestrial soil microbial communities with excess Nitrogen fertilizer from Kellogg Biological Station, Michigan, USA - KB3-175-4 | ecosystem: Environmental > Terrestrial > Soil > Unclassified ...
ATAACCAACCGAGTGTAACGCAATTACTTTTAGATTGCGGCATTCATTTAAAAAATGTGCATCCATTTTGTTGTAACCCGCTGCCAGCAATGCATCGCATTGCTGGCAATGTTCAATCAATTCCGGCTGTGTAAGTTCTCTCTTTTCGTTCCATTGAACAATTTCTATCCCTGCATCTCTCAATTTTTTTAATCCCGCTTCCGGGATCAATCTTGTAATAAAAACTTTCATGAATCATTTATTTATTCTCGCTCATGTAAAGTGCAAAGGTATGAAAGACGTTTTTGGCAATTATTTACGCGAAGCAATCTGACTTCGGATACGGCTTAAAGTTTCGGGAGTGATGCCAAGATAAGAAGCGATCATATGAAGCGGAACCCTTTGAATACAGCCGGGAAAATTATCCATCAGCTTGGTATATTTTTCTTCCGCTGTTTCGCTGAAAGAACTCATCAGTCTTCTTTGTGTTGCAATTAAATTATTCTGAATTAAGATTCTGAAATAGCGCTCCAGTGCAGGAATCTTTTGCAACAATATATCCCATGAAGATTTGGTAATTAATAACAACTCGCAGTCTTCAAGCGCTTCAATATTAAAACGTGAAGGTTCATTGGTAAGAAAACTATATAGATCGGCAATCCACCAACCTTCTGCCGAAAACTGTAGAATTGGTTCATTCCCTTTTTCATCTATGATAAAAGTTCGTGCCAGGCCACGTTCTACAAAAGCAGTATATCGGCATACATCACCCTCCTGCAACAAGTATTGGCGTTTACGCAATTTTTTTGGAATAAAAAGTGTTTTGCAAAAATCAAATTCTTCTTCACTAATCGAAATATGCTCTTTAAAACTTTTCAATAAAAGCTCATACATGAATCATTCATTAAGATTCGCAAATTAAATCAATTGAAATGAACACATCAACAAATATTCAAGTTTGTACATTTGCGCGTCTCTATTTAATGAAAAAAGAAAATAGTTATGGAAAATAAATACAACATCAAAGAGTTTAATGAAGTGATCCAACACAGGCGAAGCGTTTATCCCTACCAGTTTGAAAACAAAAAAATACCGGATGAAACTATCCTTCAGGTTCTGGAAAATGCTAACCGCGCTCCTACTCACAAACTCACACAACCATGGCGTTTCACGGTTTTCGGCGGAAAAGGGTTACAAACTTTTGCTGATCTGCAAACAGAAATCTATACCAAATATGCCGGAGAAAATTTCAAAGAAAAAAAATTGAAAAACCTGAAAGAATATCCTTTAATGTCTTCTCATGTGATCGTCATTGCCATGAAGAGGACAACAGAAATAAATATTCCCGAAGAAGAAGAGATTATTGCAACTGGCTGTGCAATCGAAAATATTTACCTAAGCGTTACTGCTTATGGACTGGGCGGTTATTTGTCAACAGGAGGAATTACATATATAGAAGAAGCAAAACAATATTTTAATCTTAATTCACACGATAAGCTAATCGGACTTTTTTACATTGGTTATCCGAAAAATCTTGAGATCCCTTTATCAAAGCGAACTCCGGTTATCGAAAAAATAAAATGGATTAATGAATAATTTTTAAAAAGGAAAACCGGAAGAGAGAGAGAGTCAACATTACTTTTTTATCAAAGTATCCATTCTTTTTCTTGATTTATTGAAGATCATAATTCCGTTTTTGATTCCTTTTCGCTTTTGCTTTTTTTCTTCTTCAGGCAAATGATTCACAGACTGACATGCTTCAGAGCAACAGCCATCGTATTTTTCTGCACATGATTCACATTGAATGAAAAGCAGATGACACGCCTCATTGGCGCAATTGGTATGGGTATCGCATGGCTTTCCACATTGGTGGCAATGACTTATTATTTCATCGCCAACCTTCTCTCCCAGTCTTCCGTCAAACACAAAATTTTTTCCCAAAAATTTATTCGGAAGATTCTCTTCTTTTACTTTATTCGCATATTGAATAATTCCTCCCTCCAAATGAAAAACATTTTTGAAACCATTATGGAGCATGTATGCGCTTGCTTTTTCACAACGAATTCCGCCTGTGCAATACATGATAATATTCTTATATTTTTTTTCTTCCAGCAAATTCACCGCCATAGGCAATTGCTCTCTGAAAGTATCAGAAGGGATTTCAATTGCATTTTCAAAATGCCCGACTTCATATTCGTAATGATTCCGCATGTCTACAACAATTGTTTCGGGATCAGCAGCAAGTTTATTGAAAGAGTCCGCATCAACATATTTTCCTTTTTTACTCATATCAAAACTGGGATCGTTAATGCCATCAGCTACAATTTTATTACGAACTTTTATTTTCAAAACCCAAAAACCTTTTCCATCATCATCTACAGCAATATTCAGACGAACATCTTTTAAGAAAGAAATTGAATTAACATATTCTTTAAATTTTTCAAAGTTCGATTGTGGCACACTGATCTGTGCATTAATGCCTTCATGAGCGACATAGATTCTTCCAAATACTTTTAATTCATTCAAATTCTTATAGAATTCATTCCGAAAAGCAACAGGATCTTCAATAAATGCATAGCGATAAAATGAAAGTGTAGTACGGGGTTCCTTTTCCTCAAATAGTAATTTCTTCAGTTCCTTTTGAGAAACACGATTATGTAATAATGCCATAATTAACTGATACCTGGTTTTTTTTGAGACATTTACAGGATGAATCAAACCTTTTTCAAGGCAGGTAAAATTAAGCTGCAAAGATAAACCAGTTGTGTGTTTTTAAAAAGGGGTATGCCTTTTGTTTAACCCGTAATGAATTAATTATTTATTAATTTTTAAATCAACTTTTATGAAAAAGACGATCATTGTTGTGGCAGCATTTTTTATAATGTCAGGCGCAAAAGCACAGAGTGCCCATTTTGGAATAAAAGCAGGATTAAACGCATCTTCACTTGGCTATGAAGGCAATTCAGATATGCAAAGTAAAATTGGATTTAATGCAGGCTTACATACATACTGGCAGCGAATTCTGGGCTTTTCAACCTGAAGTATATTATTCTGCTGAAGGAGCGAAAAGTAAATCCAACAGTAACGAGAGTACTGATTTAGGATACATCAATGTTCCTGTTTTAATACAATATATGTTCAGCAACGGTTTCAGATTAGAGGCTGGGCCACAGGTTGGTTTTCTGATGAGCGGCAAAAGCAAATTAAGTTCCACTACAACAGATATTAAAGACAATTTAAAAGGCGCTGTTTTTTCAATTCCTTTAGGCTTAAGCTATCTTACTTCAACAGGATTAGGATTTGATGCCCGGTATAATTTTGGTATCAGTAACATTTCAAAAACCGCACCTTCAAAAGTGAGAAGTAATGTTTTTCAATTTGATGTATTTTATCAATTCAGCGGGCCTAAAGTTTCCCGTTAACAAAAAAATAATTTAAAAATGAATTTCGGCCGGTAATACTTTTGCAATCATTTGTTGGCCCAATTTAAATTCATTTTTTTTCGTAATAATACTTCTAAATGTTTCTACATTTACCAATAAATTATTTTGAATGGAATCAAAAAAAATACATGAAAAATGGAAGTTTCCGGCCTTTGACAGAATTAATTCTTTTCAAAAACTTTTCATCTGTATTGCTGTCGCGGTAGCTGTTTATTTAATTGTTGAAATTAAAGACATTGATCTTCTTACTCATGTAATGATTGGATGGGATACTTTCAGTCTTTGCATGCTTGTGATGAGCTGGGTTACATTTTTCATAACCTCTTCTGAACAGATCCGCGAACAGGCGCGGGTTCAGGACCAAAGCAGTTCTATAATTTTTATAGTAGTATTGGTATCTACACTCGCCAGCATTCTTGCAGTGTTGTTGCTCCTTGTTACAAAACGCGCCGGAAATCATGGAATGAACTGGCGATTACCAATTGCTATTGCCGGAATGATTTTTTCATGGTTTTTAATTCATACTATTTTTACTCTTCGTTATGCTCATATCTTTTACGGAGATCATCCGACAATTCCAAACACTCAACATGGCGGCCTGGAATTCCCCGATGACTCAACGCCTGAATACATTGATTTTGCTTATTTTTCTTTTGTTTTGGGAATGACTTTCCAGGTTTCCGATGTTGTGATCACTTCTAAAAGATTCCGGAAACTGGCACTTCTGCATGGATTGGTTTCTTTTGGTTTTAATACCATCATGATCGCTCTTACTATTAATGTGATTGCAGGTTATGGGCAATGAGAAGAATGAAATCTGTATTGTTTCTTTTAATGAAATTCAATTTTAAACTTTAAAATATGGCTCTCAAAGAAACTCTTCCTGTATGAACAACAGAATTATTTCCCGGCTTTCTTCCTTCATATTGAACATTCAATTCAATATTTCCTGCAAGCCTTTTCGTAAGATCCAGATTCCATAAATAATTTTTTCCCGGCAACAATCCATCCAGTAAAATATAGCCAACTGTGCTGTTAGGATCGCCATTATAACTGATGTTGTTCAAAGAAAATCTTGCATTAATTGTAGCATTTGAAAGAACGTTATATTTTACTTCTGCAGCTAATTGATTGTTGGCAGATTTTTCCAGTGCCCCAATTTTATTTTTCTTCTCATCGTAAGTGTAAATAAGGCTGACACGAAAATCACTTTTATAAATATAACTCACCGAAGGTTCTGCAGAGACTTCATCAACCTGGTAATTTCTATTGGCAAAAGAAGGAGTGATCAATTGATTCCGATCATATTTATTAGTAAACGATGTAGCGATAGAACGGTTCAGATTCCATCTTCCTTTTATGGTCAGATCGCGTAAAGAATTGGATTCAAATCCATAATTTAAAAGTGCTTTTGAATTGTTCAACCGGTGTGTAACATCAATTCCCCAAACAGAACTTTTACGGTTAAAATAAATGGTATTGCTTAAAAAAGAAGTCAGTGTGATCAAAGAAGTATCTACCAGATTTTTATTAAATGGATTGAATTCAAAACCATTGTTAGCAACATCTTTTTTATTGATCTGCAATGAAGAAGCGGTGCTGAATCTTTTAATAAACTTTAAAAATTTTCTGTCCGTGTTTCTGTCGATCATCAAATCAGGATTAAGACTAAAATTATAATTGAACTGAATGTAATTAGCTTTTACATATTCATTCGTTGGCGTAAAAACGCGGATCCATTTTTTCTGATCATCATAAATTGCTACTTCAAATTCATTCAGCTGTGGAATTCCATCTTTATTATAATCGTTCCACGTGTAATATCCCTGCCCTGCCGGCACTTCTATATAAGTGTACTCCCTTTTCTGCTCCTGCCCTGAACCTATTTCATACAAAACATTTCCCTGAACAAAACCTTTCCATTCATTGATCGCATATTCTGCCCGTCCCAGCAGGCTTTCATCGCTTTGCTCATTCGAATGTCCTTTGTTGATGACATTTAACTTACGGTAAGTTACATTCAATCTGAACTGCTGATGTTCATTGTTCATGAGCTCTGTCATCAAATTCAAATTTTGACTTCTATCCTGCCCAATAAGAGATTTTTGAAACGGTATTTTATTTTCTCTTTCAGAATATGTAATTCCCCATTTATTCGATTTTTTTTCTGGCGATTTTATATAAACCTGCCATGTGTTGAATGCAAAACTTATCGGCATTAACGTGTCTGCTTTTCTTTCCAATTGCTGATTATTTTCTGAAGAATATCCTCCACCTATCTTCAAATCTTTAAAAGTTGGAATTATTTTGTAGAGTTCAACAGAAGGCCTGAGATAAGAGCCGGACTGGATTGTACTGTTTACATTGGTGATGTAAAATTTATTATTAAAATGCCAGCCTTTTATATCCATTGCATTTTCAATGGAATTTCTGACACCATTATAATTGTCGCTGCGGTTATAATTTGTGAATTGATATTTTAAAAAATTATGTTGCTCATCGCTGACTTGTAAAGAAGCATCTATTAAATTTTCAGTGGCAGCAGGCGCATCAAAAGGCAAGCTCCAATCACGGTTAAATTCAACATTTCTCAAAGTTTCGATCGGTTTAAAATTATCCTGAACATATTCATAACCAAGGTTTGTTTGCAACTTTATGCCGGGTTTTATATTTTCAAAAATATTTTGCTGCATTGCATAATTTACTTTCGCAGCAACACCTTTATCATCATCTTTTCCTTTTGATGAAAAAGTATTCACATCATAATTACTCAAAGCCATCTCTGCTTTTAAAGAAGAATTTTTTGTAAAAAAATATTGTGCAGCAGCAGTAATAATATCATGTTTTTTTGGGGGAATTAATAAGGCCACCGGTTCCCAATCGCCCTGTTTAACGCCATTTGAAGGCGATACGTATTGAAAAACACGACCGTTTGCATTCCCATTATTTACCGCGGTATAATTTCCTTTTCCCATTCCAACATTGGTAAAAGAAAGATTGTATAAACTGTCTTTTTGATCAACAGAGTAAACATAAATCGTGTCGTGAATTCCATTGATCGTTGTATCAATTTTTTTATATAAAATTTTATTTACTGCAAAAGTATCACGGACTGCATTGGGATAAGTGGCGCTGTCAATATTTGATCCTATCTGCGATAAAAATTGTTTCTGGCCGGTAGTAAGTGTTTGATTGATAGAAGAATTTTTTGCATCCGCATTGGAATAAGCACCAATGCTTACTTTCAGTTTGTTGTTGATATTGATCTCGTCATTTGCATAGATCATTGAGTTCAGATAATTCTGATTGGAGTATTCAAACTCTGCTTGTATCCTGCTGTCTTTAGTGATCAGTCGCTTTACAGTGAAGGTTAATTCTGCAGTATTGTAATCGATAACATAATCTCTGTCTTCGCCACGCGTTAGCAATTCTCCATCCAAATAAACTTTTTCAGTTCCGGCAAGAACTGCAAAATACAATTCGTTGTTAGCGCCATAAAGCTTATATGGTCCTTGGTTCCCGTCGATTGGCGTGATCAAATCCTTCATGTAATTTCCTTTGGCAATGGCGCCGCTTGCCATAAAAGAATTGCTGATATTTTTATTGATCCGGTTATTCGTTTGAAATGAAGCGCCTTGCAGTCTTTTAGAAAAATTGAGAAAATAATTCTGGCTTTGACGGATATCAATGTCTCCGAAATTTGCCTGCCATCCATGCTTTTTTATCTGCATAAATATCCTGTCGAAGTCACGGATATTTTGTGTATTTCCCTGTGGTTGAATTGGAATATTATTATCGCTGATAGCTGCAGTTAATTCCAGGCTGTCACCAATAAATCCATTGAGCTGAAGATTTAAAGACGAGCTGACAACAGCGTCCTGGTTGTTTCCGATTGTAATTCCGCGTCCAAAACTTCCGTTATAATTAATGTTTCCAAAATCAATTATTTTATTTTGGACCTGATTATTTTTTAAAGTGTATGGTTTTTCCATTGCAAAATTAAAACGAATGCTGTCGTAATTAAAGCGTCTTGTAATTGCATTTAATTTATAAGGAAAAACACGGTAAGAAATCAAAACACTATCAGGCAAATTTGCTGCAGTCCATAAAATAGTTGCATTTACAAAATCCAGGTGATAAGCGTTCAAAGCAACACCTGAAATTGTAATTGTATTTGGAACAATACTATTACTATCGAGGATTTGTGGATTTATTTTCGTAGAAATTTTCTTACTTCTGAAGTTGGAAAGAGCTGCCGGATTTTGTTGAGAAAAACCTTGAAGACAAATGAATAAAAAACCAATAAAAGACAGGAGTTTTCCGGGTTTCAAGCAGCTTTATTTTAAAAAAATAAAATTAACTGATTTTAGGGGAATGAAAGGACAGGATTTTATTGATTATAAGAATTTATTAATGAATATTTAATCAACTTTGGTATTAAAAGAGGAGTCTGTTCAATAAAGAAATTAACAGTAAAAGAAGAAATAATTAAAGTCTTATTTAGAATTCAATTATGATTTCAACTTTTGAGTTCATAACATTACTTCAAAAAATCTATAAATCCTTATTCACTTCTCAAACTCTTCACCGGATTTGTGAAGGCTGTCTTTACAGAATGATAGCTTACTGTTGCCAGTGCGAGGAGTGCCGTTACCAGCGCCACCACCACAAAAACATAAGCATGAACAGGAATCCGGTAAGCAAAGTCTTCCAGCCATTTGTTCCCGGTCCACCAGGCTAAAGGAATGGCAAGGAGAATTGCAATTCCAATTAATTCTAAAAAGTTTTTTGCTATCAATAAAGTGATGTTGCTGACCTTTGCACCGAGCACTCTTCTGATACCAATTTCTTTGGTACGCTGAACTGTTGTGAATGCTGCCAGGCCAAATAAACCAAGACAGGCAAGAACAATCGCAAGCGCTGCCGCCACACCAAACAATTCAGAGATCTTCTGCTCTGCTAAATATAATTTGTTATAATCCTCATCTAAAAAATGATAATTAAACGGTCGTTCCGGAACGCGTTGTTTCCAGACAGTTTCGATTCCGGCCAGAGTTTGTTTTGTATTATTTCCATTGATGCGGATCATGTAATCGCGGGATAAATCACGATTAAGAAAAATAAGCATCGGGCCGATAGGATCATGGAGACTTGTAAAATTGAAATCTTTTACCACTCCAACAACCGGCCCTGCAACACCCTTTTCAATCGTTTTACCAATCGCCTTTTGCGGAGTCCATCCTATCTTTTTTGCCAGTGTTTCATTGATGATATAAGGCTGCCGAAAATTGGCATCGTTATTAGAAGTATCCATCATTCCAAAATCTGATTGCTGAAAATCACGTCCTGCAATCATTTGCATTTTCATTGTTTTCGTAAAATCGAGATCAACCGGCATGGCATTTAATGAAATATCATGTTTCCCATTTTCATCAACTGCTGTAATTCCATCGCCCCAGCCTACATTTTCCGGAGTTTGATAAGAAGCGGTGATTGCTTCCACCCCGGGAACCTGACCGAAAGCGCTTTTCAGGTTTTCAAAATTTTTTAACATGTCATTACTTAATGGCAAAACCAACACATGATCTTTATCGTAGCCAAGGTCTTTTGTTTGCATGAAATGCATTTGCTGCAAAATAATCACCGTATAAATAATGAGGAAGATCGAGATGCCAAACTGCGCAACAATCAGTGTTTTTCGAAGCAAATTGTTACCACCCGTAAAAGAAAATCCTTTCTTTAATACGCCCATAATTTGCATCCCTGATAAGACCAAAGCAGGGTAAAGACCTGCAAAAAAACTAACTGCAATTGTGAAAAGAATCAATGCAATAACTGGCACAGGTTGCATCAGAATATCAGGAGTAAAATGTTTCCCTGTGATATCATTGAAATAAGGAATTAAAAATATACTGAGTAAAAAAGCCAGTGCCGCAGCTAAAAAAGTAATCACGGATGATTCGCTGATGAACTGAAAGAACACTTGTCTTTTTGATGCACCCATTACTTTTCGCATTCCGATTTCTCCGCTTCTGCCGGCAGATTGGGCAGTGGCGAGATTGGTATAATTCGCACAGGCAATTACAAGGATCAATAACGCAATCAAAGCCAGCATATAAATATAAGTGATGCTGCTGTTGGGTTCAAAGCCCGGAAGTTTTGAGTACAAATGAACTTTTGTGAGAGGCTCCAAATGATAGGTCAGATAATCACTTCCTGCCAAACGCGCTTCTGTTCTCACTTCCGGCGTTTTCATGTAACTGCTGATCTGTCGCTGCAATTGAGGAATATCCTTTTTATCTTTCACTAAAAAATAAGTGATCCAGTTGGCGGTCCACCATATTTCATCTTTTACATTATTCCCAAGATTTGCAAATTGTGTTACGAAATCAAATTTTATTTGTGAGTTCTGTGGCGCATCTTCGCAAACAGCAGAGATCCTGAAATCTTTTCCGCCGCTGCTCAATGTTTTATTGATCGGATCCTGATCACCAAAATACTTTTTAGCCATTGATTTTGTGATCACCATTTTATCCGGAGCATCAAGCGCTGTTGCTGCATTTCCTTCAATGATGTTGAAAGAAAATATTTTAAAAAAAGCCTGATCGGCATAAAGCACACCCGATTCATCAAAAATTTTATCACCACTTTTTATTACTCGATGTGAAATAAAAGTACGTGCATATTCTTCTATCGAAGGAAAAGTTCTTTTGAATTGCGGCCCCGGTTTGGTTCCTGTGTTAGCGGTTAGGCTTACGGTTCCCGCCTGTTTGTATTCCATTGTTGCCCTTACAATCCGGTCTGCATTTACATTGAATTTATCATAGCTCAATTCCTGGTTGATGTAAACGCCAATTAAAAGACAAGCCGCTAAACCGACCGTTAATCCGAAAACATTGATTGCTGAATACAATTTGTTTTTTCTCAGGTTCCGGAAGGCGGTTTTGAAATAATTTTTAAACATCATTTAGTTTTTAATTTATTGTTATTTACGTTTGCACATGACTGTTAGTAAACAAACAAATAAATTGATTTTCCAATTTTCACATTAAATCACTCACTTCTCAAACTCTTCACAGGATTTGCCAATGCCGCTTTTATTGCCTGGTAAAATATGGTTGCCAATGCGATGAAAGCTGCCAGCAGTGCAGCAAATGCAAAGATCCACCAACTGATATGAATGCGATAAGCAAAGCCACGAAGCCACCAGTTCATTACCCAGGATGCAATAGGAATTGCAACCAGCGTGGCAATTAAAACCAACTTTAAAAAATCTTTGGAAAGCATCGAAATGATGTTACCACTGTTGGCTCCCAGTACTTTTCGGATGCCGATTTCTTTAGTTCTTTGTTCTGCAGCAAACGTAATTAATCCGAGAAGGCCAAGGCTTGCAATCAAAATTGCCAGAACAGAAAATGTAATGGAAATACGTCCCATTCTTTCTTCGTTAAAATAAATTTTATTAAAATCATCGTCCATAAATGAATAAGAAAAAGGCTGATTGGCCGCAATATTTTTGTATTTATTTTCAATCATTCCAACAAGGTTTTTTACGTCAGCAGAATGAATACGAAACGCAATGCTACCGTTTTGCTGACTTAAAAGCAGGCAAAGCGGAGTGACTTCATCGCGTAAAGTATTGAAGTTAAAGTTTTTTACAATTCCGATAATGTGATATTGAGTTAGCTCTTTTTTAGGGAAGCTGTTCATGTAATACAAAGGCTTGTTCAAAGGATCTTTAATTGCAAAAAGTTTCGCAGCAGCTTCATTGATAATGATGGCCGAAAAATCTGTGGGAAAGTCAGGCGAAAAATTTCTTCCTTCGATCATTTTCATTCCAAGTGTGGGAATGTAATTCTCATCCACTCTCCAGATTTGAGTACTCACCGCGTTTTTGGTATCAGCAGTTGCATCCGGAAACAAAGGACTATCACTTCTCCAGCCAGCAGTTGGAAGATACCCGGTCATGGTAGCATTTTCCACGCCACTGATTTTTTTGACTTCATTTTCAAAAACTTTTGCCTGGTCGCCTAATACATTCGTATTCTTAATAATCAAAACCCGGCTTCGGTTAAAACCAATGTCTTTATTTCGAATATAATTGAGCTGTACATAAATTACCAGCGTTCCAATGATTAAAATAAGTGAGATACAAAATTGAAATACAACAAGGCTGCTACGGAGCCAGCTTGACTTAAAACCTTTTGCCAGCTTGCCTTTCAACACTTCAACAGGCTTGAAAGAACTTAGGTAGAAAGCAGGATAACTTCCTGCAATTAAACCTACAACGATCATTAATAAAAGTGCCGCGGGCAGCAACCACGGACTGAGAAATAAATTGAGCGTGAGTTCTTTTCCTGAAAGCTGGTTAAAATAAGGAAGCAACAATGAAGCGAAAAGAAGTGCCAAAGCGAGAGAAATAAAACTGATCAAAACAGATTCAGAGAGAAATTGCATGACCAGGTTGTTGCGCATCGAACCAAGCACTTTTCTTACTCCAACTTCTTTTGCCCTGTTTGCTGAACGTGCGGTTGATAAATTCATAAAATTGACACAGGCAATTAATAAAATAAAAAAAGCGATCAGTGAAAAAATATAAACATATTCAATATTGCCGTTCGCTTCCAGTTCTCCGGTTCTATTGGAATACAAATGAATTTTTTTAAGCGGGAAAAGGTTGTAATGCAAATAATCTCCCTGCTGCCTGAATTTTTCCGGGGTCAGATTCATTGAGACGAAGAGTGGCGCTACATGTTTCATTACAAAATCATTGAGCTGACCGGAAAGATAATTGGCATTGGCACCCTTTTTCAAAACAACATAGGTGTTGAAATTGTTGCTGGTCCATTGATTGATCTCATAAGGAGAAAGCTGTCCATACATACTGATAAAAAAATCATAGTGAAAATGCGATTGAACCGGTACATCTTTTATAACACCGGTAATTTTATAATTTCCGGTATCGCCAATGATCAGCGTCTTACCTACAACATCAGTTGAATTAAAATATTTCTTTGCGGTGCTTTCTGTTAATACTACAGAATTAGGTTGTACCAAAGCAGTTGAAGGATCGCCCTGAATCATTGGAAGTGTAAACACAGAAAATAATGTAGAATCTGCATAAATCACTTTGTCTTCTTCAATATTCTGATTGCCTTTTTTTACCATGATTCCACCATGATCTCTGAGGCGAACATATTGCTCTACTTGTGGAAAGCTTTCTTTTAATGCCGCTCCGAGCGGATCAGGTGTGGATGCCAGCACAAAATGATTTCCGCCAAATTGCAGATCTGCATCAACGCGATAAATCCGATCTGCTTTTGTATTATAGTGATCATAGCCCAGTTCATTATTTACATAAAATAAGATCAGCAGGCAAATTGCAAGGCCACTTGCGAGCCCAATAATATTGATAGCGGAAAACCCTTTATTTTTCCAAAGATTTCTAATAGCAATTTTTAAATAATTTTTAAACATTTAATTTTAGTTTTTAGTCATAGTTCATAGTTCATACTTCCCCATTAGCACATCAGCACATTAGCATATCAGCACATCAGCATATCAGCACATCAGCACATTAGCACATCAGCACATTAGCATATCAGCACATTAGCACATCAGCACATTACTCACTTCTCAAACTCTTCACCGGATTGGCCGTTGCAGCTTTGATCGCCTGAAAACTAATGGTGATTAAGGCAATTAAAATGGCAACAAATGTTGTAATAATAAAAACCATCGCACCGATATTGATTTTGTAGGCAAAGCTTTGCAACCACTTGTTCATTGCCCACCATGCAACTGGTGATGCAATTAAAATAGCAATGGCAACCAGCTTTAAAAAATCTTTTGACAGTAAAGTAACAATGCTTGTAACGCTTGCCCCAAGCACCTTTCGCACGCCGATTTCTTTTATGCGTTGCTCTGCGCTAAAAGTGGCAAGGCCAAATAAACCAAGACACGAAATTAAAATGGCTATTGCAGTAAAGTATCCAACTATGGATGAAAGACGATTTTCCGCTTCATAATTTTTTTGAAAATCCTGGTCGAGGAAGCTGTATTCAAAAGGTTCTGTTGGATTCAGGTTGTGCCAGGTATTTTGAATGGACTGCAAAATAGAATTGATGTTTCCCGGTTTTGCGTGGACAACCATATAATTATATTGCGGAGGAGTTAGAAGTTGAAAGCCATAAGGAGCAATAGGAACATGCAGATCCTCAAAATGAAAATCTTTTACTACGCCCACAATTTCAAAATTGTAAGTGCTGTCGCGAAAATTAAAATGTAGCTTTTTACTAACAGCATCCTGCGGGGAATGAAAACCCAATTGCTTTACTGCAGTTTCATTTAAAATAATGCTGCCCGGAGTGTCTGATGCATAAAAATCATCAGAGAACAAACGACCGGCCACTGGTTTTATATTGAGCGTTTGAAGATAACGTGTGTCCACATAATCCATTTTTACATCCTTACCCTCCTGCATGCTTTGTCCATCTGCATAAAAAATATTATCTGCGAAGTTTGTAATGCCCGGATAGTACAAAGACCCGCCGGTATTGGTTATTGATGATTGTTTTAATAATTCATTTTTAAAAGAAGCATACATATTTTTTGCATTTTTGCTTCGCAGCGGAACTATGATCTGACGCGCTTTCTCAAAGCCCAGATCAGCAGAGCGTAAATATTGCATTTGGTTAGCGATTACTACCGATGCAATAATTAATACGACTGAAATAACGAATTGAAAAACCACCAATCCCTTTCTCAATGAAACAGCAGCAAGCGAATTGGAAAACTTTCCTTTTAAAACTTTTGCAGGATTAAATGAGGATAAATAAAATGCAGGATAACTTCCGGCAAGCAATCCTGTTATAATTGATAACAATAAAAAGACGATGATAATGCCAATGTTATTTGAAAAAGAAAATGAGAGATTTCTACCGGAAACGGCATTAAAAGCTGGTAACAAAAGCACTGTAAAAACCATCGCTAAAATGAAAGCAATTAAACTCATCAACACAGATTCTCCCAAAAACTGCATAACCAAAAATCTCTTTTTTGCGCCCAAAACTTTTCTGATTCCCACTTCTGAAGATCGCTTGGAAGAGCGGGCAGTAGCCAGATTCATAAAATTGATACAAGCGATGAGCAAAGTAAACAGCGCAATAGATGCCAGGATATATAAGTATGTTTTACTGCCACTTTCTGTTACGTTGCTTTTTACATCTTCAGATAAATGTATTTTTTTTAATGGTACTAAAAATTGCTTTTTATTAAACCCGGTTGCTTTTAAATCTTTCGCAGCATACTTATCCATAAATTCCGGAAATTTGGCTTGGAGGCTTTTTGGATCAGCGCCTGGTTTTAGCAACAAATAGGTAAAGTACATGTTGTTGTTTACAAGATTGGTACCAGCGGATTTAATATAATTCGCTATATCGCCACCCATCATGCTCAGAAAAAATCTTGCATCAATGTGAGAAGGTTTATCAAATGGTTTAAATACCCCGGTTATTAAAAAATCGTGATCACCATTGGTACTACTGCTAATATGAATGACTTTATTTAATGCCGGCTCATTACCAAAAAGTTTTTTTGCAATTTCTTCATTTATCACAACCGTATTCGGATTATCCAACGCCGTTGCAGGATTCCCTTCAATGAAATTGTAAGTGAAGATTCTGAAAAAAGTAGAATCTGCCATTAAACCCTTTGTTTCATAAAAGGATTTTGCTTCTCCGGTTTTTGTTGTGTACTGCAACAGCGTTTTATCTTCTGAAAATAACCTGGTTAATCTTGTAGTTTGTTGGATTTCCGGAAATGATTGTTTCATCATTTCGCCCATTGCAGCAGGTGTATTGGGAAGTTTTTTAAAATTTCCAAGGCCGATAAATTCAGTTCCAAGCTGGTAAATATTATCCGCATTTTTTTGATATTTGTCGTAGCTTGTTTCGTTTAAAATGTATAAGGTAATCAACATACAGCAGGTTAATCCTACTGATAAACCAATGATATTGATGAAAGAAAAAACTTTATTCTTCATCAGGTTTCTCCACGCGATTTTAAAATAATTCTTTAGCATTTTTAGAAGTTTGTAGTTCTGTACTTTTAAATCTTGCTATCATAACTTAAAATTAATGCCAGTTACCTATGCACTGCTCTTCAATGTGTTATGAAGCGTAAAAAAATATAAGTGTACGGTTTTGATACAGTCAGTGTGCCACTTTGATACAGTAAATATTTTTGAAAATGAATTGCAGAAACTACTTCAGCTTTCAATTTTTTCGTAAGGGCAGATAATTACGATTCCGTTATTTTCGAATTTTCACATTAGCACATTAGCATATTAGCACATTAGCACATTAGCATATTAGCACATTAGCACATTAGCATATTAGCACATTAGCACATTAGCACATTAGCTAATTAGCACATTAGCTAATTATTCACTTCTCAAACTTGTCACCGGATTTGCCAGCGCTGCTCTTATTGCCTGAAAGCTAACAGTAATCAATGTAATGGCTAATGCTCCAATGCCGGAAATAAGAAACACAGCAATTGAAATGGTGGTATGATAATCATATTGATGCAGCCAACTGTGCAAATAATACCAGGCTAACGGAATTGCGATAAAGCATGAAATAACTACCAAAAGTGCAAATTCTTTTGACAACATCCGCCACAGATTATAAACGGATGCTCCCAACACTTTTCGCACGCCAATTTCTTTCTTGCGTTGTTCGGCAACAAACGATGCAAGCCCGAATAAACCAAGGCATGAGATAAAGATGGCGAGAATGGTAAAGAAGGTTGCCAGCTTTCCAATCCGCTGTTCATCGGCGAATTTTTTAGCGTATGTTTCATCATTAAAAGTGTAGGCGAAAGGAGCGCCCGGATTGAATTTTTTGAAAACATTTCCAATCCGGGCAAGCGCATCTCTTACAGGCACGTCAGGCTTTATCGCAACGGTAATTACATTCGCCCAATTTCTGTCGTACAAAAATACGGTAGGTGTAACGGGCTTGTAAGGCGATTCCATGATCATGTCTTTTATCACACCAACCACATGATAATTTTTATCATTAAACTGGATCGTTTGTCCAAGAATATCCTGCTTCATTCCAATTAGTTTTACAGCAGCTTCATTTAATATCATCCCCAGGGTATCCGTACCAAAATCTTTTGAAAAATCCCTGCCTTCAATCAGTTGCCAGCCAATCGTTTTACCAAAATCTTCTGTTACCGCAATGGTACCAAAAGCAGGCAACGTGTTCGGATCTTTTCCCTGCCAGTTAAATCCGATTTGGTTGGAATATACAGCTGTAGTGGGACTTGAAGATTCAGCCATATTTTCAACAACGCCTGTGGCTAATAAATCACTTCTGATGGCATCATAATGGCCATACAAATCTGGTGTTGACATATCGATAGTAATCAAACCCTGACTCTTATAATTCACCGGGCGGTTTTTGGCAAATTGAATTTGTTGAAAAACTATAATGGTACCAATGATTAAGGCAATGGAAAAAGTAAACTGGATCACTACTAAAATCTTGCGCGGCAATGAGGCAAATCTTCCCACGCGAAATGTTCCTTTTAATACTTTTATTGGCTCAAATTTCGACAAATAAAATGCAGGGTAACTACCGGCAACGATTCCTGTAAGTAAAGTGAAAGCAATCGCCAGCAACCAGAAAATGCCATTGCCCCAAGGCAATCCCATGTGTTTGTCGGACAGTTTATTAAACAGTGGCATCAACAAGATCACTAACAATATTGACAGGATAAAAGAAACAAATGCTACAAAAACGGATTCACTCAAAAATTGGCGGATGAGTTGGACCCTTAATGAGCCAACCGTTTTGCGAATGCCTACTTCCTTCGCTCTCTTTTCGCTTCGGGCTGTTGACAGATTCATAAAATTGATGCAGGCAAGCATCAGTACAAAAAAACCAATGATCGAAAACAACCAGATAAATTGAATGCGTCCACCAGCAGCTTTTCCATTTTTAAAATCACTGTACAAACGCCATTTGTTCATTGGAAAAAGATAGGCCTGCTCCTTTCCTTCTGTTACTGCATTTTTATGCGCCATCACTACATCCTTTATTTTCTGTGTTTCCTCAGCCATGTTTACATGATCTGCCACCTGGACATAAGCCTGCCATGAGTGATTATTCCATTGTGTCGCCGCGTCTTTCAGCCATTTTTCGGTAGTAATATATTTTTTCCAGGGCAAAAAATATTTTGATTCAGTGAGTGTGGTGTTGTCAGGAAGGTCTTCAAATACTCCGGTGACTTTATAATTTTCTTTATTATCCAGTTTAACTATTTTATTGACTGCGTTTGCATTTCCAAACAACGTTTTAGCAAGAGAAGCGCTGATGAGAATAGATGAGGGATCAGATAAAGAATTGATGTTTCCATTGATCATTTTCAAGGAAAACATGGTGGGAAAATTTTGCTCCACCCACATTCCCTTTGAAGTGATTTTCTTTTCGCCGACAGCCAATACGTGCGTAAAATTCCAGGAGGACATAGAGATATTTTTAAAATCACTTCCGTATTTGTTGCGCAGTTCATCGCCGATTGGCATACAGACAGCAGGCCCGGTATCCATTTTGCCATCATTGTCAATAAAAGTTGTCATTATCTGTCCAAGCTGATCATGATTCGTGTGGTACTTGTCGAATGTACATTCGTTGTAGATCCATAAAGAAATTAAAATAACAACTGCCATTCCTGTCGCCAGTCCAAAAATATTGATGAAGGAATAAACCTTATTCTTCCACACATTTCTCCAGGCGATTTTGAAATAATTCTTAAACATTTTATTTTCGTTTAAAGATGAATGTTATATATAGTAAACCAACAGATACTTCAATCTTTTATTTTTAAATTCTTTTCGTGTATGCATTACCATTATTATGCATTTTCATTTTTACATTTTTACATTTTTACATTAGCATATCAGCACATCAGCACATTAGCACATTAGCATATCAGCACATCAGCACATCAGCATATTATTCACTTCTCAGGCTCTCCACAGGATTCGCAATCGCCGCTTTTATCGCCTGGAAACTTACCGTCAGCAATGCAATGAATAATGCCACAACGCCTGCCACTACAAACATCCACCAGCTTATGTTTATCCTGTAAGCAAAGCTCTGCAGCCATTTATTCATCGCCCAGTATGATAACGGAAATGCGATGAGGCAGGCAATTCCAACCAATTTGATAAAATCTTTTGAAAGCATTTCTGTTACCTGCATCACACTTGCTCCAAGCACTTTGCGAATGCCAATTTCTTTTGTTCTTCGTTCCGCAGTATAAGTGGTTAATCCAAACAAACCAAGGCACGCGACTAAAATCGTAAGAATTGCAAAAATATTGAGAATGGTTCCTGTTTTTGTTTCTGCAGCATAAGTTTTATTAAAAAGATCATCCATAAAACTATAGGAAAATGGTTCACCTGTATTGTACGAATCCCATTTCCTTTTCATCGTTGCAAGCAATCCTGCAACATCAGTTGTTTTTATTTTAAATATCAATCCCCCTTCCGGTTCCAGGCTCATGAACAACGGAGAAATGGCTTCATGAAGCGATTTGAAATTAAAATCTTTTACAACGCCAATCACATGAAATGGAACATTGATTCCCCTGTCGCTGTTTTGCCTTATGATGGTTTTTCCTACCGCGCTCAGATCATTCCATCCCAATGCTCTTGCTGCTGTTTCATTAATTACGAGCCCTAAAGAATCTGTTGGAAATTCATTGGAAAAATTTCTTCCCGCTGCCATTTGCATCCCCAATGTTGGAATATATTGTTCATCAACATGATATTCTACCGCATTTAAAATCGCGTTATCATCTCCTTTCGGATAAGCTAGTGCATTGTTATAACTCGTTGGCCCGGCCGGTTTATAAAACGAAACCGTAGCATTTACAACACGTGAATCTTTCAACATTTCCTGTTTATAAACCTGCTCATTTTTGCCCAGGGCATAAGAGTTCGGAATCGTAAGCAGATGTTCTTTATCATAACCCAGGTTTTTATTTTCAATAAATTTCATTTGCTGATAAACAACAATGGTGCTGATGATAAGAGCGACAGAAATAAAAAATTGAAATACTACCAAACCACTGCGCAATGAAAAGGTTTTATTATTTCCAATGATTCTGCCTTTTAATACCGCAATCGGTTTGTAGGAGGAAAGATAAAATGCAGGATAAATTCCTGCTGCAACTCCTACCAACAAACCCAGTAAAATCAAGGCTATAGCCGGTTTTATGTCAAAATCCAAATGTTTGCCAGATATATTATTAAATTCAGGCAACGTCAGTTTTACCAGCACAAATGCAATGATCAATGCGAAGGCGGTCAGCATTACCGATTCAAATAAAAATTGCCTGATAAGTTGAAACCTGTTTGATCCGGCAACTTTTCTGATACCTACTTCTTTTGCCCGCTTGGAAGCGCCTGCCGTAGAAAGATTGATAAAATTGATAGAGGCAATCACCAACATAAAAATGGCAACCACGCCAAAGATGTACACATAACCTGCATTGCCTCCCGGCTCAAATTCATTGTTGGTGGTAGAGTGTAAATGAATTGAAGTGAGCGGCTGCAAAGCAAAGCCAAGCGAGTTGCCTTTTGTTCTGAATTGCTCAAGACTTAAACCCATGTCTTTTTGTATTTGCGGTCCCATATATTTAGCAACCATTGCCGGAAATTTTGCCTCCATCTGTTTAATATCCGCGCCAGGTTTAAGCAAAAGATAAGTGTGATAGCCGCCAGCCATCCATGAATCGGAAGTGGCATCCTTCCATCCTTTCATTGATCCGAGCATATCAAAATGAAAATGGGAATTGGATGGAATATTTTCAATAACGCCGGTTACTTTGTAAAACTCTGAATTGTTATTAAGTGCAAGTGTTTTACCTATTGCATCCTCATTACCAAAATATTTTTCGGCTGTTGCATTGGTTAATACGATGGTATTCGGTTGCAGCAATGCAGATTTTGCATTGCCTTCTATCATGGGCAAAGTAAAAATGCTGAAGAAGTTTGGATCAACAAGGGCAAACCGGTCGTCTTTAAATATTTTGTCTTTATAAGTAATTTTTGGTGTACCCCGATCCAATATTCTTGTAGCATCTTGCACCTCAGGATAGTCATTTTTCATTGTTTGTGCCACAGGCGCCATTACAACACTTTCATTGATCTTGCCTCTGTTAATATCAGCCTTGAAAACCATACGCACGATCCTGTCCGCATTTGTATTGAATTTATCATAGCTCAGTTCGTCCTGGACATACATAAGGATAACAAAAGAAACGGCAAGCCCAATAGATAAACCTGAAATATTAATGAAAGAAAAAACTTTATTCTTCATCAGATTTCGCCACGCGGTTTTGAAATAATTCAGGAACATAAAAGTTGATTTATGATTTAATGATTTTGTAATGTCTGATCTAATTCACCATTCACACCTTCCATGTATGTTTTAAATAGTAAACAAACAATTATCCGGTTTCCCATTTTCCCATTTTCCCATTTTCACATTTTCACATTTTCACATTCCTTCATCAGCACATTAGCTAATCAGCACATTATCAAATTACTCACTTCTCAAACTATCCACCGGATTTGCCACAGCAGCTTTTATCGCCTGGAAACTAACCGTCGCTAATGCGATTATAATCACCAGCATTCCCGCTGACGCAAACATCCACCAGCTCAAAGAAATTCGGTATGGATAATTTTCAAGCCATTTGTTGGAAGCTAACCAGGCGGCGGGGATAGCAATGATCATTGCAATCAATACCAGCTTTAAAAAATCTTTTGAAAGTGTAGTAACAACGCTCCTTACAGAAGCACCAAGAACTTTTCTGATGCCAATTTCTTTTGTTCTTTTTTCGGCAGAAAGAACTGATAATCCAAACAATCCGATACATGAAATAAAAATGGTGAGGACTGCTCCAAACAACATGATCTGCTTCCATTTTGCCTCTGCTTCATAGTTTTTAAAATTTTCATCCTGTTTAAAAGTGTAACTGTAAGGAGAAAACGGGAATAAATTTTTAAAAGTTTTTTGAATATAAGCAAGAGAAGAAGTAGCAGTTTGTGGCCTGATCTTTATGTAAACCATTCCAAATTCATTGTCGGGTGTCATCGTAAACAATTGTGGGCTTATTTTTTGATTCATGGGTTGAAAATGATAATCTTTTACCACGCCGATCACAGTATATTTTTTATTATCAAACCAGAAATTTACTTCTTGTCCAACCGGATTTTTCCATCCTGCCTGCTTTACGAAAGATTCATTTACTATAACTGAAAGAGATGAATCAGATGGAAAATCTTTTGAAAAATTTCTACCGGCAACCAGCGGAATTTTTAATAATGGCAAAAAAGATTCATCCACCGTTTCATATGTAAAATCAATTGCGGAATCGCCATTTACTTTTGCGCGTGTTCCCCAATAACCGCCATTCTTTGGAGCTACGCCAATAATGTCAGGATCTTTCATTAATTGATCCTGGAATATCGTTGCCTCACCGCGTTTCAAACCATCCTTACCTACAAGTACAAGATTCGAATCATCGTAGCCTAATTTTTCTGTCGTCAGGTAATTAAATTGTAAATAGATAATAATAGTTGCGATGATTAAAAAAGAAGCAAGTGCAAATTGCAGAACGACAAGGCTTTTTTGCAAATAATTTTTCCCGGATAAAGTAAAACGGCTGTAAAGCGTTTGCACAGGATTGTAGCCGGATAAAACCAAAGCCGGATAAAAACCTGCAAGTAAAGTGGTGGCAACAAAAAGAACGATATAAAAAGCGATCAGTCTTGCATCAAAAAGATAAGAAAGTGAAAGAGCTTTGTTGGAAAGATCATTAAACACCGGTAATACGAGTTTTACAATCCCAACAGCCATTACAAAAGCAATGAAGCTTAAAATAAATGATTCACTGAGGAATTGAATGATCAGTTGTTTTCTGTTGCTGCCGACTACTTTGCGGATGCCAATTTCTTTTGCCCGTTTTATAGAGCGTGCAATAGTTAAGTTTACAAAGTTGATGCAGGCGATCAGTAAAATAAATAAAGCAATACCCGAAAGGATATAAGAATAGACAGGATTACTTGCATCTGTGAGGCCTGTATTTGCCGGAAAATCTTTGCTCAAATGCATTGCAGCTAAAGGTTGTAGTCCATATTTTGTCTTTCCGACTACATCTCCATACTTTTCCGTGATGATCTTCATCGCCTCTTTAGAATCGCGGTCATAGAATTGCTGCATCTGCTTTTCTACCATAGCAACATCCGCTTTTGGGTTCAGTATAACGAAGGTGTTGAGAAAAAAATTGAACCAGTTTTCACTTGATTGCAGCTCTTCAGCTGTAGATTGAAAAGGGAGCAGGATATTGAATTTTATTGAAGAATTCTGAGGACATCTTTTTGCAACCGCGGTAACAGAATAAGGGACAAATGTGCTATCCTTTCTTATCATTACTACTTTTCCAATGGCATCTGTTGTACCAAATTGTTTTTTGGCTTCGTCTTCTGAAAGTACTATTGAATAAGGGTTTAGCAAACAGGTTTTAGGGTTGCCGCTCAACAATGGAAACGAGAAAACAGAAAAGAAAGAAGAATCTGCCTTCAGCATTTCTTCTGAATTGATATCAGTCCCTTTTTTGATATCAACACCACCACTTTGAATTCTCACAAAAGACTGAATCCCCGGAACATTTGCTGTAAATTTTGGTCCCTGAAGATAGCCGGTAATTCCATCTCTGTGTTGAATACTTCCATCCTTATTCAGCATAGTGAATGTAATCCGGTAAGTGTTATCAAAATTCTTTTGAAAACGGTCGTAGCTAACCTCATCTTTTACATATAAGATGATCAGCATGGCAGCCGCCAGCCCAAGACTCAATCCGGCAATATTGATAAAAGAGTAGATCTTGTTTCTCTGAATATTTCTCAGCGCGATTTTGAAATAATTCCTTATCATCGTTTTTGTTTTTTGTCTGTAAATAATTATTGCCACCGGCTTTAGAATAACCACCAAACTCTTCTTTTAAACTCCTGCAATCACATCCCTTTCCGGCAGTTTGGATATTGCTGCTTTATGAAGAATAATCTTTTCGGCACTCATGTCAAAACTTAATTCAACCCATCCATTAAACCGTTGATTATTAACCAGCACCTGTACAGCCAAATAGTTATGATTGCTTGACTTTAACAAATAAATAATTCACATTCTTCAATTAGCACATTAGCTGATCAGCACATTACTCACTCCTCAAACTCTTTACAGGATTTGCTACAGCAGCTTTTATCGCCTGAAAACTAACTGTCAGTAGCGTGATCAACAATGCACCAACTCCTGCTGCTGCAAAAATCCACAATGACAAGTCTGTTCTGTAATCATAATTCTGTAACCAGTTATTCATCATCCACCATGCTACAGGAAAAGCAATCAGGCAGGAAATAAATACCAGCTTTAAAAAATCTTTTGATAATAATGCTGTAATACCATGTACACTTGCTCCCAGCACTTTACGAACGCCAATTTCTTTTTTACGTTGTTCTGCCACAAATGACGCAAGCCCAAATAAACCGAGACAGGAAATAAAAATGGCCAAACAACCGAAAATAGTTGCCAGTGAACCAATGAATTGCTGATAGTGAAATTTTTGTTCAAAATCTTTATCTACAAAATGATAATCGAAAGATTGGGTGGGATCAGCTTTTTGAACAATGCCCTGAAGTTTGGTAATCGTTTTTTGCAAATCATTATCAGGTTTTACTGCCATAAAAATATAGTTCGTGTTTGATGGAGAGTTAAAGAATATTAATGGCGCAGGATGTGCTTCGTTCATGTTATTGTACACAAAGTTTTTCGTAATGCCGATAATGGTCAGCCGTGTTTGGTCTCTCCAAATTTGACCTCCGATATGCCCGGCTTTGCCCATCAGTTTTGCAAAAGATTCATTGATAATAATGTTCATGCTATCCACGTTCGGATCCTGAGAAAAGACTCTGCCGGCTGCCAGTTTTATACCAAATGTTTTAAGATAATCGGCATCTGTGCTCACATTTGTAACGAGAATATCCTGATCGGTGCTTTTTCCTTCCCAGTTCCAGCCTCCGCCATTATTGTACATTGCCAAAGGAGAAAATCCACCAAGTGAAACAGAACTTATATCATTTGTGTTTAAAATATCCTGTTTTAATGACGCAAAACTCTTGGTTAAAGTGGGCGTGGCAGGAACATACATTACCATGTCTTTGTTAAAACCCAAATCCCTGTTTTTGGTAAATTGAATCTGGTGATAAACCACTGCCACAGCAATAATGATGATGACAGAAATAGCAAATTGCAGCACTACCAATCCTTTTCTGATAAAACCCGCATTTCCTGCATTTTTGGTGATTTGGTTTTTTAGCGCCAGCACCGGTCTGAAGGAAGATAAATACAATGCAGGATAGCTACCTGCCACCAGGCCACATAAAGCGCCGATGATAATGAGGAATAAAAGATGTGAAGGATAGAATAAATTCAGGCTTAAATGAATGCCAATCAGATTACTGAATAATGGCAACACGACAGCCACAACAACTACAGCAAAAAGAACAGCAAGATAGGCGACGATCAATGATTCAGATAGAAGGGCAGCGATTAAACTTTGACGGGTAGAACCTAATACTTTCCGCATTCCGATTTCCTTTGCACGTTGCTGGCTGCGGGCAGTAGAAAGGTTCATAAAGTTGATGCAGGCAATAATTAAGATAATTAATGCTACCATGGAAAACATTTTTATATATTGGATTTTCCCTCGCGATACATCTTCCTTTCCATTGGTAATTACTCCATATAAGTTGAGTCTTTTTAACGGATACAGCCACAAAGATTCGTTGGTTGTTTGTGCGTCTTTTTGATGAATAAGTTTCCGAAGTTTTTCATTAAAAGCAGTAACATTGGTATTTGGATTTAGCTTCACCCACGTATTGGTCCAGTTGTTTCCCCAGGCGTCAATACCTTGTCCTTTATTTTGATTATAAAAGATCTGGAAAGGCAGCAGGAAATCTACTCCGTAAAATTGGACATTCTGTGGAATATCTTTATATACTGCTGAAACTTTGTAAGGATGATTATCAACTAATAGTGTTTTGCCAATAACGTCGGCATCACCGAAGTAGTTTTTTGCCAACTTTTGCGAAACAGCGATTTTAGATATATCATTTAATGCGTCTATCTCGTTGCCTTCAATCAAAGGAAGCCCAAACATTTTCAAAAAAGATGAATCAACGTATGCCCCTGACTGTGCCAAATGTTTATTGTCCAGCGAAACTGTAGCACCGGCGCCGTCATATCTTGAAACATCAACTACTCCCGGAAACTCATTCATTAGAGCGTCTCTTACAAGTACTGATGTAGCAGCAAAAGTGTACATATCCTTGCCATAAGCCTGGTCGTTCTCAATTTGATAAATGTTGTTGACATCCGGAATGGAAGAGTTAAAATTTAGATTGTATTCTACCCACAAAAAAATAAGGCTTGCACACGCAATACCAACTCCGAGTCCGGCAACGTTTATGAAAGAAAAACTTCTGCCTTTTATTAAATTGCGCCAGGCTGTTTTGAAATAATTTTTAAACATTTTATACCCGTTTAGAAATGTAATTTTGTATATTTTGTTTTACATTATGTACAGAGAAATTATCATACCTACAGAGACGAAGCAAACCATCGAATTTCCTGAAGAATTTGTTGGAAAACAAGTAGAGATTATTGCATTTCCTATCGAAGAAAAGGAAAGGAATCAATCTAAAACTGAACAAGCTTTCAACTTTTGGAGAAAGCACAGTATAGATATGAGTCACTTTAAATTTGACCGCGATAAAGCGAACGAACGCTGATTTTTTTGTTGACTCAAACATCGTTTTATATGCTTTCGACAGTGCTGCTTTCAAAAAAGAAATAGTCTTTAATTTAATAAGAAAACGGCCAATAATTAGCACGCAGGTTATAATGGAAAGTGTGAACATCTGCCTAAAAAGATTTAAACTTTCAAAAGAGATTGCTTACCAAAACGGAATTAATTTAATAAATACATGTTCATTAAAATTAATTGACGAGACAACGATACTTTCTGCTTTCAAAATTTCTCTTCGATATCAATTTTCCCATTGGGACAGTTTAATCATTTCTTCTGCTCTTCAAAAACGATTGAACAATTCTTTTCTCTGAAGATTTGCAGAATGGTCAAATAATTGAAAAAAAGCTAACCATTATAAATCCTTTCCTCGAAGAAAATAGTAAATATTTGTAACCATAGACAGTGAACAAACAAATATTTATTATTCTTGTTTTCTTCATTTTCCCATTAAACCAAAATATTCTCAGTAACAGTTTGTCCGTCCAACATCCGTATAATACGATGACTGTATCGTGCATCATGCTCACTGTGAGTAACCATCACGATCGTTGTTCCCTGCTCATTTAATTCAGTTAACATTTGCATTACTTCATTACCATTGGATGAATCCAGGTTTCCTGTTGGCTCATCCGCCAGGATTAATTTTGGATTGTTTACAACAGCCCTGGCTACGGCAACACGCTGTTGCTGTCCACCGGATAATTGTTGCGGATAATGATTTTTTCTGTGCATGATCTGCACTTTATCCAATACTTCTTCAACACGTTTTTTTCTTTCATCACTTTTTACGCCCAGATAGATCAACGGCAGTTCTACGTTTTCAAAAACAGTTAATTCATCAATCAGGTTGAAGCTTTGGAAAACGAAGCCAATATTGCGTTTGCGCAGATCAGCTCTTTTTCTTTCGTTGAAATGAGCTACTTCAATTCCATTGAAAATGAAGCTTCCGCTATCAGGGTCATCCAATAATCCAAGGATGTTTAGCAATGTGGATTTTCCACATCCTGACGGTCCCATCACTGCAACAAATTCGCCTTCTTTTACATTAAAAGAAAGTTTGTTGAGCGCAACTGTTTCCACTTCTTCTGTACGATAGATTTTTTCGAGGTCTTTAATTTTTATCATGGTTTTGTTTTTTGTTTATTGTTTTTAATTGTTGGTTAAATTTTTATCAAAAATCCTTCATCGGACGGGAATAAAGGAAATGCATTTTGTTGATTTAATATTTCAGATTCTATATTTTTTTTAAGAATACAGTTAAACTTTGGATTACAGCACCTTTCACTTTTAATTGCTATTGATGCCAGCAGAAAAAACAGGATGGCAAATATTTTCAGGAAAAGATTTTGTTTCATAAAAAATGATTTAATAAGTGTTTATGCTTGTGAACCTTCAACCTTGAACCTTCAACCTTGAAC
>Ga0134128_10001715_pt1 | contig 27779 bp, 22 predicted proteins | sample KB31754_FD_96462 | JGI IMG/M metagenome (GOLD analysis project Ga0134128, IMG submission 96462) | Terrestrial soil microbial communities with excess Nitrogen fertilizer from Kellogg Biological Station, Michigan, USA - KB3-175-4 | ecosystem: Environmental > Terrestrial > Soil > Unclassified ...
ATTGATTGCGGCGCCACCGTGACGTTCGAACAGCGAGCCGAAGCTGTGCATGGCACGTAATGTTTGCGGATACCACTGGTGAATCCATTTCATGATTGTTTCCGTAGATGTGCTCCCGTCACCGCAGGCGAGCCGCCTGCGCTCCTCTGTACCGGCGGGCGGAAGCCCGCTTTCGGAGCGAAGCACGACGTTCACCAACGCCTGACTCCACTGCCTTTGCCACAAGCAATCTTGGTGCAGCGAGCCGAGCATTTGATCGAGCAAATAATCGCCATTGCACTTGGCGAGATGTCCGAAATGAACCATCATCAATTCATCGAACAATGGCTTGACGACAAGGTTGCAAACCACAAATGACTGACCCCAGTCGTAAACCACGAGCAATCTCTCGATAATCTCGCGCAACGGCTGCCACATGGGATCGTTCTCCCACACGCTCTGGCTATTGTGCGCGAACTTTGGATGAGTGAGCTGCAGCAAGCGCGTTCGGTAAGCCAATCGCTGGATACGGCGCACTTCGTCAAGCGACTGAAACATCGAGGCGATTGTTATTCTTCCCTCCGGTGCCATGTGCGCAAAGTAAGATGCCACCATTTGCAGTCCATGGACGGGATAGCGCATCGGAGCAATCACCTTTTCGAGCAACTCTACATGCGCAGCATTCAAGCCCGCGTCATAATCGCTCGAGCCCATAAGTTCAAGAAGCGCATCGACGAAAGTTTCCTTGTCGGACTGCATTTCGGTATAAGAAGTATAGGTGGTGGCACGCGGATCGGAAAAACGGTCCCACTGCTGGCACTGAAGCTCGGAATTCAATTGGTGTTGCTCGTACCACTGGTCGAGCGGCATCGTCAATTCAAAACCGCGATGCGTCTTGTAATACAAAAGTTTTGAAGAGGCGAGCTCGTACTCGGTGGGAATCCGCCGCTCGTGTTCCAAGTGCCAGTAAGTCTTTTGCGTCATGCTTTGGATATCCACGATGCTGTTTCACTTGAAACCTCGAACTGCCCCTTGAACGCCGTCATAATCATCTCGAGATCGCCAGGCAGCATGAATGCTCGTCCAAGATTTGCTTCGATTGCTTGCCGAGTCACCGTGCAACGCTCCGGCACCAAAACACGCAAGTAGGCGCCGCGATCGATAACCGTCACTTGCTGATTTGATTGCTGAATCGCTCTTACAACCGCATCGGCGGCGTAGCCGGACTGCAAAATCGGCCCGACTGTGGGCGCTTCGTTTTGAATGTGACCGCTTAGATCGATGAGTACGTCGTCGCCTGCGACTTTCACTGGAAATTTCTTAAGTTGCGAGGTGCACGGGTTTACTCCCTTTCCACTGCAAACATCAAACTGCCAATGGTGCGCCGCACAAGTAAGCGTTTCACCCTCGAGCTTGCCATGGCTCAGCGGCACGCCTTTATGCGGACATCGATCTTCATACGCACAAATGCGCCCATCGAGATTCGTCAGGACAACGGTGGTATCACCGACTGAAATAGCTTTCAGCTCGCCCTGCCACACATCGTCTCTGTTAGCAATCTTCTGGTACGCCATAGCTTCAATCCGGTATGACATCGAATCGTTGGAGCGCCCGCATGCCCGCTTGCGCCACCGTCGCCTCGGCAGGCAAAGCGCGCCCTGCGAAGACCAATCGCGCGGATTGCGATGGCTTCACCCGCACGCTAGCCGCTTCCTGCAAACGCGCCGCCAATTGCTGCATTGTTTCCGTCTCATCAGCGAGCAGAAGCAAGCCAATCGTGTCGCCCTTCAGAAACCCATACAACGGTATCGGCATGAGCCTTTATGTACTCCAGCGCTGCAATCGCGACATACTTACATCATACCTTTATTGTCACGGGTAGCCTACGGACGATAGATTTGTTTTCACTAATCGTGACGGCCGCCGCGCGCCGTCACGTCCTTGCCCCATGTATCCGGGGTGAGCTGAAAGTATTCGGTGAGTAGTTGCGGAAGCGCGCCCGGCGCCGCGCCGCAAAGAATGCGCTTGACCAAACCCTTGTGCGCCGCATACCTCTGCGGTTCTTGCTGGAAAATCCAACGGCAGGGCTCCGAACAGAATATATAGCTTTCGCCGTTGAACTCCACCGTCTCAGCCGTGTTGTGCGATGGGGTGCCCCCGCAGAGAACTAATTGGCAGAGATCGCAGAAAGAAACCATCGCCGAGCCAATCGCTTTCTCCTGCTCACCCGGCGCGCCTTCCCATTGCGCGCTTATCTGCTGCCACACCGCATCGAGCTCATCCCAATGTTCGGGATACTTCTCGCGCAACCACTTCCGCTCGTCCACACCGGGCACCACAAAGTTGAACCAGACGGTGGGGCGGTACGTATAAGCACTGGCGTAAACCATGTGGTGGTAGATGCTCAAACTCTCAATAAACGTCTCCCAGTACCATGGTTTTTTCAGTCCGTATTGTTGCAACGATTCCAAATACTGATCGATTATCCATTCCTGCATGAACTCCTTGAAGGAAGTGGTGCGTTTTTCCAGAGGCATCAAGTAATCCATGCTGAAGCCGGTGACGACGGCAAACAACAACCAGCTTCGCCAAAACCATTTGTCGAGCAAGTATTGCGCGTAATCGCGGTCATGCTCGACCAGCGTCCTCAACACTGCCGGACCGATTTGTGCGTGGCGAGCTTCGTCAGTTTGAATGCTGGTGAGCATCTTCTCGAACATGTGGTCGCCGACTTGATCGGCAAGCGCAGCTAAACCGATGAATTGCAAATTGGTGAATCCGGTTTCGAAGACGAAGTTAGTGCCCACCGCAAATTCAATCGGATTGGCTGCGAGCAAAAGCTCATCGAACACGTGACGAGCAGCAATCGCTACCCAATTGTTGGTGTGGTAAAAACGATGCGTCCAATCAAACTGCGGATCCAGGCGAATCAACTCATGCATGATCAGCAGGGGAATTTGCGTGTGCCGGTATTCATCCATGGCACCAAAGGCTGACATTGTTCGCCATGCCGAATCCCTGCCGAAGCGCGCGGCACGCAAGTTGCCAACCGTAGCGGCGAACTCTGCCAGCGGCAATGCTGCGGCGTGTAATTTAAGAGCGTTGGACCACTGACTCGGCAGCTTCTCGAAATCCTTCAAACGCCCAACCGCATCGCGAACTGCATAGACGGAATCGTCTTTGGCATGCTGATTGTGTACGTACTCAGCATACGAAGTCTTGAACGGCTCGTCCCAACTCGCCCATTGCTCATGTGGAAGCCACGGCGTGCCACTCGCGACGGCAGGAAACACATCTTCTTCGGAGACGTACTTGTAATTCCAATCCAGCTTCCGGGCGAGGTCGAGCCAATCGTCACGCTTGAGCAAATTCGTCACCTTGAGCAGAGACCGCCGGGACGCCAGGAATGGCGATTATATCAGGACTTGTCGTCCGCGCCCAAAAGTATTCGTTTGGCTTTTTTGAGCTCTTCTAACTGCGTCTTGCCGAGGCTCGGATAGTGTGGATTCAGCTTATGCAATCTTTCGACAATAGCTGCTGCCACCACTAGCCGAGTAAACCACTTGTTGTCCGCCGGCACCACATACCAGGGCGCATGCGGAGTCGCCGTGTGCCTGATCGCATCTTCATAAGCCGCCATATAGTCATCGAAAAATCCGCGCTCTATGGCGTCGGCGCTGGAAAACTTCCAATTTTTGTCGGGGTCATCAAGGCGGGCGAGAAAACGTGTCTTCTGTTCTTTCTTTGAGAGATGCAAGAAGAACTTCAACACGACAATGCCATTGTGGTGCAAGTATTCTTCGAAGTTAGCAATATCCTTCAATCTATCGCGCCAGATGTGCTTGCCAATCACTTCGGCAGGCAATTTTTGTTTGGCCAGAATCTCCTTGTGCACTCTTACGACTAAAACTTCTTCGTAGTAAGAACGATTGAAAATACCGATGCATCCGCGATCGGGCATGTCCTTCACGTAGCGCCACATATAGTCGTGATTGAGCTCTTCGGCTGATGGTTGCTTGAACGAATATACTTGAACGCCCTGCGGGTTGACGCCCGACATAACGTGTTTGATGGTGCCATCTTTGCCGGCCGCATCCATTGCCTGAAAGATGCACAAAACACCCCAACGATCCTGCGCGTATAATCTGTCCTGAAGCTCAGACAGCCACACAACGCCTTGCTCGAGCAACTCTTTAGCTTCATCTTTCTGTTCTGACTTAAACCAGAGAGTATCGTCAGGCTTGATGTCTTTCAGACGGAAGTCTTTGCCGTCGGTGATCTTGTACGGCTTGATTGCCTTCTCTATGCGCTTGATTTGCTCTTTTTCGTTCACGACGGTGAATCCCCTTCCTCGCCCGAACAGATTAGCAGGCTAGTGGGCGAAATTGATCGTGTGATTCTCGTTGTCGATGGTAAATTTGCGGTCGCTGAAGAAAGGCTGACCAAGAAGCGGCGGCGTTATACCCATCAACAATGTCACGGGGACGTGCGTCTTGATGATCGGCCCGAGCTCAATTCGATCGACGTAAAACTTGACACCGCCGATTCTGCCGCCGATTCCACCGGAGACGACCTGTTGGGCGTCATTTGGCACCTGTATGCCAAGGGATGCGGCCATGAAATAAGAGAGCGAAATGGACTGAGCTCCGGTATCAAAATACATTGCGGTGGGGCGGCCGTTGATTTTGACCTGCACCATCATGTCATTGCCGTGCGGCTGGAAGGGAATTCTCACGACGTCCGTCGATTCATACACGTGAAACTTCATGCCCGGTCTCGGTTTTTTGGTTAACTGAATGAACCCTGTGCTCACGTCGATGTCATATTTGAAATCTTTGAAAAACGACTGCCCGAGCAGAGATACGCCAAGCGGAGACTCAGAAACGACCGCCGGAACGCGCCGCTCGAAATCGCCAAGCTCAATGTCCGCCATCATCACCTGCGCATCGGTGGAACCGGCGACACCGCCGATTCTAGTATGGGGTGCATTTTTGTCGATCTTTATACCGGCCGCATCCATCGTTCTGCGATCGAACATGCAAATCGATGCGCCGGTATCAAACATCATCCGCATCGGGCGCCCGTTTACGATTGCGTTGACAAAAGGGTGATTCGAAGTCGCTCGCTGAAATGGGATCTTTGTCTGCTCCGGCAAATGCTCCCACTCCTCATCGCTGAGCTTATATTCGGTAAGAAACTTGTCGACCTGGTCACCACCGGCGGTGGCCCCCGGCAAGCTCTGCGTGTCCGGCGCCGGAGTGCCATTCTTCGTGCCGCCAGCGATCGTTCCAGCCTTCGCGGCTCCAGCCGCGGCGTTTCCCGCTGCGGCGGCTCCAGCCGTAGCGGCGGGCGGAAGCCCGCTTTGCGGAGCCTTTTCCAGCAGCTTCAGTCCTTGCGCCGCAAGTTTTGCTTCCGGCGTCGCACCAAAGTTATCGCACACAAGCTTGTAGCAACTTTTAGCATGCGTCATATCGCCAAGCTGTTGGTAACACAGCGCGGCATAGTAAAGCACGGTCGGACTGTTGCCCGACGCGAGCGCCTGCGAGAACATCGACAACGCGCCGCGGTAATCTTGCTTTTTGTACAACGCGACGCCTTTATCAAACTCACCGTCGGCATAAACCGGTGAGACGGCAAGCGCCAAAACAATAGCGGCTAGGGCGCGAAGGAGTGCACTCTCGCCAACCAATTTACGTCCAATTCTCACGATAGCCGCCAGGGAACCCAACGCGGTTAATATACCCGCTTGTGATCGCTTATTTGAATTGGAATGATTTACGTTCTTCTTGATGCCTGTAGATGGCCAGTTTCGCTTCATCCGGCAATTGCTGAAAGACGTGTCGTAATTGGGCTTCACGCTGTTCTTCCAATGGCTGGATTTGCTTAGTTACTTCACCGATGAAAGCGTCGAGATGAGGGGTAGGCGCCTTGCCGTTGTTGAAATAAATGTCTCTATTTTTGTATTCGGCTTCAATCTGGTCGCGCTCTGCCGGAGTCTTGTCCGACCACAGCCGATTGGCAATATTTTCTTCTTGCTTATCAATGCCCTGTCCGCTAGCATTCGCGCGATCGATGTATGTTCCCATACCGGGCGATCGCATAGTCATGCCGGGATCTTTGTCGCCGCCAATATAAAAATCTTTTCCGCTCGAGCCACGATCGTATAGTCCCGTCGGCCCGCCGCTGTGGAGGTAATTGCTGGGCAGTTGGTGAGCAAGCGCGCTCATGGCGCGGTCTTGGGTGCTGGGAAAATTCTCCGGAGGCACAAACTCACCTTTCTGCAATCGGTCTTGCACGCGATGATCGATATCGCGCTGCGCGCCCTGCATGAGTTGAGTGAAATCAAAATTCGCGCCACCGGAAGCACCGCTTTTGCCTTCCTTTTCAACATCAGCCATAAGAAACACCAGCCTGGAAATCGGGGTAGGAAAACGCCGTCCCGTCACAATACGGCAGCCCGCCCGGGTCGTCAAGTAGCGACATTACTGATTAATGCGATCCCGCGGATCGCCGTTGGGAACTTGCTCTACGAAGCGTGCACGCAATAGCCACAGATGGGATCGTCTTTCAGCATAAACTTCTCTCGCGTCACCTTGACGCCGAGCAGCGTCTCCATCAGCTTCGGCTCAAGCACGCAGAGTTGCCGATACTGTGTAGCCAGGTGATGAATTGCACAATGCTGTTGATAGATAAAGAAATTTCCGTCCGGCAAATGCTGCCATTCAGTCATGAAGCCGCTTTCGCTGAAGAGTTCAACCACAGCCTTAACGCGCTCTTCCATAGAAAGTTTTTCCAGCCGAGGCAAATGTTTTTTGGCAAGAAACTCATTGCGTATGGAAAGCAGATCCATTACGCCCTTGTGCCCCTTGGTTTCAAACACCGCATCGAGAAGGTCGTAGGCCATATTGCCGAGTCCGGAGGGAAACATGGCCTCAGCCTTATCAGTAAGCCGGTAGTGATAAGTCGGGCGCCCGCGCACCTGGCGGACCAGCCTGCAGTCGACAAGCCCATCCTTCTGCAACCCGGCCAGATGGCGCCGGACGGCCATAGCCGTCACCCCCAGGACCTCGCAAAGTTCTGCAACGGTCATTTCTTTATGCCGGCGGAGGTGATAAACCACAGCCTGGTGGGTGTTTTCGGGTGTGTCCTTGAGAGGCTGGACCACCATTAAATCGATCTCCCGTGTGATTCTGAGCCTAATGATAACCTTGTCCCGATTATCCCAGCCATCCGTACAAATTGCTTACGAATGGATAACTCTTATATTAAGAGGGCTCCTTTTGGCTATTTTTGATACTATTATATCTGTAAAGCCCACAGCGGCACATATTCAGCCAATTTAATCTTAAAGGAAGCGGGACAAAAGCGGGCTTGCGCCCGCCAGTACCGAAAGAAGAAGGACCAGCACAGGGAACATGACTCAACCAATCCTGAAAATCGAAGACCTCCACGTCGAGGTAGAAGGCAAAACCATCCTGCAGGGCGTCAATCTCACTGTTAACCCCGGTGAGGTCCATGCATTGATGGGCCGCAACGGCTCGGGCAAGTCTACGCTGTCCTACACGTTGATGGGGCATCCGCGCTATCACGTCACTAAAGGACGCGTCCTATACAACGGCAAAGATCTCCTCGCCATGTCGGTGGACGAGCGCGCTCGCTCGGGCATCTACCTGGCTTTTCAATACCCGGTGGCGATTCCGGGCGTTTCAGTTTCCAACTTCCTGCGTGCCGCCACTAAGGCGCGCCGCGGACAAGATGTGCCGGTGAAGGAGTTCCGCAAAGAGCTCAAAGAGCACATGGCAAAACTTGAGGTCCCGGATTCGTTCCTCTCGCGCTATATCAATGAAGGGTTCTCCGGCGGCGAGAAGAAGCGGGTTGAGATTCTGCAAATGGCACTGCTCAAGCCTGACTTTGCTCTGCTTGACGAGACGGACTCGGGACTGGATATCGACGCACTGCGCGTGGTGGCGGACGGCATCAATTCGCTTGCAACGAAAGACAACGCGATGCTGCTCATCACTCACTATCAGCGAATTTTGGATTATGTGACGCCTCAGTTCGTTCACGTCATGAGCGACGGGCGCATCATCAAATCCGGCGGCAGCGAGCTGGCGAAAGAGCTCGAGGCCAAAGGGTACGAACAATGGGTTACCGGCGATCTGGCACCGACCGCCTGATTTTTTCCGGGCTTCGGCCCGCTTGGAGGCACTTATGGCTGCAGAACTTACACAAGACCAAATGCTCCAGGGCGTAGGAGGCGACTACAAGTACGGCTTCCATGATCAGGAAGCAGACTATGCCTTCAAGTCTGGTAAGGGACTGACGAAAGAGATCGTCACAGAAATTTCGCGCATGAAAAATGAGCCCGAATGGATGCTCAACAGCCGCCTGCGCGCACTGGACATATTCAATAAAAAACCGATGCCGCGCTGGGGTAACAGCGAGTTGCTCGACGCCATCGATTTTGCCAACATTCACTATTATGTCCGCGCCACTGAAAAGCAAGGGCGCAGCTGGGAAGAGGTGCCGGAAGGCATTAAGAAAACGTTCGACCGCCTGGGTATTCCCGAGGCTGAGCGTAAGTTCCTAGCCGGCGTCACCGCTCAGTACGAATCGGAAGTCGTCTATCACTCGATTCGCGAAGACCTCTCCAAGCTCGGCGTCGTATTCCTTGATATGGACTCCGGCTTGCGCGAGTACGGCGATATCGTCAAACAATACTTCGGCACGATCATTCCGGCTGCCGACAACAAATTCTCCGCGCTCAACACGGCGGTGTGGTCGGGCGGCAGCTTCGTCTACGTTCCCAAAGGCGTGAAAGTGGACATTCCGCTGCAAGCCTATTTCCGTATCAATACGGAAAACATGGGTCAGTTCGAACGGACACTGATCATTGCCGATGAAGGCAGCTTCGTGCATTACATTGAAGGATGCACGGCGCCGACTTACAGCTCGGATTCGCTGCACTCGGCGGTTGTAGAGCTGATCGCCTTGAAAGGCGCGCACATCAGATACACGACCATTCAAAACTGGTCGAAAAACGTGTACAACCTCGTCACCAAGCGCGCTGTCGCCCACGAAGACGCCAAAGTCGAATGGGTAGACGGCAACCTCGGCTCTAAGCTGACGATGAAATATCCGTCCATTTATTTGATGGGACCAAGGGCACACGGCGAAGTGCTTTCGATTGCCTTTGCAGGCGAAGATCAGCACCAGGACGCCGGCGCCAAGATGGTGCACTGCGCTCCCGACACCAGCTCAATCATCGTTTCCAAATCAATCTCCAAAGACGGCGGTCGCACATCTTACCGTGGACTGATCAAGGTCTACGAAAACGCCACCAACGTCAAATCGAGCGTGCGTTGCGATGCGCTGCTGCTCGACGAGCAGTCGCGATCGGATACTTATCCCACGATGGAAATCGACGAGAAAGACGTCACCATCGAACACGAAGCCACCGTATCCAAAGTGGGCGAAGAGCAATTGTTCTACTTGATGAGTCGTGGACTATCGCAATCCGAAGCCACAACCATGATCGTCAATGGCTTCTTCGAGCCGTTCACGAAAGAGCTGCCACTGGAATACGCAGTCGAGCTCAACCGCCTGATCCAACTGGAAATGGAAGGCTCAGTCGGTTAACCAACCCAACCGTAGGGCGGCGCACTGCGGCGCCCAGTTCAGGAACACAGACACATGTCGGAAGCAGAATTGGCAGAGATGATTGATCGCCAGCGCGTAGAAGAGCTGACTTCGAAATTTCAGGAGCCGGAGTGGTTGCGGGACAACCGCGTGCAGGCATGGGAAACATACCTGCAGACGCCGATGCCCAGCGGTCGCGAAGGAGACTGGAAACGCATCGATCTAAGCGTGCTCGATCTTACTCAACTGCGAGCCTTCGACTTGGCGCCGGCCAAGCAAGTGGATGCAGTCCCGGCTCTGCCGAGCTGGATTACTTCCGCCATTGAAACTTTCGGCGAACATGCCGGCGTCCTCTTCCAGACGACTAAAAATGGCGGCTACATCAAGCTGCGCAGCGAATTGGCCGAACGCGGAGTAATTTTCTGCGATCTGGCCACCGCCATCGAGAAGCATGCCGATAAAATTCGTCCCTATCTGCTGCAAGATCTCAAGCCCGGCAAATTCAATTTGCTCACGCGCGCTCTCTACAATTGCGGCGCATTTCTATATGTGCCCTCCGGTGTGGAGATCAAAGAGCCGTTCATTTTCGGACTCGGTTTTTCAGCCCATGCTGAAGACATAGGCGCGGCGATATTCCCTCGCGTATTCGTAGTTGCAGAAGACAACAGCAAAGTCGACGTCATTTTTGCTCTCGGCAAAGAGTCGGATCAAGCTGTCGTCGGCAAGCGCGTTTCACTTGCCTCGGTTGTTGTCGACACTCACGTCAAGTCCGGCGCTCGCCTCAACTTGCTTGAAGTGCAAGAGTTGGGCTCCGATGTGTTCGTCGTTGAAGACATCAACAGCCATGTCGCCAAGGATGCGCAATTCAACTCGCTTTCCATTGGAGTCGGCGGGCAGCAAACGAAATCCGACATCGCCACATACCTGACGGCACAAGGCGCCAACAGCGATGTACTGGGGGTGATCCTCGGCGCGCGCAACGAGCACTTCAATTTCAACACGATTCAAGAGCACAACGCTCCCGATACCAAATCCAACATCAACTATCGCGTAGCGGTAAAAGACGATTCGTCGTCCGTTTATCAAGGCATTATCCGCGTCGACAAAATCGCCCAGCGCACCAACGCCTTCCAATCCAACAAAAACTTGATTCTCGGCGGTAATGCCACTGCAGATTCGGTGCCGAAGCTTGAAATTCTCGCCAATGATGTGAAATGCTCGCACGGAGCGACGGTGGGCCCGGTGGACAAAGAACAACTGTTCTACCTGCAAAGCCGGGGGATGACCCCGCCTGAGGCCGAAGAACTTGTCGTTCTCGGATTTTTCCGCCAGGTATTCGAAGCGTTCCCAATCCCGGCCGCTCATCAATGGATAAGCGATGTCGTTTCAAGGAAGGTGTTTCGTCAATGACTGACACGAGTCAATTCGTCAAAGTAGCGTCCGTCCAGGACGTCGGCGAAGGACAGGTGCGCGTTGTTGAAGCTGCGGGAAAACGGTTTGCCCTGTGCAAAAGCGACGGGCAATTCTACGCCATCGATGACCGCTGCACGCACGACAACGGACCACTGGGCGAAGGACAGCTCGTCGCAGGCGAAATCGAATGCCCGCGCCACGGCGCCCGCTTCGATGTTCATACGGGCAAGGCCATGTGCTTACCAGCCGTCGGCAGAGTCCACACCTATCCGGTCGAAGTTCGCGGCAATGATATTTATTTGGGCATCAACGCGGGCAAGTAGTTATGTTTGACGTTGCCAAAATCAGAAAAGACTTTCCAATCCTCGAGCGCCGGATCAACGGCAAGCCGCTCGTGTATCTGGACAACGCCGCCACTTCGCAAAAGCCGCTCAGCGTGATCGAAGCGCTCAGCGATTATTACCGCAACAACAATGCCAATATTCACCGCGGCATACACACGCTCAGCGAAGAGGCAACCCAAGAGTACGAAGGGGCTCGGCAGAAAGTAGCCGACTTTATCGGTGCGCCGGAAGCGCGCTCGGTAATCTTCACTCGCAATGCCACTGAAGCAATTAACCTGGTGATGTTCACTTGGGGCCGGCAAAACATCAATGCCGGCGACGAGATCGTTTTGACGGCGATGGAACACCATTCGAATCTGGTGCCCTGGCAAATGCTGGCCAAGGAAAAAGGCGCCAAGCTTGTGTTCATCGAGCTGAATGCCGACGGCGAAGTCGACATTGAAACGGCGCGCAAGGCGATCAACCAGCACACGAAGCTGGTATCGGTTACCCAAATGTCGAATGTTCTGGGAACCATCACCCCGGTGCGCGCGATAGCCGATATGGCGCACGCCGTCGGCGCGGTTGTCCTCGTAGATGGGGCACAGGGAGTTCCACACCTCGTCACCTCAGTGACAGATCTAGGCTGCGATTTCCTCGCCTTCTCGTTTCACAAAATGCTGGGGCCCACCGGCGTCGGCGTGCTCTGGGGACGCACCGAGCTTTTGAAAAGCATGCCGCCGTTCATGGGCGGGGGCGATATGATCGCCGCGGTGTGGCGCGAGAAATCACGCTACAACGAGCTGCCCTGGAAGTTTGAGGCAGGCACTCCCAACATTGCCGACGTCATTGCGGCAGGCGCCGCCATTGATTACCTGCAAAATCTGGGCATGGAAAACGTGCGGGCTCACGAGATCGAGATCACCGAATACGCTCTGCGTAAACTCGGTGCCCTGCGCGGCGTGACGATCTATGGGCCCAAAGATGCCACCAAGCGCGGTGGCGTTATCTCGTTTAACATCGAAGGAGTTCATCCGCACGATCTCGGGCAAATTCTAAATGAGTCCGGCATCGCCATTCGTGCAGGACACCACTGCTGCCAGCCGCTCATGCGCGATCTGGATGTGATGGGAACCGCGCGCGCCAGTTTTTACATCTATAACACCGAAGAAGAAGTCGATCAGCTTTTGCAAGCTCTTCAAGAAGCAGAGAGGATTATGGGCCATGTCGCTCTCAGATGAGCTCTACCGCGAAACGATTCTCGACCACTACCATAATCCGCGCAATCAAGGCGTTCTCGAGACGCCGACGGTAGAGGCCGAAGGCGTAAATCCGTTGTGCGGAGATGAGCTGACCTTGTTTCTCGATGTGTCAGACGGCAATATCAAGTCGATAAAGATCAAGTCGCGCGGATGCTCGATTAACACAGCCTCCGGCTCGATGATGACCGAGCTGATGGCAGGCGTGCCGCTGGAGAAGGCTGAAGAATTCATCAACGTTTTCAAAACGATGATGCTGGAAAAAGACAAACAGGTTGAGCTTCCCGAACAGATGGAAGATCTTGAAGCGCTCCAAGGCGTCAAAAGATATCCGGTGCGCATCAAATGCGCCCTTCTTCCCTGGAACACCATGATGGAAGCAATTGAGATGGCGCGTCACGGCGGCGGCAAAACCGAGCCAATATCTACGGAGTAAACAATGTCCACCATTCAAGAAGACGTAATTCGCGAGACCCTGCGAACAATTGTCGACCCCGAGATCAATATCAATCTCGTCGACCTTGGGCTGATTTACGGCATCGATATAAAAGAAGAAGGCAAAGTGACGGTGCGTATGACGCTGACCAGTCCCGCCTGCCCGCTCGGCGCCGTGATTCAAGGGCAAGTTCATCAGGCGCTCACCAAAATTCCGTGGGTCAAAGAGCCGAAAGTCGAACTTGTGTGGTCACCAATGTGGGACCCTCGCAAAATGGCCAGCGAAGACGCGAAGATGGAACTTGGTATTCTTTAGTTTGTGGACGTTCCTGATCAAAAAACTACGCCAGAGAAAAGCGGGCTGCCGCCCGCCGCTACCAGAAGGGACGTCAACGGGCTGCCCGTCGCTACCGTAATCTTTGTATTGGCCGTGTGCATGATTGCCGCCGCCAATCTGGATGCGCCGGCCCTTTGGTTTTCAGACAACGATGATTTGCTGGAAGCAACCTTTTGCTACCAGGTCATGACCTCCGTAAATAGCCTGCTTCATTGGAATACGTATCGTCTTTCCACCGCCTACATGCACCTGGCGAGCTGCTACTCAAGGTTGGGCAGACTCACCGAAGCCGCACACAGCAGCCTGCAAGCCCGAAACGTGATGGCTTCGCTGCCCGGCGACCGTACTGCGGCCCTTAGCGTCCTGGACGCTCAGCGTGCTGACTATCTGCGGAAAGGAAAGGACTACGCGGGCGCCGAGGCCTTATTAAAGAAGGCGGTCGAACAACTGGCTAAAGCGACAATCAACAACCCATCGGCAAAGGCGTATACATTGAGCATTTTGCTGGACACCTACATGTCCCAGCATAAATATGCCGACGCCGAGCAAATTGCCCAAGAACTCGTCCCAGTCGACGACCAGCTGGAGCTGGAATTGAACATGCCGGCTTATGGCGGGAGGGAGCGGCTCGTAGAGCTGTATTGCAAAACCGACCGCCGGCAGAAAGCTGAGGAAGCCGCCAAGGAAGGGGTAAACATGGGTGTGCTTAGTCACAATGCTCTCGCAGAGGCAGAGGCACACGATTCACTGGGCCGTGCCTATCTTTCCTCCGGCGGGGTAGCATCGGCTGCGACAGAATTCGACCTGGCGGTAAAGAATCTGGGTCGGAAATATGGTCAAAACGACCGGAAAGTGGCAACCTGGCGGGCTCGATACGATCAGATGCTGCTTGATAAAAATCCGTTCCCCGAGTGATATTGTGTGAATCCCGTGTGCTCCCCTGGGGTAAGATGGTATAAGTGACTACCACATCTGGGCGATGACTTTCAGGGGTACAAACATGACAATTACGAGCACTACCCGGACGGGCACAATTTCAGTGTTCATTGCCGAAGACAAGGACGTTATTCGTGCCGGACTCAGACAGCTAGTCACGTCCATTGAAGGCTGCGAGGTAGTTGGCGATGCAATGGACGGCGAGACAGCCTGGGCGAAGATCAGCAGCCTCAATCCGCAAGTTATTCTCACCAAAGACAGTCTGCCTGGTATAGACGGCATTTCACTGTGCCAGAAGATCAAGCGCGAACGTCCTCACATCGGTGTCATATTAATGCTCAGCTCTCCAAATGATTTTTGGAGCTCACTTGTCGCTCATGCCGATGCGTACTTCTTCCGCGAAGTACCGCTGAATATTCTCGAGCCGGCGATTCGCACGGTTGCAGAAGGCGGAGCATTTCTGGGCGCCTTTGTGGCCGATTATCTCTTGCGTGGTGAAGGCTACAACACATTGCGGCTGGCGGCCAGCCGACGCACCGACAGCGCCGAACTAAGCGCTCTCTCCAAGCGCGAGCACGAGGTGCTCGGATTGCTTTCCGAAGGCAAGAGCAACGAGCAGATTGCCCAGTCTCTCGGATTGAGCATTCAAACAGTGAAAGTTCACGTCAAGCATATCCTCAAGAAATTGAAAGTCACCGATCGCACCCAAGCCGTGATCAAGGCGCTCAAAGCCTAAAGCGAGCGGCGCACAGACTTTATGCCAATGCGTCAAAACTTCTGACGGGACTCGGGTCTGGCTCTTTGGCGAGCAGCTTTTTGAAAACCGACTCCGCCGAATCGACATCCGCTCGGCGCAAGTAGTGTGCCGCCCAAACATCGTAAGCCGCCGTCAGATCGAAATGCGACTCGCGACTCGATTCGCGAATTTTCAGGGCTCGGTCGTATAAATCCTGCGCTGTTCCGTCATAGCCTTGAACCGAATAGAGTTCTGCCAGCAAGAGAAGCACTGAAGCGACGTTATGGTGATAAGAGCCCACGGTTTGCTCGTAGATTTCCAGGGCTCGGCGCAGCACCGTTTCAGCCTGCATAAACTTATCGCGAAATCGATAGACGACACCAAGTCCGACCAGAGTAGAGGCAACCTCGTAATGGTCTGGACCAAGATTCAGCTCTTCCACAGCCAGTGCCCGCCTGTAGATTTCTTCGGCTTCGTCCTCCCGGGACAGCCGGCGCAAAGTGCTGCCCAGCCCGGTGAGGATCGGAGTCAGCACCGGGTCGTTCGGACCAAACAGATGCTCTGAAATTCGCAGGCACCGCATGTAGTACCGCAGTGCTTTCTTGTTTCTGCCAAGTTTGAAATTGATTTCCGCAAGTCGCAAGAGAACGAGCGGAACGTCAGGATGATTCTCGCCTAGCTCTTTCTGCTTGATCAAAAGCAGGTCGTGATACAGCGGATCGGCTTCCCTATAGCGCATTGAGCTTCGATAGAAGTCGGCCAGCTTTTTCACAGCTTCAGCGACACGCAAATCCCAAGAGCCGTAAGACTCCGCAAGACATGCGACGGCTTCGCGCAGATGCTCTTCGGCACGATCCGGTTGCCGATTGGCACCGTAGAAATCCGCCAGGTCGTGCAAATGCGGCACCAAAAGCGGGCTGCCGGCTTCGATGCCGGCCAACTTTTCCAGAAATGCTTCCGGCTCCGACACCACCTCCGGTGCCTGGTCTATCGAGCGCAAGGCCGACTCCAGCTCTTCTTTCAGCTCGCGCATGCTTTGTTGGCGCTTGTGCGGATTTTTGTTGAGTGCCTTGAAGATAACATCTTCCAGTTGCGCCGGCAGCTGCAAATCAGGCATGACTGTGGCAAACGGGATGGGCAACTGGTTTATGTGAGCGTAGATGATGCCGAGCACCGTCTCTTCGGCAAACGGCGGGCGGCCGGTAAGCACTTGATATAACAGGCAACCTAACGAGTAGATATCGGAACGCCCGTCAAGGTTTTGGTCGCCCATGCACTGTTCGGGGCTCATGTACAGCGGGCTGCCGACCACCTGCGAATCGCGAGGAGAGTAATTGAGCGAGTGACTGCCGCCGCCATCGAGGAATTTCGCAATGCCGAAATCAACAATCTTGACCGGCTCCGGCACGGAGCTGTCGCGGCTGAGCATGATGTTGCTCGGCTTGAGATCGCGATGGACAATGCCTTTGTCGTGCGAATGCTGTAGACCATCGCAGACCCGCGAAAAAATATCGACAGTCCTATGCATGCTCAGCGTGCGTTCGCGGCGCAAAACATCATCGAGTCCTTCGCCGTCGATGTAGTCCATAACCAGATAAGCGATTCCGCTGCGCGTAATACCGAAGTCGAAAACGGTAATGATCGCCGGGTGATTGAGGCAACTAGACGCCTTGGCCTCGAGATGAAATCGCGAAAGCCGCGACGGGTCGTTTTCCGCAAGCCGCGTATGCACGACCTTGATCGCCACCTTGCGTTCCATGAGAACGTGAAGACCCTGATATACCGCGCCCATGCCGCCATGGCCGATACGTTTGACAATCTGATATTTATCAGCCAGCAATTGCCCGACAAAGGGGTCTTGCTCGTAGCTTCCCGACATGGGACGCCTCATGAGAAACGCTACGCGAAGGCTTTCGCCTTTCGCTTGCGGAGTTAGTAATCGGTGGTAAATGCGGACCGGAATTAGTACGAGATAAAAGTAACTGTATATCCCCTCGTTGTCAAGACGGGGACAAACGTTTTGTCAGGCGGGAGAGGCTAATGAATTTCGCGCCCGCACCCGGGTAAACTAATTCCGCTTCTCTAGACCCGGAAACCGATGCCGATCCCAGTAATCCATGACAATGACGGGCACGTCGACGACTTGCTCAGCACAATCCTGCTCTGGCTCGCGCCGGAAGTCGAGCTGCAGGCGGTGACCATCACCAACGGCGACTGCTACGTCCAGCAAGCCTATGAGGCAACGCTGAAAATGGCGACGTTCTTGGACTTGGAAGGGGCGGAAGTCGGTCTGTCCGAAGATCCGATGGTCAACGATTTTCCCGAAAATTGGCGACGGGAAAGCTACATCATCAACGAGTTGCCCATCTTCAGCGACAACGCTCTGAAAAAGCCCCACCAGACTGGGCGTCCGAGAAAAACCCAGTCATTGATTGCTGATGTGCTCTCCAACTCGAAATCGCCGGTGACAATCGTGGCCACTGGTCCGCTCACCAATATTGCGCCAGTTTTTGCAGAACGTCCGGAACTCAAGGAAAAGGTCAAGGAAATCGTGATTATGGGCGGCGCCATCGCTGTCCCGGGCAACGTCGAGCAGCCCAATCACGACGGTTCGGCGGAATGGAATTTCTATGCGGACCCGCCTGCCGCCAAAGCAATCTTCGACACGGGAATCCCGATTCGCCTGATCCCGCTCGATGTGACGAATAAGGTGCCGATTACAAAAGAGTTTCTGTCCAAACTGGACGAGCAAGCGGAGACATATCGCGCATCCCGACTCGCGGCAAAAGTCTATTCGCTGGTCAAAGGCTTTAATTACTACTTCTGGGATACGCTGACTGCCGCGGCTGTTCTGAACCCCGAGCTCTTCACGTTTAAAGAAATGCGCCTGGATGTCGCCACCAACGGCAAGAGCGCCGGCAAGACATCGAGCGCATTCTTCGGCGGCCGCAAGGTAAAAGTCGCCACCGATATGGACAAAGACGGCTTCGCGGATCTGGTGCTTCAGATTTTCCGCGGTCGATAAGGCGGGCTTGGGCCCGCCGCCACAGTAGCTTTGGTTCGAACGTAGTTTCACCATGGTCAAGCGTTCCATAGTTCTCTAACATGTCCTTACTCGTCGCCCCCGACGTATATCGAATCCTGAGCAGGCGTTATCGCTGTGGCTGATTCTTCGCACAACAAAAGCAGTTGGGTGCAGGAAAACATCCTGCATCCTGGTGAAAATTCGCTGAAGGAAATGGCGAATACGGGAATCAATCTCGTCAACCTGGCGCTCCCGAAAAAAACTGAACTTTCCAAATTTGAAATTGACTACAACGAAAAGAAGACCTTCGTCGGCACGCTGGTGTCGGGAGCCGTCTCAGTAGTTCCATACGCTGTCGCAGGCGGCGTCCTTGGTCGCGTGCTCCGTTGCGTACCCGCCGGTGAATCAGCGTGGGCACTGCACAGCGAGCAATTTGCTCAAATCGGCGGCGCCGCCGCTTACGATGCGTTACGTGACGTTCGTCCGGGCGAAACGAAGCTGGGCAACGTAGCGGGCAGCATCGCGGGGTTCGGAACGTTCGAGGCCGGCAACTATGCCATCAAGGGATTGAGCTTGGGCGAAAATCGCGCCGTCCAGTTGGCAGCACAGCTCCCGCTGCGCTTCGGCGTGGGAGTTGCCGGTGGAACGATGGGTTCCGTCTTCTCGGATCTAGGGTCCGGCAAAGCTCCGGATCTAGGCAAGATTCCTGAGGCTGCCATCACTAGTGGTGGCTTGAACGTTCTGCTTCCGACTGCGCAATCGCTCATTTTCAAAGGGCTCGGTTTGCGCTCGCCCGTCGCACCAGCAGAGCACGTCGACAGCAATGCGGGCATGCGTGAATCGTCGGATTCTGGCAGGCCGCAGCGACAAGGAGAAAAAACGAACGCTTCACCGCGGGCTGAGCGCGCTCCCGCGGTTTCTCTCAGGCAGACGAGGTACAGCCCTCAGGTAGACCCGGAGTTCGTGGACCGAACCTTAGGCAACGACGAGAAGGTCAGGATATGGTACGAGCCTTTGGGCAGCCGTTCTGCGTGGACATGGACACCCGACTGCATTGATGTAAAGTCCGAATCGAGCCGTCCATTCGTGATCGAAAGAGAACCGGTTGCCGCCGGTGATCGGCTGTCTCGCTGGTCAATAAAGCTTCCGGGATCACCGGGACTTTCGCGTTACGGCGAAATCGAAGCCCACGAAGGCGGTCGCGAGCTGAGCATCTTCGGTCGCGAAATTTCATTAAAGTGGGCAACACCGGAAGATATCGCGCGAGCATTCACGCTTAAGCCGCCGATCGATCCGGTTATCAAACCGCAAATCGAGCAGTTCGAAAGGCTGGCAGAGCCGCTCGATGCGTTGCAATTCGACAACGAGATTGCCGACTTTCGCAATCCACGTGCGGTGGCCGACACCGTCAACGGCACATTCAAGCAGATGGATGCGTTTCTATCAGCGCACCAATCCGCGGCACTCAAAGACGCAATGCTCGATTGGGCGGACGGCAATCCCAACGAGATGGTGCGCACCTATGTGAAAGACTATTATCGCTGGCACCCGGATGCCTGGACGCGTTACTTCGATGAGATGGTGCACGAGGAAGCAGAATCGGCGACGCATCCGGGCAGCGCGATTGATGGCCGCTACGACCTCATGCGCGCTCAGCAAGATTTACCCAAGATGCTCGAACGTGGACTTACCGAAAGCCAATTGGAAGAAACGCGAGACAATCTGCTTAGACTGCTCGACGATGGGCGAGATCCCCAATCAATCAGCAGGTCGCCGGAGGTGACCCGCAGCGAAGATTACAAGCGCGCCGCACTTCAGGGATTCATCCACGCCGCCAATCCCGATTCGATAAGTCAATGGGATCATCCGACCTGCGCTTTGGCCGGCATCGAGCATTTTCTATACAAGAAACATCCTGAAGTCGCGACACGTATGTTGCGTGATGTTCTAGAGACCGGTCAATATGTCACCACGGACGGTACCACAATCAAAATCGATCCATTCAGCCTGCAGCCGGAGCCGACTGCTCTACGCTACGACAGGAACGAGATGGAAACGCCGTACCGCACCTATGCGAGTCAGATTTTGCAAACGCTCGCAGGCAACATCCATTGGCAGCGCGCCACCGTCAATCCAGACGGCGTCAAGGTGCCGAAAGGATCTCTGCGATTCGAGCTGACCACGGATGAGCAAGGACGCATGAAGGAGTACGTCGTCGATCACGCCAACGGCGACAAGCGGTGGAAGCTCGGGTTTACATACGGAGAGGTTGAAGACATCCAGCGGCAAATTGCGCCGAACATAGAATCACTCCGGGTTCCGTCGGAAGCTTACGACAGTCCCCAAACCCTTCAAAGCTGGCTCTCAGCCGTTCCGCAGGACAAGTTTCCAGTGCGGGTCGGTGTTGATTCCAGACACCTGGATAACGATTTCAGCAAGGACAAAATTCTGTATCATGCTATGAACATCAACCGGGTATTTGACCCGGACGCGGCGAATGGATCGAACAAAACAATGGCCGAGGTCAAAAATCCGCAGACCGGTGGCGTACATAACATGACGATTCGGGATCTTTGGAAAATGGCTTGGCAGCGTCCCCGTTACGAAGACAATCCGCGGCTTATTCCGACTCAGCTACGATTGGACTTGGGTGGAACCCTGCACATTAAACCGCGCAGGTCGGTACTCGGAGAACCGCCGCCGGCACAGCTCGATCTCGACTTCAGCCAGCCGCCGCAGCTGGAACTGCCTTTCTAGCATGGGGAAACGCCCACACGCGCGTAGTTTCCCCATGCTTAATTTTTCTACTGATCTCTAACATGGCCTTGCTGATGCGAGTTTTTCGGAAATCCTGGCAGTGGCTGATTCTTCCGACAATAAAGGCTCTTGGGTCGAGCAAAATATCGTGCACCCGGCCGGTAATTCGCTCAAGGAAATGGCGAACGCTGGAATAAATCTGGTCAATATCGCGCTTCCGAAAAACGCCGAACTTACCAAATTCGATGCGAATTACAACGAGAAGCAAACAACGGTCGGCATGCTCGTTTCCGGGGCTGTATCGGTGATCCCTTATGCCCTGGCAGGCGGCGTACTTGGTCGCGCCTTGCGATTCGTGCCCGCGGGCGAATCTGCCTGGTTGCTACACAGTGAGCAATTCGCCCAAATAGCCGGCGCTGCCGGTTATGACGGTATGCGCGACTTGCGTCCGGGCGAAACCACCTTCGGCAACATTGCAGGCAGCGTGGCGGGATTTGGAACGTTTGAAGCCGGCAACTATGCAATCAAAGGCTTGACGTTCGGTGGCAATCGCGCCGTGCAGCTGGCAGCGCGGTTGCCTTTGCGCTTCGGCGTGGGTGCAGCCGGTGGTGCGATGGGCTCCGTCTTCTCCGACCTCGGCTCGGGCAGAACGCCGGAACTGACGAAACTTCCAGAAGCTGCCATTACCAGTGGTGGCTTGAACGCTTTGCTGCCGACCGCGCAGTCGCTGATTTTCAAAGGACTCGGACTGCGTTCATCCCCGATGCGCATGGCGCATGCAGACAGCAACGACGCACCCCCACCCGCGCAGCCGGAAAGCACGAAGAGCGTTCCAGTTGCACATGAACAAGAACCGACCGTCGCCGTCAGTCCGTCAACTATCAAACTGAATGAGACTCCCGGCTGGTCCGTGTTCCAAAACTACGGCACGCGCCTGCACTTTGAGGAAATGGAACGTTCCAAACTGGAACCGGACGAGCCGATGCCGCAGTTTAAGATGCAGCAATTGGAAGATCTCACAAATGCACAGCGTAATATGGAGAAGATTGCGCGCGGGGATCTGTCCGATTCAACACGCGACTACATAGCACGCGGATGGCTGCCTGCTGATGCTCTGAAAACGGCACAAGAAAAGTTAGGCGCTGACCTCGGAAAAGTAACTGCGAGCAGCATTGGGAAAGTGGCGGACCTCGCCGACTACAAACATGAGTTCCTTGTAGACCGGAAAGATCAATTGCAGGAATTGACAGGGAACTACCAGGGCTCGACAACACGACTGTTGCTGAAGGCGTTAGGCACCGATTCCGACACGCTCGGCGATTGGTATCGCCGAATGAGCACGTCGGATAACGCATCTATGAAAGTTGATCCGCAAAAGATAGACAGTATGAGTGCAGCCAAAAGCGAGCCGGGACCCACTCGCAATACGGAATTGCAAGTGGCTAAGTTCGCCCGTGCCATTGCCTGGGCTGAGCGTTCGCTGGCGAATCCGGAAACTCGAGAGACAACTGTTAAAGGACTCGACGCCGCACGGATGAATCAGAATCCACTCGTGGATCGATACGCGACGGCGGAGCTGGGACGCAATAGAGTCGAGGGTCCGGTCGATTTATCAAAATATCCGAGCTGGCAGGAAGCGTATCGCACACTGGCGGCATTAGAAAGATATGAGTTCGAACACGACGGTCGCTTTGCTCACGACCCCTTTAATGCCGGATTTTGGACTCGCCGCGCCCTTACGCATATGGAGCAAATTGCCACCGGTGATTTTCCGCCGGCAGTGAAAGCCGAATTCGACAAGCATCCGGAAGTTTTGAACCAGATGCGTGCGCAACTCGAATACGACCTCGATATGCGGTACCGCCAAGGCAGCGGAGCATTCGCCAAAGAACCGTTAGCGAATGTGTATGGCGATTACTCGCCGCTATTCCAGAACTATATTCGCTCGCCGATGTACCGATTCATCCATGCAACGACAGGCGATGTGCCACCACAACTGGAACGAATGTACAACCATCTGCGCGTCGCCAACCCAGCGTGGCGGTTCATCAATGTCGAGGACGGCACGAAGGCTCTCTATGCGATCGAACGCGGGCTTATGGATGACACCATGTCCGGTGCCATACGTAAAGATCTCAACGAGCGCATGCGCTATGGCAATGACTACGAGCCTATTCAATACTACGCAAAATTGTTCGAGCGCAAGTACAGCAAAGAGCCACAACCTGAAGGGCCAACTCCGCCGTCGAATGTGGTGCAATTCAATCCACGAGGAGACCTCAGATCGAGTCCCACTGCCGATGCTCCCGAAGTTCCATCGGAAGCTGCAGAGGATCGCACGCGAGCGGACGCTCCTGACGTCGATCCGGATCGAAGCGCTAGATTGGACCGGCTGAATACACTATCGCGTGGATACTACCGAAATCCGATTACAATCGAACTGCCTGACGGTAATTTGCATATAGATAAGACCGGCGCACGCGACTTTGATTCTTGGTTGCCGAAGTACATTGCCTTCGAATCCGAACATCGTGGCGAAAGCTTCGCGATAGAACGCAGGGGTACCACAAATGACGGACAGGGCATCTGGTCCATCCTCACCCCGACAGGCGGTGAAGTGACCCGTCATGGAACGGTTCGCGCCATGGAAAATGGACGCCATCTGAACATCTTCGGCACCGCTGTGGAAATCGATAAAGCCTACGGCGATTGGATAGCAGAAGCCGCCATGATCAAATCCAATATTGAACCCGTCGTGCGTCCACAAGTAGAAGAATTCGCTGGCATCGCGGCGCCGATCGAAGACTTAGACAAAAAGTTGCAACGGTTGAATGACATTCGCGATCCCCATGAGCTCGTTCGCCAATATAACGACCTGCACATGGAAATAGATTCGTTCCTCGACACACACCACTCACTGGGCTTCAAAGATGCAATTATGGAGTGGGCAGAAAGACAACCGAGCACGACCGTGCGTGACTGGGTTTTCGATCATTACGATCGCCATCAAATGGCCTGGACCAGATACTTCCGTGAAATGGCGTCGGAAGAACGGCGGGCAGGTGATTCCGAGCAGGCAGACTGGGGCTTCTCCGATATAATCAAGGCTAGAAGTAATCTGCACAACATGGTCAAGAAAAGCTGGCGGGGCGTCAGCGAAAAGCAATATGCCGAGACGGAAAGGAACCTGCTCGAGCTGCTGGATGACGGTCGAGATCCGCAGTCGACAGGCAAATCTTTGGACACCGTAGCAACGGAGAATTACAAACGCGCGGCACTGCAGGCGTTCATTCATGCGGAGAATCCGGAGACTATCAGTCAATGGTCGCACCCAAGCTGCGCTCTGTCGGGACTAGAGTATCGGCTTTACACCAAGCATCCGGAAATTGCCACGCGGCTCTTGCGCGACACGCTTCAATATGGCGGCATATTCACCACCGACGGTCGCTTTGTAAAAATGGATCCATTCAGCATGGTGCCTGAACCAACCGCCCTGAGATATGACCGCAATAATTTCCACGCTTACCGGACGTATGCAAGCCAGATCCTGCAGATACTGGAAGGCAACATTTATTGGCAAAAGCAAACGGAGAATCCGGCGGGGCAACATGTGCCGCCTGGATCGATGCGCTATGAAATGCACACCGATGCCGACGGAAAAATGCGAGAGTACATCGTCGACCATTACGACGATGTAAGATGGCCAGCCTCAGGATTTTCCGAAGCGCAAATCAAAGAAATCGAAAATCAAATCGCCCCCGGCATCGAGGGCACTCATGTACCGCGGCATGCATTGAGGAACCCGGCGTCCCTGAAGACCTGGCTAGAAAGAGTTCCAATCGAACGCTTTCCGGTTCGCGTAAGCGTAGATTCAAGACACCTGAACAACGAATGGCACGATCCCGAAGTTCAACGTCATGCCATGGACGTCGATGCGATCTATGATCCCGCCGAACATCGAACCGGCAAGCCGTTCAGATACATGGTGATGTATAAGAACCCATGGGATACGGAAAGCAAACACATGACCGTCCGTCAGTTGTGGGAGATGTCCTACCAGCGGCCGAATTACGAGGACAATCCGAAGATCGAGAGATAGTTATTGTTGTTTCAACCGCTCGGCGAGCTTGAACATTTCAGTTGCTTTGTCGAACTCTTTCTCCTGGCGGTAGACCTCACCGAGGTCGTTGTATAAGGTGATCGCCAGTTGGCTGTGCTCACCACCGGCCGCTTGCGCGATACCAAGAGCATCCATCAAAGTGGATTCGGCTTTTGTGATTTCACCGTGGCTCTTGTAATACAAGCCAAGCATGCGCTGAACAGTCGCCACGTCTTCGGATTGGGCGCCTTTAATTTTCGACTTGAGATCAATCGACGTTTTATAAAACGTTTCCGCCTCTTCTTTGCCACGGGCAGCGAGCGCATCGGCAAGCTGAACTAGCGAGTCGGCCAGTTGCGCTTGCTGAGGCTCGGTCAACTGATCTTTCATATCGCACAATTGTTGGTAGAGCGGCTCTGCCTGTTCGATTTGCCCCTCATGGCGTAAATCCTGAGCCATGTTGGCGATATCGGTGGGAAGCCTGGTACTCGCGTGAGCATTGAGCTTACGTTCTAAGTTTACGATCGCGGCATCAGTGGGCCCATTTAGATCGAGATTGCCGGACCAATTGTTATGCTTGCGATTATTTTCGGCAATCTCGCGCAAAGTTTTCAGTGCTTCTTCAAAGCTATGAGCGGCCGAAGCGTTGCGAAACTGCTCCTGCAGTTCTGCGCGCCTTACAAGCTGACTGGCATAAGTCCAATCTTTGGAATTGATTGCCGACGCTCGCTGCACCGCAAAGTCTGCATATGTTTGCGCGGCGTCAGCCAGACCTTCCTTTGCATAGTTGTCGCGAAGTTTTTGTGTCAACTGCAATCGTCGAAGATCGTTGCCCGGGTCGAGAATCTCGGTTGCCTTCAGGCGCAGCCAAAGGAACGCGTCCTCCGGCGAATTATCGCCCTGAGGATTGATCAGGTAGAAGACACCAAACACAGAGCCGACGGTAATGCCGATAAGACCGATGGTGCCGGCTACCCAGAGCATGGTTCGTGTCGAAAGCGGGCTAAAGCCCGCCGGTACCAGTGGTGTACCGGCGGGCTTGGTACCGGCGGGCTTGGTACCGGCGGGCTTTAGCCCGCTTTCTGATTTTCGGTTGCGTTCGTCCTCGGCGAACTTGGCGACGAACTCGAGATTGTGCTTGAGAGCGCTCATTGACGGAAAGCGCTGCTCGGGATCTTTTTCCAGGCACTTGAATATGATCGCTTCGAGTTGTTCCGATACTTCGAGATCGCTCTTGACGGCACGCAGCGGTGCCGGACGTTCGTGAGTATGTTTCTGGATCAACTCGATAATGCTATCGCCCATCACTGGTGCGCGACCGGTTAAAGATTCGTACATCACGCAGCCCACCGAATACATGTCAGAGCGCGCGTCCAGCGGTTGCCCGGCGAATTGCTCCGGGCTCATGTACTGCGGACTTCCAAATAGCTCGCCCGTTTGTGTGAGAGTGACGCGATTGGTGGCATGATATTGCGGCAACAATTTGGCGATGCCGAAATCGAGAATTTTCACCAGGTCATCTTGCTCTGGCGTTTTTACGAGCATGATATTGCTTGGCTTGATGTCGCGGTGAATGACGCCCTTGTCGTGGGCGTGCTGGAGAGCATCACAAACTTGAGCGAAGATCTTGGTGCAACGATCTGCCGTCAGCGTGTTTTGCTTGAGCATCTCGAACAACGACACGCCCTGGATGTAATCCATGACGATAAATGGAACGTTGTCCTCCGTCAATCCGAAGTCGAAGAAACCGACAATATTATTGTGCGAGAGCGCAGCCGCCGCCCGCGCTTCTTGCTGAAAGCGCAAAACCGCATCGCGTTTGTTGAGTTTTTCACTATGCAATATTTTGACGGCGACCTCACGCTCTACCAGGCGTTGCGTCGCTTTGTACACGTTGCCCATGCCGCCGCTGCCGATCAAAAATTCAATGTCGAAACGGCCGGCTATTGTACAACCAATAAAGGGATCAGGCTTGATCGTGACGAGCGCACTGCCGTCTTCCGGACAAACCACGATTATTTCAGTGGTGGTAAACCCACAGAGCGCGCACTCTCTGCTGATCTCTTTCTCGGTAATCTTGCGCGTGTCCATTGAGGTCTACGGTATGTAGTAAATGTGGTTGGGCAGTTTTTCGCAATCTTCGGCATTTCCGCCATACAAATCTGATACCTGATCGCCTATGCTAACAATTACTTTAAAGCCCATGTCTTCAATTTGCTTGCGGTATTCCGATTTGAAGTCTTCGGCAGGACGATGATCGTCGACTTTGCGCATGAACAACCCGTCATAGCCGATACCGTCGTGCACCAGATTTTCAATGGTGGCGAGTCGCTCATTTTCTCTGCGTCCAGTGACAAAGAAGATAGCAAAACCGTTTTTCCTCGCCCAAGAGAGGAAATCGGCCGTCGCAGGCAAGACACCGGCCGCCGATTGTTTGACCCAGGCGCGAAATTCAGGCTGCGTGTAATTCGGATTTTTGATAAACATTGCACTATTGTCGAGCAGTGTTTCATCAAGATCAGAAACTACCGCAACATTAGGCTCATTCATATGTTTTTCGCAGGCGGCACGGGCTCCGGCGATAGCCTGGTCGAATTCCTGCTTATACTCGGGGCTGTGCATAAATTTCAATCCGGCTTCTCTATCGAGCATTTTCCTCTCCGGCGAGGGACGCGCAATCTCACTGCACGGACACGCCGCAGAAGGCATCTGCAATTGGATGAGCGCCATAAAAAGTATTGCCACCATACATGGTGCAAGGCGAAATCGATGAGCGCAGGTTATTAGTTTTTCAGACATTGCTTCCAGACATTTTTTTAATCGATAGGTGCCGGGCGCCGG
>Ga0134128_10001717_pt1 | contig 27744 bp, 24 predicted proteins | sample KB31754_FD_96462 | JGI IMG/M metagenome (GOLD analysis project Ga0134128, IMG submission 96462) | Terrestrial soil microbial communities with excess Nitrogen fertilizer from Kellogg Biological Station, Michigan, USA - KB3-175-4 | ecosystem: Environmental > Terrestrial > Soil > Unclassified ...
AAGTTCGCCATCAGCGGTCTGCGGGTCTTTGGCCGGGGTGCGGGCTCGCCGCCCGATAGTGTGAGACAGTTCATTGTCTTGCGAACGGAAAAGGATAAGCGGAGCGCCTGGATAAAATGGAGCCCGGCGGAGAATGCCTATGGCTATACTATCTATTTCGGCACGGCGCCCGGCAAGTTGTACAACAGCATCCAGGTTTATGACGCCAATGATTATTGGTTCAAGGTCATGGACAAGGAAAAAACGTACTATTTTGCAATAGAAGCGTTCAATCAAAACGGCGTTTCTGGCAGGACCGCCGTAACAGACATAAAATAACAAAATGAAAACAGCCAAAACGATTGTTGTCCTCCTTCTCCTCTTCGCAGGAACGGTTCATGCGCAGACCGGCGGCCGTACGAATGGCGGCGCCGCCATCGCCGCCGACGCCAAGATGAACAGCTTTATTACTTCGCTCATGAGCAGGATGACGCTCGAAGAGAAGATCGGACAGCTCAACCTTCCCGCAGCCGGGGATATCACCACCGGGCAGGCCGGTAATTCGGATATAGCCGGGAAGATCGAAGAAGGCAAGGTCGGCGGGCTTTTCAATATCAAATCCGTCGCCAGGATCAAGGAAGTACAACGCATCGCCGTGGAAAAGAGCCGGCTGAAGATCCCGCTGATCTTCGGGATGGATGTCATCCATGGGTACGAGACGGTGTTTCCCATTCCGCTGGGTTTGAGCAGCAGCTGGGACATGGGTGAGATCGAGCGGAGCGCGCGGATTGCGGCTACCGAAGCCAGCGCCGACGGCATCTGCTGGACCTTCTCGCCGATGGTCGACATCGCACGGGACCCGCGTTGGGGTCGGGTTTCCGAGGGCAGCGGGGAGGACCCATATCTGGGCTCGCAGATCGCGAAGGCCATGGTCAAAGGCTACCAGCGCGATCTCTCCGGCAACTCCGATATCATGGCCTGTGTCAAGCACTATGCCTTGTATGGCGCGGCGGAGGCCGGCAGGGACTACAACACCACGGACATGAGCCCGGTGCGGATGTTCAACGAATACCTGCCTCCCTATAAGGCGGCCGTGGATGCCGGAGTAGGCAGCGTCATGGCCTCTTTCAATGACGTAAATGGCATTCCGGCAACGGCTAACAAGTGGCTGATGACGGACATTCTCCGCAAACGTTGGGGCTTTAAGGGTTTTGTCGTCACCGATTATACCGGCATCATGGAACTGACGCCGCATGGACTCGGCGATTTTCAGACCGTGAGCGCGTTAGCCTTGAATGCCGGCATCGATATGGACATGGTCAGCGAAGGGTTTCTCAAGACGCTGCAGCCCTCGCTTCAGGCGGGGAAGGTCACACTGCAGGAGATCGACCAGGCCTGTCGGCGGATACTCGAAGCAAAGTACAAGCTGGGGCTTTTTGCCGACCCCTATAAATACTGTAATGAACAGCGGGCAGCGACGGAGATCTTTACGGCGGCCAATAGGCAAGAGGCCCGGAAGATCGCCGCGGACTGTTTTGTGCTGTTGAAAAATCAGGGCAATGTGCTGCCACTTAAGAAAGGGGAGACCATCGCGCTGGTGGGGCCGCTGGCGGATGCCGCGAATAATATGACGGGCACCTGGAGCGTTGCCGCCAATTTCGGCCAGTCGGTCTCGGTCCTGGATGGGTTGAAAGAAGCAGTAGGCGACGGCGGCAAGGTTTTGTATAGCCTGGGCGCCAACCTGGACGCCGACAGCCTGTTCGAGGAACGCGCCACGATGTTCGGCAAGAGCCTGCACCGCGATCACCGGCCCGCAAGCGAGATCTTGCAGGAGGCGCTGAATACAGCCAGCCAGGCCGATGTGATCGTCGCCGCCCTTGGCGAATCCGCGGAGATGAGCGGCGAGTCCAGCAGCCGCACAAATATCGGGATTCCGCAGACCCAGCAGGATCTGCTTAAAGCCCTTTTGAAGACGGGAAAGCCATTAGTGCTTGTGCTGTTCACCGGCCGGCCGCTGGCGATAAAATGGGAGAACGACGAGGTGCCCGCCATTCTGAATGTATGGTTTGGCGGAACGGAAGCCGGTCATGCGATTGCCGATGTATTGTTCGGGGATGTAAACCCCAGCGGCAAGCTCACCATGACCTGGCCGCAGAATGTAGGACAAGTTCCGCTTTACTATAATCATAAGAACACGGGGCGGCCGCTCGAAGGTCCCTGGTTCCAGAAATTCCGGTCCAACTATCTCGATGTCTCTAACGACCCCGTGTATCCGTTCGGCTATGGGCTCAGCTATGCACATTTCACCTATAGTGATCTAAAGGTCAGCAGCACATCGCTCAAAGGCGCGCAAACCTTGAAGGCGACGGTCACGGTGACCAACGACGGTGCGCGTACTGGCAAAGAGGTCGTCCAGCTCTATATCCGTGATCTCGTGGGAAGCATTACCCGGCCGGTTAAGGAGCTTAAGGGCTTTCAGAAAATAGAACTTGCCTCGGGGGAGATCAGGAAAGTGACGTTCGACATCACGCCCGAGGACCTGAAATTTTATAACAGCGAGCTCAAATACGATTGGGAATCGGGGGATTTTATGATCATGGTCGGCGGAAACTCCCGCGATGTGTTGTCGCAGAAGATCACTTGGAATAAATAAATTATGAGATACTATTTGCTGCTGCCGCTGCTGGTTTTGTCGGGCGGGCTGCTCGCTCAGAAGAGGGCTAATGTCGGCCCTTACGGGCGAACCGCTTCCGGCGGCTCTAGCATTATCCAGCGGGTCGATTCGGTGATGCGGCTGATGACGCTGGAAGAGAAAATCGGCCAGATGAACCAGTACAATGGCGACTGGGCCGCCACCGGTCCGATCACGAAAGAAGGCGACAAGCAGGATCAGATCCGCAAGGGGATGGTCGGGTCGATGTTGAACATCATGGGTATCGGGCATACCCGTGAGCTGCAGGAGATCGCGATGAGTTCGCGGTTGAAGATCCCGCTGCTGTTCGGGCAGGATGTCATTCATGGTTACCGGACGACCTTTCCGATCCCGCTGGGGGAAGCTGCATCCTGGGATCTGGATGCCATCCGGCTGTCCGCGCGGATAGCGGCGACGGAGGCTTCGGCTGCCGGTATTCACTGGACCTTCGCCCCGATGGTAGATATTGCCCGCGATCCCCGTTGGGGCCGGGTCATGGAGGGTGCGGGGGAAGATCCCTATCTCGGCTCCTGTATTGCCAAAGCGCGGGTAGAGGGATTTCAGAGGAAACGGTTAGGCGACACCGATGCCGTGATGGCCTGCGCCAAACATTTCGCCGCCTATGGCGGCGCCATCGGGGGCCGGGACTATAACAGTGTAGACATGAGTCTGCGGACCCTATGGGAGATCTATCTTCCCCCATTTAAGGCCGCGGAAGAGGCCGGCGTGGCAATATTTATGAACTCATTCAATGATCTCGATGGCATTCCCGCCACGGGGAACAGCTATTTGCAACGCGATATTCTCAAGGGGCAGTGGGGTTTCAAGGGCTTTGTCGTAAGTGACTGGGGGTCGGTAGGGGAGATGATCGCGCATGGCTATGCAAAAGATTCGTATGAAGCCGCGCTGGACGCGGTGACGGCCGGTTGCGATATGGATATGGAAAGTCGCAGCTATATACGGGAACTGGCAAAACTGGTAAAAGACGGGAAAGTGTCTATGACGCTCATCGACGATGCCGTCCGGCGTATCCTTACCAAGAAATTCGAGCTCGGGCTGTTCGATGATCCCTATAAATTTTGTAATGCCGCGCGTTCTGCGAAGCAATGGAATAATGCCGATAATCTGCGGGCCGAAGAAGTTATGGCGGAGAAGTCCATTGTGCTGCTGAAGAACGAGCATCAACTGTTGCCGCTGAAAAAAGGTGGGACGATCGCGCTTATCGGTCCGCTGGTCAAGTCGGTTCGCGACAATCTGGGGTTCTGGTCCTACGACTGGCCCGATGATTCGGACCGTGTGGTCTCGCCCTGGGAAGGGATACGCGAAAAAGCTGGTGACGGCACGCGGTTGCTTTATGCCCGGGGTTGCGGGCTCACCGATACCTCGCGGGCCGGTTTCGCGGAAGCCGTTGCCATTACCCGACAGGCCGATGTCGTGGTGGTCGATGTCGGCGAGACGCGTGATATGAGCGGCGAAGCCAAGAGCCGAAGCAATCTTCATCTCCCCGGTGTGCAGGAGGAACTGATCCAGGCTATCGAAGCTACGGGCAAGCCGGTGGTCGTCATGATCAGCGCGGGCCGGCCGCTGATCTTCAACTGGACGGCGGATCATGTGCCGGCAATCCTGTACACGTGGTGGCTGGGGACCGAAGCCGGCCGGGCGATGGCGGACGTGCTATTCGGCGATTACAATCCTTCCGGCAAGCTGCCGATGAGCTTTCCCCGGGCGGAGGGGCAGATACCCATTTATTATGACCATTTCTCTACCGGGCGACCCGCCAAAAACGACTCCGATCTCTACTATGTCTCCGCCTATACGGACTTGCTGAACTCGCCCCGTTTTCCCTTTGGCTATGGGCTAAGCTACACCCAATTCTCTTACAGCGATATCAGGCTCAGCGCCGGTTCGTTCAGACCCGGTGGCCGGCTGACGGCTACTGTCACCGTGACGAATACGGGCGGCTATGATGGCCGGGAGACGGTGCAGTTGTATATCCGCGATCTGTTTGGTTCCGTGGTCAGGCCGGTGAAGGAGCTCAAGGGTTTTCAGCAGGTCTTTTTAAAGGCCGGGGAATCGAAGGCGGTGACGTTTGCGATCAGCGACCAGGACCTGCGGTTTTATAACTCGAAGTTGCAATATGTTTTTGAGCCCGGCGCATTCAAGGTATATATCGGCAGTAACTCACACGATGTGAAAGAAGCGGCTTTCACACTTGAGCGGCAATGAGTAAATTTGAGCCATGCAGGGCGTAAAAAATATCATCTTCGACTTGGGCGGTGTGATCCTGAACCTCGACAACCGGCGGACGGAAGAAGCATTCGCCAAATTGGGCGTAAAGAATTTGCGACAATCTTTTGGACTCGGTCATGCCGATTCATTTTTCAAAGACTATGAGGTGGGCAAGATCACCGACCAGCAATTCATCGACTCGATCCGCACTATGGGCGGACTCAATGGGGCGACCGACCAGGAGATCATCGATGGCTGGAACGCCTTGTTGCTGGATTTTCCGGCGGAACGCATCGGGCTGCTTAAAGAGCTGGGGAAGAGTTATCGCATCTTTCTTTTCAGCAACACCAACTCGCTGCATCTGGCGGCGTTACGGAACATCTATACGCAGACCTTTAAGAGCGGGACGCTGGATGATCATTTTGAGCGGACCTACTATTCGCATCTCCTGGGCATGCGAAAACCGGAAAAGGAGTCGTATGAATACATTCTCCGGGAAAATGGCCTCGAAGGGCAGGAGACGCTTTTCGTCGATGATGCGATCGTGAATGTCGAAGGGGCTGAGCACGCCGGGTTGAAAGGGCTGTATCTGCGGCCGGGCATCAGCCTGCTGGATTTTCAGTGGTAATGCGGGGCTCGCAGGCCGAAGGCCAATCATTAGCGATTTTTCGACGGGGACTTGACCTCTTCGAAATCATTAGCGATTTTTCGACGGGGACTTGACCTCTTCGAAATCTATATAGTCTTCCGGCCGGCCGTGTGGCGAAGAATGGCGCTCGCTGGGGCGCGGCTGTTGCGGCGGAGTTTGTGTCCGGGCTCCGCTGTGTGATTGCTGCCCGCTCCCGCCGTCTCGCATATTCGTCCCACCCTGCATATTCCTGAACTGCTCCCGCACCTGGCGTGTCGTCCGGACGATAGGCAGTAAAAAATTGAATACGAACCTATACAACAGGTAAAACACGATAACCAAAAATAGCATCTCGGATAACGACATCATAATCCTCAAATTTAATATCCGGGCCAAAGGCCCGTTCGAGAATCAACAAAGTTACGGCAATCGGGCAAATGACCGTGTTAAAACTAGCAGGTTATTTCTTGAATACCCTGGTTACCAACCAGTTGAGCCCATCGCCTAATCGTTCCGCCAGGATATCCGCGAAACGGAGAAGAACCTTTTGCAGGTTTTCGTTCTCTAGGACACGGTCCAGGAGACGATAGCCGGTGAGCTCCTCGCCATCGAGCTTTCTGGGCAATAGAGAACGAACAAACAACGAGCCGGAATGTTGTTGAAAATAAGTGAAATTCTCGTCGATCTCCGATTCGAGTTCTTTTGCCTTGATCCGCAAACGCCGGATCTCCTCGTCCAGGGCATTCATGCTGCGGGAGGCTTTTGTCGATCTAGACATGGCTGGCGTCCTCCTCTTCTTTTGATTTTTGTATAACACTTTGAATCACAGGATCTACAAACAAGGCTTTGCGGAAGACGGCCAGGAGTATGAAGACCGCGAGGATCAGCAATGTCACGAGACCAAAGCCTTTGACCTGGCTGTGGAAAAGGCTCGAGAACCAGAAGGCGACCATCATGCCGCCGAAGAGAAGAAAAAGAAAGGCAAGAAAGAGTGAGAGCAGTACCCAGGCGAACAGCCCGGCCGATTTTGCAAAAAGGCGAAGGCTTTGCAGCCGGTAGATCTCGAGGCGTGTTTCCAGGTATTCTTTCAGCAGTGTCTTATTCTCGACGAAAAAAGATCCCAGGTTATCGGGCTGATCCATAATCTTTTTTTTAAAAATACAGAGTTTGGGCGAATCTTTAAATTATCCTACCTTTGCGACAGGTAAATGACGCAAAAGCAAGGGAACGGAATCGTTCCCTTCTTCTTTTCTTAGGCAAATATGAACGAAACAGCTAAAGCGGTAGAAAGTTTAGTCCAGAATCTGCTGGCCGGCGATCCGGACTATTTCCTGGTGGATGTACGGATCAAGCCGACAAATAATGTCAAGGTATATATCGATGGGGACAAAGGAATCTCCATTGAAAAGTGCGTCCAATATAACCGTGCTTTATACAAAAAGTTAGAGGAGTCGGGTTTTTTCCCCACCGGGGATTTCTCGCTGGAGGTCTCTTCTCCGGGGCTGGATGAACCGTTGAAACTGCTGCGGCAGTACAGGAAGAATATTGGCCGGCAGGTCGAGCTGGTATTGCAGGACGGCACAAAAAAAGAGGGCCGGCTGCTGGAAGTGAGCGAGGACGGCATTATAGTAGAGGAAACCAGGGGTAAGAACAAGAAAAAAGAAGTAATTAACCATACTTTTTTATTCGATAACATAAAAACAACAAAAATTCAAGTAGTTTTCTAGGAGATTTTAAAATTAGTGTTATGGCAAGTATCAATCTAATCGAAGCCTTCCAGGACTTCAAAGAAGCAGAGAACATCGACCGACCCACTATGATGAAAGTGGTAGAGGATGTGTTCAAAACACTGTTGCGCAAGAAATATGGAAGCGACGAAAATTTTGACGTCATCGTGAACGCTGAAAAGGGGGATCTGGAGATCATGCGCCGCCGGACTATTGTGGAGGACGGGGCTGTCAACGACCCGTTGGCGGAGATTGCATATGCCGATGCTGTGAAGATCGAACCTGACTATGAAGTCGGGGAAGAATTATATGAAGAAGTGGAGATCCTGGATTTCGGCCGTCGTGCGATCCTGGCCGCCAAGCAGACGCTGGCGAGCCGTATCGGCGATCTCAAAAAGAACGTGCTGTTGAAAAAATACAGCGAGCGGGTAGGGGAGATCGTAAGCGCCGAGGTTTACCAGGTGTGGAAAAAGGAGATCCTGCTGCTCGATGAGGAAGGCAGCGAGCTGATCCTGCCGAAATCGGAACAGATCCCGCAGGATTATTTCAAGAAAGGCGAGAATATCCGGGCCGTGGTCAAGAAGGTAGAGTTGAAGAACAACTCGCCGGTGATCATCCTGTCGAGGACCAGTCCGCTCTTCCTGTCCAAGCTGCTCGAGATCGAGGTTCCGGAGATCTTCGACGGGTTGATCGTCATCAAGAAGATCGTACGGGAGCCCGGTGAGCGGGCCAAAGTTGCGGTGGAGTCGTATGACGACCGGATAGATCCGGTAGGCGCCTGCGTAGGGATGAAGGGTAGCCGTATCCATGGCATCGTTCGGGAGCTCAAGAACGAGAACATCGACGTCATTAACTGGACCAGTAACGTACAGCTGCTGATCCAGCGTTCGCTGACGCCGTCGAGGATCACTAATATGGAGCTGGACAGCGAAAAGTCGCATGCGAATGTCTATTTAAAACCGGATCAGGTTTCGCTGGCGATCGGCCGAAAAGGGGTCAATATCAAATTGGCGCAGGAATTGACGGGTTATACCATCGATGTATTCCGCGATAACGAGGGTGAGCCCGAAGAGTTCGATATCGATCTGGAAGAGTTCAGCGATGAGATCGAAAGCTGGGTCATCGATGAGCTCAAACGCATCGGTTGCGATACGGCCCGGAGCGTGCTCGACCTGACGGCTGAAGAACTGGAGCGGCGGACGGACCTGGAAAAACAAACCATCGACGATGTGAGAAGGGTATTGAAGGAAGAATTTGAAAAAGGATAATTAGGGTTAAGAGATTATTATATATGGCAGAGACAACCACATTACGCCTAATGGCTGCAGCCAAGGAATTCAACATCGGGAAGGATACCCTGGTGGATTTTTTGGTGGGCAAAGGATTCAGTAAAGACGATCTGAAGCCTACGTCGAAGTTGACGGAGGATATGTATCGTTCTTTGCAGCAGGAGTTCAACAGCGATAAAGTCGCCAAGCACAAGAGCGACCAGATCGACTTGCCCAAAGGCAGCCTGGAGGCAAAAAAGAAGAAAGAAGAGGAGCCGCAGCAGCAGCCGGTGCAGCCGCTTTTCAAGAAGGATGTTCCCCCGGTGATCAAGAAGCCGGCGAAAGAGGAAGCACCCCCGCCTGTGGTCGAAGAGACGCCGGCGCCGCCGGTAGTGGAGGCTGTACGCGAGGAGCCCGAGGTTGTAAAGATCGAAGCCCCCGAGCTGGAAGGTCCCAAGGTTGTGACCAAGATCGACCTGTCCGCGATCGATTCCTCGACGCGGCCCAGGAAGAGTGTAAAGAAAGAAGAGCCCGCAGTGGAAAGTGCGCCCGAGGAGCCGGCGAAAGAGCCGGCGCCACAACCCGAGCCGGTTGTTGCCGGTCCGGTAGCCGTCGAGGAGGCCCCGGTAGTAGCGAAAGAAGAGCCGGTCACAGCGACGGAAGAACACGCCGAAGCGGCGCAGCCGGCGGAAGGTACGGAGACGGAACAGCCCGACGTACCACCCGTGATCGAAAATATCAGAGCGGAAAAGATCGAAGGACCCAAGATCCTTGGGAAGATCGACTTGCCGGCGAATAGCGATACCCGGCCCAAAGCGCCTTCTGAAGAAAAGCGGAAGCGCAAGCGTATTCCCATCGAGAAGAAGGGGGATCAGGGCGGACACCAGGGTGGCGGAAGACCGGGACAGCATCCCGGCGGAGGTCATCAGCAAGGTGGTCAGGGAGTTCAGCGTCAGCCCGGACATCAGCGTCCGCCGTTGCAGCGCAATACGGACCGGCGTGGACCCGGCGGTGCCGGTCAGGGCCATGGAGGTCATGGGCAAGGGGGCGGAAACCGCCGGAATGACCCGCGTCATGCACCGCGCGAAGCCAAAGAGATCGACAAGAAAGAGATACAGGAAAAGATCAGGCAAACCCAGGCCAAGCTGGCAGGCGCCGGCGGCCGCGGGAAGAGTCTGAAAGCCAAATACCGTCGCGCGAAACGTGATGAAGCCGCCGAAATGGCCGCGGGAGAAGAAGCGATGGACAGCAGGCTCCAGGTCACCGAGTTCATCAGCGTCAGCGAGCTGGCCAATCTGATGGATGTGAGTTATGCCGAAGTCATCGGCAAGTGTATGAGCCTGGGAATGATGGTGTCCATCAACCAGCGGCTGGAGGCCGACGTCATCGAACTGGTAGCCGGCGAGTTCGGGTATACCGTTGAATTCATCGGCATCGACGATGCGGCGGAAATGGAAGAGGAAGAGGAGGTCGACGATCCCGAAGATATGGTTTCCCGTTCACCGGTGGTGACCATCATGGGTCACGTAGACCATGGTAAGACCTCACTCCTGGACTATATCCGGAGCGCCAATGTGGTTGCCGGTGAGGCCGGTGGTATCACCCAGCACATCGGCGCCTACCAGGTGACGACGGCTGCGGGGAAGAAGATCACGTTCCTGGATACGCCCGGTCACGAAGCGTTTACCGCCATGCGTGCGCGTGGTGCCAAAGCCGCGGACGTAGCGGTGATCGTTGTCGCCGCGGATGATGCGGTGATGCCACAGACCAAAGAAGCTATCTCGCACGCGCAGGCTGCGGGTCTGCCTATGGTTTTTGCCATCAATAAGATCGATAAGGACGGGGCAAACCCCGAGAAGATAAAGGAACAGCTGGCGGGCATGAATATCCTTGTGGAAGACTGGGGTGGTAAATTTCAGTCCCAGGAGATCTCCGCAAAAAAGGGGCTGCATGTAGACCTCTTGCTGGAGAAGATCGGTCTCGAAGCCGAATTGCTGGACCTGAAGGCCAACCCCGATCGCGAAGGCGCCGGAAGTGTGATCGAAGCCTCTTTGGACAAAGGCCGGGGCTATGTGGCTACCGTGCTGGTGCAGAACGGGACTCTAAAGAATGGTGACCTCGTGGTCTCCGGTCAATATTTCGGCCGCGTAAAAGCCATGTTCAACGAGCGGAACAAACGCATCGATGAGGCGCCGCCGTCTTCGCCCGTGTTGCTGCTGGGTCTCAACGGCGCACCACAAGCCGGTGAAAAATTCAAAGTCTACGAGGATGAGAGCGAGGCCAAGGAAGTGGCGAATAAACGCGCCCAGATCCTTCGCGAGCAAGGCATCCGGACCAAGAAACATATCACGCTGGATGAAATCGGCCGCCGTCTCGCCCTGGGTAACTTCAAGGAACTCAACCTCATCATCAAAGGCGATGTGGACGGCTCCGTCGAAGCCCTCAGCGACTCGTTGCAGAAACTTTCTACGGAAGAGATCGCAGTTCGCGTGGTTCACAAAGCCGTCGGGGCCATCACCGAAAGCGATGTCCTGCTGGCAACCGCATCGGACGCCGTTATCGTGGGCTTCAACGTACGCCCCTCTTCACAGGCCTCCCGTCTCGCCGAGACGGAAGGAGTGGAGATCAAGACCTACTCGATCATCTACAACGCCATCGAAGAGGTCAAGAGCGCTATGGAAGGGATGCTCGAACCCAAGATGGTGGAAAAGGTCGTGGCCAACGTGGAAGTCCGCAACGTCTTCAAGTTCGACAAAGCCACCGTTGCCGGTTGTTATGTCCTCGATGGAAAGATCTACCGGAACTCCAAGATCAGGCTGGTACGCGATGGTATCGTGATCTATCCCGTGGGAGAAGGCGCTACAGCGGAACTGGCTTCCCTGAAACGGTTCAAGGACGACGTGAAAGAGGTGCCTTCCAGCATGGAATGCGGTCTTACCATCAAGAATTACAACGATATCCGCGTGGGTGACATCGTAGAAGCCTACGAAGAAGAAGAAGTTAAACGCACCCTCTAATCTTTTGTTAAATACCCCCACACGGGGGTATTTAACATTTTTTACAATATTACATTTGACCAATGAAACGGATGAAATACCTCGGCATACCCGTCCTTCTCCTGATAGCCTCCGCCGGTTTTGCGCAGGAAAAAGTCGTTGCCGATAAAATTGCCGGTATCGTGGGCGATAAGATCATTTTGAAATCCGAGCTGGCTACGGCTATCGCCGACATGCAGCGGAACAACAATGGTCAGGAGGTAAAGGGCGTGGACGAATGCACGATCCTGGATAATATGCTGATCCAAAAAGCGCTGGTACTGCAGGCCGAGAAGGATTCGCTGCCCGTGAGCGACGAAGAGGTCGAAGCAGAGGTCGATCAGCGTATCCGGTATTTCATCAACCTCTATGGCGGCAAGGATGCCTTCGAGCAGATCGCACAACGTACGGTCTACCAGGCGAAGATGGACTTCATGGCGCCGATCCGGGAACAACGGCAGGCGGAGGCGATGCGGAAGAAGATCGTACAGGATGTAACGGTGACGCCTACGGAAGTAAAGGAATTCTTCGATAAAATACCCGAGAACAAACGCATCTTCTATGAATCCGAGATGCAGCTCAGCCAGATCGTAATCTACCCGAAAGCCAGTCATGATATCGAAGAGCTGGCTATCGCCGATCTCAATGAATACAAAAAACAGGTAGAGTCGGGCCAGCGTAAATTCGAATTGCTTGCGCAGCTCTATTCGGATGACCCCGGCACAAAAGACAAGGGCGGCGCCATCGAACTGAACCGTAACGACAGCAAGATGTGGGACCCGACGTTTTTCACCACGGCTTTCCGGTTGAAGGAAGGTCAGGTCTCTCCTGTGATCAAGAGTAAATATGGGTATCATATCATCCAGATGGTGAGCCGCAATGGCGACGATGCCCTCGTAAGACATATCCTCAAGATCCCCGCGATCACGCAGCCTGAGGTCGATGAAGCCGTGCAACGGCTGGATTCCGTCCGGCACGATATCATGGCCGGAGCAGTGGATTTCGGTCAGGCTGTAGTCAAGTTCAGCGAGGATGAGAATGCAAAAAGCACGGCGGGCCAGGTCATGGGCCGTAACGGGACGACCTTTTTGACTATCCCCGATCTCGATAAGGACATGGTGCTGCTGCTGAAGAACGACTCGCTGAAACCCGGACAGATCTCGAAGCCGGAACAATTCACCGATGAGCGTGGGAAGAAAGGTGTGCGGATCGTGAAGCTGATTTCCAGATCGGAACCGCACCGGGAAAATCTCCGGGATGATTATGACCGCATCGCTCAACGCGCACTGGATCAAAAGCGCTCACAAGTGCTGGAGAAATGGTTCATGGCCAAGATCCCCACGTTCTATATCATGATCGATCCGGAGTTCCAGAATTGCAGTAATCTCACCAAGTGGCAGGTGTCTTCATCGACCGCAGGTAATTAAATTACAGATAAACCCTTAAAGGCCGCCGAAATAGCTTCTTATTTCGTAGGGCATACCTCCTTCTTTAGTAATTTGATAGCGCAAGCGGTTTGGTGTGACCACTCCGGAAATTCCTATTTGTATGCTAAGTAGTGCTGCCAAGTCCGTGCCTACGACCAAGCAATTTAGACAACCTTATTTTATGGATATCTCCTCTGATGGGGCAGTTTTATCCACTTGCAATCGCTTGGCCGTACTGCTGAAGAGAAGGAAGGTGACACATTTCTTGGGCCGGAATGTTTTGGAGGTATTTTCCGCTTTGGGCAGGATCGATCCAACACTCTCCACGGATATTTTTAAACAAGGTCTGCCGGAGACGATCGATGTAGCTGTACAGGTTCCTGCATCCCCTTTGTTTTCTATACGTTGGCTACCCACTCCCAGATCGGCTGTCGATGGAGCCGCAGGTGGCTGGCAGTTCACGGGTTTGAAGATCTATACTGATACGCTACCTGTAGTAGCAGACCGGTCTTTTTCGGTTACTGATGAGGTATCTGTCTCCGGGGAGCCGGTCGGGCAGGTGTCGGATATCATGGTGACGACGGATCTGGAAGACAGGATCGTGTACTGGAATGATGCGGCGGAGAACTTTTTCGAGATCCCGGCCGGGGAGGCGGTCGGAAAGTCGTTTCGCCAGCTGATTTCCTACGATTTTCACGAAATTACGGAGAAAGTTGTTTATAACACCTTGCGGCAGAAGGGTTTCTGGAAAGGGGAGGTCGGCTATGTTTCCAGAGCCGGAAAAAAATCGTATCTTATTTGCTCTATCCGCTATGTTCGCGACAAACAGCGGCGAATCACAGGCATGATGACCTTAAACAGGGATATAACCGAGATAAAGAAGGTCCAGCAGGATATCGCCGGCATTCTTGAAAGCATAACGGATGGTTTCTTTGTGCTGGACCAGCATTTCCGGGTGACATTGTGGAACCGAGAGGCGGAGCGGCTTACCCGGATATCATCCACGGAAATAGTAGGGCAGCCGATTCGCGAAAAACTGCCTGAGCTTATCGATGCGGATACCTGGCAATCCTTTCAGAAGGCCTTCAAAAAGAAGATGACGGTCACATTCGAACAATACAACGAACGCATGGACCGGTGGCTGGAGATGAGTCTCTATCCTTCCGACCAGGGTGTTTTTGCCTATTTCAAAGAGGTGACCTTACGCAAAAAGCAGGAGGCGCTGCTTGCGTTGGAAAAGAAGGTGCTGGAGCTGAACACGGGCAAGCGGATGGCGCTCAGGGCGCTCCTCAACTATTTTCTGAAAGGCATACAAAAGATATTTCCCGGCATGTATTGCTGTGTGCTTACCCTCGATGAGGATGGGAAAAGTGTCCGGTTGTTGTCGGCCCCGGGTCTGCCTGCTATCTACGCTCATGCAATCGATGGCTTGCCCATCGGACCCCGGGCGGGTAGCTGCGGAACTGCGATGTTCCGGAAGGAGACGGTGATCTGTGCCGATATTGCAACGGATCCGCTTTGGCAAGGCCATCGCGACCTGACCCTCTCCTTTGGATTGCGTGCCTGCTGGTCGATACCGGTCGTAGGCAGCCGGGGCGAGGTCCTGGCCGCTTTCTCTGTTTATTACACTATTCCGAAATCGCCGGCTCGAGGCGAGATGGATACCTTCGAACGCATAGCCAACCTCGTTACTATCATCATCGAGAGCGAGCGGGCGGAAGAAAAGCTGCTGAAACAGGAGCTGGACAAGCAAAAGCTCATCGCGCAGGCGATGGTCGATGCGCAGGAGCGGGAGCGGGCGGAGATCGGCAAAGAACTGCACGACAACATCAACCAGATCCTTTCCACCACGAAGCTTTACCTGGAACTGGCTAAGAACGACAATAATCAGCGGCTGAACCTGATCAATAGAAGTGCGGGGAACATCCACAATGCCATTCATGAGATCCGGAACATTTCGCGATCGCTGGTGCCGTCGAGCATCGGTGATCTTGGATTGCAGGATAGCGTTGCGGACTTAGTCTCGGGCATCCGGATGACCAAGGCTATCCACGTCTAGTTCTATCCGATGGGAGAGATTGATGCCAGACTTACCGCTAAGGCCAAGCTCGCTCTTTTCCGGATCATCCAGGAACAGGTCAACAATGTGTTGAAACATTCGGGAGCGCGGAATCTGATCATAGAGCTTATTTTAGCTGAGATGGACGGGAACGTCGAGCTCAGTATCACAGATGACGGAAAAGGGTTCGATCCCGAGAAGAAGCGTAAGGCCGGACTCGGGCTTTCGAATATCACGAGCAGGGCCGAGCTGTCCGGTGGAAAGGTCAACATTCAAAGTGCGCCGGGACGGGGATGTAAACTGAGGGTCCGGTTACCGGTAGAAACCAAACTTTAATCTTAAAACAATCCTATATGAGTAAGATCAATATCTTAATTGTCGACGACCACAAGCTGATCAGGGAAACCTGGAGTTACATCCTCAATAGTGACTCCCGGTTTCAGGTGATTGCGGAGTGCGGTGACGCACAGGAGGCGGTGGAGCTGGCAAAAACAAAACGTCCTCATGTGGTCCTTATGGATATCAATATGGCGCCGTTCTCCGGTCTGGAGGCAACCCAGCGGATCAGGAAGATCTCTCCGGGATCGAAGGTGATCGGCGTATCGATGCATTCTCAGCCGGCCTATGCGAAAAAGATGTTGCAGATGGGTGCCCGTGGTTATGTGACCAAGAACTCGTCAAAAGAGGAGATGATCAAAGCGATCTTAGAGGTCAATCACGGGAACAAATACATTTGCGATGAAATTAAAAATATCATTTCCGAACAGCTGCTCGACGAAAAAGAAGACTCGCCGAATATCAATGCCCTGACGGAAAGAGAGATGCAGATCATCAATTACATCAAGGAAGGATTGTCATCGAAAGAGATCGCCACCAGTCTCAATATCTCGCTTAAAACGGTAGAAGTCCACCGGCATAATATTCTCAAGAAACTGAAACTAAAGAACTCGGCATCGTTGGTAAACTTTATAAATACCAATGCTACATATATTTAGTGTTTGCACCTACGCGCGCTAAATAGATGCCCTTTTATTTCCTTTCTCTGAAGCTTTATTGCATTTTTGAGGTACGAGAGCGCCATAACAGTTTTTAAATCCAATCCTACGAAAGCGGGGATGTAGGGTCCCCGAAAAGAGTGTTCAAATTTCCTGTTGTACACCGCCCCCAATCCTATGAAGACTGGGGGTTTTTTGCCCTCCGGCCCGTCGCCAAACCTTCCGCACCCTTTTTTGTCATCCAGCCGACAATTGAAGATCGGACAAAGTTCGATCGGCCGAAGGCCCGACATTGATTGTCAAAGTCTTCTGTAGCTGATCCCCTCACTTTTACGGTGGTTTTATTTCTTTTTCTTTAAGGAATAAGTCGGTAACTTTGCGACTTATTTTCAGAGTCATGAGCGATGCTATCCAACATGAATGCGGTTTGGCATTCATCCGTTTACGTAAGCCGTTCTCCTATTACCTGCAAAAATACGGCACGGTGCTGTATGGGTTGAACAAGCTATATCTCCTGATGGAGAAACAGCACAACCGGGGGCAGGACGGCGCAGGGGTAGCCGCAGTCAAATTGAATGTAGAGCCTGGATTTCCTTTTCTTCACCGGATTCGCAGCGCCAATCATCAGCCGATCTCGGACGTCTTTTCCAAGATCATGGGCGAAGTGAAGGAGCTGGAGCAATACCAGCCGGATGTTACCCGGCATCCGGGCTTGATGAAGGGACATATCTCTTTTCTCGGGGAGCTGTTGCTGGGTCATCTTCGTTATGGCACACAAGGCAGGAATAATGTAGAATTCTGTCATCCCTTTATCAAGCGCAATACCATTCCCGCGCGAAACCTGGCCCTGGCGGGCAATTTCAACCTGGTCAATACGGACGAACTTTTCGATCTCATCGGGATCGACCCCGGTGAATTCCAGAAGCAAAGCGATCTGGCTGCTATGATGGAAGTCATTCATCATTTCCTGGTACAGGCCGATGAGGCTTCGCCGGGTAGTCTGGATGTGGTAGGTCTGCTCCGTAAGGCCATTACGCTTTTCGACGGCGGGTTCACGGTAGGCGGGTTGCTGGGCAACGGAGATAGCTTTATATTCCGGGATGCCCATGGCATCCGGCCGGCGTATTATTATATCTCTGATGACGTCATCGTCGCGGCTTCGGAACGGAGCGCCATCCGCACCGTATTCAATGTAGGAGAGAACGAAGTTTTAGAGCTCATGCCTGGCAAGGGACTTATCGTAAAAGCCGATGGCAGTTTCGCGATCGAATCGATCCTCGAGCCTAAAGAGCGGCGGGCCTGCAGTTTCGAGCGTATCTATTTTTCACGCGGCAGTGATGAAAAGATCTACCGCGAGCGGATTGCGCTTGGCTATAATCTGAGCGACCAGATCCTTGCTGCTATCGATCACAATCTTAAGAATACGATCTTTTCTTTTATTCCGAACACGGCCGAGGTCGCATTCTATGGCTTATGGAAAGGGATGGATGATTACCTGGAAAGCAAAAAGATCCAGCGCATCCTGTCCTGGGGCAAGGATATCACCGAGGAAAAGCTGGCGGATATAATGAGCCGTAAGGTACGGGTGGAAAAGGTGGCTATCAAGGACGTGAAGATGCGGACCTTTATCACGGAGGATGTCAGCCGGAATGAGATGGTGCAACACGTTTATGATGTGACCTATGGTACGGTGACGAAAGGCGTGGACACGCTGGTTGTCATCGACGACTCGATAGTCCGGGGCACGACGCTTAAGGAAAGCATCATCCGGATGCTGTCGCGGCTTTCGCCCAAAAAGATCATCGTGGTCTCCTCGGCTCCACAGATCCGTTATCCCGACTGTTATGGGATCGATATGAGTAAATTGGGCGATTTCATTGCGTTCCGCGCCGCTATAGAGCTTACGAAAGAACGCGGCAAAGAGAATTGTCTGCAAGAGCTGTACGAGCGTTGCAAGGAACTGGCCCGTACGGGACAATTGCATACGGAAAACGTGGTACAGCGTGTCTATAAGCCCTTTAGTCCGGAAGAGATCTCCGATAAGGTGGCACAGCTGATCACGCCGCCCGATATCGAAACGCCGGTGCAAGTCATCTTTCAGACGATCGAAAACCTGCATAAATCCTGTCCCACGAATACGGGTGACTGGTATTTTACCGGGAATTATCCCACGGCGGGAGGCAACCGGGTAGTCAATAAGGCGTTCATTAATTACATGGAAGGCAAGAACGTCCGGGGGTACTAATGCTCTCCTGCATCCAATAAATATCCGAAACCGTCAAAAATTAAGGTCGCTTAATTGCGTTTATCAGAGAAAATGCTTAATATTATATAGCTAATCCTACCCATCCCCTTAAAAGATTTGTCCTGGTTAATGTGCTCCTCGTTTAGTAATGTTTGACTTTTCTGCTTTAGAAAATAAACAAGCGTTATGAAGAAAGTTTCTATTATGATCGTAGATGACCACACGTTGATTCGCGAGACATGGAGTTTTTTATTAGGGAAGAATGAAAATTTTGATGTAGTAGCAGAGTGCGGTGATGGCGAACGCGCCATCGAGCTTGCCCGGGACAAACGTCCCGATGTGGTACTGTTAGACATCAATATGGCGCCCATGAGCGGATTCGATGTCCTCAAGATGATCCGCAAGTACTCCCCCGGCTCAAAGATCATCGGTGTTTCCATGCATTCTCAGCCCGCCTATGCCAAGAAGATGCTCCGGCTTGGCGCAAAGGGCTATGTCACAAAGAATTCCCCCCGACAGGAGATGCTCGAGGCTATTGCAGAAGTCAGCAATAATCATGTCTATATCTGTCAGGAAGTAAAGAACATACTTTCCGATCAGCTGCTCAACCAGGATCAGGTAAATCCCGATATCAACAATCTTTCGGACCGGGAGATGCAGATCGTCCGGGCGCTCAAGGAGGGTTTGTCTTCTAAGGAGATAGCCTCGGACTTGAATATCTCGCTCAAAACGGTGGAAGTACACCGGCATAACATTCTAAAAAAACTGAAGCTCAAGAATACGGTCTCGCTGATAAATTTCATCAATAGCCAGGCCTTTGATATCTGACGGACCGGAGGTCCGTCGGCCGAAGGCTATACAAATTATGAAGACCCTTTTGATCGTCAGACACGCCAAAAGCAGCTGGGACAGTGCCGACATTAGCGATATCGACCGTCCGCTCAATGACCGGGGTAAAAGGGATGCCCCCGCGATGGCCCATCGGCTGATCAAGGCGGGTGTTGTCATCGACCGCTTCGTTTCCAGCCCGGCCCGGCGGGCCCGAACGACGGCCGGGTATTTTGCACATGCATATGGCCGGAAGGACAAGGAGATCCACCAGGTGCCCGACTTATATCACGCCGATATTCCCATATTCAAGGAGGTCGTCACCGCCCTCGACGATGATGACAATACGGTTGCTATTTTCTCGCATAATCCCGGCATTACGGCTTTTGCCAATGCCCTCACCGATGTCCGTCTCGACAATATGCCCACCTGCGCCATTTTCGCGGTGAGGAATCAGGTGGAACATTGGAAGGATTTTTTTTCCGGCGAGGCGAAATTCTGGTTTTTTGATTATCCTAAGGCGGGAGGGCACGATTGAGATAGAATATATTCTATCTCCGCGGCCAGCAGGGCCGGATCTTCGGCCTGACGTTCCCGGGTGCTGCCCGCTTTTTCGGCCATTTCGGCGGCTGTAGTCAGCGAAAAAGCGCGCTGGTCGACACAAGCGGCCCAGCCTTTTGCGGCGAGATAGGGGCCGAGATATTCCTGTTCGCTTTGGCCGGGTGTAGGGATGAAAAGGGCGCGTTTTCCCAGACGCTCGAGATCCATAACGGTACTATAACCCGGTCGGGCGAGTACCAGGCTGGCATCGCGCAGGAGAGGCTCCAGGGCCTTTGCGGGAAGATGGTTGTAGATGGTGAGCCAGGGGTTTGGTGAAGCCGATGCAGATCCGCCGGATGGGTCCCGTGACGCTGTCGGATTCGACGATAGTGGCTCGCTGCTCCCCGGCAACCCACGAACGATCACGAGGCGGCATGCGAGGGCCTTGCCGGCCATAGCCTGTGCCTGGCGAAGGATATCTTTTTCGAGGAGCGTCCGTTGGGGCTCCGGGCCGGACAGGAGGGCAAGCAGCAGAGGGGCGGAAGAGACAGCAGGATCGCGATCGTTGCCGCTGCCGGAAGCGGGTGCACCGAAACGCGAAAGCCAGCCAATATAGCGCGTAGGGATAGGCGGCATGCGCTCAGGGTGGGAGAGATCGCCCGCGAGACCACCCGTCGCCACATCGGGTACCCAGCACCGGGAGAAATGACGGATGGCCCGGTAATTTAACGATTGAAGGAACCTATCGGCCCGGGGACCAAAGGGGGTTTTGATCAGCAGCTGGTGAGTGATAAAGACGCAGGGCGTGCCGGGTAGGGTGAGGCCATAGCGGTTGTCCGAGATCACCAGGTCGAGCCCTTCCCGGGCGGCAAAATGCCCCAGCCAGGCTTTTTCACGCTTGATCCGAATCAAGATTTTTGGAATTGCACTCATCAATCGCAGGATCGTAAGGGCACGGTTTTTGTCGTATCTAACCTCGTAGCCCCGTAATTCTATGAACGTTAAAGATGGAAATTCCTCCCGTAAAAGCGCCTTCTGGACGCCGGTACAAGCGACGATCACATTACATCTTTGATTTATTAATTCTTTAATTATTGGGATACATCTTGTTGCGTGGCCCAACCCCCAGTCAAGCGGGGCGACCAGGACCCTGGGGTCGCAATAAGGGTTTCTGTTAATTTTTACAGGCAGTGGCAACTATAGATACTATTTTACGTACAAAATAGTTAAATTAGGAGTTCAAAGATTATGAAAACCACAAAAGCAGTATTGATTCTCTTGGCAATATTTAGTAGCATTGTGATGCTGAGCTGCAACGGTTCGCATGAGATCGGTGGCAGCAGTAAGAAATGCGGTTGCGGTTTAAATAAAGGTATGTCTGGTTATTAAAATCTAATAGAAATGAAAGCTTGTAACAGGGATTTGCTTGTTCTTGTGAAAGACGAACACATGAATGAAAAATCGATGGAACGTGAGCTGGAACAGCTGAACGACCTGTTGTTCCACTACGAGACGATCGAAACCTTTTGTACTGCCCACGAGGTATTTGATGTGGGCAGACACAAGACCCTGCATAAGCGCGATCATATCCAGCGCATTGTTCGACAACGTGAATTAAAGCCCTTCTTTTTTATCTGCAATAAGAATTAATTACGCTGCGCCGGCAGCCGCCGGCGCCTTATCAGCTCAGCTTTTCCATCGCCGCCCGCAATTTTCTCAACATTTCAGGAATGTCTTCCAGCCTGCAGGTTCCTACGCTAAGCCGGTACCAGGGTGAAGTCTTTGAAGCGCCGAAGGCCGAGAACGGCACCACGGCCAGAGAAGCCACGTCGAGCAAATAAGAAGTGACGTCCGATTGTTCTTTCAGTACCCGCCCGTCTGCTGCCCGTTTCCCTTTGAGGTCGATCTTGATAGTGAGATAGATCGCTGCTTCTGGCGTCAGCACATCGACGCTGAATCCATCTTTTTTAAGCGCTGCGAATCCGTCGTGGATGCGATGAAGGCGCTCCGAGACCGCTGCGCGGAAACCCGTGAGATAGGTGTCTATCTCCTCTTTCCGGACGAGATAAGCCGCTGTCGCCTTTTGTTCAGCCATGGGCGCCCACGAGCCTATATGCGTCATGATCGCCTTCATTTTCCCGATGATCTCCGCAGGACCAAAAGACCAGCCGACGCGCACGCCGGTAGCGGCAAATGCCTTGCTTATGGCATCGATAAAAATGGTGTACTCCCGCATAGCGGGGTGGAGCGAAACGGGATTGTAATGTTTGATGGCGCCATAGGTGAGCTGCCAGTACATCTGGTCGTACAACAGGAATAACTTTTTGTCCTCCGGTCTGCGCCGTTTGTTCTCTTCGAGTATCAGAGTGCAGATCGCCGAAAGGTCTTTTTCGCTGATGGTCGTCCCCGTGGGGTTTTGCGGCGAGCAAAGACAGATCAGGGTAGCGGAAGCTATATGCGGGCGCAGGACATCTGCAGTGGGCATAAAATTGTTTTCCGCCATGGCTTCGACGACAACATGTTCGCCCTCGTTGAGATGCGTATAATGATTGTTGTTCCAGGAAGGCACCGCATAGATGACCTTATCTCCCTTATCGATCAGCGTGCGGAAAAGCGAATAGATCAGGGGGCGGCCTCCGCTTGCTACAAGGATCTCATCCGTGTTGTATTCGAGTTTCTCCCGTTCTTTGAGAAAGCTGGAAATGGATTCTCGTAAGTCGAGGTTCCCTTCGGCCGCGGGGTAGTTGGTAAAGTGTTTGCGATAAGCGTCTACAATAAGGTCTTCCAGCTCTTTGGGGATGGGAAAGATAGCCGGATCGAAGTCTCCTACGGTAAAATTGTAGATCTTTTCCCCTTTTCGGATCTTTTCGCGGATCTCGCCGCCAAGTTTCACGATCTCTGATCCGATGAGGGTTTCGGCAAGGTGTGAAAGCATGAGCCAACTATCGGAATCGAACCGACGACCCTTTCATTACGAATGAAATGCTCTACCAGCTGAGCTAAGTTGGCTTTTGAACCACCCGGTGGGGTAGTTCGGGGTGCAAAAATAGAGTAAAAAGGTTATTTCTCAAAGTCCAACACTACTCCATTGATGCAAAACCGTAGTCCGGCGGGGCCCGGTCCGTCATCGAAGACATGGCCAAGATGCGATTTACAGCGGCCGCACATGACCTCTGTCCGATCCATTCCATGCGAATGGTCGGCGGCATAGAGGAGGCTCCCTTTGCTTATGGGTTCGAAGAAACTCGGCCAGCCGCAGCCGCTTTCGAATTTGGTGTCGCTGCGGAACAAGGGGTTGCCGCAAACGGCGCAGTAATATGTTCCAATCTCTTTAGATTCTTCAAAGGGACTGCTCCACGGCCGCTCCGTGCCTTTATTGCGCGCGACCTCATAGACATTTTTGGGCAGCAGCTGTTTCCATTGTTCATTGTCCAGATCCACAGGGGAGCTATCGGTATGCGAATACACCGGATTCTTTTCGTTTTTTGGGTCCATGGTGAAAAATGTTAAAGTTTTTTAAAGCCTGTGATTTATATTTGTCCACTCACAAGGGTAAGTAAGTACGTATTATGTTCAATTTAATTTTATTCGGCCCTCCCGGTAGCGGCAAGGGAACGCAGAGCGAGCGACTGATCGCAAAATATGGTCTCAAGCATCTCAGCACCGGCGATATCCTTCGCAACGAGATCGCTAATCGGACTCCGCTCGGGCTGGCCGCTCAAAGCTATATGGACAAGGGGCATCTCGTTCCTGACGAGGTGGTCATCGAAATGATCAGCTCCGCACTCGATAATAATCCCCAGGCCCACGGTTTTCTGTTTGACGGCTTCCCCCGTACGACCGCACAGGCCGAAGCCCTGGACAAACTACTTGCCCAAAAGGGCACCTCTATCTCCGTGGTGCTGGCCCTGCAGGTCGAGGAAGAAGAGCTCGTCAAGCGCTTGCTTAAGCGCGGACTTACCTCCGGCCGTTCCGACGATACGGACGAGCCTAAGATCCGCACGCGTTATGCCGAATACCAGAAAAAGACAGCCGCCGTCGCTGAATACTACAAAAAATACGACAAAGTAGTTGACATTCCCGGCGAAGGGGACGTCGACGAGATCTTCCAGTCTCTGAGCAGGGAGATCGATCAGCGGGACCGGGCCTAAGGTGCCGAAGGCCGGACTAAGGCGCCGAAGGCCGGACATTAGCTCACCGCATCTCTCCCGGGGTCATTATCAGGGCCGTTTTATGGCCATTCCGCAGCACTTCCAGCGGCACGCTCCGGCCGATCACGCCGGCATTCAGCTGCTTATGCAATTCATCCACGGTGCCTACCGGCTGGCCATTGAAAGATACGATGATATCGCCGGTGCGTAAAGCCTTATTGTCCGCCGGATGGTCCGGTACCACCTCATAGACATAAACGCCTGTGTGTTTTTCCAGCCGGTTTGCGGCGATCATCCTCCCGGTGAGATTAACGAGCTGCCCCGCAATACCCAAATAAGCGCGCTTTACCCTCCCCTCCATGATAAGCTTTCCCGCTACAAAAGCGGCCAGATTCGAAGAAACGGCGAAGCAAAGTCCTTGAGCGCTAAGGATCGTCGCTGTGTTGACGCCGATGACCTGGCCGAGGGAGTTCACCAGCGGACCGCCGGAATTACCCGGATTCAAAGAGGCGTCGGTCTGAATGATATCGTCGATCAACCGGCCGTTACTGGCCCTGAGGGTACGACCGAGGGCGCTGACCACGCCGGCCGTGACCGTATGCTGCAGACCAAGGGGGTTGCCGATCGCTATGGCAATCTGTCCCGGCTGCAGGGTCTCGGAGTCGGCAAAAGCGAGTGCTTTCAGCCCCGATTCGTCGATCTTGAGCACGGCGATGTCTGTCGAAGGGTCGGTGCCTTTGAGTTCCGCGTTGACGGTGCGACCATCGGCCAGCGAGACCCGGATATCCCTGGCGTTCTCGATCACATGATTGTTGGTGACCACGAACCCATCTGTAGAGATGATAAAACCGGAGCCGCTCGCCGGCGCCAGCTGTGGTTCTCCGGAGCCCTGGCTACCGCGGCTTCTGGCGTTCTGAGGCGCCGGAGCAGGTTTTTGAACCTGTATATGTACAACAGCTTCCGCCACCTGGCCTACCACCCCGGTGATGGTCCGGGAGTAACTATCGAGGAGTTCCTCGTCGCGGTGGGGCGCAAAGTTGATTAATGTGTGTACTGCTTCCATGCGGGGTGTGGGACAAAATACCGACCAGTTTTATTTATCTGTCAGTTTGGCATTGGAAGACGGGCCTAAAATTCACTACCTTAGTCTGGCACAAACGATTGTACTATGATGCCGAAGCTAGGAAACTACATTACCGGTAGTTGGATTACCGGCGATGGGGAAGGACAGACTTTGTTCAATGCGTTCAACGGTGAGCCGATCACGCAGGCCAGCACCCGGGGCCTGGATTTCGGCGCCATACTGGATTATGCCCGCCAAAAGGGCAATCCGGCGCTGCGCCGGATGAGTTTTCACGAGCGGGGCCGGATGCTGCGGGCCCTTGCGCTCCACCTCAGGGAACACCTCGAGAAATTCTACCGGATAAGCTATCTCACCGGCGCCACCCGTGCAGACAGCTGGATAGACCTGGAAGGTGGTATCGGGAACCTGTTCGCCTATGCCTCGCTCCGGCGCAAATTCCCTGACGAGCCATTTTGTCCCGACGGCGAAGGGATGTCTCTGGGTAAGGGCGGCACATTCATGGGGCAGCATGTGCTGGTACCCAAAGAGGGCGTAGCCATTCATATCAATGCCTTTAATTTTCCCGTATGGGGGATGCTGGAAAAGATCGCCGTCAATTTGCTGGCAGGGGTACCGGCGGTGGTAAAGCCGGCCACGGTGACGTGTTTTCTTACCGAAGCGGTCGTCCGCGAGATCGCCGCGTCGGGCATCCTCCCCGATGGCGCCCTACAGCTGATCTGCGGCAGCGCCGGTGATCTGCTGGATCACGTCGCATCCCAGGATGTCGTCACGTTTACGGGGTCGGCGAGCACCGGTCTTCAGCTCAAGGCGCATCCCGCGATCCTGCGCGAGAGCACCCCGTTTAACATGGAGGCCGATTCGCTCAACTGCCTGGTTTTGGGCACGGATGTGGTGCCCGGGATGCCGGAATGGGAGCTTTTTATCAAGGAGCTGCGGAAGGAGATGACGGTCAAGGCCGGACAGAAGTGTACGGCGGTGAGACGCATCTTTGTCCCGGAAAACCTGCTCGAAGACGCCCAGAAGGCCCTGATCCGGGCGATCGCGCAAACCACCATCGGCAACCCGGAAAACGAAAAGGTGCGCATGGGGCCGCTGGCGGGACAGACACAGCGGCTGGAGGTAAGGGCCCAGGTAACGAAACTGCTGGCTTCATCCCAGCTGATCTATGGCGCACTCGACAGTGTCAAGCTGCTCGAGGGCGATGCCGATAAGGGCGCCTTCCTGAGTCCGATGTTGCTGCTGAACGAGCGGCCCTTTGACAGTGAGCAACCGCATTCGATAGAGGCCTTTGGTCCCGTGAGTACGCTGATGACCTACCGGGATATGGAGGCGGCGATCGCACTATCAAAAATGGGTAAGGGATCGCTTTGCAGCTCCATCGTGACGGCCGATGCGCGTATTGCCCGGGAGTACGTCCTGGGCGCCGCAACCCATCACGGCCGCATCCTGATCCTCAACAACGAATGCGCTAAGGAAAGCACCGGCCATGGCAGCCCGTTACCATTGCTGGTACACGGTGGCCCGGGTCGCGCCGGCGGCGGAGAAGAGATGGGTGGTATCCGGGGGGTAAAGCACTATATGCAGCGGGTAGCGGTGCAGGGCTCTCCTTCGATGATCACCGCGCTCACGGATGTTTATCAACCCAATGCCCGGCAGACCATCGGAGAAAAACACCCTTTCCGAAAATATTTTGAAGAACTACAGATAGGCGATACAGTTATAACGCATAGACGTACGATCACAGAAGCAGATATTGTCAACTTTGCTAATGTGAGCTGGGATCACTTTTATGCCCATACCGATCATACATCACTCGCCGATACGCTTTTCGAAAAGCCTGTTGCCCACGGGTATTTTATTCTCAGCGCGGCTGCCGGTCTTTTCGTCGATCCCGGCAAGGGACCGGTGATGTTAAATTATGGACTGGAGGAATGCCGGTTTCTCAAACCCGTGTATGCCGGCAGCACCATTGGCGTCAAACTGACCTGTAAGGAAAAGATCGCCCAGGAAATAAAAGAGGAAAAAGAGCTGCCGAGGGGCATCGTAAAATGGTATGTAGACGTTTATGATGAAACGGGAGAAAGTGTGGCCATAGCCACCATTCTTACAATGGTACAAAGGAGAACCTAAAATAATAAATCGCTATGCTCCGAGAAATCAAGGACGGCTATGTAAAAGCCGAACGTCACAATGGCGTAATGACGGTCGAGTTCCATCATCCTCAAAGCAACTCTCTGCCCGGCCCGTTATTGGAAGCGCTTACCAGCGAGATCCACAGCGCCGGTCATGATCACGACATCCATGTGATCGTGCTGCGTTCTGCCGGCGACCGTGCATTTTGCGCGGGAGCTTCCTTCGAAGAGCTGCTGGCCATTGAAACGGCGGAACAGGGGTTACAGTTCTTCAGTGGATTTGCCCATCTGATCAATGAAATGCGGAAATGTCCCAAGATGATCATCGTACGCATCCAGGGGCGATGTGTGGGTGGCGGCGTAGGCATTGCCGCCGCCGCGGATTACGCTATTGCCGCGGAGGGCGCGGATGTAAAGCTGAGCGAGCTGGCCATCGGTATCGGCCCTTTTGTGGTTGGGCCGGCGGTCGAGCGGAAGATCGGTTTGGCTAATTTCAGCAGTCTGGCGATCGACTCTACCATGTGGCGCGATGCCGAGTGGGCGAGGAGAAGAGGATTATATGCGGAGTTGCACAGTCATGTCACGGAGATGGACGAGTCGATCAACCGTTTGGCGGGTCAGCTCGCACATTCCAGCCCGGATGCTATGCTCCAGTTGAAACAATGTTTATGGAAGGGCACCGAGCATTGGGATCACCTGCTGCTGGAGCGCGCAGCGATGAGCGG
>Ga0134128_10001718_pt1 | contig 27725 bp, 29 predicted proteins | sample KB31754_FD_96462 | JGI IMG/M metagenome (GOLD analysis project Ga0134128, IMG submission 96462) | Terrestrial soil microbial communities with excess Nitrogen fertilizer from Kellogg Biological Station, Michigan, USA - KB3-175-4 | ecosystem: Environmental > Terrestrial > Soil > Unclassified ...
CGCGCCATCAACATCTTATGGAAGGACCTGCAACGGATGTTGGACCAGATCAGCTCCAGCGACGCCGGGGGATTTTTCGAGCATTGCGGCTACAAACGCTAGAGCAGGAGGTGAACCGCTCTAGTCTTCACGATTGCTTAAGGTTGCTTGAATTATCGTGCATGTCTGTAAGCTCACATACAGGAGAAGCCATGAGTGATCATTCAATGAGCCGACGAAACGTTCTGCGCGGAAGCTTGGCGGCTTGCAGCGTTGCATTGCTTTCACCGGCAGTTTTTGCCGAGGAGCTCAGTCGCACGCCGGCTGTGGAAGAGGGGCCCTTTTATCCACATCGGATGCCGTTGGATACCGATAACGACCTGATTGTAATTAACGATTCGCTAACACCTGCGATTGGGACCGTCGCACATTTGGGCGGGCGCGTGCTGGATGCGAGCGGTTCACCCATTCGCAATGCGCTGGTCGAAATCTGGCAGTGTGATGTGGACGGACATTACATCGCGTCCGGCCCGAGCGGTCGGCAAGACAAGAACTTCCAGGGCTACGGCCGATTCTTGACCGGATCGAGCGGCGAATATTACTTCCGCACGATCAAGCCGGTCCCCTACAGCGGCCGCCCCGCCGCGCACATCCATTACAAGATTCGCAAGGGACGCACGGAGCTTTTGACCACGCAGCTCTTCATCAAAGGGTTTGCCGGGAATCAGCGCGATCACATTTATATGAATGTGCGCGACCCGAAGGACCGCGATTTGGTTTCAACCGATTTCAAAGCGATGGAGAATTCAAAGATCGGCGAAGTTTCAGCAAAGTTCGATCTGGTGCTGGGACGCACGCCGGTCGATCAGGGCGATCATCAGCATTGATCAATGGGCTGATTGTTTAGCTGCTTCGCGCTCATTGAGTTCATTGAAGCCCATGCCGATCTTCGCGAGGAATGCGGCTGGATTGTCGTGATAGATCTTCTGCAGGACCTCATCCGGCAGCGCCAGGCCGCGGATGATCGGCTGAGCATCGTTGGGCAAATCCGGATCGATGATCGGAGAAGGACCGATGTAGGCGGTTTCCCAGAGCTTGCGGTGCACCCAGAATCGGCTGGCCAAAAAATCGAAGCCGCGGTCGTTGCCGCTGACCTGATCGGTACCAAAGAGGATGCGGTCCTGGTTGCGGATAAAAAATTCGCGGGCGGCATCGCGATGCGCGCTGATTTCGCGCTGCATCCAGCGGGTGGCGCTGCAATCGAGCATCAGATTCGGATAACGATCGAGCATGTCCTGCAGGCGATCGAGATCCTCTGGATTCCCACCCATGTGCGCGCCGACCCAGGGCGTATCGGGATGCTCGCGCATTGAATCTTCCCACATCCGGTAATGCTGCTCGCGCGTGCCGTATTTGGCGGCATCGGAATAACGGCCGCGGTACCAGACTTCCGGGTCGCCAATGTGCGTCATGATCGCCATCTTGCGCGCGACGATCTCGCGGAAGATCGGCTTGAGCTTGGGCGATTCGAGCGGCAGTTGGCGCATCTGAAGCGTGCCGGGGGACGCATGGAATTTTACCATCCGGCTGCCAAGGTTATAGAACGCCTCGAGGCGCATCAGCCAGTCGTCGATCCAGTCGGGCGTGAACTCGGTCCACTTGGGCACGACGATAAAGCGAATTCGATCGGGATGATCGCGCTGAATGCCGACCGCTTCTTCCAGCGGAGTCATCGTGACAAACGCATCAAGGCCATAATGATCGGCCGCCTCAAACCAGTCGCGCCCATGGCGGGCCGCAAACAGATGGCAATGGAAATCGATCGTGATGCCTTTGACCTTCGGCCGCGGCATGGGCCGGCGAAGATCGATGCCGGTGCGGTTGTATTCATCGCGAATGGCCGGCGCTAACACCGGCGAGACAGGTTTGGCTGGCGTGGCTATGGTCGTCATGCGGCGTCGATGCTCCGATCAGTGCTATCGAGCAATTGTAGCCCGCGTTTCGGGGACTGTCGCAGACGGCGCACCGCGCGCCACGAGTGGAATTATGCGCAAGTTCAGAGAGCGCGATCAAGACCGGTTCTGGAGCAGTCGCTGAAGATGACTTCGGCTGCTTTCATTACGTTCGGACTCCATCATCTGCCGGAGATGACGCCGTAAATCATCTGACAATTGGTTCACAATCCATAGGTCGATTGCATCGCAAACATTGTGCAAGAGTAGTCGGCCCGCAATTGGCCAGAGCATTGCCATCAGGATTCGTGCGCTTAACGGCGAAATCTCAGCCAAAGCTTCCAGGGTTGTCATAAGCCTCTGAACAGAATGCTCATCATCGCCCACAGTACATTCAAGGCGAGCGAAGACTTCTTGTATGAGGGTGGACGCGGCACCTCCCAAGACCACGCGATCAACTGCGGAACGATGCATCTGCTCCAAGCGCCCACCCACCAGAGCCTGAATTGCAACAGCGAGGTTATCATCGTTGACGTTCACGCTGGGCATTCTCCAAAAAATTGCTGCCTATCGCGCCGCGCTTTGTGGGCCGACTAAATAAGCTCGTTCATGAGCGGCAATGTCCGGCGGCACGGGTGGACATGGCTGATAAGTGCGGGAAAATCGCTTGAGTTCTTCTGGATCAATCCAGAGCCAGGCGTTGCGACGATCCTGTAGAGGACCAGCCCAGGCGTCCAAAAGTCCTCGGCCATTGCTGGTGTCGGCATCAAAGATGGTGCGGTAGCGAAGCCGGCTCATGGGGATGGGATACCAGAAGGCGCGAGCATCGCCGATGAGAATAATCGGCGCATCGGCCGGCACCTGATCGAACGCCTTGGGCATGAGCCAGGTGAAATCGTCGGCGCCGAGCATCGGAGCCAGGGGAAGCTCACGTGAATAGAGGCGTGAAAGCAGATCGCCATTCAGCAGCACCGCGGAGAAAATGGATGCGATTAGAACAATCGCTATGGTTGCTGCTCGAATAGCCTGTCCTGCGCGCGCGAGTGTTTCCAAATGCCAGAACTGTGCCACCAAGAGCGCTGCAATGGGAAGAGCCAGGGCATAAAACCGCCCCTGCAAGTGCGTGAAGAAGATCCAGAAAATGGTCAGCAGGATTAGCAAAGAAAAGAGGAAATGAGATTCGGTTCGGCGAATGGACAATCCCGCCAGAATTCCCAGGGGAATGACGAAGAAGGCGAACTGCCAGCCAGCCAGCACTTGGGTCCAATAGGCTCCGAGCCGGCCGCGCAATGATCGCTCCTGCGGTGGCGCAGCGTGGGCCCGGTTCCATCGTTCGACCTGTATTTCGCTGAAATGATCGCGACCAAGTAACGTCGCTAATTCCGGGAAGACGGGATTTCCTGACCAGGCAATATTCCGTCCCATCCATGGTGCAAACACGAGGACCGCAAGGCCGCCAAAGATCGCAGTTCCGGTGAGGGCTTGGCGCGAAGCCGGCGAGCGGCGGAGGAGCGCAAAGACTGCGATTGCGACACAAACAATAAAGACGGGAATGACCACTTCGGGTACGGCTGTGAGCTTCGCTCCACAGGCGAGTCCCCCCATGATTCCTGCAATCAAAAATGCTCGCAGCTTTCCGCTTCGCAGGCCGATCATCGCCCAACCGATTGCCAGCGTTCCAAATAGCAGCAGTCCACCATCGTCGTAGGCGATCGCGCCGAGTTGCCCGATCCACGGCGCACTGCCCATCGCGATGGCGGCAATGACTGCAGCCAATCGGCCGCTACTCCATCGTGCGATTCCATAAACCGCGAGGATTGAGAGAAGAATGAAGCCGCCGTGCATGAGCTGCGCAAGGTACATACCGGCCCAGGGGCCACCGCGAAGGTGCATCGCCAGGAGGTAATGCACCTCGACATTGAACGGAAAGTATGAAAAGGCGTTGTGATGCAGCGGAATGATCCGCCCCGCTTCGTACCATTCGCGCGGAACCTGAAGATGGTATTCCGCCACGTCGTAGCCATGCGGCTCATCGGGACTCCACAGCAGCCCCGGCGGAAACATCGCCCCAACGAGCATCGCCACAAACGTCGGCACCAACAGCAGCCAAAGCCAATCGACGCCAGCCGATTCGGAGAACCATCTATTTAGCGCCCCACGCATCTCCGGCGTATCGAGCCGAATGATGCGAACAATGCCGAGTATCAGCCCGCCTCCAACCAGTCCCCATGCGGTCAATGCATTAAGCCATCCAACCAAGCCAAGACCGAGCAACGCAAGGCTTATTGCCCCAAGGCCCAGCGCCGCCATGGTCACGAAGCGGAGCGCGGCAGGAATGGGCACAAGATCTTTGAGCAGCGGCCGCGCGATGAACTGTCCCAATCCGGTAGCGGATGCCAACCAAAGCAGCGCCATCCCTCCGTCAAACATCAGACGATATAAGACGGTTCCAAACGCCGGCCCGGCATAAATGATGCTCGTTAAAAGCGTCACTCCGACGAGCAATGCGAGCAGCAATCCGCGGCTTTTCCAGCGCGAGGGTTCTTCCCCGACATCGGAATTCCATTGCTCAAGGCGCTTGGCCATCTTCGGAATCCGGCGGTAAGGTTGGAGGAGCGGAAGGACCCTGATCGGAGTTCAATGCATTAAGTTGAAACAGCTTTTCCAATGCATGCAAGTATTGTGATGCAGGCAGATGCATTTCATCGGTTCGCCGAAGGACCTGAATCGGATCGTGGAGGAGCTTATTGACGATCCGCCGGGCCAGATCTTCCAGATGCGCCCGCTCGGCGTCGCTGACGTTGGGCAGCTTGTTGAGCGTGCGCGCCAGTTCTTCCTGTGCAATTTGATGATACCGCGTGTAGAGCTGCTGGATCGCCGGACCGAGCTCGCGCTGGCGCTGGGATGCGAGGTAATCTTCGAGCTGCGCATTGATGATCGCTCGTGCCGCCGCTACGGCATCCTTGCGCTGCGCCTGCGTGCGGGATACTACTTCCTGCAAATCGTCAAGGTTGTAAAGGTAGACGTTCTCGATCTCTCCAACGGCGGGTTCGATGTCGCGCGGAACGGCGATATCGATCAGGAAGATCGGCCGATAGCGCCGCTGCCGCAGAAGGCCGTCAAACATCGTGCGCGTGATAATCGGGTGAGCGGCGCCCGTCGAGCTGACGACAATGTCCGCGGCCACAAGATGCTCCGCGAGCTTTTCAAACGGGACGGCTTGTCCTTTGAATTGTGCGGCAAGCTCCTGTGCCTTGTCGGCGGTGCGATTGCAGACCAGCAGCTTTCCCACGCCCAGCGCGACAAACCCCTGCAGCACCAGTTCCGACATTTTCCCGGCGCCAATTGAAAGCACCGTTTTGTCGCCAAAATGCTCGAAGATGTTTCGCGCATACTCTACCGCCACGCTCGCCACACTTACGCGTCCCTCCGCCAACGGCGTCTGGTGCATCACCTGCTTGCCCACGCTGATGGCCCGCTGAAACAGCGGATGCAGCACCGGGCCAGCCAATTGCGCGGCTCGCGCACTTTCATAGGCCTGGCGAACCTGTCCCAGAATCTGCGTTTCCCCAAGCACCATCGAATCGAGGGATGAGGCGACTGAAAACAGATGCTCGATGACCTCGCGATCGGCTTTCTGGTAAATGTGATCGGCGAAGATCGCTGAGGGCACACTATGAAATTCCGCAAGGAACTCGATCATCTGCCGGATTCCAGGCTCGCCCTGCGCATCAGTCGCGGCATACATCTCCACGCGATTGCAGGTGGAAATAAGGATCATTTCGGATGAGGAGAATCTCTGACGGAATCGCAAAAGCGCAGCCGCTTGCTGTTGGGCATTGAACGCCAGCTTTTCGCGCACTTCCAGCGGCGCGGTGGTGTGATTCAGTCCCAGGAGCGAAAGCTTCGGCATTGGCGATCAACGGGTCGGCATATACTGCACGGCCACAACGGTACCAATCATCAGAACGAATCCCACAACACTTAAGATAGCCGCCCGCCTTCCGCGAAAACTGGGATTGATCGGCGAATGCAGCACGAGGGCATAAACGATCCAGGCGATAAAGGCCAGCAGCACCTTCGGATTGCGGTACCAGTCGGGGCCGAGGCTGTTGTGACCATGGGTGTCGATGGCACGAACCAGTCCAGTAATGAGCCCGACCGTCAGCAATGCAAATCCCAGCGAGACCGACACGAAGGTCAGATGCTCGATGCGCTCGAGGCTGCCAAGACCTTGGCCAGTTAGCATTTTCTTTTGACGAAGTTGCTGGCTTTTGACCAGGTACATGACGCCGCCCGCGGCAGCGACAGCAAACGCGACGACGCCCCCAAAAGCGGCAATCAAATGCGTCAGCGACCAGGTGGTTTCGAGGTAGGCGCGGGGTTTAGTACGTCCAAAGATCGCAGCGAGAATTAGGACAAAAATCACGATCGGAAGAAGAAACAAATCCAACCCGCCCAACGGATGAGCGCGCTGCATATAGGTCAAAAATAAAGCAAGCAACAACGCGAGCCAGATCAGCGCATCAAAATTGTCATCCAACGGGAGCCAGGAATGACGAGCCAAGGCACGCCAGGTGATCACGGCAATGCCCATCAGGATGCCCAGGTAAATGCAGGCCTTGGCGGCGGTGCGCAGCGAGTTCTGTCCGGCATTGAAAAAGCGCAGAAGGGAAAGCAACAACGCAACCGTGAAAATGCCGGCGGCGGCAAAGAGCAAAACAAGTTGTCCAGTGTCGGGCACATCAGGCATGAGTCAATTCCACAAAATTGCGCGATAACCAGGACCGCAAAGCCTTCATGCCGCCGGCTTCCAACTCCCCAAGCGCATCTCCCCCTGCCAGTGCGCGGAAGATCTCGGCGCGGCGAGCTTGAGTGAGCCCGGGCGTGCCGCGAATGATGGGGCGAAGTTCCTGCATGGCGTCTGCCATCCTGATATACCGCCGATCGAGCGATTGCGCTATGGAATCCCGAAAAGCCGCCGACAAGGCGGGGCTGCCTGCCGAAACAGTGACAATGAGCGCGCCTTCGGCAAACTTTGCCGGCGTTATGAAATCGCCGGGCTCCGCCTCATCCACATCGGCCCGATTGACAAGAATGCCTCGCGCCCGGCAATCCCGAACCACCGCCTCATTTACTGTCGGCTGATCGGTTGCCGCGAAGACCAAGACCGCGCCGTCCAGATGCTTGGGCTTGTAAGCATTCGTGATGCGTTCCGTCAGTGGCGGAATATCCGGATGAAATTCCAAAGCCACGCAACGAATTCGCTTTCCCCCCGCCGACTGCACGCCCGCCGCTTTCCGCGCGGCAACGGCACCACCGCCGATGATCACGACAAGGCGCTCGGTGACATCGAGCAAAAGAGGGTAAGCATAGGGCACAAGAACTGGATTTTAGCGGAAGGATGACGGCAGGTAAAATTGATGTCGGCGCAACTCGTTACATCTGGCGCAAACGAATACTGCCACCGACATTTTGCCGATTCGCCGCCCACGTCGCTTGCGCCTTCGTGACTCCGGAGCGCTCCGGAGTCGCGAAGGCGCAAGCGACGTGGGAATGTTCAGCGGCAGACGGCAAGAGTATGGACCACCGTCCAGCGAAGTCGAGGTCTGCTCAAAACTCAATCACGCGACGCGCCTCAGCTCATGCCATTTCCGGCATGGCGTCGTCACTGGTGCGGACGAAGCGGGCGAACCAGCCATCGCCTTGGACAAGATCGCGCGGGCTGCCTTGTTCGGTGACGCGGCCATCCTGAATGACATAGACGACATCGGCCTGGTTGATCAAGCTCGGTCGATGGCTGGTAAGGATGGTCGTTCGGCCGACCATGAGTCGATCGAGCGCGGCGATAATCGCTGCCTCGCTGTCTGGTTCGACGCTGCTGGTGGGTTCATCGAGCAGCAGCACATTGGGGTTGGCCAGGAAGGCGCGGGCGATGCTCAGCCTCTGTTTCTGGCCTCCGCTGAGACGCACGCCGCGCTCGCCGACCTTCGTGTGATAGCCTTCGGGAAGTCGGCTGATAAATCCATGTGCGTTGGCCGCCTTGGCGGCAGCGACAACCTGCTCCATGCTGGCCTGCGGGTGGCCATAGCGGATGTTGTCGAGGATGCTGTCGTCAAACAAAAAGCTTTCCTGCTGCACCAGCGCAAAATGTCTTCGAAGGCTTTCCTTGCTGATCTGACGGAGGTCGCGGCCGTCGATTGTCACGCAGCCGGAAATCGGATCATAAAACCGCAAAAGCAGGTTGAGGATCGTGCTCTTGCCGGAACCCGAAGGACCGCAAAGCGCCACTGTTTGTCCCGGCTGAATCTGAATGGAAACATCATTCAAAACGATCGGCTGCTCGCGGCCGTCGATCTCGTTGGGGTAGCGAAACGACAGATTTTCCAGGCAAATGCTGCCGCGCACGTCTTCAAGCCGGACCGCATCAGGCGCATCGGGAAGCTCTTCAGGCGCATCGAGCAGTTCGAAAACGCGACGCGCCGAAGCCACGGCACGTTGAACAGTGTCATTCACCCGCGCCAGCGTCTGCACCGGTCCATACAATCGCCACCAATAGGCGCGAAACGCAAGCAGTTTTCCAACCGTGAAGCTGCTGCCGGAGAGGATCAGGTAACCGCCCAATCCGATCATGAACACGTTGCTGAAAAAGCCGACGCTTCGCGTGAAGCTGAAAAAGATGCTCCGGGCATTGATGGCCCGGATCTGCTGGTCGTAATAGCCGCGCGTCGCGGACTGAAACCGGTTGGCCTCCTGCGGCTCACGTCCGAAAATCTTGATGACCACCACGCCCGAGAGATTTTCCTGAAGCCGATGCGTCACCTCTGCCGCCCTTTCTCGAGCGGCGGTGTAAATGGGTTTGATACGGGCATTAAAATGCCGGAGCAGCACATAGACCAAAATCAGGGGCGCGAGTGAAACGCAGGCGACCCGCCAATCCATCATCATCAGCAGCACGACGGTCGCGGCCCAGAGAACGCCTTCTCCGATGATTTGATCGATGCCGTTGACAATAAAGGATTGAATCTCGTCCACATCGCCCATCGCCCGGCTGATCAGGTCCCCCAGCCGCTGTCGCTGGAGATAACCCAGGCTTTGTCCCTGAAGTTTGTGATAGACGCGATTTCGCAGGCCCAGAATGAATTTCTGGGCGATGCGGTTCATCACGTTGGTGCTGAGCGTTCCGAATACTTCGCCGCTTTCGTAAATGACGAACAGCCAAATGAGCGATGAGCCCAGCAGCGCCATTGAAGATCGTATATGGCCGCCCAACGAGAACCATGTCGCCAGGACCGGCGTCGGATGGGAATGGCCGCGGAGGATCAGATCATCGGCGACGTACTTCCAGACCAGGGCAGGAAACAGTTCGCCAGGCACTGAGAGCAGCAAGAGCAGCAGCCCCATCCCGATCATCAGCCAATACGGGCGAAGCATCGCCAGGAGACGATAAAATACGCGCGAGGATTTGGATTTGCGCGGAGGATTCTGCGGCTTCGGCTGCGACGGCTGCATCACAATCATTGTAGAGCCAGCAGCCGCAGACCTGTAGCGATATTGATGGCAAAAAGAAGCGGCTCCCAATCCGCATTGCGAAAGGGAGCCGCACGGCGAGTGCCTTTTTATTTTTCGAAAGTCGCGAAGTCCTACATATTCTCCGAGAACTGCGCGATGCACTGCGGAACAGGATAGTGTTTCATCAGGAATTCGCGCAACTGCTCGCGCTCGGCGATGAGGAAATGAACCGGTTCATCGAATTTGCGGGTTGTGAAATTGACGGAGCGAACCAGATCTTCAGCGCTAGTCGCCAACTGCAGCCCTTCTGCTTCCCGATGCAGCGGAAGCAGATGGAACTGCCAGGCCTGGCGGCGGTTGAGCATCCGCAGGCACTCGACTTCGATGTGCTGCTCTTCTAGGTCGATCACGCCGACCATCCGCAGGTATTGCTGGACCCAGGCATCCTCGACAGCCTTGGGATCGATCCCATAGAGCCGCTCGGCAAGATCGCCAAATGGGCGATGCGAGATCTTCTGCACCTTCAGAATGTGCTGGACCTGCCCCTCGCTCAGGACCCCTTGCTCGATCAACAACTGTCCAATTTGGATACCAACCAATCCAACCTCCTGCCAAATATGTCTTTCATAGACAGTATCGGCAGGAATGCTCTGCATCTTGCCCGTGCTTTTTGTCGGACGTAAGCGAGAGAGATGGGGATGATGCTGGATTAGCGGGAAAAACCGGCGTCTGGCAGCGTATTGAGGAATTCCGGGCAGGCACCGCTGAGGTAGAGGAAGCGGTCGTCAATCTTTTTAGGTGTCAGAATACGTGCGAATATTATGCCGAGGATCAACGACGCAAGAAACACGCCTATGCAACCCAGGACGATACCGATCTGCAAATTTTCTTGCCGCTCGGTCGTCATACTGCAGCCCACAAACATCACGGCAAAGCTGCCCAAGATGCCAATCCACATCCACAGCAGCGCCATCGCCCTGCGTTTGCGATGCATGCGGCACAAGCTGTAGGTGACAGGGCCGCTCTTTCGAAGCGCCAGGGCAACGACAATGTAAAGCAGCACCGCGACCAGGACCAAGAGCGCCCAGGCGGGATGATGCCATGAATAGGTTCGACGATATGACTTGAGGTCTTCCGTGCAGTTGCACTTTACACATGCTGGCGGAAGCGTTGCGCCTTTGCTTGCAACGATCTGGTTCCCATCGCGCCAAACGCCATATGACACCGAGGCAATCGGCGCCATATAAGGAAGCACCTGTACCGCCCCTGCGTTAGCCACCGCAATGGGCTGGGCCATTGGCAGCGTAAATATGCCTTGGCATTGGCGGCATTGGGTTGCCTGGCCGCCATATTGCGCCAGATAGTCTGGCGTTAACTGATATGCCATCCCGCAGTGAGGACAGGGAAATACTTGCTCGCCCGGCATTTGCGACCCCTCGAAGTCTTAGGTACGAAACCGATGGGATCATAGCTCTGCTGCCAGTGTCCCGCAAAATTAAGCCCGATAAATGCTCGATCGCAAATGCCCCCGCAAAATCGCCTCGCCCTAAAAGCAGACAGGGCAGGTAAAAACCTGCCCTGTTCGTCGCGATATCTCCACTCCGGAAGACGCGATATCAGTGACCCATTCCGCCGGGCTGCGACATGCCCTGCTGTCCATTTGTGCCATTTGCTGGACCTGCGGGCGTCGCCGGCGTGGTGCCGTTCTTGGATTGTTCATCGCCGGGCAGGGTGAGCGGCTCTACTGCGCTGATCGATTTTGGATTCGCGCCCATTTCGAGCTTGATCTGATCATCGCGGACGCCGCGATCTTTGAGGAACATCGCAACAGACTGCCGGCGCCCGGCAATCTGATCGTCCGAGGGAACATCAAGGTAAATCACCAGCGGCGTATAGACGCCACCATCGTGAAGCATCAGATCCAGCCGTTCCTGCCCAAGAGAATTGAGCTGATCGGCTGAGAAGTGATAGTCACGAAGCGTTGCATCCTGCCGGGCAGCGCGGGCGGTCTGGGCATCTTCAATCTGGTTGATGTCCCAGGCCTGCTCGTCGGAATGAAATCCGCTGCCGGGCGCGGAGCTTTCGTGGTTGCAGCCGGCGGCCAGCGCGACAAATGCCACGCCGGTCATCAGGCTCAGCGCCACGCGGATTTTGGTGTTGATGTTCATAGTAAGCCTCTTTGATTCAATCGGCATTTTCCGCATAGGTCATTTGAACAGATCGCTTGACATCAGATTGATGATGGTTGGGCCGGCGAGGACGATAAATGTGGACGGAAAGATAAAGAGCACGAGCGGGAAGCTCATCTTCACCGACGCCTTGGCTGCAGCTTCCTCGGCAACGAATTGCCGATTGGCCCGCAACGTCTCGGCATGAACGCGGAGGGCCTGGGCGACGCTGGTGCCAAATCGCTCGGCCTGGATCAGCATCGCCACGAGCGACTGCACCGCCGGATTTCCCGTTCGACTCCCAAGCTTCTTCATCGCTTCGGATCGAGAGAGACCGACGCGCGTTTCCATATGCGTGATGCTCAGCTCACGCGCCAGTGCCGGATGAGCCAGCGCCAACTCCTGCCCCACGCGCTGCATCGATCCGTCGACCGTCAGCCCCGCTTCAATACAGACGACCATGAGGTCCAGCGCATCGGCCAGGCCATACGTCAAAGCTTTTTGATTTCCCGAGATTCGCAGCTTCAGCCAGATCATCGGGAGCATGTATCCAGCGAGGCCGCCGAGGGCCAAGCCCATCATCGAATAATCGAACATGCTTCCAACGAAATAACCTGCGACGACGCCCGAGACGGAAAAGATGACTTTGGCGCCGGTCATGGCGCGCATGGCAGCCGGTGCATGAATCCCCGCCCAGCCCAGCTTCATTTTAAGTTTCGACTGGGTCTCGCGCGTCTTGGGCATGAAGGGCTCGGCAGCGATCTGGCCGATGCGCTCCGCCATGTTCTTGATGCCGTTGCGCTGCGCTTTCACAGCCGCTGCGGAAGCGGTGAACTTCCCGCCGCCCTTGAGGCGGTCGCGCAGCTTACCGGTGTCAGCCCCGGAAAAGAGCTGGCCAACGAACATCGCCACCAGCCCTGCGGCCCCGGCACATAAGAGAATCAACAGCCATTGATTATCCATGGCTACACCTTGACCGTTGTAAGCTTCTTGATCATGAACAATCCCATCAATTGCAGGCCGATCGCCGTGCAAAGCAGGATGATGCCAAGATGGGTATTGAAGAACTTGCCGTAGTTCTCGCTGTTCATGGCATAGCAGATGCAAAACATGACCGCGGGGAAGGCCACCATGACATAGCCGGTGAATCGACCCTCGGCCGTTTTAGCGCGCACGTGACGCTGCAGCCGGATGCGCTCGCGAACCAGACCACTGATATTGCTGAGTACTTCCGACAGGTCGCCGCCGGTCTGGCGCTGAATGAGCACCGCCGTCACGAAAAAGTGGAAGTCGGTTGAGTCAATGCGTTGTGACATGTCGCGCAGGCCATCTTCCAGCGCCTGGCCGAGGCTGTGCTGGTCATAGCACTTGCGGAATTCGGTCGAGAGCGGAGCGGGAAGCTCTTCGCTCATCATTTGAAAACCGGTGCTCAAGCTGTGGCCGGCACGCATAACGCGGGCCAGAAAGTCCAGCGCCTCGGGAAGCTGCATCATGACCGCCTTCTGCCGCTTGGCATGGCGCATGTTCAGAAGGAATACCGGCAAATATCCGCTGCCCAGCGCACAGCAGGCAATGATTACGACCCCGCAGCCAAACGCTTCCGCGACCACGCCGCCGGCTAGGGCGCAGCACGCGGCGATCATCACGAACTTGCGCAAACTGACATCAGGCGCTACCTGAAGCAGCCTGCGCGCAAGTGTCTGAATGAAAGGCTTGCGCGCCAGAAACTCAGGCATCTTCACTTCATCAGGCAGTGTGATCGACAAAGCACCCGGCGTGTCGCTCTTGATCGAATCAGTGCTCAAACGCTTATGAAGCTTTCGCTGCTCGCTATCCGTCAGCGACCCGAAGAGCCAGACGACCCACCAGGCCAGGCATGCCACGGCAAGTGCGATGAGGATGGGGATGAGCAACTGGTTCATGGTTCATTCTCGCAGGCTTTGCCTACAGCGACTCGAGCACCCTCCGGACAAACAGGTCTGAAGGCAGCCGAATGCCACGATGTTCGATGCGCTCTGCGCATCGCGGTCGGATGCCGGTAGCTGAAAAGCGTCCGGTCGCATGGCCGTCGGTGTCCATGCCGGTCGGCTCCCAGGCGAACAGGTCGTGCATCTGGATGGCGTCGCCCTCCATGCCGGTGATCTCGCTGACGCTGACCACCTTTCGGCGGCCACCGGTCACGCGGCGCGACTGCACGATGATCTGCACAGCGCTGGCGATCTGCTGCCGCAGCGCCTTGATGGGAATGTCGTAGCCGGCCATCGCAATCATCACTTCGAGTCGGCCCAATGAATCGCGAGTATTGTTGGCATGAATCGTGGTCATTGACCCTTCGTGGCCGGTGTTCATTGCCTGGAGCATGTCCAGCGCTTCGCCACCGCGCACTTCGCCAATCACGATTCGATCGGGACGCATACGCAAGCTGTTTTTCACGAGATCGCGCTGGGTGACTTCGCCCTTGCCTTCGACGTTAGGCGGGCGGGTTTCGAGGCGGACCACGTGCGGCTGCTGAAGCTGAAGTTCGGCAGCGTCTTCGATCGTAATAACGCGTTCATCGGGCGGAATGTATCGCGAGAGACAGTTCAGAAGTGTCGTCTTGCCCGAGCCAGTACCACCGCTGATCACCACATTGCATCGGGCCTGAACAGCGGCAGAAAGAAAATCCATAACGGCTGCCGGAAAAGCGCCGTGGCGGATAAGGTCTTCAAGCTGAAGCGGCTTCGCGCCGAATCGCCGAACCGACATCGCCGGCCCATCAAGAGCCAGCGGCGGAATAATGGCGTTCACGCGACTGCCGTCGGCAAGGCGTGCGTCCACCATCGGGCTGGTTTCATCGACGCGCCGGCCGACCATCCCGACGATGCGGTCGATAATCTGTCGAAGATGCTGGTTGTCACGGAAGCGGACATCGGCCTCTTCGAGGCGGCCACGGCGCTCGACATAGATCCGATCAAAGCGATTGACCAGGATATCGGTGATGGTTTGATCTTTCAGCAGCGTCTCGAGTGGACCCAGGCCGAAGGTCTCATCCATGACCTCGTCCATCAGCCGTTCCTGGTCCGCGCTGTTAATCAGGCCTTTTTCCGACTGGCAAAGGTCTCGGATCAGGATGCGCACTTCGCCGCGAACGGTGTCTGGCGGAAGCATTCGCAGGTTCTGCACGTCCAGACGGCTGACCAGTTGCTGGTGAATGCGGACCTTAAGCTGCTGAAGGTAAACCGAGCGCTCCGATTGCTGTGGCGGATTTCCGGGGATCGACGGATGCACTGGCGCAGGGCGTATGACTGGCGCAGCAGAAGTAGCCGTCGGCTCGCCAGCAATCAGCGACTGCCCGCTGCGCGGCTCTGCAACCGTATTACCTTTGCTCGAAAACAAACCCATGTTTGATCCTGTAACTACAAAAACTTCAGATCCGGCCACGTTCGATTGATAAAGGGGCCGGCTCAAATTCAGCGAATCGCCGCGCTTTTGCCGTTGAGCGATCCAGCCAGATCGTGCAGGCTGGTGCTGATTTCGGATCGCGGGGCGCGAATGACGACTGGCTCACCAAAGTTGATCGCTGCAATCGCGTTCTTGAAATCGTTGGGAACCATCCAGGAAATCTTCAGACCCAGCGCCCGCTCGACTTCATCCGGCTCGATGTCGCATCCCTTCTTGACGTAGCGGTTAACGACGATGCGGATTTTGCTCGACTCGACGCCCATTCGCCGCAGCACGCCGACAAATCGCTCGGCATTCTTGGCGCTGGGTACGTTGAGCTGCATCACCATCAAGTTGATTTCTGAAGCGGAGATCGCGGTGGCGTAGACCGGGTCGATGCTCATCATCGAATCGAGGACGACATAATCGAACACACGCCCCAGGATGCCCAGCAGCCGCGCCAGGCCCGGGGCATTTACGCGTTGGGTGTCTTCCGGCAATTCCGGACGGGCCAGAATCGCCACGCCGCTGGTCTTATGAAGCGTCAGGGCATTGTCGAGCAACTGCTGGTCGAGCTTCTCGGCGGAGTCCATCACGTCGGCAATCGTGTAGCGCGGGCGCACGTCGAAATAGCTGGCGACGCCGCCCTGCACCAGGTCCAAATCGAGCAAAGCGGTGCGACCTATCCGTGCCAGCGAAGCGGCGACGTTGCAGGCCACCGTGGTCGAACCACATCCGCCAATCGTCGGCACGACATGGATGATCCGCGCCTTTTTGCCCATTCCATGACTCTGCGAAACGCGATCGAGAGCCGCGGTGAGCTTTTCCTCGCTCATGGGCAGCGGGATGAATTCCTTGACCCCAAGGTGCATCGCGTCCATCAGCAGGGCCGCATCGAGGACCTGGGACATTACAAAGAAGCTGATGGCGCCATGCTGGCGGGGAAGATGCCCGAGCTTCTTGAGACTTTCCGTGGCGTTTGGATCGAGATTGACAATGACAAGTTGCGGGGCGTCGCTGCGCGTCAGCAAAGACGCCAGAGGATCAATCGTTGGATATCCGGCGACGACATGAACCCCCAACCTCGCCAGGAATGTCGTCAATTCCTGCCGGTTTGCGGCATCTGAATCGATGATGATACAGTTCAGTTGCACAAACATACACTGCTCCAGCGGACGGTCGATTGCTTCATTTCTGCCACGTCTTGCTGAATGCTCTCACTCAGTGACTGGGCGCGGTCTCCGCAGCCGGCGTAAAACCGTAATCACCATGGAACTGCGGCGGAGGCCGCATCGACGGCGCGTGATCGGTGTCCGGCGCCGGGCCACCCAGGTCAGCGCCCAGGAAGAGCTGCGCCTCGTTGGGATAGCGCCAATGCTCGCCGGGAATCGTCGGCACCTGACCGGGATTCATCGGCTCAACCAGAACCGGAGTTACCAGAACCACCAGTTCCGTTTCGCTTCGCTCGTATTTCACGGATCGAAATAGCGCTCCCAGGATCGGCAGATCGCCCAGGAGCGGCGTAATGCTCTTATTGGCCGTAACCTTGTTTTCCAGCAATCCTGCCAGGGCGAGGGTCTGCCCCTCTTCAAGCTCAACCGTCGTATTGACGGTTCGCTTGGTGATGCTTGGGATCACAAAGCCGTTGAAGGAAACGCTATTGGTGAAATCCAGATCGCTGACTTCAGGACTCACATCCATGCGGATGCGGCCATTTCCGAGGACCGTCGGCGTAAAATTAAGCATTACGCCAACCTGTTTGAAGTCCACAGTGATAGCGACGCCGCCTGATCCACTGGCTTGAGGCACAGGAACGGGAAATTCGCCGCCGGCGATGAAGCTGGCCTTTTTGCCGCTGATCACCGTAAGGTTTGGCTGAGCGAGTACGCGCAGCAGGTTGTTCTGCCGAAGGGCATCGATGAAGTACTCAAATGCTGTGTTGCCGACCTGGCCCGAGCCAAACAGGGCAACTGGCGGGAGCGTGCTGGTCGTGCTGCTGGCCGCGGCCGGGGCAATCAAGCTGCCAACGGGACTGTCGCCAGGGCCGTTATTGATGCCGGCCTTCATCCGACCGTCGGTGGCAAATGCGTTGAAGCCCAAGTTCTGCGTCAGAGAGCGCGATACCTCGGCGAATCGCACCTTCACCATGATCTGCTGACCGCCGGAGATCTCCAGAAAATTGAGGACATGCGCGCCGTAAGGGCCAGCAACTTGTGCGATTCGATTGGCTGCCTCCAGGTCGGGAGCGCGCCCGCGAAGGACGATCGATCCGCTAGCGCTGCTGACATCAACATTGGACGCGGGGAACATCTTCTTGATCTGTTCCCGCAGTTCCTTCAGGTTCGGCGTCACCATCACGTCAACCGTCTGCGAACCGGCTTCGTCGCAGGAGACGACAACCTGTGTCATCCCGGCTTTTTCAGCGGTGACGAGGATCTGGGTTGGCGAAATCGCCCGGCAATGAACGACGTCCGGGTTTCCCACTTCAACGTCAAGCTTGTTGCAGGGCATTCGCAACGTGATGACGGAGCTTTGTCCCGGGTTGAGCTCGAGGCCGCCCTTGTCGTTCACGCCACCGGCAACGAGATGCTGAGATGCCGTGGCGCCATTGTTCGGCTGTGGCGCAGCGTCCTGTGCGCTTGCGCTGCAAGCCATTACGGTCAAGATTCCAAACGCAGCCGCGCATAAGGCGCGCCGAAGCGTCTTGCCATGCGCGCTGGGACAAGCCGCACACGACTCGCTGACGATTTGCTTTTCATCTGGCTTTGACGTCTTCATCGCCGCTACCTCAGTAAGAGCCGAGCTTGCGCGGCCACACCGCCGCACTTTTGAAAATGGCGCTACTCTCCCAGGGAATCTTCATTTGGATCGCCGGGGTCCTGAATATTGGCAGTGCCCGGCTTGAGCGCGGCAGGATCTGATGGTTCGTCAAATCGGGCGCGCGTGACTTTGTCGCCGTTGTAAATCACAACCCAGTGGCTGCGTGTCGGTGGCGGATCGGCCTGAACCACTTTGACCGGATCGGGCGTTACCGCCGGCTGCGTCGCCGCGGGCCGAGTGGCAGGTGCAATGGGCAAAGAGGCTTCCAGATCCGGATCGCCGCGCAAATCCGCGAGGGTCGTGCTGGCGTCTCCGTCGGAGGTGTCGCCGGTGCCGCGAAGCAACAGCGTCACGCGCCCCTGAAGGGCCGCGAGCTGGATTGTGACCGCATCTTTCGGGGAAGCGATCAGAGTTACACTGCGATAAGTCAGGCTGTCGGCGGCTTGTTTGTGATCCTTGTCATCGGTTTGTTGGTGCACTGGCGCCAGCCGCTGACCCACCGCCTGCACGAGCACGTTCTGCACGATCGTGCGGATCATGGTCTTGTTGGCATCGCTGTCGGTGATCATCCCGACCACATCCACTCGGCAGCCGGGGGCGAGCATGCCTGAAAAGCTGCTGGTATCCGTCACGTCAATCGTGACGGCGCGCTCACCGGCAGGCACGAGACCCTGGAGCCCCGCCGATGCGCCCTTGGGCGCCAGAAATTCCGAAAGCACCAGTTGGCCTGGCACCATCGGAATCGCACTGACGCGCCCCACGAGATCGTGCGGATCGGTGAAGGCGTTGGGGGGCGGAGTCTTGGAGTCGATCGGACTGAAAGTCAGCCGGTCCAAAGTCAATTCCTGACCAGGATCGATCGCGTCCTTGACTGCCACGACCTGCACCAGCTTTGCGGTGGAAGAAGGAGTATTTCGGCTGCGCGCCATGGAGTCATGGGCGAGCTTCGCAGCTGCCCCACCCATCAGGACTGCGGCAAGAGCGGGCGTCCAAGCTTTCCAGTTCATATCAGTCTCCGTAAAGCGCAAACGGCGCGCTGCCCGGTTTGGGCCGTTATTCCTAGATTCGGTCAGTAAGGATTTGTGGTTTAGAACGGCCAGCGAGTCTCTTCGCTTTTTGATGCCGAAATTTCACGTCCCTAATTGACTAGACGCACCCCTTTTTCTGCTCAAGGACATGATCCGGACCGGAATTGCGCGTACGGAAATGAATAATCAGATTGCAAGCAACAATTTGAAATAAATTGCCGCAATCGTCGCGAGGAGAACTGGGACGGCATACGGGAGCGGGCGATCGATGCTTTTGCAGGATTTGCCCGTTTCCCGGGCATGATCCAGGCCCACCTGGCGAAGATGAACCAGATTCACCGCCAGCAGCGCGCTGTTATGTAGGAGCCGACCCATTCGGCGCTGCCAAAAGGCTTGTGCGATGACGATCATCAGTCCGATAACTGAGGCCCCTGCGAAGATCGCCAGGAGAGGGAGTGGGCCGACCCAGGTTCCGACAGCCATCAGCAACTTCACGTCGCCCCCTCCCAGGCCGCCGACCGCAAATTGTCCAAACATAAGGACAAAGCCGGTCAGTAGTCCGAGAACTGAGAGCCCGATCGTGCAGGTGTGAAAGGGTGACAGGCTTTGTATAAGGCCTGTGAGCGCGATGGTAACGTTAAGCCAGTTGGGAATGCGCCGGCTGGCCAGGTCGGTGGCCGCAGCGACGATTAGCAGAACAAGAAGGGGCAGGAGGTGCAGCCAGTCGATTGAACTCATTGGCTATTCTTTACGCATCGTGGCGGCGCCGGTGACGCTTTTAGAACTCGAGATTCCGCCCAACACTGACGGCAGGCTGTGATAGCCGGCGGTGCCCCAGTTGCAGGTCACCGTTACGGTCAGCGTTGCGCCACTGGCCGCTGTGGTGATATCGGCAGGGCTGGTCGTAACGGTATAGCCAGAGTTCTGCAGGCTCGAAGCCGTCATCATCGACGAGATCGCCGAGCTGACGGATGTGTTAGTCGCTCCTGGGACGATGGACGCCCGCGCTCCCGCCTGCGCGGCACCCTGGAGGGTGCTCTTCAGATAGAAGAAGTAGCCGTAATCCACGATGCCAAACGAAAGCATCAGCAGGATCGGCAGCACGAGAGTCATCTCGAGCACCGAAACGCCGCGGCGGCGCATACGCCGCTGCAAACGGCCATTCGCGCGCGCATGTCCCTGGATGAACGCAATAGGATTGCGCATGGCTTCACCCGGCATCGTCGAACCGTCTTTACAGCGACGAATCGACGTTCTGCCACTTGGCAAGCACCTTGGTGCCGACCGCAGTAATCGTCGCAATGGCCGCAACAACAATCAGGCCAACGATCAGAGCGTATTCCAGCACCTCGCCGCCCTGCTCATCCCGCCAGGCGCGCACGAGCATGTTTCGAATTGAGGACATGGGCTCTCCTTATCGCGGCATGGCCGCAATCAGGCGGACACGAAGCGTTCGGATATCGAGTCCGCGCTGCTCTAGAGAACAGAGTCGAATTACATCGAACTGTTCAGCGAGTTCCACTTGGCCAGCACCTTGGTGCCAACGGAAGTGATGGCTGCAATGGCAGCGACAACGATCAGGCCGACGATCAGTGCATATTCCAACACTTCGCCACCCTGCTCATCCTTCAACATCTTCGCAACGAGATTCAAAGCCGCCTTCATGGCGTTCTCCTTGGATTGCGGAGCGTCAGTGCCCCGCGGGCCTTCATCGGCATCGCTCGCGCAGAAACAGTCTGCATGATGCAATACCGATTGCACCTCTCTCATCGGATGCGCCACCGGCAGGCTTAACTCATGCGGCATTTGACGCTATTGGGGAGTGTTCCCACGATCACAAATGGTGCAGATATGCAGGTTATCTGGACGTGAAACGGGTTTATTTGCGGTTCCGCTGGCCTGCGCTGCGGGCTTTGTGAATCTCCACAATCACGTGATGATCCACGCCCGGTAACTGAACGGGGTGAATTGTGACCTTTCCGCCGCCGAGAAAGCTGATTGTCTTTCGTGCTTTCGGCAATTCTTCCTGAACGCGCTGGCCTTTCATGGCCAGCAACTTCCCGCCAAGTCGCACCAGAGGAAGACACCATTGTGCCAGTTGATCCATGACGGCCACCGCGCGGGCCGTCACGACATTGAATGTTTCCCGCCGATCCGATCGCCCCACCGCCTCGGCTCGCTCGCTCAGCACTTCCACATTCGACAGTTTCAGTTCATCAGTCGCGGTCTGGAGAAACCGCGCTTTCTTTTGCGTTGATTCGATAAGACACACGGCTGCATCAGGCCGGGCAATCGCTAGCACAATTCCCGGGACGCCCCCACCGCTGCCCACATCGGCAATTCTGATTCGACCGGCCGGTAAGAACGGAAGCAGCGTTAATGCATCACCGATGTGCTGAACCTCGGCCGCGCTTCGATCGACGATGCGCGTCAGGTTCATCGAAGCGTTGGCTTCAAACAGCAGATCGAGATAACGATGAAGTGATGCCAGTTGCTCGGGCGACAATACGATATGTGCGGCTTGCGCGAGCGTCTGCCAAAGCTCATCATGCTGACGTGCGCTCGGAGCGTCTGAACTGCCGCCTGGAATCATTGCGATCGACTCCGATGGGCGGCTATTCCCCGGGGATGTAGCTGATGACGCCTTCGAAGGGTGAACTTGCGGTGGCGTAGCGCTTCTTGGGAATCCGGCCCGACTGATATGAAAGTCGTCCCGCTTCCAGAGCATGCTTCATCGCCTGAGCCATTTTCACCGGCTCTTTGGCATGGGCAATGCCGGTGTTGAGTAAGACGCCGTCGGCTCCCAATTCCATCGCGATGGTCACGTCGCTTGCGGTACCGACGCCGGCATCGACGATCACCGGATAATTCGCGTCGCCCTCTTTGAGCAATTCGAGGCACAACGAAATGTTCAGTGGATTAAGCACGCCCTGCCCCGAGCCAATAGGCGAGCCTGCGGGCATCACCGATGCTGCGCCGGCTTCCTTGATTCGCACGGCTGATCGAGGATCGTCGCTGGTATAAGCGAGGACGGTGAATCCTTCCTTCACCAATTCCTTTGTCGCTTCGATCGTCCCTACTGGATCGGGGAGAAGCGTTTTCTTATCGCCCAACACTTCCAGCTTCACCCAGCCGGCTCCCTTGTTCTTCTGCTTCTCCAGCAGCTCGCGACCGAGCATCGCCACGCGAATCGCATCGTCGGCTGTGAAACAGCCGGCCGTGTTCGGAAGGATCACATATTTATCGAGATTCAGAAATTCCAGCAGGCTTCTCCCCTGCTTATCCACCAGCCGCTCGCGGCGCACCGCCACCGTTACCACCTGACATCCGGACGCATCCAGCGCGCGCTGCATCGTCTCGTAGGTTTCGTATTTGCCGGTGCCGACAAACAGGCGGTTCCGAACCTCAAAATCTTTGATCCGCAAAACGTCCATAATGAAAGCCTAATCCGAAACGTAATCGAAGCCAACCAACTTCCGCGAGCGAAGTTATCCCGCCATCGCTTCCAAAGCCTCGGCCCGGCTGATCGGATGATCGGCCTTGAGATTGGGCATCAGCAGCGTGACCAGAAACTGCATGACCGCGACTACCAGCATTCCCACGAAGACCCACGTCAAGCCGGCGGCAATCATGCCGCTGGCGCTGTGAAGCACGTCTGCGCTCAACTTGCTCCGCGAATGAGGATCCATCAAATCGGCAGGATTCACGCCGATCGAATGCAGGTGTTTCATCTCCGGCATCACAAGCACGTTAAACATCATGCCCATCATGCCAATGCCCACCGCGCCCCCGATGGTGCGGAAGAACTGGATGCCGCTGGTGATGATGCCGCGCTGTTGCCAGGCGACCGAACCCTGCGCCGAAAGCAGGTAAGCCATCGAAGCAGGACCAAATCCAAGCCCGCTCACGAGCAGCACGGCCGTGATGACCCAGGCCGGCGAATTGACCAGCACGCAAATCAGCAAGCCGGTGAAGCTCAGCACCGTCAGCACGCAGCCCAGGGCCGAGGTCTTGCGAAAACCCCATCGCACAACCAGCGGCGCAGCAAAGATGCCGCTAAGGGCCCAAGTGAGCATGACCGGGGTCACCACGCTTGCCGCAGCGCCCGCTCCGCCGCCTTTGGCGCCCTGCACATAAAGCGGCACGTAGGTGTCGAGGCTGAGAAATCCCACGCCAAGCAGAAAGCTTCCCACCATCGAAGGCCCAATCGCGCGCTTCATCATGAGATCGGGCGGCAGAATGGGATTGGCGGCGCGGTGCTCAGTCCGCACGAACAATAACGTCGCAATGATGGCCACCAGAACCATGGCCAAAAATGCCGGCCACGGCCAGCCGCTCGCGCCGAGCGACACAAGCGTCAGTATCGCAGTACATGCGATCGCGAGCAGCATGACGCCCGGCAGATCCAGATCGGTCGAGTGCGGCTTTTCATGATCATGGTATTTCCAGGCCAGCACCAGAAAACCCAACGCCCCAAATGGCAAATTGACAAAAAAGACCGAGCGCCAGCCAAATGTGTTGACCAGCAGCGCGCCGAGTGCCGGGCCGGCAAGAGCGGCCGTTCCCCAAATGGCGCTGAAGAATCCCTGAACCGCGGCGCGTTCTTCGAGTGTGAAAATATCACCGAGAATCGTCAGCACGACCGGCATGATTCCGCCAGCACCGAGTCCCTGAATGCCGCGAAAGCAGATAAGTTGGATCATCGTCTTTGCACCGGCGGCCAGCACCGATGCACCGCAGAACAGAGCGATGGAAAAGAGGATCACCTTCTTGCGCCCCAGCGCATCAGCGAGCCGGCCGTAGAGTGGCATGCTGATCGTGCAGGCCAGCAAGTAGATCGAAGCGACCCAGGCATAATGCTCAAGGCCATGCAAATCGCCGATGATCGTGGGCATTGCCGTACTGGTGACCGTCTGCTCCATCGACGCCAGCACCATGACGACCATCATCGCCGCCGTCACGTAGCGACGATCGATCTTCTGCTGCGCGACGGCTCCGCCGGCAACTGGAGTTAATTCTGCAGCAGCCTCCGCGACACGAGCTGAGCCCGCGGCGTTGTCATCCATATCCGCTTTCACGACTGACCTCGCTCCCTTTCCATCTGGAGCACCCACGAATCAGGTCCAACGATAGGCGCGCTCGCTTTGCGCGTACACGCTTGAGCCCATCATTGGCAAAACCCCACAAAAACGAAAAAAGCCACGCGGCTGCACGCCACGTGGCTGGGGTTGGCCTTTCAACTCGCCTGATCTTTTAAATTCGATCGTTCCCAGGCCCACGCAGCATTGCCGTACGGCGCGCTACCCATTTCGCGCCGCCAAGCCAAATATGAACGTGAGCGTGAATTCGAATCATTCAATACTTTCGACGCGACAAAGGATGCACGGCTCCGGCGCGTTTGTCAATGAACACCTGCGGAGAACTGCACCGTGTGAGCCTGGCTGCTGACAGGCGTCTGAGCCGCCGCAGGCACGGCGTACGTCTTGTCGATGGTAGGCCATGTTTTTTCAAGCTGGCCAACCAGCTTCTCAAAAGCCCTGCCTTCAGTGCGCCGGCGCGCGTCATCGAGAGTAGCATCGGCTCCCCAGCCATTGGCGAGCTGGTCCTGCCTTTCGGTGGCTTCCGCATAGCCATAGAGATAGCCGTCGCGCGTATCAAGCAAAACCGCCGACGCCGTCGAGATCATGTGCACGACCTGATTTGGTGAAACGCCCAGCGTGAGCACGGTCAACGCTGCCGCCTCGTCATTGAGACTGGCCGACGTGTCAATCGTGTAGATCAACACCATGTCGGCGTGAAGTTCCGCCGCCGCCTGGCGAAGCTCCCGATCAGAAGTGAACCTCGACGGCAGAACGAGACGATTCAGCGTCACGATTCCCGCAACGTCTTTCAACTTTGCCAGCCGATCGAGCTGATTGCCTTCGATGTCGCGCGTCGTGATTACACAATAATTTCCTTCGCCCCAGGCATGCGCGGTCTTCGACTCATAGCCCGGTGCCTGAATGCGAACAGCGGCTATGCCACAGGGAAACTGCGCCAGCGGCTGCTTCGAAAGCGCTTGATTGATGGACGAATCGGTCAATTGCTCGCGCGTCATCCCCAGCGCCTTAAAGTCGGCTGGGTGACCGGGAGCCGAATAAGATGAACTGCACCCCGCCGCGCACACAAGTAATGTCAGACAAATAATCGCACCTCTGCACATTTGATTTGCCATGTCATCTCCTTGTCCCTTCGGGACGTTTGGGAAACGACATGTGAAGTGCGCAAAGCCAGCTAATGGTTCATTGAATTATTGAAAATGTCGTAATGAGCCTGTGGCTCCGCTCCTCGCGTCACCTGTTGGCCCATGTATCATGCGGTTCTATGATTGAACTGTTTTAAAAGGGAAGCTTATGCAGTCGCGCATCATGTATATCGAGCTAAAAGCCGACGGATTGTCTGGCCCAGCGCGTATCGGCCGCGTACGATTTTCCAGGAGTGGAAAGAGCCTCTACTACCGCGGCCGGACGCTGCAAACCCTTGCTGGCAACGGATTCAAAGCGAATTATTTCGATGTAGCGACCGGCGAACAATATTGGGTGTCAGGCTGCAAGAAGCGAGGCGGCGACAGCCTGTATGGAAATGTCATCACGATAGACGAGGATGCGCGCGAAGAGTATTGGATCAAAATCCGCGGTCTACCGGGTAATAAAGGATGCAGCTCGTACAAAGGTGTCGGAAAACACCGGTAACTTGGCGCAAACTATTTCACGTCCGACCGGCCTATTGAGATGAAGCTTTTCCGCGTCATTCTTCCCGTTTCCGACATCGAAGCCGCAGTGCGGTTTTATGCCGGGGTTTTCGAACAAGCCGGCCAGCGCGTGAGTGCCGGCCGACATTATTTCGATTGCGATGGCGTGATCCTCGCCTGCTTCGATCCGCGTGCCGATGGGGATTTGTTTGATGCCCGGCCCAATCCAGATCACGTCTATTTTGCGGTTGAAAATATCGAGGTTTTTTTCGCGCGGGCTCAGCAGCTTGGATTTTCCGAGATCGATTCCCAGATCAAGACCTGGCCCTGGGGTGAGCGGAGTTTTTATGCCGTCGATCGCTTCGGAAACCCGCTTTGCTTCGTCGATCAAAGGACGGTTTTCACGGGGAAATAACGTCGGCAGATAAACCTTCACACCGCCTGCGTAACCAGATACAGCACGGCCATGCGCACGGCCAGGCCATTGGTCACCTGGGTCAAAATGCCGCTGTGGGGACCGTCGGCGATGCCTGAGCTGATTTCGATGCCGCGGTTCATGGGGCCGGGGTGCATGACAAAGACATTGCTCTTGCAGCGTTGGAAGCGTTCCTGGGTCAATCCGAAAAGGCGCGTGAATTCGCGGACGCTGGGGAATTGACTGCTTTTGATGCGCTCGAACTGCACACGGAGCATATTGACTACGTCCACCTGGCCGATCACATCGTCGAAGTTGTGCGTGACGGTTGCGCCGAGCTTTTCAAAGGCGCGGGGAACCAGCGTTGGCGGGCCGACAAGGATCACCTGCGCGCCCAGCTTGGTTAGCCCCCACAGATTCGATCGCGCAACCCGGCTGTTGGCGATGTCGCCCACGATGGCAACCTTCAGGCCTTCGATTTTTCCGAAGCGCTCGCGAATGGTGTAAAGATCGAGCAAGCCCTGAGTGGGATGTTCATGCGCGCCGTCACCGGCATTGACGACGCTGCATTGGATTGTGCGAGATAGCAGTGCTGCCGCGCCCGGCGCCGGGTGACGGATCACCAGGATATCGACGCCCATCGCCTCGATATTGCGGGCGGTGTCGATGAGCGTTTCGCCCTTGCTGACGCTGCTGCCTTTTTCAGAAAAGTCGATGACGTCGGCCGATAGGCGCGAGGCCGCAAGAGAAAAACTTGTGCGTGTCCGCGTGCTGTCTTCAAAAAAGGCGTTGACCATTACCCGCCCGCGCAGGGCCGGCACCTTTTTGATGCTGCGGGTCGAGACTTCCTTGAGGGAATCGGCTGTATCGAGAACGAAGCGGATCTCTTCCGCGGTCAGTTCTTCCAGCGAAAGCAGGTGCTTGCGGTTCCAGCGAACATCGGGCGAAGTCTCGCTCACGCCTGCCCTCCGGGTTTGGGACCGTCAGCCGCCTTGAGCGGCTCGACGACGATCTCGTCGCTGCCATCCACTTCCGCCAGGTGCACATTCACGCGGTGGGCCTTGGGCACCTGGCTCAGACGGATGCCCGCATAATCGGCCTGAATCGGAAGCTCGCGCCCATTGCGATCCACTAACACGGCGAGTCGGATCACGCTTGGCCGGCCAAAATCGCTCAGCAGATCCAGCGCGGCCCGCACCGATCGACCGGTGAACAGCACATCGTCGATCAGCACCGTCGGATTTGCATCCAGCGCGATGTCGAGCTTCGTCGCTCGCACGAGCGGCCGCGGGCCGATCTCCGATAAATCATCCCGATAGAGCGTGATATCGAGCACGCCTCGGCCGAGGCGGGAATATCCGCGAGTTGACAGGCCGGCGGCAATTCGTTGCGCGAGAATCTCGCCGCGCGTGCGTATGCCGACGATATTGAGCGCGCGGTCCGGCGAAAACTCGTGGGCGATCGCCGCCACCAGTTGCTCGACCATGCGCGCAACGTCGGCCTGATCGTATTGATTCCGCATCGGTGGCCGCAGAGTAATGAAAGCGATTGTGAAAGACAAATCGGGGAAATCAGGCGCTGTTGTGCGCAGATAGAAATGTCACCTCTTAGCTCAAATAGAAGTGTCACCCCAATGGCTGGGTTATTGCAGCCGGGATGGATGAACTTCGGATGTCATTGGATGAACGGATTCGGTTGGAC
>Ga0134128_10001720_pt1 | contig 27721 bp, 21 predicted proteins | sample KB31754_FD_96462 | JGI IMG/M metagenome (GOLD analysis project Ga0134128, IMG submission 96462) | Terrestrial soil microbial communities with excess Nitrogen fertilizer from Kellogg Biological Station, Michigan, USA - KB3-175-4 | ecosystem: Environmental > Terrestrial > Soil > Unclassified ...
CCCGTGGGTTTCTACTCGTGGGGTGTCGCTTTTTTCGACCCGCAAACTTACGTTCTTTCCGCTTCTGACGTGCGTTTCGTCCCTAAAAAATTCAAAGAGCTAAATTTGACAGAGTAGAATTAAGTTGAAGCATTTATTTCCTGTTCTGGCATCGGTGGACACAATTGCTGCGGTATTGATCTTCGATCCTGGTTTTCCGCCTTCTGCCTCGAAGGAAGAATACCCGATATCGTTGTAAGAGGCGTTTGTCGCCGTTGCAACTAAAAGCTTGCCATCATAGTCGTAAATGCAGCTGATGATCCTGTTGCTGTGTGTTACGGATTGAATAAGATTTCCGTTCGCGTCATAGCTATCTAAGGCCGTCTGTTTAAAATAATTTGGATCCCTTACTGGGTTTGCCGGGTTGAAGGGCTGCAACGAAGCGCTAACCAATGGAAATGTATTTTGGAATGTGTAAACATTGGTCGGCTTAACTGCACCATCGGCGATCTGGGAATATTGGGTAGTAGTCCCTGCGATCATGTACATGTTGCCATCACTTTTGTTGATATAGCTTTCGGTTGAGATTAATGGCGCTATGACATTGCTGGCGGTCTGGTTCATAATTCCCAACGCTCCTGTCGCCTGTGGATAATCTGCCGGATAGTAGTAAAAGGTTTGTACCTTCTCCCCTTTTGAGTTGTAAAACCATTTTTGTTGTAGTTGATAATTGGTGTTGTAGATATAGTTGGTCGTGACAGAGTTATATTGTTGACTGCTGTTGTATATCCTCTCCTCTGAAGAAACCAATTCAGTGTGACCAGTAAAAGGATAATAGTAATCCTGATCGATCCAGTTGGTCCCCGCCGTAGCAGTGGGTTCAAAATTACAAGATGACCAGACTGTATTAGGCCTCCATGTTGACGATTCGAAATTTGGATCATTAAGCACATTGACGATAGGATTGTAGTGGTTGACTGTTTGCTTTATAATATTATTATTGTTATCATAAACGGTTATAGTCTTTGGTAATCCATAGGCCCATGGCGCATATCGAGGTCGGTTGGACTGTAATACAGGTAGGCTGGGTACTTGAATGGGTAGGTCACTCGGGTTAGTAAATTCATAGACTGTTTTACCTGCGTTTCCGCTTAATCTTACTTCTTCGGTTCGTGCGTAGCCCCATGGCAAAGGATTGTTTGCATTGGCGTTTACATTTGAATACACAGTGTAACTTGACGTCACTGTTTTAGGGGATTCGAATATTCCCAATATCGCAGTTACAAAAGTTTGTACGGTGAAGCCTAGAAGCGATGACCACAGGGATGAGGATATGGCACCTTCTGAGGCAAATTCTAAAAACGCGTTTGACACTCCCGCATTAACGGCGCTGGTTGCCACATCTTTGGGACTAGGTGCAGTGGTACTTACACCTGAACATCCTTGAGATTGTTGGGTACCGCTATAGGTATATACAAGATCAGGTGCCCCCCAGCCCGACGAGGTGGATTCATCAGCAGCAATCACGTACTTATACTGCGTTACTATGTTGTTTGCGGCGGAAACTCCATCGGTAAGCGTCGTTGTCTTCACTCTTACGCCAGCTATAGGCCCTTGGGCTGTTTGATTTTCCTCATAGCTATAGCTCAGTGTCCCACCAGCAGGGAATGTGACAGATTGGATAATGCCATTCTGGGCAACCGCGCCATAGGGAGTTCTATATGTTCCATTTCCGCCGTAATTGGTGATAAAACCGCTTAGTGTTTGTTCCGGATAGAAGTTGTCCATAAAACCTTCACTAACTGACGAACCGAAAAGTTGTGCGTTATAATAACCGCCATAATCCTGGTATATGCTGAACATAGGGGGCACCCAATCGCCCGGAGTCTGGCTCCCCAGGTTATAGGTAAAAGTATATGGAGGTTCAGTGAAAATGCCTTGCCCCGTCTTTTGAAGGGACGTCAAGCACAAACGACTTGCCTCTAACTCCCAATCAGAATACGTATCAGTCGGGCTTTTAATCACATTGCCATCGATTCCCACGAAATAGCCATAGCCGAATTTCCAGCCGTATACATAGTTATTATTGTAGGTTACGTTTATCTGATCTAAAGTATTGTCATTTGGCATATCCTTCCTTGGAGAAGCATCATAAATGAAGTTCAAGCTTTCCTTATTTGAGAGAGAAACAGAGGAGAGCCGTTTTGCTTGTGCTACATAATGATTCAAATACACATTGATACTACCGTTAGTGTTCGATGAAGAAGCAATTTGCATCTGCCTGTCCGTATAGACATCTTCATTGTAAGAAGAATAGGAAAGGTTGATCGACTTTTGCGTGAAAGGATTGATGATCTGGGAGAGATACCATTTGTTTATGACATACTGATTGATCGGTTGAGCCAAGATGAAATTGACTCCATTGTTGGCAACCTGCATCTTGGGATATGATTTCTTATCGAGAGCAAAGATGTTGATATTGTCCGTGTTGTCCCAGGTTTGCCGTACATCCGCAAACGAGACTACGTTATCCAGCTCGAGATCTTTGAAAACGTACTGTATGCCATTCTCGTCCGTTATGGTGAACTGAGAGATCACTGTGCGAACATTGCTGGCACTCATGTCCGTTTGCTGAAAACTGATCTGTAATTTTGAGTCTTCCAAGGTTCTGGGCTGCATGTTCTTACCAATAACAAATGAACCCTGCCGGCCATTGAAGGAAAAGACGAAGATGTCCTGATCCCGATCGGCAAGGTAGACCGGATTGGGTTTAAATATTCCACTTAACACCTGAGGCGGCAGATCCGCGGTAAAGGGAGAAAATCCACCTCCATTGTCAATTTGGTCAGCCGGGGAATAGCTGGTAAATAGGTACCCGTTGGGGTAATAGGTGTTTTCGTAAGCGGGATAACTAGCCGTTAAAGTTGGATCAGGGGGATTATTCATTATCTGGTCATCAGGCTCACCATGCTGAACCCTGGCGATAAAGCCCCCGCATTCCAAATTCCATCCGGTTCCGACACTTGATGCCATTTCTGACACTGGCAAGCCATTCCCGTCTGTATAGACCAAGTGCGCGTTGAGAAACAGATTATTCCCGGCATCGGCATAATTGTATAAGGGAATGTCAATTTGCGCCGCCCCATTCTGCGGGTTTACCTGACCGGATACAGCAAAAAAAGAAAAACAAACAACCGCGAGCAGAAAAGACCATTTCATATTGGAGATATTAGCATTAAGGTTTATAAAGACCAGCCTACACGAAAGATCACGGGCTGGGCCTTGGGTATCTGGGAGAAACTGAGAAAATCAAAAAGCAGCTGCGCCTTGCCTTTGACCTTGCTGGAGATCTGGTATTGGCGGCTTATGCCGATGAGTCCGCTTTTCTGCCAGCCGGCCACGGACCGAAGCTGATCCAGGGACTCAAAAGCCGAAAGATAATTTTCCTCATATCCGCCGGTGAGATAAAGGTTCTTTTTTATTTTCCAGTCGATATAACTGCGAATAGAGGCGCCCTGACCGGAAAAGGCGATATGCTTCAACCCGTCCCCCAACCCCATTTTGAGCCCGCCTCCTACCCCTACCGTCGCCTTGTCATTCAACTTGTATCCCAACGAGAGCGCCGCATCACAAAGCGTGGGCAAAAAGGTTGTCGCCGGTTCAAATTGCAGATTGGCGCCATATTCCAACCTTTTCCATAGCGATTTCGTCTTTTGGCTGTTGGGCGTAAAACCCAGTTGCTGGGGATCGGGGCCATTGCTTCCCTGCATCAGCTTGCTTTGCAGGCCGCTCACTATAGACGATGCATCCTGCATTTGCTGAGAGACCTGTTGAGAAGCGGCCGGGCCACCCATCCCCGCTTTTTGCTGCATCTCTTTTTGAACCGCCGCCCGAGTTTGCAACCCCTTCATGCTGCTGTCGGTAAGGTTATAGCTTTCGGATTGCCCAAACATCCGTCCCATGAAAGAATGCTTCGCCAGAAAACTCTTATAGGCGGGAAGCTGCGATAGGACCGCCATGGCCTTCTGCTGCATCTTCGACGGGTCTTGCAATGAAGCCTTGAGATCACCCACCTGCTGTTTATAATAATACACCGTTTGGTTCATCTTGCCCATTTGTCCGGCCATGCCGAACTTGCTCAGTTGCTGGGTGAGGTATTGCTGGCGCTGTTGCAGGACCGTCTTTAAATTGTCGACAGCCTGCAGCTTGCTCTCCAATGCCTGGACATTCGCCAACGCAGACGTGAGCTTTTGAGCCTGTGGACCGGTGAGGTTATTGAGCTTGCTTTGGTTGACCTGAAGGAACAACAGCGTATTCTTCATAGAGTCGATAGAAGGAAGATAAGATGCCGGCGTATGCCCCAATACCCCCGTAGCCGTGCCCTTGACCAGGGCTGCCTGCAGTTGCCTGTACCGCTGGCCCACACTTCCAAACAGCGAACCGGCCGCGCCGGAATCGATTTTCTGCAGCCGGCTCTTAAGCTGATTCTCTTCCGAGGCCGCCGCCTGCAGATATTTCTTCGATTGGCTGGTGAGGTGATTGTTTAGCGTGCTGGTCTGCCTGTCCACCTGGTCCAGATACTTGCTGCTCTGGAATTGCGCCAACGCCTTGTTCAGGCTGTCCGTGTTGGGCATGGCAACGATTTTTACCGGGGCCCCTTGTGCGTAAAGGCAAGCCGCGAACCCGGCAAATAGTGTTGCGAGAAGAATATTTCGCATTATGAGCATAATTTATGGATATCAGAATACCGAATAGCAAAAGACACCTTCAAATAATCACCGTTCGCGTCGGGCGGCTATCTTCGCCGCCAAACGCTTGTTCTCGGCCTTGACCTCCTCCAGTTCCTTTTGCTGTTGCAGTACATATAGCGTCAGCTCTTCTACTTTTTTCAGCAGGGTGGCTTGCTCTGCCCCCAGATCGATGCCGTTTGTTGTGATCTCGGCTTCTGGGGTCACATCGGGCAGATGGTGGTGTGTTTTGATATACTCCGCGAGATCCTGTAGCGACGGCAGGTGGTAGCTCCTATCAAAGACATAGTCCGGCCAGTTCGATTGTGCCTTGGCAACGATCTTGGTAAAAATGCCTGTACCATTCACCGCCAGCTTATAGCCCTGCGGGTTATTCGTGCCGATGGCAATATTATCCGTCGAATCATATACGGTGCCATTGCCGTATTGCCAGCGACCGCCACCGCCGCGCTGCCAGGTGGCATTACCTGACGAGTCACTGGTGAGTAGATACCCATTTTGTGCGCCTGTGGGCATGATTAAGCCGGCAGTCCACGTCGCACCAATAACCTTCAGCTTACAGTTGCCACTGTCTTGAACCGCCCCCCCAACCATGATCGTACCTTGTTTGGTAATGCTCATTCGTTCGACATCGTTGGTGCGAAACGATAACCGGTTAGTATCCACCGTTCCAATGAAGTTGGTGTCGCCATTGGTGGCGATATTGCCGGTAGTGGACCAGAAATAGTTAAGTGATCTAACTCCCACATTCACGGAAGCGGTAGCGATATTACCAATTGCGTCTGTCACCTTGGCCGTGATCTGGTAGTTGCCCGGATCCGGATCTACCCAGGTCATCGTATAGGGCGCCGCATCGGCCTCGCCGATCTTAGTCGTATCGGCATAGAATTCTGCTTTGGAAATGACTCCACCAGAGTCGGAGGCCGTGGCGGTGATGATGAAATTTCCGCCTTCGGATTGTGTAGTGCCATTAGCGGGTGCAGTAAGTTAGATTGTCGGTATACCAATATTTGCTGCCGAGCCGGAAAAGATCTGCAGGCCGCTGATCCAGGAAAAAGTAGTACTGCTGGTTGGGTTCACATAAACCCGTATCATACCGCTGGCATCTGGTTTTACGTTAGCGAAGGTTACCCCCTGGGTATTATTGTTGTAGGTATTCAGCTGTTGGCTGCCATATAGGATAATCCCGGCCACGGTATACTGTGTAATACCGGCATACCATGGTTCATCTCCGCTCATTCGTAGAATGTACGTGCTGTCGGGATTTAAGCCCGTGAGCTCGATCTGGGGAATGGCAGCATTGTATAATGCCTGGTTATAATTGTTACCATTCCATTGTTTCCAGGCACTACCCATTACAGCCGCAGGAAAATAGCCTCCAGATGCGCCCCAATTGTAGCCAATGGAGGCGTGGCCGGCGTTATCAGGCGACCAGTTCGCCTGCGCTATTGAACTCAATGTAATACCGCCGGCTGTGGCTGTCTGCACGCCAGCAGCGGGATCGCCGGGTACATTGGTCCATCCCGGCGCCGCAACGGGCGCCGCCAAACTAAAGCTCGCAATCTGGCCTGTAGATCTTTGCGCACCTGCGATGGTGAGCAACAGCAATACTGATAACAGTCTTTTCATGATGATTTAATTATTTTTCAAGGGAATCATGCAGTCCGCTCTACCTCGTGCCATATTTTTAATATATCTCTTTCGATTCTGAAAAAAGCTGTCCTGTCCGGCCTTTTAGCAAAAGCCAGCAATAGAGTTCATGAAGGTTCAGCCAACAGCCGATCTATCCCGGTTACACCGAGTGCAAAGGAGCGAACAACTGCAATGTGATAAAGGAGAAAAATGCCATCACTGGCGGGCGCGCACCCGCTCCTGGAGGAAGCAATAAGCTAATCATTTGTACGAGGTTTAGGTCAGAGTAAAATAAATAGGGTGGTGGGATCAGTAGTACGAAGGAAACAAACTTGCTTCAACAATCCTAAAAAAATTTTAGTTCGCCTTAGGAGATTTCCCCTAGTTATGACCCAATTTGCGATATCGCGCGTGTCGCATTCGGTGATATTCGTGCTCAAATCGTTCATAACCGTGTCAAAAACACGATTTTTTGTGACAGGCTATTTCAAACGATCGAGGAGATTTGCGTAAATACGCAATAAAAAAAACGTATAAAGACGGTCAAAGTTGCGAATTTTCGCAACAGCCAGCGCTGGCATTGCCTTTTGCCCCATCCGCTTTATCACCGTACGATCTCCGGCAGAATCGTCCTCGTCCCCCAACCCGCGTTGATATAGTAATCAAAACCAAGTTTGAAATAAATGACTCTTATCTGCATGGCCTCCTCTATACTCGATGGAGACCACGGGTTGCGAATACCATACCGCCAATCACCATTTTCCTCCTGCGCCGCACGAACACGGATATCTTCCCCGCAATACGAAATAAGGCCGCTGCACGAAAAACCCTTCTTCCTGGGGCAACCACGAAGCAAAGGCGTTGATATCCGTGATCTCGTTTGGAATAATCCAGATCTTCCCATCCGACAGAAGCCGGCCGCCCAACTTAGTCACCCACCGCCCCTCGTTTTGTTTCACTCTAAGTTGTATCATGTTTTTGAATTAAAGATAAAATCGTAACTTTTTGATCTTTAAAATCTTCGTATAACCTTATTCGTATGGACCTCAACCTTTTCCACCAGCCCGGCCGGCCGGACCGCTTCCACAAAGCCATTGATCGTCGCATTAGCCAAATCGGCCGCATCTGCTATTATTACGAAATGGCCGGCTGGTATGATGTCAATCTCGCCATGCGGCTCCTCGGCCACTATCGACTCTTTCAACTATTCGGTAAGAAGCACATGGTCCGCTACTCACACCTCTCACCTGAAGACGGCTATATACTACACTACCGGGAAAACAATATTTTAACAAACTCCTGGGTGCATTTCATCTCCTTTCTCAAATTCATCGTGCATGTCGAGCACACGGAGATCAATAGTATCAACCGCACCCTCGTATTCAAACGGTCCGAGATCCTTAAGACCTTCCTCAACACCGCGCACACCGATTTTGAAAAAGCGCTTCACGATGCGATAGAGGAAATCCAGCATCCGGCCTTCCTTTCAGAGCTTCCGCTCACGAACCTCCACCTGCAGGTCACCGAAAACCACCAGTACAATAGCAACCTCACAAATAACGTCCACTTCGAGATCACCGAAAACCATGAACACAAAAACGAATTGCACATCCATCCGGAAACGGTGAAAGACGCCCCACCCCAAAAACCCGCAAAAGGCAAAGAAGAAGGTGTCTTCTCCAAAAAACAAATACTGATCATCCTCGACCTCCTCGCCGCAAGCGGGGCCATCGAGCCCATCGATTTCAAAAGAACCAATAAGTTCCCCGCAACTGCGCAACTCCTGCGCGGCCTCACCGGTCACGGCGAAGAAAGCTGGCGGGACGAGCTCGGCGACTACCACACCAAAGGCCTCTACGCCTGGAACTCCGACGGGCAACGAATGGAACTGATCCGCATCCTCACCAATCTCGCCGAAAGATTCCGCAACGCCGGGTTCAAGACAGTTGCCAAACTCGCCGATCAAAAGATCCTCGAGCTGGAACGCGCAGGCCCCTAGCGTTTCTTTTTTTGTTTCTTCAGCTCGTCGGCCTCATGCCCTGCCTCGTCGGCTTCGTCTTTCTTCTCGATCGCCTCTCTCGATTTTTCATAGGCCTCGTGTCGCTTTATGTTTTCTTCTTTTAACTTTTGCGTCAATTCCTCATCATGCGCTTCGTCCTCCAGCACCTGCCGCCGAAACTGTTCGGAACTGTCATCACACTGGGTTTTTAAACGGCTCAATTCATCGTGAATGGTCGAATCCGGAATTTGCCAGGCGCCGCGCCATAAGATATCGTTGCTCGCTTTAAGACTGGCATCCTGCCGGGCATCCTGCCATAGCCAGATTAGACCCGCGCATACCAGGCACAACGCATAGACGATCCAGATATACCCATTCAGATAATGCCGGTGATGAACGGTCTTCACCTGCGGTTTTTCAAATAACTCCGCGTGGCTCTGCATCTGTCGCCGCAATCCATCCATTGCAGCTCCCCACTCAGCCGGTTTCTCCGCAACCTGTCGCATCGTAAATTCCAATGCATACATCCGTTCGGCAAGCTTACTCATCGCCGACTTTTCAAACCCATCCATCCGTTCCCACAACCTATTGAAAGCTTCTACGCACTCCTTCACCCGCTCCGTTGCCGCCGCCACTTGCTTCTCCACCGCCTCCGTCTTTTTTGGTATCGCCCGCACCAACTCCACTGTGCTCGCCATCACCCGCAACTGCGCGGTGTTTTCCTTGACGGCCGATTCCGCATCCAGCACATGGTCATTGAGCACGATCAACAACTGATCGGCTACCCCCACCGCACTCCGGTTCAATTTCTCGTTTCCCAGCCCCTCTGTCACCGGCTTTCCCGAAACCGGCGACCCGTTCGCCGATTGTAATTGATTATTTTCCATATACAAAAAATTTTCCAAAAAAATCCAGACTCAAAGCCGCAGCCCCCGCCGCTGCGTCTGCCTTTGCACCTGCTCCTCTGCGAGCTTCTCCTCCTGCCGCAGCTTCAGCTGCTCCACCGCAATCCGTTCATTCTCCGATCTCTCCAACCGTTCCTTCATATCCTGTCTCCTGTCCAAACTTTCCTGTGGATCCCAGCCCGTAGGCCTTCCTTTCACCATCCTTTCCAGTGCCTCGGAAAGTGAACGCATCTGTGCATTCTCCAGCACCTCCCGCTCCTGCAACTCCAATGTCCGCTCCAGCCGCTTCAACGAGAACTCGGCGTCGACCCCACTCCCCTTAAAGCTCCGGTTCTCCAATCGAAAACTGATCCCCTGCCGTTCATTGGTCTCCGGATCATGCCAGTATCGCACCGAGATACCCCGTTCCTGTAACCGCGCTCCCAGTTCATCCAGATCACGGCACCCGGGTAGCAGCTCGCGAATCGCACCATAGATCTGATAGCGCTTGGCATCCGGCTCATGCAAGGCATCCAAATGCGTCCGGTCAAGCCGCTTGCCCTGTTGTTGCTGAAGCCCATGCTCCGCCGTCAGCTCCCTCGCCGCCTTTATCGACCGCTCGATGATCAACCCCTTGCCTATCGGCTCACCGTCATTATTCACCCGGTTGGCGAGCACATGCACATGCAAATGCTCCTTATCCAGATGTTTTACAAAGGCGTATTGTGTATTTACCATCCCGATGCGCACGAGATAGTCCTTCAACAGCGGCACAAGTCGCTCGTTATCCAGCCTCTCCCCGGGCGGAAAACTCACCACACTGTGAAACACCGGCTTCTCTTTCTCCGGCATCAGCCGGTGCTGCCATTCGAAATCCTCCGCCATCAGCCGGGGATCATGGCCGCGGACGCCCTCCACCGCTATTACCTCACTCAGCGATTCCTCGCGTTCCAGGTACTCGCAGGTCTCGCGAAACGATTTTCCGGTTAAAACCACTTTAGCGATCATGACATAATATTTTTATGACCTCATCCAGGTCACCCCTGTACTTCATGAACAGCTCGGCAGCAAGGGCAACCCCTTGCTCCCCGGCAGCCGTCACCAGCCCCTGCAGATCCACCGACATCCCGATCAGCCTCTTGACCATTTCCCGCTCCTCCGCCGTCCATTTAGCCCTCACCTCACCCTGTATAGCCACCTGCCGCATATAATCGGAAATGTTCACACCGGCAGCCTCCGCTCTTCGCTCGATAACCGCATATTGTGCCAACGTCATATAAAAGCCGATGTTCTTCTGCCGGGTTGCCGTCTTCTTCGGGGGACGCCCCTTCTTACCACTCATAACAGTACCTTTAAGCGCCACCTGCGCCATATGAAAGACAAAGAAAGGAAAGATGAGACCCGAAAAAGCGTTAGGTCGACCTGAATCGAGCAACGACTTGTAAATCAATCGAGTAATTTCGCCTTACCAGTCGCATTTGGCTTGGGAGAGGAGTGCCATTTATTGCCTCTGTAATACAATTATTATTTTTCCCTAACGACATCTATGATGCCGGAGAGGCTTTCTACTATTTCTGCCGGGGATGGCAGGTATTTTTTCATGTCTTTGGGAAGCGATGGAGTTACTTTGTACGAAGCTACTCCTATCGGATTGTTGATCGCTTTCAAGGCATACTCTACCGTGTTCGATCTTTTTCCTTACAAACGACAATGCCGATCAATAAAAATTCATCTGTCCATCTAGAATCTCAGGAAGAACAAAGGCCCCGAAAAGGGGCCTGATATATCTGAAAATCAAAATAAGCAGCTATTTTAAAGTCTTCTTCACCTTTTTTACAAAGGCTTCTGTAACGTTGGTTAAACCGGCAATTTGGGCCAAAGTAAAATCAGTGTTGAGCAAAAGATTTTTTACAAAAGTTTCCCTTTCTTTTTCCATGCCTTTTTCCATGCCTTTCTGTTCTCCGCGTCTGTAGAGAATGTCTTTTTCCTCCGATATGTAGTTGGCGATGCTGTCCATGATTTGTAAACTTTCTGACGCTAAGTTACGCAATTGCGCCAATATGCGCAACTGCTGAAGGTGCCGGTGCCTGGAAAAGTCTCCTTTGGAAGTTGCAATAACCTGGCTTACAATATTTTCTATTATTCGTCGAGGATCGCCACTACCAAAGTCGGCCAGGATAGCCAGCATTTTTTCCTCAGGGTTGTCCGAGCGAAGCAACAGGTGATAATCGACCGCGGACAGAGCGATCAGTTCATATTTAAAATTCATGGGCTCCGACCGGATATGATCGGTCATGACAGGCCTGCCGGCGCCGATATAAATGACGTATTGCCGCACCCGAAGCCGGTATTGCCGAAAGAGCATAATATAATATTCCGCCATCCGAAATACCATTTCGAATTCGTCCTTTACCTGGAATTCGACGTGTAGAACAAAGGTCTCGCCGTTTTTGTCGATCACTTTTTTAAGGACATCCGGTTTTCGCTCTTTGGTATGCTGTATGTCATCCGGTAATTCTTCCATATGCACGGCATGAATGCCCAACAGATTGCTGATCAGGCCAGGCAATGCCGCTTCTATATTTTCCCGTAGAATTTTGTCATATTGATTGACTTGCTGGTTGCGTTGTTTGATGTTTCTGCTACTGGATTTTGCTTTTGCCATCTTCAAGCAGGTTTTTTAGTCAAAAGCAAAAATAACTGCTATATTTTTATTGAATCCCCGATTTTTCACTCCAGGAAATTCCAGCCCTATTTCTCCAACCAATGGTTGGAGTTTTTCATCTGCATGATATTCCTTATAGAACTTCCGCATATACCAAAGACGCAGGTGACGAAGATGCCTGACCCCTACCCTGGTTGGGATTGTCCCGCACCCCTAAAAAATAGTTCCTCTCCCCCCAGCCCGCAAATAAAAAATGTTATATTTACATTTATTCCGCCGTGACGGGCCAAAGACCCACACACTAAAACAACCGCTTATGCCGATTCGCTTGTACATCCTCTCGCTCGCCATCGCCATCGCATCGAGCCGCCTGCAGGCCCAACAGCCCACCCTCACCCTCCATCTGGACCAAAACAGCCCCGCGGTGAGCCCGGGTCTCTACGGACTGATGACGGAAGAGATCAATTTTTCCTACGAAGGGGGTTTATACGGCGAGCTGATCCGCAACCGCTCCTTTAAAGACAGCAGCCACATCCCCGCCTTCTGGTCCCTGGTGCATGACAACGGCAGTAATGACTCCATGAGGCTCGAAAAAACGGGCGGCATCAGCGAAGCCCTGCCCATATCCCTGCGACTCGACGTCCACAACGGCGACGGCCGAAGCGGCATCGCCAACGAAGGCTTCTGGGGCATTGCCGTCAAGCCGGCAACGACCTACCAGGGCAGCTTCTATGCGAAATATACCGGGACGACCACCCCGAATCTCACCGTATCCCTCGAAGGCCCCGATGGCAAAACGACTTATGCTACGGCGACAGTCAACGCAGCCCAGCCGGAGTGGCATCGCTATACCTTCACCCTCACCACCGCCGCGGGCATCACTCCCACAAAAGACGCCCGGTTCGTGATCACCACCCGCCAACCCGGCAGCTACTGGTTCAGCCTCGTCTCGCTCTTCCCGCCGACCTATAACAATAGAGCCAACGGCAACCGCGCCGATATCATGCAGCTCCTGGCCGATATGAAACCGGCCTTCCTCCGTCTTCCCGGCGGCAACTACCTCGAAGGCAATACTTTCTCCAATAGATTCGACTGGAAAAAGACCATCGGCCCGCTCGAGGACAGACCCGGCCATCTTAGCCCCTGGCACTACCGCTCTACGGACGGACTCGGCCTGCTCGAATACCTCGAATGGTGCGAAGACCTCAAGATGGAGCCGCTGCTGGCCGTTTTCGCCGGCTATGTCCTCGACAGGGACTATCTCGACTCAGGTCATTTCCTCCAACCTTTTGTCGATGACGCGCTCGATGAAATAGAATATGTGATAGGTGACGCAAGCACCCGCTGGGGCGCCGAACGCGCCAGAGACGGCCATCCCCAACCCTTCCCCCTGCACTATATCGAGATCGGCAACGAGGACGGCTTCGATGCCTCCGGCAGCTATGGCCGCCGCTATGCCCAGTTCTACGACGCGATCAAGGGAAAATATCCGCAGCTGCACATCATCTCCACCGTGGGCGGCAAAGATGGGCTCGGCTCCAGGTTCCCCGCACCGGAAGGTCGCACGGAGATCGTCGACGAACACTATTATCGTAACGCCTCCCAAATGGAGGAGAACGCCGGCCAGTATGACCATTATGACAGGAGCGGTCCCAAGGTCTTCGTCGGCGAATGGGCCACCCGCGAAGGCGACCCCACGACAAACTTCAACGCGGCACTCGGCGACGCGGCATGGATGACGGGCATGGAACGCAACTCCGACCTCGTGATCATGGCCAGCTACGCCCCGCTCTTCGTCAACGTCAGCCCCGGCGGAATGCAATGGAAAAGCGATCTCATCGGCTACGATGCGTTGCATGTCTTCGGCTCCCCATCCTATTACGCGCAAAAATTATTCAGCACCCATCTCGGCAATAAGATCGTTCCGCTCACCACCGCGAACATGCCCACGCAGCTGACTAAGCTCACGGCAAGAGAGACCTCGGAAGGGTTGCAGCCCAAATCCATCGACGCGCTCTTCTTCTCCGCGACCCTCGACAGCACAAAGGACATCCTTTATCTAAAGGTCGTAAACACCCAGTCCACCCCGCAGCCCCTGAAGATCGACCTCTCCGGCACGGCGAAGACCGCCCGCGAAGGCGACTCCTGGACCCTGAAGGCCGATAGCCCCACCGCCACCAACTCGATCACCGATCCGGAAAAGATCATCCCGGTCGAAACACCGGTCCGCGGCCTGGGCAAAACCTTTACCCACACCTTCCCACCCTATTCGATCACCATCCTGCAATTCGCCGCGACACCCGCCGCCCATCGCTAACCAGGCGGCATCACGGCCGTCTCCCGGTCTGACTCGCAAACGTACTCTCGAAGATCTTATCGGCATTGCCCGCCTCGAATCCCTCGCGGCGGTGCTCCCGCCGGATCGCGGAAGCCGGCAGCTGCGCAAACTGCGGCAACACCCGGCGCTCGGCAAATTCCACATACGATCCGGGGATCTCGGCCCGCTGCCCGCCTGCAAATTCCGCCATGACCATCCGGGCTACGGTAGAGCTTTGCAAAAGCCCGCCATCCGGGCTGGTCTTGATCTTGCCACCGGAGTCATTGAGGACAAACCCATGCGCCTCCAGGAACCGGTTGAAGTCGGCAACCGTGTTATAGCCCGCCGGGAGATTATGCACGCTGACGGTAAAATGATTCAGATAATACCGGTTATAGATAGCCCAGGATGCATATTCGCTGTCGGCCGCCAACGACCGATAGTCGGCATACGTCGGCACCGGCCAGTTCCCGCTATGCAGGAACCTGTCGATCGCAACTGCGTCATCGAGATCCAAAACATCCACCGGATCACGCTGGATCGAGCTTGTATATTTCCCGATGATCTTCCGCGACCGCTCGGGTAGATCGGCCACCCGCAATTCGCTCAGGAAGATTCTCGGCAGCTGCCGCTCGGGCGGCGCATACCAAAAGGCATTCAGTTTCTTGGCAGCAAAATAATAGGGGTCACGACGGACATAACCCAGGTACAGAAAGATCTTCTCCAGCGAAGCGATGCCCAGATGCGGCACACCCAGACTCCGAAAGGCGATATGGTCGTTCTCGATCTCCGCGGCGTTGCGGACCAACCCTTCGCGAACCATCGTGTCCAGGATCGCCGCCACATCGGGTACCCGCTCCCGGTACCGGCGCATCAGGCCGTCGAGCACCTGCTGAAGAATGATTTTTTTATCAGGCATATAACCTCCCGTTTTTCGTACCAAGATACGTTTCAAAAGGAACCTCTTCCTGTTTGAGGAACCCGCGTTGCGGCAGCTCACCGGCAGCAACCATCTCGACAACGGCAGCCACGGAGGCGGCCGTCGTCCAGGAGATCGCCCGCCAGCTCTTACCGCCGATCTCTAACGGCCGGTAAGCCCGATAAAATTCCTCCCGCGCCAGCGTGTCGACCTTCCAGCCCTCGACCACAGCATATACATAGACCACGTCTTCCATCACCGGCGGTTTCGCTTCGGTAAGGATATCCTCTACCAGCTGACGGTTCTCCTTCAACAAAAGCTCGTAAAGCAAAAACCGCATCAGCCGGGCATGACCGGGATAGCGGATCGTCTTATAGTTAAGCGTGTCGACCCTGCCCTCCAGCGTCTCGCAAAGCGTCCCCAAGCCGCCGCTGGTTGTAAAAGCCTCGAACTCCTGCCCCTCGATATTGATCTGCTCGATACCCTCCAGCGACGGCACCATCTTCCTGACCCCGTTGTGGATCATCTCGGCATCATTGATGTATTCGTTGATGACCCCTGCAGGCGACCACGTGAAAGAATACCCCATCAGTCCATTGGGATGGCTAGGCAAGGCCCCCACCCGCAGCTCGACATCCCGCAAACGTGTGAACCTGCTGCACAGCTCGGCTCCGATGATGCCGATAAAACCCGGCGCCAGCCCGCACTGCGGGGCCATCACTCCCCGTGAGGTCTCCGCCATCTTCCGGATGGCAGCGGTGGTGGCTACGTCCTCGGTGAGATCGAAATAATGGATGCCCGCCCGATGAGCCGCGCGGGCCACGGGAAGATTGGCATGATAGGGCAAACACGAGACTACGGCATCCTGTGTAGCCAAAAAACGGTCTAAAAAAGCGTCGTCCTGGCTATCGCCACGTACGGTGGCAAATGCGAGATCGGTATGTGGCGCGTGAAGATCGACGCCGGTAACGGTAAAAGGTCCATGGAGGAGCGTGCCCACTAACGAGCCCACCTTCCCCAGACCCATAACGGCAATGCGTTGCATGGTTGAGTGGTAATAAGATGAAAGAATAAATAAAAGATTCCTGCGAACCCAAGAGGGCAGGACAGACTAGCGCAGGCCCCATCGAGTCCACGCCGGACCCGTTAGGGCACGTTCGCGCAGGCGCTACGCAGATACGCGAGATAGGAGCAAAAGATGTTGACGAGTAGGTTCACGAGGCGAATATAAGCATTTCATGCAAACAGCCTCCTGGCCCACCACCTTTCTCCAATCTGGAGCAGTCACCCCAACGCTAAAAACCGGACCTTTGAAAAAGAAAAAAGATCGCCATGCGTACTTCGCTTCCACAACTATATCTGCGCCTCGCCCTGGGAACGGGCTTTTTCTTACTCGGATTGGACAGGCTGGGCGCATGGGGCCCTTACGGACGCTCCTGGGTCAGTTGGGGCGACTGGCATCATTTTTCCGCCTACGCCCACCAGGTAATGAACTTCCTGCCCTATACCCTCGCGGAGATGCTGGCCGTGGTCGCCACCATCGTCGAGATCACCGGCGGCTTCCTGTTGCTCATGGGACTGTTCACCCGCTGGGCCGCCTATGCCTGCAGCATCCTCACCTTTTGCTTCGCCGTGGCCATGGCCATCTCCGGCGGCATCACCTCGCCCATCGATTATTCGGTGTTTTCCGTAAGCGCCGCCTGCTGGCTCCTGGCAATCCAGCCATCCTACCGGTGGAGTATAGACGCGATCATGAAGTCAAAGCGGCCAGAGTCATCGGGCCTATCGACCTACACCCAGCACTAAAGCCGCCAACCCCTCCCAGTCACGCACGTCCGCAAGCGCCGCGCCCCCAGCCCCCGCCGGCCCACCAGCGCCCCCATCCCCCGCAACCTCCTGCGCGATCAAACCATAGATCTCCGCGGCACTCATCCCCTGCCGCCGCAGGTATTGTATGGACGTAGCCCCGGCCGATTTGGATAACTTTTCTCCGCCCGACGTCAGCAACGGATGGTGATAGAATCGCACGTCGCGAAAAGCCCCCGCATCCAAAGGATAGCTAAGATAAAGTTGTGCCAGCGTCGACGCCCACAGGTCTTCACCCCGCACGATGAGATCGACGCCATAATGTAGATCATCGACCACCGAGCTCAATTGATACGCCGGAAGTCCATCCCGCTTCCGCACCGCGAAATCCCGCATCTCCACCGGTAACCGCGCCTCGACACTTCCCTCCGGAAAGGTCTTCACCCGCAAAACCTCCGGCCCCATCGCTGCCCGAGCCGGATCACCAAGATCAGCCGCAGCCGGATCACCAGGGCGAGTCCTCACCCTCCAGCTCACCTCCGCCGCATCGAGCTCAACCCCGCGAGCAACACACGTCCCCGGATACCCCCCATCCCTGCTCGCCCGCAACACCTCCGCCCGGCTACAACTACAGCCAAAGACAGCCCCCGCCTCCCGCAACCGCGACAACGCCGACAAATACAACGGCATCCGGTACACCTGCGACCAGCCCCGCTCAAATTCATCAAAGGAGAGCGGACCGCGATCCCACGGGATGCCCATGAACCGCAACGTCTCGAAGATATCCTCCACATATTCACGCTGCACCCGCCCCCGGTCCAGGTCATCGATACGCAAGAGGACCTCCGCACCACAGCGCCGCGCCAGCGCCGCCGTTATAGCAAAAGAAAAGACATTGCCCAGATGCAGATACCCGCTGGGCGTGGGCGCAATACGCGTAAGCTTATATCCCATCGACATACCGGATATGATATTCCTGGATCTTCGCGGGATTCTCGGGCGTCAGCGTAAACCGCACCTCGAGCGTCCCCCGCTCGCCCTCCAGTAAAAAGGATCCCCGTAAATTATTCTCGGGCCGCATCTCGCCGACCCTGACGATCTTCCCCAGGCGCGCAAAAAGCGCCCGCGCCTCCGCACGCAACGAGTCGACAAAATAATCCTGCCAGAAGTTCATCGCGAAAATGGGACTCGATGTCGCCCCGGAAAAATCCGGCAGCAACGCCACCAGCTCTTTCTGCCGCTGCAGCAGGATCGACGACGGAACCGGCAGCCTCGGACGAAGCCGCGCCAGCGTCACCAGCGTATCCAAAACGGTCATGTTGATCGCTGACGTCCCAGCATAAGTCAGGTTGGCAAAACATATGACCCCGATGCCATAGTCCGGCAGGATCATCCAGTTGCTGCCGAAACCCGGCAACCCGCCGGTATGCCCTACCATGGTCTTACCCTTACAATCCCGCGCCCACCGGATACCGTAACCATAGGCCGAGACCAGCGGACAAGCCTCTCCGCCAGGATAGGCAAAATGAGCATTCAGGTTATTGAACACCCAGGGCTGCTGCATCTCCCGGCACGAGCTGCGCCTGAGCGGTCCCTCCTCTTTTCCGCTGCGCGAAGGCCACGCCGCGAGCTGAAAGGCTTCATATTTGGCAAAGTCCTCCATCGTCGTGATCATCCCGCCCATCGCTCCATAGATGCCCGTATGCAACATCGGCTGCTCCACCCACTCCCCGCCAATCCTGCGATAACCATGCGCCAGTGCAGCCGGAGGAACATCCGAATATTCAAAATAGCTATGTGTCATCCCCAGCGGCTTGAGGATATGCGCCGTCACATAATGTTCATAGGTCTCGCCCGTGATGGTTTGCAGAATATGCGCGAGAATAGCAAAACCCGTATTGCTGTACTCATAGCCGATACCGGGGCTGTTCGAAAAGGACAGCCCCTTTCTGATCATCGCCAGCAACTGCGCATCGCTGTCGGCCAGCTGCCGGTCGCCCCAGGGATTGTCTTCGGGAAAACCGGCGGAATGCGTCAGCAGCTCGCGGATCGTGATCGCCGGCGCATCGGAAGCCGGCCCTTTCTGCCCCGCCAGCTCCGGCATATACCGCGAAGCCGGATCATCCAGCCGGATCTTGCCTGCATCCCGCAGCTGCAGGATCGCCACGGAGATAAAACTCTTGGTCATGCTCGCGATCCGGAAATCAGTAAAGGCGGTCACCGGAAGCCGCCGCGAGACATCCGCATACCCGGTACTACCGGTATAGACTAACTGTCCACCTTCGACGATCCCATAGACCATGCCGGGATAATGATTCCGCTCGGCATATTCCTTATATAACTTGTCGGCTACCGGGAACCAGCCGCTCAGCCCCGCCGTATCCCCCGGCGCCGGCGCGGGCACCATATGATCATAGATCAGCTTCGAAACCGTCGACTCTATCGACACAGCAGCGGCATAATCGGCGATCCCCCGGGACAACAGCACCACCACATATTTCCGGCCGTCCGGCAGGAACACGATCCCGGAGTCGTGACACGATCCGGTGATCCAACCGCTCTTGCTCGCTACCCGCACCTCCGCCGGCAATTTCCCCGCGATGACCTCCTTGAAATGCTGGTCCAGCAGGATACGGATCATCGCTTCGCAGGACGCAGGATCAACCGCCATCCCCGCGGCGATCTGCCGGAACAAAACCATCAGATCATAGGCCGTCGTGGTATTGTTCATCCCCCGTTCGAAAGCCTTATTGTCCTCCACTCCCCGCAACACCCGGATATCATTCGCCCCCATCTCCCCCATGGTTGCCATCACATTGCCCGCCCCCACCCGCCCGATCACCAGGTTGGTGGCCAGATTACTGCTCTCGGTGATCATCTTATAGATAAGATCCTTCAAAGCCATGCGCCGGCCGGCGAGCAAATACAATCCCTTCTCGCTGTCGTCGGCGGAATCCAGCTGATAACGGCTGCTGTCGGCAATACTCAAAAAATCGGTGTGGATAAGAAGCGAATCGTTTAAAGCCAAAAGATGCCGTGCAACCTGCCGGAACGTCTCGATCAATACCGGCGTCTTCATCGTACTGGCCGCATGAAAGCTCTCCCGCTCATTGATAAAGAACTGTTCCCCCGTCTGCAGATCCTCGAACGCCAGCGCAAAGCTCGCCTGCGGCTGCTGTGCATAGACAGCCATAACCTCCCGCCTGAGCAAGGCGGTATCCCGGATCGCAAAAGCGGAGAACGGCATCACGGCGGATGCAAACAATAAAACGAAAAGGAATCTTCTCATGGAGCGATGGTTTCTCCCAAAAGATAGAACATTTTACCGGATCAGCACCATCGTACCTTTATGGAAGACGATCTTGTGGGTATACGAAACCCCCTGCACCATCCACACATAGGTCCCGCTGTCCATGATCCGGCCATTGAGCCTTCCATCCCAGCCCTCACCCATCGTCTGTGTGGCATAGACGAGTTCCCCCCACCGGTTATATACCCGGAAATAATCCAGCTTCATGATACCCACGGTTATCGGCCTGAAGATATTGTTGGTCGCACCGCCAGGCGTAAACGCATTCGGTACAAAGATATTCGGCCCGGTACTGAAGACCTTGACAAGGACATCCGTAGTTCCCTTACAGCCGAATTTAGACGTCGCCGTAATGAAATACCGCACCGAATCCATCCCTTCGGAAAATAGCGCCACCGGATCGTAGACATTGGGATTATCCAGCCCCGTGGACGGTGTCCACGTAAACGTATCTCCGCCCTGCGTGCTGTCATTGGAAAAAGCGCTCAGCTGCAAGGGCTGTCCGATCACGATGGACGTATCGGGATAGCCACTCACGGTAACGAGTATGGGCTGCAACACCACGATATGGAACGTATCGATGAGATCGTTGGGACAGCCGGCATTCGTAATGTTAAGGATATAATTGCTCGTTGTAAGCGGCGTGGCCGTAGCCTGGAAGGCAAAGGGCAACGAAGAGATGGTGCCGCTGTTACTCACACCCGTAAGCGGTTGACTATAATGCCACGCATAGCTCGTCCCCACGGTGATGTCTCCATTCAACGTCGCCGGCGTATTGTAACAGATCACGGTGTCCGCCGGGCTATACGTCATCTGCGGGAAAGGCGTATTCACGATATCGACCACCGCGGGAGCGCTGGTCGCAGGCGGACATACCCCGCTTTGCACAATGACCCGGTAATAGCTATTCGACGCCAGCGCCGCATCGACCTCCCAGCTGCTGTCGGTATCCGGCGGCGCAAAACCCGTCCAGATGGCGTTGTCCGGCGACGACTGCCAGTTCGTTGCCTTCCCGACATTACCGGTAAGCGTAAGCAACGCATCCTTGGTCTGGTTCAAACAGAACTGCATCGAGGCCGGACTCACCGACCCGCCCACCGACTTCGGATCGACCTGGACCAATGCCGGCGCAGCCGTATCGATAGCACACGACTCCCCATTCTGGACCAGCGCCCGGAATAGGGTCGTGTCTGTAAGATTGGTGGCCGTATACGTATAGGTAGTATCGCCCACTGCCGTATAGGTGGCGCCATTGTTGGTGGAAGCCAGCCATGTCAGGACACTCCCCCGTGCACCGGTGAGCGTAAGCGTCGCGGAGTTCGTACCCGTACAAACCTCGGTCCCGCCGGCGAGCGCCCCCCCAATGGTAGGCAACGCCGTGATCACCGGCAGCGCAGCCGTCAGGTTGGCACAGCTGTTCTTTTCATTCGCCGTCACCGTTCCCGGATCGGTACCTACCTTGACCTGCATCACACTGCTGTCCGCCCCGGAGACGATGCTCCAGTCAGGCGGTACCTGCCACTGATAGGTGGTAGAACCGCCAAGCGCCGGAACGGAATAGGTCAGCGTGATACCCTGACACGCGACCGAATCCCCGTTGATCAGCAACCCGCCGCAGATATTCCGCAACGCGATATACGAATAGGCAAAATGGCCGCCGGGAACACAGTTGTCCGTTTCGAAGGTCAGCGACACCGTCCTCCCGCGAAAAGGTCCCAGATCGAAGGTGACCTCCGTCCATTTCTTCGCCCATACATCGTACAGATGAGGCGCATTCGGGCCGCCGCCGTTGGGATTGGGATTGGGCGAAGGGAGCCTGCTGGGATAAAACCCCGCCGCCTTGGCCGCAGCCGAATCCAGCAACGCCCCGATATTCTGCCTCGAGCCATACGTCGGCAGAAAATAGGAAGGGGAAGCACAGGTTATAACGCTATCCCCCACCTTCAAAGTCGCTTTGAATAACGGCTGCTCATTGCTGTTATGCGTACCATTCTCCAGCACCATGGCATACGCATACGTCATCGTATACGGTTCCGTGGTTGGACCCGGCGGCACATTGATCAGATAGCTTACCCCCCGAACATACCCACCTCCCGACGAACCATCGGAGTTGTGCGTGATCGAGGTCGACCCCAGCTTGATCGTCTGCCGGTACTGGTAGCTATTGACCTTGGGAATTGTAGGAAAATTACCATAAGGATCGGTGGAATTCGCCGTAATGATCTGGATCCCGTTCACACTCGGCAAATTGTATTCCTGGATCGCCCGCACCCCGATGGTTCCGTTTGGCGCCCCCTGCGAGGAATCATAGTAAAGCACCGTCGAGGCCGGATTGCCGTTTATGTTGTTGCCCGTATATGCCTCCCAATGCGTAAGATTGCCGAACGACCAGTCGTTGTTCAACGGACAAGCCTGGTTCTGCGCCACGGCGACATGAGAGATAAGCAAGGCGATGGCAGGTAAAAAATTCTTCATCGGGCGCATTTCTACGAAATATTACGAAGGAATATACACCAGAGTTGACTCAACCGTGAGTTATTTTTTACAATTCTGGGGCCCAAAACGGCTTTTTTGTGCACAAAATACTGATTCTCTGAGTTTACCACCCTCCCTGTAACCCAAGTTTCAACGCTTTTTGGTACTTCCGGAGATCGAAACTATACAAATATGGTGCCTTATGCGCCACCCCCGTACGCTTCTCGTCCAGACTTCGGAGTATACCATAAGAAAAGATCTTCCTTTGAAAATTCCTCCTGTCCAGCTTCTTCCCGAGGATCGCCTCATAAAGCTTCTGCAGCTCCGGCAACGTAAACTTCCGGGGAAGCAGATTATAACCCAGCGGCTGATAGTTCAGCTGCGCCTGCAGGGCGGCCAGCGCCGCCGCCAGGATCTGATCGTGGTCCAGGATCAATGGCCCCCGCTCCTCCAGATTATACCAGTCACAGGTATCCGAAAGGACGTCGGGCCGCGGCACCACCTGCGAGAATTCCACCAACGCATAAAAGCCTACACTGATGAACCGCTGCGCAAAAAAGCCGGTCTTCTCGGGCGAGACGCCCGCCAGCACCAGACTCTGCGGCCTCGCATCGGGATCGCTCCTGAGCGGATCACTAAACACGCTGAACTGCTGCAGAAAAATATTCTCCAGCCCCGTACGCTCCCGCAAGGTCCGGCTCGCCGCCTCCTCCAGCGTTTCATCCTTGCGGACAAAACCACCCGGCAAAGCCCTCTTCTCCTCATGCTTCATCTTCAGCAGCAGGATCTTCAGCTGCCCCGCATGAAATCCAAAGACAACACAATCGAGCGAAATATGGGCCAAAAAATCCCGCTGCGCCCTCTCCAAAAAATCCTCTAGACTTTCTTCCATAAGCAAATAGTACACGAGCCGCATCCCGCAGCTCAGAAACTCAATATACGCTTTCTCCTTCGATCTCCCGCCGCAGCTGCCCGACAAATCCCCGCATCCAATCCGCCTGCCGCTCCGCCAACACCCGGCCCGACACAGTATTCATCATCGCCGGCAACCGGAATAGCTTGACCTCGAAATGATCCAACGCATACCGCTTGTCATCCAATTCCCGGCCCTTCGCCATCGGATCGGCCGAGTCGAACATCCGCTGCCCCAGCAACCCCGCCGTATAAAAAGCCCTCGCCACACCGATGGCACCCAACGCCTCCATCCGGTCCGCATCCTGGATGATCTTCGCCTCCATCGTCTCCGGAACCACCCCCGCGGAAAAACTGTGCGCATGGATCGCATGTGCCACCGCGGCGATCTTCTCCGCCGGAAAATCGGGAAAATCCGCCTCCAGCAACGCCGCCGTCCGCTCCGCACTCAACAGCGAGCTCCGCCGCCGGTCCGGATGATCCTTCGGCAAGGCCACCAGGTCATGAAAATAGGCAGCCGTCAGCAACACCAGCTCATCCGCCGGCCCACCTTCCGCCTCATTCCCACCCTCGGCCCCATTAATATATTGCGCGACTTTCCAGACCCGCTGGAAATGCCCAAGATCATGCGAGCCATCACGCTGGTCCCCGTGCGCACGCAACCAGCTCTCAAACCGGGCCTCCCAGCCCGCCAATTCTTGCAATCGGTTCATATTACTGCTAATACGGTTTAGCCAAAAATAATGTTAATTTCATTGCAGCATTACACTAATTTCACGTGTCCATTTCCGTGGTTTCCAAGGTTCTCAAAGAATTTTGGAAAAATTTGTTAAGTAAAATTTAATTTTTACCTTAGTTTAATAATTGCTAAACTTTTGCTTTATGACCATTCAACGATTGCTTATCAGATGGGTAAGCTTCACACTGCTTTGTGTACTTTTCACACAAACCGCATTTTCCCAAACAAAAACAATCACAGGTAAGGTTACCGACAACCAGGGCATTCCTATCGCCGGCGTTACGGTTTCTGTTAAAGGCGGTACCACGGGTACCAGCACCGCACCCGACGGGTCTTTTACGATCAGCGCTGCCGCAGATGCCACACTGTCCTTTAGCTCTGTCGGCTACAACCCGCAGGACGTTCCCGTCGGTAGCCAATCGACGGTCTCGGTAACCATGATCGCCTCCACCTCCAGCCTTAACGAAGTAGTCGTAGTAGGTTACGGTACGGTCCGCAGGAAGGATTTTACCGGCTCCCTCCAGTCCATACAGGCAAAGGATTTCAACCAGGGAGTTATTCAATCGCCGGATCAATTGCTGCAAAATAAAGTCGCCGGCCTCGAAATCGTCAACAACAGCGGCGCACCCGGCTCCGGGACCACCATCCAGATCCGCGGTAACAACTCGATCCGGTCTGATAACAATCCGCTCTACGTTATCGATGGCGTCGCCCTTGACGGGAGAACAGCCAAACCGGAACTTAACCTCGGAGCGAACGGCCTGCCCTTCGGCGCCACCCCGGAATCCAACCCGCTCCTCTATATCAACCCGAACGACATCCAGCAAATCGACGTGCTCAAAGACGCTTCCGCAACCGCTATCTATGGTTCCCGTGGCGCCAATGGCATAATCATGATCACCACCAAAAAAGCGACTTCCACCGGTACCAAACTCGAAGTCGGAGCAAACTGGGGCTTTTCCGCAGGCTACATGAAGAACTATGGCCTTATGAGCGCAGGTGATTTCCGGAGCGAGTTGAAAAAATTAAGTCAGCCCAACGCCGACTCCGGCGCCAGCGTCGATATGCTCAAAGACATTACCCAAAGCGCCTATACCCAAAACTATAGCGTCGCACTTAGCGGCGGCAACGAGACCGGTAAATACCGTGCCTCCTTTTTGTATTCGACAGCCGATGGTTTTGTAAAGAAAACGGGCCTGGACAAATACCTCGGAAACTTCGGTGGTTCGTACAAGTTCCTCGATAAAAGGCTCTCCGTCGATTTCGACCTCATCGCCGGTCACACCACGGAAAACATCGGCCTGTTCACCAACACCGCCGGTGCCGGTGGTAACATCATGGCATGGGTACTCAACTGGAACCCCACGGTACGCGAAAAAAACGCCGACGGAACGTGGAACAACAATACCGCCAACACATTCGGCGTCCCGAATCCACTGGCGGTCATCGACTCCTACAATGATATCGCCTCCGTCAACGTATTTCTGGGCAATATCTCCGCAGGCTACCGCATCATGAACGGCCTGGACTATAAATTCCTGTATGCGATCAACCACGGGACCGGTACCCGCAGTTCTAGCGCCGAAGGCTGGATAAACGGTATTCAGGGCGTATCCGGTACCGGCTTCGCCGCTTTGGGCAACGGCTCGCTCACATCGCAGACCTTCACACATACCCTCAATTACCACGCTGACCTCAGCGACAAACTTCGTCTGGACGCTGTGGCCGGCTACGAATATTTTGTAACGGAATACTCTACCAGCACGCTCATGGCATCCGGGTTCAATATCGACGAAAGCCAAACGGCCCGCGTCGGTATTCCGCTGTACAACTTCATGGACAACGCATCCACCACCTATCCCCTCAGCCAAACCGTCGACCCGCAATCGAAGCTCCAGTCCTACTTCGGCAGGGTTAACCTCAATTGGAATGATAAGTATTACCTCACGGGCACCGTCCGCGATGACGGCTCCAACCGGTTTGGTGTCAACAATAAATACGGTGTATTCCCCAGCTTCGGCGCAAGATGGGTGCTCAGCAACGAAGACTTCCTGAAGAACAGCAAGGTCGTTAGCCAACTGGCCATTCGCGGATCATGGGGTATCACGGGTAACCAGGAATTCCCCGCCGGCGCTTCTCAGGCACAGTTTAGCTCGGGCTCCTATAATGCGGCCGGACAAACCAACGTCGCCAACCCTAACCTCAAATGGGAAAAGACCACGGCGACCGATATCGGTATCGACTATGGCTTCCTGAACAATCGCATATATGGCGGCATCGACTGGTACCGGAAAAATACCACGAATATCCTCTTTCAAAGCACCGCCATCCAACCGGCACCTGCTTCCATCTATTTCATCAACCTGCCGGCTAACCTGATCAACCAGGGCGTCGAGTTCTACATCGGGGCCAATATCGTCCGCCACAAGGATTTCTCCTGGGATCTCAACGCGAACATTTCTTACAACTCGAATAAGCTCACGAATTTCAATCAGGCCCTCATCCCCACAGGACAGGTTAACGGTAACGGCGTATCCGGTGTACTTGCGCAAGCGATCACCAACAACCAACCCGTGGATGTCTTCTACCTGAAACCCTTCCAGGGCTATGATAAGAGCGGCAACCAGATCGTAGACTCCTCAAGTAAAGGCCCCGTATTCTCCGGCGATCCTAACCCCCACGAGATCTATGGTCTGACCACCACCTTCACCTACAAAAAGATGACCCTCACGGTCAACGGTGGCGGCTCGCTCGGTTTCAAGATCTATAACAATACCCTTAACACCATCACCAACATCTATTCCTTCTCCAAAGGGCAGAATGCGGCAAAATCGGTGTTCGGAACACCCGAAGCCGTGGCCGACGGCGCCATCGCCTCCAATCGCTACCTGGAGAACGGCAATTATTTCAAGTTGAGAAACGCCCGCTTCGCTTATAACTTCGGCAACATCGGCTACATGAAGAATCTCAGCGCGTACGTTATCTGCACGAACATGTTCGAGGTCACAAAATTCAAAGGATTCGACGCCGAGGTCAATATCGACAAGAACAATAACAGCTACCCATCGCGCAGCATGGAATACCTGCCGTACCCCACGGCCCGCATGTTCACCCTGGGTTTGAACTTTGGCCTTTAATTAAAAACAACGATTCTAAACTTACGCTTTTATGAATAAGTATAAATCACTAACGATTCCTTCGCTGCTGATTTCCGCACTGGTCCTGGTATCAGGCGGCTGTACCAAGCTGGATCAAAATCTGGCACAAACTCTTACTCCTACCGAAGCAGCGAATAGCTTCAGCGCCTCGCTCTTTCTTCAGGCAGCATATAATGAC
>Ga0134128_10001721_pt1 | contig 27720 bp, 24 predicted proteins | sample KB31754_FD_96462 | JGI IMG/M metagenome (GOLD analysis project Ga0134128, IMG submission 96462) | Terrestrial soil microbial communities with excess Nitrogen fertilizer from Kellogg Biological Station, Michigan, USA - KB3-175-4 | ecosystem: Environmental > Terrestrial > Soil > Unclassified ...
CGTGCACGCTGTCACCCCAGTTGACCTCGGGCCGATTTCCGGTCCAGAGAACGCCGCGGTTGTAGATCACTCCGCCGCCCGTCTGGTCGACGACGTCCTCGAGCAGCAGCTTCGGCAGTTGGGCCGTTGGCAATCGCGCCGGCAACTGCGTCGGCGCATAGCGCACCGGCGTGTCCGCGCACGCGCAAAAACCTACGATGACTAGTATGCACGCTGCGGAGCCGGGGATTCTTCTCATTGTCCCGACCTCCACTGCGGGTCCTGCTCCGAGTTGTACTCGCTCTTCGCCCGACGCGAGACCTCAGGCTTCAGGTAGTCAAACGCTGCTCGCAAGTCGCCGTTCTTTTCGCGCAAACCCTTGAGCAGGTAGTAAGTGAAAAGACCGTGTCCCTTCTCTTGGTAGCTGTTGCTGATCTGATTGCCCGCGGACGCGGAAAGAACGGTGACGTTTGAGGGCACCGCCGAGGGGAGCACACTGACCAAGGGCCGCGCGCCTTGAGCGAGAACGGAGCGGCCGCCCGCGCCGGAGAAACAGGAGTCGATCGCGACGTAAACCTGCTTGGCGGGAAGCTTCGCGAGGTCGTCGTACAGGCGCTTCATGGCGAAACCGGTCTGGTCGACGTACGCCGGATCCCCATCGTAAGGCACGAGGTACGCATCCCCCTTCGCCGGATTTGGCGCGCCGTGGCCCGAGTAATACATATACACGACGTCGCCCGGCTGGACCTGATTCGGCAACCAACGTTCGAAGTATTTCTCGAAGTCGCCCTTCGTCGCCTGGTCATCGGTCAGAAGGGTGATGTTGGCTTCCGGCACCCCGAGGACTCGCTTAAAATACTCGGCCGCAAGCCGAGCGTCGTTTACCGCGAAGTCCGCGTTCGGCAGCTTCGCGCGATAATGCTCGACGCCGACCACTATCGCGTAAGTTCTCGGATGCTCCGGGCCGGCCGGCGGCAAGGTATCGATGTCCGAAGGCGGAGGCGCGTCCGCGCTCGCCGGAGCGGGTGAAGTCGCTGCGCTCGCTGCGGCAGCGCGGCGGTTCTCGGACCACCATGACGCGGATCCGTCGCCGGACACGGATGACGGCGCCGCATTCGCGGAAGCGGGCTCCTTCCCATTCAGGAGCTCCCACGGGTGTTCGTCCGCAAGCAATGTCCCAAGTCGCGGAATGGCGTCATTCAGAGCCTCATTCCAGGTTTTCCGGGCCGACATGCCGGCCCCTTTACCCGACCCTTTCAGCTCGGCGCTCCAGACGGCTCGCCCGTCGGGGTTCTTCAGCACGACGCCGATGACGAGCTTCGCATTATGCTGCATCGTCCATCCGGTAGCGTCGAGGTCATCGCGCGCCTTCTCGACCGTCACTTGCAGACGAGCGCCAGCGGCGGAACGGCTTTCCGTCGTCGGCCAACCCAGCCTTTGCAGCTCCACGATGAAAGCGTCGCTCACCAATCCGCCCCACCGGATGACGTCGGTTCCCATCGCGGAATTCGGAAACCGTATTTCGCCGTTGATGAACTCTCCGCCGCCCGTCCGATCGACCACGTCCTCGACCAGGAGCTTGGGCAGCCGCGTCGTCGGCAATTGGACGGGCAACCGGGTCGGCGCGTAGCGCACCGGCGCGTCAGCGCAGGCGCACAGCCCCGCGACGACGATGCCCAGCGAAAGTGTTAGTCCTTTAGTCACAATGATCGCTCCTGCTCGGATCGCGGCGGATTCCTCGATACCTGCTTCCTAGCCTTCGACCTAGTATAAGAAAATCAATAAATAGACGACGCTCTGAAAACGAACATCGCCGCTCAGTAAGCCGGCGATGTCGTTCGAACGTTCCTTCAGCGATCAGGCGACCATGGTCTTGACCGCTTTCTCTCCTGGAGGCGACTGATACCCCCACAAGTGGATGTCCGGCGGAGGGCTGCCTTTGAAAGTCGACGGATCGTATTTCTGGGGCGGAATCATCATCGCCGCCGCGAGGCCGATCAGGGCGACGCCGCCGCCAAGCAGGACCATCGAGTTGACGCCGGCCAACGCGCCCGTGCTGGCCGAACTCCCGCTGCTGGCGGAGTTAAGAGCCGTCGCCTCCTTACCCCCAGAAGCGCCGCTGCTGCCAGACTCCGCGGAGCTGAACGCGCACGTCGCACCCGCGATCATCAGACCGACGCCGGCAGCCGCCAATACCCCGCCCTGGAGTTTTTGACCGTATTTCCCGCCGGAGATCTGAGCGCCCAACGCGATCACCATCAGTCCGATGACCATGACGGCGTAGCCGATGATCTTCGTCACCCCCACTTTGCCGACCATGCTGCCGATGACCAGCAGCGCCATCGCCAGCCCGATCAGCGCCTCGGCAGTCTGTATCGCCTTCTGCCAAGGGGCCATCGGCGTCCCGGGCGGCGTCGGAATATTTTGGGAAGTGTTTTGGTCCGTCGAGGGCCCCGGCAGGCTCTTCGGCTGAGCCGCTCCGCCGGCGGCCGCCGCGCCCGGCCCGCCGATCGGCGAGCCGTTGTTGCCGATGTTGCTCCCGCCCGACGCCGCGCCGTCGTAGGTCTGCCCGGCCGCGTAGCTGCTCTGCGCGCCGCGCTGATTGCCCAGCACGCCGAAGCCCTGACCCACCGCGCCGCCGAATCGCCGACCGGCGATCGAGCGCGCCGTGCCGCCGCCGATGGTCGCCGCGCCCGACTTCTTGAAGCCGCTCAAAGAACCCCTGGTCGCCGCGTTCGGGTCGAACGCGGGCGCTTTCTGCGGCGCCGCGCTCGCGACCGCGCCGCTGCCGCCGCCGCCGTTGGGCCCCGAGAGAGCGCCGAACCGGGACGTGTTCTTCAGCATCGCATGGCTGACCCCGTTGCCCGAGCTGCCCGCCGCGTTGAGCGGGCCGTTGGCGCCGTTCGCGGACGCCGCCGAATCGGAGCCCGCCGCCCCGGCCGCCGTCGCGTCCTTGGAAGCGCCCGCGGCCGCCGCGTCGGCCTCCTTCGGTGAGGCGTTGGCCTGGCTGAGATACTGCAGGGACGCCGAGGTCCCGTCGCCCTTCGCGCCCGCCTGCCCGTCCGCGTTCGCCGACTCCTTCGGCTTGGACGCGAACAGCTGAAGGTTGTCGCCGTTGCCCGTCATCTCCGCCCCGGGGCCGAACAAGCGGTAGCCGACCATGCCGATGCCGCCCGCCACCGTCGTGCCCACCAAAACCAAGGCCAGCACTCCCGCCTTCGTCGCGAGGATCCCGCCGCCGGCGAGACCGCCGCCGCCCGCTCCGCCGAAGCCGCCGAGGCCGCCCGCGCCGCCGGAGCCGCCGCCGAAAAGCCGCGCCAGGAGTCCCGCTTTCTTCTTGTCGCGCTCGGGCTCCTTGTTGACGACGGGCTTGATCTCGGGCATCTTGGACATAAACTCTCCTGTGGGGTTACGACACCATCGTTTTCAGCGCCGTCTCGGACGGCGCGCGGGACCCGAAGAAATGCGTGTCTGGAGGATTGCCGTTCGGGAAATCCTTGGACGGATACGTCTTGGGCGGGAGCATCATGCTCCCGCAGAGACCGATCAAGCCGAGGCCGCCGCCGATGAGGACGAAGGGATTGATGTTCGAGAGGAAGCTGCCGCTGTCGCTCGCGCCGCCCGAGCTCGCGGCGCCGCCCGTGTCGGCCGCCGCCGCGTCGTCGGCGGCCGTTCCATCAGGGTTCAGCCCGGAGGCGTTGTTCGCGCCGGCCTTGCCGCCCAAAGCCGTCGCCGCCGCCGCGATGATGAGCCCCACGCCGGCCGCCGCCAGCACCCCGCCTTGGAGCTTCTGCCCGTATTGCCCGCCGGCGATCTGCGCGCCGAGCGCGATGACCATCGCGCCGATGCCCGCCACCACGGCCGCGATGACCATCGCCGCGATCTTGCCGTACTGCGTCTTGGCGAGCAGCTTGGCCACCAGCATGAGCGCGACGGAGAGACCGATGAGCATCTGCGCCGTCTTGATCGCGTTCTGCCACGGCGCCATCGGCGTCGCGTTCGGCGTGGGCGGAGGCGCGAGCTGAGGATCGACGGCCGCCGGGTTGGCGACGCTCTTCGCCTGCGCCGGCCCGGTCGCGTCGCCGCCGGGTCCCCCGATCGTCGAGCCGTTGGCCCCGATGTTGCTGCCCACGCCCGCCGCCGAGCCGTCGTACGTGGCGCCGCCCGCCGCGCTGCTGGTCGCGCCGCGGTTGTCGCGCATCGCGCCGAAGGCCTGGCCCAGCGCCCCGCGGCTGCCGAAGCGGCGGCCGGAGATGGAGCGCGCCCCGTTGGCCGACGCGGCGCCTTTCATCGCGCTCAGAGTTCCGAGATGCGACGCCGTCGCGGCCAAGGCGTCGCCGCCGGCCGCGCCCGGCCCCGGCTTGCCCCCCGCGCCGCCGCTGACGGCGCCCTTGCCCGCGGTCCCGAGGGTCGACAGCTGGCCGAACTTCCCGTTCGGCAGGAGCTTGCTCACGCCGTTGTCGCCCGAGACCGCGACGTTCGCCGCGCCCGTGCCGGCCGCGCCGTCGGAGGCCGCGGCGGCCGCCGCCGCGTCCTGCGGAGCCGCGGCGGGAGCGGTCTGCGGAGCCTCGGGGGAGCCCGGATCGCGATTGGCCTCGTTCAGGAACGAGAGGGACTTGGAGCTGCCGTCCTCCGGCACCGGAGCCACCTCGGGCGTCTCGTTCTTCGGCTTCGTCGCGAAGAGCTGGAGGTTGTCGCCGGTCTGAGCCGGAGCGGGACCCATGAGGTTGTAGCCGATGAGCCCGAGCCCGCCCGCGACCGTCGCGCCGGCGAGGATCAGCCCCAGCAGCCCGGCCTTCGTCGCCAGGATGCCGCTGCCCGCGAGCCGGCCCAGGATCCCGCCGAGCCCGCCGCCCGTCCCGCCGAAGCCTCCCCCGAAACCGCCCGCGCCGACCGTGCCGCCGGAGCCGCCGCCGCCGAACAGGCGAGCGATGAAGCCCCCGCGCTTCTTTTCGCGCTGCTTCTGGCTTGACGCCTCGGACTTGGTCTCGGTGGCCATAAGATCGCCTCTACGAGGTGCCCATCCTCTTCTGCACCGCCTGCTGCTGCTTCGCCGCGGCGTCGGCCGCGGCCTGCTGCTGCTGCATCTGCATCGCCTGCATGCCGACCATCGCGATCATCTGCCCGGCCACCCCGCCCACCATGCCGCCGACGAGAGCCATCCCGACCATCATCACCATCTGCTGGGCCATGTTCTGCTGATTCGACTGCGGCGTCGGCGCCGCCGGAGGATCGGGGAGCTTCTTCTGGTCGATCTTGGGATCGTTGGCCTTCAGGTCGGCCGGCGCCGCGTCGTACAGCGCGTTGGCCTGCTGCATCGCGCCCGTGCCCGCCGCGGCCGTCGCCGGCGCCTGCGCGCGCGCGCCGTCGAAGGACTGGCCCGAGGCGGTCTTCATCGCCTCCGCGGCGCCCGCGAGGTTCGGCCCGGACTTCGCGGCGGCCTTGAGCGCCTGAAATCCGGGCGCCGCAGAGCCGTCGTCGCGCAGGCCCTTGGCCGACTCGTAGCCGACGCTGGCGTTGCGCGTGCCGAACGCGCCCATGGAGCCGCCGCCGGCCGAGGCGCTCGAGCCGCCGCCGCCGACGGAGCCGACGCCCGACAGGCTGGCGCCCGCCAGGTGCGGGGAGACGAAGCCGCGCTGGGGCTTCTCGTTCCAGCCGCCCGGCGCGTCCTTCCTGCCCGCGTCCTTGAGCTGCTGAGCCAGGCTCGCCGACGCCGAGGCCGCCGTCGCGTCGCCGAGCGGCTTGCCCGCCGCCGCGGCCGCGCCCGGCTCGAGCGGCGCCTGGTAGAGCATGGACGTCATGTCCTCGCCGTCGCCGCTCTTGCTCTTGTGCTTAGGGCCGTCCATCGAGAGATCGAGCGCGTCGCCCGGGGCGCCGGAGGGATTGTCGGCGGCGTCGAGGCTTTGCTCGGAGCTGGAGGGATCGACGGCCTTGGCCCGCGTGTCCACGTGGACCGAGCCCACCGGCGTCTCCATGATCGGGATGCACAGCCAAGCGCCCGTGAGGACAAAGCCGCCCAAGATCACCCACCAATACTTCTTATAGGGATCGTCGGCGGCGCCCACGGACATGCGCCGGGAGGGCATCGGACTCAAAATGACGCTCATAGACTTGTCCGAAGTGTAGCCCCCGCCTCTCAAATCTGTCAAGAGAAGGGCCCGGCTTTACCTTCTTTTTACCCGGCTATTAGACCGTCGGCGCAGCCGGCGGCGGCGTCTGCGGCGGCTGGCTGGCGTTGACCGGGACCGGCAGCGGGTCCGGGGACATCAACGACTGCGCCAAGGGCCCCGTCGCCAGGGAGCGCGGCGGCTTGCCGTACTCGGCGAAGATCGCCACGATCTCGTCGTAGTCGAGCTCGTCGCGCTTGAGCAGCTCGGCCGCGAAGCGGTCGAGGATGATCTCCTCGGCCTTCAGCGTCTGCTCGACCTCGCGCATGGCGCGGTCCAGGAGCTTCTGCGTGTCGTCGTTGAGGCGCTGCTTCATGTCGTCGGAGAGCTGGCGCTCGGGGATCTGCGTGAAGTCGCCGACCAGGCCGCTCTCCCCCATGCCGATGCGCCAGACCATCATGTGCGCGTTGGTCATCGCGGCCGAGAAGTCCGAGCCCACGCCCCACGTGCTGGTCTTGAACTTGAGCCGCTCCGCCGCGTAGCCCGCCAGCGACGACTTGATCGTCGCGAAGATGGACTCGAAGTCGTGCGAGTGGATCTCCTCGCGCGGCGTGTAGTGGACCACGCCGAGCACGTCGCCGCGCTCGATGATCGACGCCTTGAACACGTCGTTGAGCGGGTGGCAGAGGTAGGTGATGATCAGGTGGCCGGCCTCGTGATAGGCCGTCATCTGGCGCTCCTTGGGCGTCATGGAGACGCGGTGCGCCACGCCGAGCTCGATGCGCTCGATGGCCGCGGAGACGTCCTTGTACCCGACGGTGTCGCGGCGATCGCGCGCCGCGATCAGAGCGGCTTCCTTCAGAATGTTCTCGATCTCGGCCGGCGACTTCATGATCGCCTTGCGCGCCAGGCGCGCGAGGTCCATCGCCGGATCGATCTTGATCTTCTTGGAGTAATACTCGAAGATGCGCTGGCGCTCGGTGAGGTTGGGAAGGGAGATCTTGATCTTGCGGTCGAAGCGGCCCGGGCGCGTCAGCGCCGGGTCGAGCACGCTCTCCTGCATGTTCATCGCGCCCACGACGACGACGGGCGCGTCGCTGTCGGTCAGGCCGTCCATCTCGACGAGCAGCTGGTTGAGCGTGGAGTTGCCCTCCTGGCCGCCGCCGAACGCGTCGTAGACCACGCGCGTGCGGCCCAGCACCTCGATCTCGTCGATGAAGATGATGCACGCGCCGTAGGCCTGCGCGTACTGGCGGGCCTGGCTGAACAGTTTGCGCACGCGCGAGGCGCCGACGCCGACGAAGATCTCGACGAACTCCGAGCCCGACGTGGAGAGGAACGGCACCCCAGCCTCGGTCGCGATGGCCTTGGCGAGCATGGTCTTGCCGCAGCCGGGCGGGCCCACCATGAGCAGGCCGTGCAGGATCTTGCCGCCGACCTTCTTGAGCATCGCGCGGTCCTTGAGGAGCTGGACGACCTCGCCGGCCTCGCGCTTGGCCTCGTCGTTGCCGATCACGTCCTCGAAGCGGATGTTGACCTTCGTCGAGTCCACCTTGTTCTTGCGGAACATGGCGAAGCCGCCGCCGTACTGGAGGAGGTACAGGAAGCCGACGAACACCAGCGTCTGCAGGATGCCCCACGGCAGGGACGCGACGTTGATGCCGATGATGTAGCGCCGCACGCTCTCCTCCATCCCCGACATGTACCAGATCGGGATGATGATGGAGACGATGACGCCGACGACGATGAGCAGCGGCACCCACCAGCGCGACATGAACAGCTTAAATTTGGCCCAGAACATGGATCCTCCGAGGGTCGGACGCGGCGAAATTCGTTTTCGTGAGAAACCTCATCATACCTTTTTGTTCCCGGAACGGCTTACGGCGGGGTCAGGCCTTCACTCAATTCCGTTATGGGCCTCCGGGATTGAGGCCCGGCAGGACGAACGCGATCGGGCGGTCGCGGTTGGGGACGTACTTCGTGTCGCAGAACGTGAAGCCTTGCGTCTTGTAGAACGCGAGGTTCAGCGGGTTGGTGCAGACCGTCGTCGTCACGACGTTCCAGACCTGCGTGCGCTGGACCGTGACGCCGGGCTGGGTCGAGTTGGGGCAGGTGTTGGACGTGACGCAGCGCGTGCCGAGGTCGAGGAAATTCGGAGTGGGCACGGAGCAGCCGTCGGCGTAGCCCAGGTAGCTGCAGACGTGGTTGGAGATGTTGGGCATCAGCTGCGGCGTGTCGAAGCTGGTCTCGTAGCTCGCGTTGCGGTGCGACTCGAGCTGCCAGCGGCGCGCCGCGTAGAACGAGGCGATCTGGAGCTTCTGCACGAGGATCAGCAGCGCGAAGACCTTCGCGAAGGCGAGCAGAAAGAAGATGAACAGCGGGAAGAGCAGCGCCACCTCGGTGGTCGCCTGTCCTTTCCGGCCCAGCCGCCGCCTCACGGGAACTGCCTCACCTGGAACTTGGGCGTGGGATCGGGCCAAACCGACGGGGATACGGACGGGTCGCCGATCACCGAGATCGTCGTGTGCAGCTCGCGGCCCGGATAGGCCTGCGCCATCAGCACGTCGAAGGGGACGTTGAAGAAGTTCTTGCCCGGGATCGACCATGGGATCTCGATCGTGAGGCCCTTTTTCAAGGTCTTCACCATGCCGTCATCGAGCGACTCGATCTGGAACAGTCCGCCGTTGCCGTTGTCGCTGGACTGGCAGCCCGCGCCGCCCTGAGCCGTCAGGTCCACGTCGGGCGTGGTCTTCTGCGGGACGTAAGGCTGGATGCCGCCGTTGAGGTGCTTGTTGCCCCAGTAGTCGAGCTTCTGCAGGCAGTTGGCGTGCACGGCGTGGTCGAAGTCTCCGAGCGCGTGGTCGAAGTTGTTGGCCAGGACCGTCGCGTCGCCGATCGGGTCTCCGGTGTTGAGCCAGTAGGACTTCTGCATGAAGCTGTGCGGCGTGCTCCCCTGCGTCAGGCGCTTGAGCACCTGGAACTGCGCGGACTCGACGGAGCCCAGCAGGCCGTAGATCTGGACGTACAGTTTGTAGATTTCCGTGGCGAGGTCATAGGGGTGCCAATAGTTGTCGGCGTTGTCGAGGGTGAACAGCTCATAGTACTGGCTGCCGTCGTTGCTTTGCGCGGGGCTCATGTCGGGCGGGTTCTGGTTTCTCTTGGCGTACGCGCCTCCGTATTCGATGTCCCATTTTCCGCCCGTCAGCGCCGTCTCGGGCTTGTGGCCGTTCTGATAGGCGCCGCCCACGTGCGGAAACGCGCCGTTCTCATAGAGGATCGAGGCGTAGTATTTCTTGTACCCCGTCGGGCACTGCGAGACGGAGACCTTTCCCTCGCACTCGGCGGGGAAGTCCCAGTAGCCTTCCTCGAAGATGCGCATCGGGAAGGCGCCGTTGACGTAGGCGGTGCGGTTGAGGAAGTCCGAGTAGTTCGCCATCTCGACGAAGGCGGCGGCGTCCATCGCGAACTGGTGCCGGATCTTCTCGCGCGAGAGCTTCGCCGTCTCGTAGATGAGATAGACGAACAGGAAAAGCGTCGGGAACATCAGCATCGCCGGGATGAAGATCTGACCCGCGCGGGAGCGATAGAGACGCATGATGACGGGGTCATGGGGCGGAGAGGCCCCCGACGCGTTCCTCGTCGACATATCCGAAGTATAGCCCTCGACGATGAAAAATCAAGGTCTGGGCGATTAAAATTCGGTTATGAAAGGAAGGGCGGGAACGGCGCGGCGGCTAGGCCGTTTTGGCGGGCTTGATGCTCAGGAAAGCCGGACTGGCTTCGCTATAGACGTGCTTGGAGGTCTCCATGTCGAAGCTGGCCATCACGAAGCTGCGCAGGACGCCGTCCATGACGCGGTGCAGCCGCACCTGGTACGTCGTCGAGTACGTCTCGCCGCGCACGTTCTCGACCTCCATCCACAGGCCGCGGTCGCCCCAGGCCTTCAGCGTCGAGGCGATCGCCGCGGAGTAGGCGGCGTACTCCGCGTCGGTCATGCGCACCGTCGTGCCCATGTTGAAGATCAAGAGGCCCACGTCGGGATCGTCGGCCGGGATGTTCTTCGCGACGAAAGCCGCGGCCTTCTCCGGCGGGCAGGGGGCGAGCTGGATGAAAGCGGCCTCCTCCTTGGTCCGCTTCTGGACGCCGTCGATCGCGTGGTCGAGCTGGGCGATGGCTTCCAGGTTGTCGGGCCAGATGCCGGCCGTCAGCCAGCGGCGCTGGACGATGTCGGAGACGTCGAGCGGCTGGGGATCGAGCCCGATGCGCGCGGCGATCAAGCCGGAATCGAAGACCCGCTTCTTCGACTTCGCGTCCAGCATGTTGTTCTTGTAGAGGACGTCGGAGGCCAGATCGAGGCCCGCGCCGGCGTTCGTCTCGACGAGGTAATAGGGCAGGCCTCTCGTCTGGAAGAACAAGGCCGCCGGGCTCATCCAAAGGACGGACCGCTGCGCGACGAAGGTGCGGCGGTGCCGCGCGCGCAGGTTCTCGAAGAACGTCGGGCCCGGATCGGCGAGGAAGCGCGCCAGCGCCGTCGAGGGATCGGCCTCCGCGGTGCCGCCGCACGACGGGAACACCTTCACGAGCGGACAGTCGGCGTCGTTGAGCGCCTCGAAGTGCAGCGCGGTCAGGTACAGGCTCCAGGCCTCGGTCCACGCCACGAACGAGCGCTTTTCCCAAGACTTCGCGATCGCCTTCCACCACGGCGGCTCGCCGCGCTTGAGCTGATCGGCGGTCCAGCGCAGGACGGCGGACGTCACCGGCAGGCCCGCGGACTGAACGGCGCCGCGCTCGAGCTGCGAGACGAATTCGTCCTTGGTCAAACGCCCTCGGTTCCCGTCAGTTCGGCTCTTCGGGCGAGATGAGGCCCATCTCGATTCCCTTGACGACGGCCTCGGTCCGGTTGCTGACCTCGAGCTTCTGGAAGATGGCGTTCAGGTGGTTCTTGATCGTCTTCACCGAGCAGTCCATCTTCGCGGCGATCTCCTTGTTGGACATTCCCGAGCCGAGGAGCACGAGCACGCGGATCTCCGTCTTCGTCAGCGAGACCGGCGAGCCCTCGCTGGTCGACATCTGGCGCAGGCCCTGCAGGAGCTTGCCCATGACCTGCTGCGGGATCATGACGCCGTCGTTGGCGAACGCCTTGAGGGCGTTGACCAGCTCGGCGGCGGGCAGCATTTTTGATAAATATCCATTCGCCCCGGCCTGGATGGATTCCATCACGTGCGCCTCGTCCTCGTAGCTGGAGAGGATGAGCACGTTGGTCGCCGGCAACTCCTTGCGGATCAGGCGCGTCGCGGACACGCCGTCCAGGTGGGGCAGCTTGATGTCCATGAGGATCACGTCGGGCCGCAGCTTCTTGGCCAGGCGCACGACCTCGCTGCCGTCGGCGGCCTCGCCGATCACCTCGACGGTCTTCTCGTTCTCGAGAAGATCCTTGATGCCCTCGCGGAAGAGCGTCTGGTCGTCGGCGATGAGGACCTTCACTCTCTTCTTCGCGGCCTTAGCCTTAGCCTTCGCAGCCATGCGGTTCCTCCTCGAATTCAGCCGAGCTTAGCAAATCTCGGGTTTATAACGGGAATTTGACGATCTGTCAAGAGGAGGCCGGGATCGTGAACAGGAACGTCGCTCCCTTGCCGAGCCCCGGGCTCTCCACCGAGATGCGCCCCTTGTGGCTGTGCACGATCTCGCGCGAGATGGACAGGCCCAAGCCGAGGCGCCCGCCGGCTCCGCCGGCTCCTTGATAAAAGCTCTCGAACAGCCGCGCCTGGTCCGCGGGCGCGATGCCGTCGCCGTTGTCGGCCACCGCGAAGCGCACGGCGGGGCCGTCGCGGTCGACGCGCACGACGATCTGCCCGCCCTTGGGCGTGTGCCGGATCGCGTTCTCGAGCAGGTTGTTGAGCACCTGGACGAGGCGCTTCTTGTCGGCGCTGATCGTGCCCAGGCCCTTGCCGATCTCCGTCTTCAGCGTCAGCCCGCGCGCCGTCGCGCGGGCCTGCGGACCGACGACGACCTCCTCGACCATGACGCCCGGGTCGAAAAGGTTGGTCTCGAGACGGAACTTGCCCTGCTCGATGGAAGCCCAATCCACAAGGTCCTCGATGAGGCGCGAGATCTGGCCGATGCCGTTGGAGATGTAATGCATGCGCTTCTTCTGGTCGTCGTCGGGCTTGATCGTCGACGCGAGCATCTCGAAGCTGACCTGCAAGGTCATGAGCGAGTTGGACAGGTCGTGCGAGGCCATGGACATGAACTTCGACTTCATGGCCGACAGGCGTCCCAGCTGGTCGTTGACCTTTTTCAAGTCCTCGATGAGGCGCCGGTTCTCCTGGCGCAGCTTCATCTTCTCGAGGGACTTCGAGATCGCGCGCTTGAGCTGGTCCGGGTTGACGGGCTTCTGCAGAAAGTCGTCGACGGACTCCTGGATGGCGCGCACGGCCGCGTCGAGCGACGCGTTGCCGGTGATCATCAGGATCTGGCTGTCGGCGTTGAGCGCGCGGATCTGCTTGATCGCGTCGATGCCGGTGCCGTCGGTCAAGTTGTAGTCCATCAGGATCACGTCGAAGGCGGCCTTCTTGACCTGCGCGACCGCCTCGGCCGTCGAGCCGGCCTGCGCCGTGTCGTAGCCGGACGCGTCCAGGATGTCGCCGACGCCCTCCCGGATGTTCGCGTCGTCGTCGACGATGAGGATCTTCTCGTTCATGTTCGTTCCTTAGACCGTCGGAAGGAAAAGCTTGAAAGTGGTGCCCACGCCGACCTGGCTCTCGACGTCCACGCGCCCCTTGTGGCGGTCGATGACCTTGCGCACGACGGCCAGGCCCAGGCCCGTGCCGCGCGCCTTCGTCGTGAAGAACGGCGCGAAGATCTTATCCAATACGTCGGGCGGGATGCCCGCGCCGGAGTCGCCGATGTCGATCTGGACCCAGCCCGGCTCCGGGACGCGCGTGCGGATCGTGATCTTGCCGCCCTTCGGCGGCGGCATGACCTCGATGCCGTTGCCGATCAGGTTGCGGATCGACTGCTGCATCTCGGTGGCGTCGATCGACAGCGTCGGGTCGGCCGGGTCGAGGAGCTTGACGAGCTCGATGTGCGGCGGGAACGGGTACACGGACAGCAGCTCCTCGAGCCAGTGGTTGAGCTTGACCAGCTCGGGCTTGAGCTCGCGCTGGCGCGAGTAGGTCAGGATCTCGTTGATGATGCCGTTGGCTTGCTGGATCTCGGACTCGATGATCTTGATGTGCTTGGCGATCTTCGGGTCGGGCTCCTGGCCCGTCGAGAGCTTGGTCTTGATGAAGTAGATCGAGTTGTTGATGACCGCGAGCGGGTTGCGGATCTCGTGGCCGACGACGGCGGCCATCTGTCCGATGGCGGCCAGGCGCTCCTTCTTGATGAGCTCGTCCTGCGCGGCCTTGAGCTCGCGCGTGCGCGCGTCGACGCGCTTCTCCAGGAACTTGGTGAACTTCTCGAGCTCCTGCTTCGCGTGGATCAGCTCGCCCGTCTTCTCCTTGAGGGACTCTCTCATGCCGAGGAAGGTCTGCGCCAGGTCGCCGATCTCGTCGTTGGTCGTCACCACCTCGGGCAGGTCCTCGAACTGGCCCTTGCCGAGGCGGTCGGCGGCGTCGCGCAGCATGCGGATCGGCGCGGTGATGTGGCCGGCGACGATCAGCGAGAGCAGCACGGTCGCGAGCACGACCCAGACCAGCACCTTCATGATCTGCGACTTCATCTCGTCGGAGGACTGGTAGGCGACCTCGACGGGCTGCTGGACGTAGACGATCCAGCTCAGGTCGCGCGTCTCGGCGAAGGCCGCGAGGAGCTTGCGCCCGTCGGGCAGCGGCAGCTCGCCGCCGCCGCGGTCGTTGCTCTGGGTCGTCACGACCTTGAGGACCTCGTCGGGCATGCGCGCGTCGGGCTTGTAGATCTCCTTGGGATCGGAGTGCGCGATCATGAAGCCGTCGCTGGCCACGACGGCCGCCTGGCTCTTCCCGGTCGACGGGAACTCCATGGCGAGCATGGTCGACAGCGGGTTGAGGCTGATGCGCGCGGCGAGCACGCCGACCGGATGCGGAGGCTGAGCGCGCGGGTCCAAGATGGGCACGGAGACGGTCACGGTCGGGTACAGACCCTGGAAGCGCTCGAGCCGGCCGATGTACTGGCCGCGCGGGCCGATCGCGGTCTGGTAAAGGTCTTCCTTGGAGAAGTCGCGCATCTCGGGGTTGGGCCCCAGGAAGCGCCCGACGCGCAGGGTCTCGACGCCCTTCTCGTTGAGGACCGAGAGCTCCAATACCGCGAGGTGGATCTGCAGGATGCGGTTGAGCGACTGCTGCTGCTTGATCGGGTTCATCGAGACGAAGTCATCGAGGCTCGAGGTCTCCGTCAGCACGTTCTTGAACGTGGTCACGTACTTCTGGACGGTGTCGGCGAAGCCGACCGCCAGGGACTCCTGCATGGCGAGCGTCTCCTTGCGCAGGGACGCCTGGGAGATGTTGATGAGGTGCCAGCCGACGAGACCCATCGGCGCCAGTGAAGTGACCAGGAAGCCGAAGAGTATCTTATAGGCGAGCTTGCCGCGTCTCTTCGTGGGCATGAGCTAAGGTGTCGGAACCCCAGTAGTATGCGCCTTCCAGGGCACGAAAATGTTACGGCCGGCGCGGCGGGTCAGCCTTTCGACGCGTTGCGCGAGAGGAGCTGCTTGATGCGGGCCGACAGCTCCGCGAGGTCGAAGGGCTTGGTGATGTACTCGTCGGCGCCGAGCTCGAAGCCCTGCTTCTTCTCTTCCGACGACAGGAAGCGCCCGGTCATCATGATGAGGATCACGGTCTTCGAGCGCTTGCGCAGCTCCTGGCAGATCTGGAAGCCCGACGAGTCGGGCAGCTGGATGTCCATGATGACGACTTCCGGCTCGAGCTTCTGGGCGGCGGCGATGCCTTCCTTGGCCGCTCCCGCCTGGTGGCACTCGAACCCGTCGAGCTCGAGGACCTCCGCGAGGCTCTCGCGCAGGTGGGCGTCGTCGTCGATGATCAGCAGCTTCGGGAGTTTCGTCATGTCATCTCCTCATTTCCGACCCGGGGGGAACGAGCTTGTAGCCGACGCAGGGGATCGTCGTGATGTACTTGGCGGCCTCGCGCAGCTTCTCGCGCAGGCGCCGCACGTGCACGTCGACGGTGCGCGGCGAACCGAAATAGTTGTAGCCCCACACGCGCTCGATGAGGTACGGGCGCGACAGGACGCGGTTGGCGGAGCTCAGGAACACGTATAGAAGGTCGAGCTCCTTCGAGGTCAGGGGAACGCGCTTGCCGCTGACGTGCAGGGTGTAGCTCGTCAGGTTGAGCTCGATCTCCCCCATCTTGATGAGCTCCTCGGGGGTGCTGGCCTGCGTGCGTCGCAGGACGGCCTTGATGCGCGCGAGGCACTCGGCGGTGTCCCAGTTGAGCGAGAGGCACTCGTCGGCGCCGGCCTGGAAGAACGCGAGGCGCAGGGACACTCGGTCCTTCGCGGCGGCCGGCGACGCCGCCGGCGCGGACGGGCCGCCTTTTCCGAAAAGCGCGTAGGCGTGCTTGGTCGGCGCGGCGCTGGAGGCCGGGGCGTCGGCGTGCTCGACGAGGGCGACGATGGGCAGCTGCTTGGCCGGTCCCTTCGTGCGCAGGCCCTTGACGAACTCGACGCCGTCCTCGTCGACGAGCTTCGAGCCGATCAGGAGCAGGTCGCAGCCGCGGTGCGCCAGGAGGCCGTGGACTTCCTTGGCGCGCTGCGCGACGGTGACGGAGACGCCGGCGCTCTGCAGCGCTTCGAGGATGACGGCGGCGCGGTTGGGCTCGCGGGAGGCGTAGACGACGTTGACGCGCATTCCGGGCTTATTCCTCGCCGGCGCCTTCTTCGAGGTCGAGGCTCAGGCCGCCGAGGCCGACGCCGCCCGCGAAGAGGTTGTAGAGCACGGCGACGAGCAGGACGACGCCGTCCATGAGCACCGTGTAGAACAGGGTGAACAAGAGGGTCGAAAGCAGGCGCATGGACAGCGCCATCGAGGCGTTCTGGGAGTTGGGGACGAGCACGAACGTCATCAGGCCGCCGAGCAGCCCCAGCGTCCCGAGCACGGCCGACACGGCCGGCTGGGTCGACAGGATGATCGCGATGCCTCCGACGACGGCCGCGGCGATGGCGGGCATGACGGCGTCGCGGCTGATCAGCGCCAGCGCGGCGCCCACGCCGATGACGGCCACCACGGGAAGGATGGGATTCTTGATCCAGTACGGGTCGATGCGCCTGACTCGATAGCTCATTCCTGTCTCCTTGATTAACGCCGAAGCCTGACAAGCTTAACAGAAGCGTTTTCTGCGCGCAAGGATGTTCGACGTCTCTATAGCGGAAATGTGACGCCTGGCGGGGACACGGTTTATCGGCTAAACTTGCGGACAGCGATGAGCCGCTACTGGGTCCGCACCCCCGAGAAGCAAAGCGTCGGGCCGTTCACGCCCAAGCAGATCGTCAAGCTGGCCTGGATCTCGGAAGAGACGATGGTCTATCCGGAGTTCGCGGCCGGCGCGGGCGCGGCGGCTTGGCAGCACGTGCGCGACGTGCCGGAGCTTCTCAAGCTCGTCGCTCCGCCGCCGGCGGCTGAGCCCGAGCCCGCGCCCGCGCCGAAGGCGCCGCCGCCGGCGCCGCCCTCGCTCGCGCCGAGGCTCGCGCTGCTGGCTTTGCTCGCGGGCGGCGCTGCGTTCGGCTATCGCTACTGGAAGGCCTCCCAGAAAAAGCCGCCGGAAGCGCCTCCGCCCGCTCCGGCTCCGGCCGAGCCGCCGGCTCCGCCTCCTTCCCCCTCCGACATGGCGGGCTACAAGAACTCGCATTGGGGCATGACGCGCGACCAGGCGGGCGAGGCGCTGGAGACTCCGCTCAGCGAGATCCCGGAGTTCATGGGCAGCACCAAATCCCCGGCGGTGGAGTGGCCGGTCAACGCGGTGCTCTACGAGCTCTGGGGCGTGCCGAAGGCTTCCGGGACTTACGAAGACGCCGACATCCCCGACCGCTTCACGCAGGCCAAGACGGCAAACGGCGACGTCGCGGGCTTCTACGCCGACAAGCTGATCTCCTATTCCTTCGCGGTTCCGCCGCAGACTTTCGACGACTCGCTGCACGCGCTCACCGGGAAGTTCGGGCCGGGGCGGTCGGCGACGCTCACGCTGAACCCGCCGTCAGGCGTCGACGCGCCCGCGCGCGAGTCCCAAGTCCGCACGTGGGACCGCGGGCGGACCTTGATCCATCTCGCCCGCGACAGCTGGAAAGAAGGCGATGAGAACATGACCGACGCGCACCTCATCTACGAGAGCCGCGACCTGCGCAAGCAGGTGGTCGACGCGATCCAGATCGCGGCCGCGAACAACAAGCTCATGCGGCGCGTGAAGGAAGAGGCTGAGCGGCAGGACCAGCTGAAGAAACTCGAGTAACCGCCGACTTTCCCCGGGTATAGTCGACTTCTAGGCGGGAGTCGGCCGCTCGTTGAACGCGCCGGCGGCTTCCTCGAACAGCTGGAGGCAGGTCTTCTGTCGGTTCTCCGGGTTCGGATCGAGGGCCTTCTTCATCACGTCGTCGATCGCCGCCGGGAGCTCGGGGAGCAGCTTCGAGGGCGGAAGGAAGCGCCCTTCCAGCCGGGCGTTCAAGTCCTCGCCGCGATACGGCAGGGCGCCGGTCAGCATCTCGTAGAGGGTGACGCCGAGGGCGTAGATGTCGAGCGAGCGGCTGATCTTGCCCATGGACTGCTCGGGGGGCATGTAGGACGGAGTACCGACGATGGTGTTGGTGCTCATCTCCGCCATCGAGTCGATGACGAGGCGCGCGATGCCGAAGTCCATGACCTTGGTGCGTCCGTGCTCGTCGATCATGAAGTTGGCGGGCTTGACGTCGCGGTGGATGACGCCGTGCTTGTGGGCGTAGTCCAGGGCCTCGGCGATCTCGCGCAGGTGCTTGAGGGCGCGCTTGGGCTCGAGGTGGCGGCCGGGATTGTTGTTGAGCTCGTCGTGCAGGGTGCGGCCCTCGACGTACTCGAACACGATCGAGGTGGCGTCGGCGGCTTGGATGATGTCGTAGATCTCGACGATATGGGGATGGTGCAGCGAGGCGACGCGCAGGGCCTCGTCGATGAAGCGGGCGCGCTCGCGCGGGCGCGACTGGAGCTCGGGACGCAGGCACTTGATGGCGACGCGGCGGCGCAGGTCCTTGTCGCGTCCCTCGTACACGGCGCCCATGCCGCCCTGGCCGATCTGCCGGCCCCGCAGGTACTTGCCGTTGAGCGGGATAAGCTCGCCGTCGGCGCCGCCGGGGACGGAGGTCGCGGCGCTGGAATCGCTCGGGTTCCGGAAAGGGGTGGACCACGTGAGGTGCTTCACGGGAGAGTTCGGGCGCGAGGCCCACATCGAGAACGCCGCGACGAGGATCAGCAGGAGGCCGGCCACGCCGAGGATCCCTTTGTAATTGCGGGCGACGGCGGAGAGCAGGCCGGGCGCCTGGGGATGAGCGGACGGGCCGGCGTTGGCGGGCGCCATGAGGCGGGCGGCGGCCTCGTCGCGCGGGGCGCCGTACTCCTGCGGGGCGAGGTCGGCGGACTTGTTGTAATCGGCGAGAGCGAGCTGGACTTGGCCGAGGGCCTCGCGGGCGACGCCGCGCTGCCAGTAGGCGGGCGCGCCGCTGGCGTCGTAGCCGATGGCCTTGTCGGCGTCGTCCAGCGCGCCTTTGTGGTCGCCGGCGTCGTTCTTGAGCTTGGCGCTGAGGCCGTGGGCCTCGGCGAGGCGGGCGTTCTGGCCGCTGCCCTGCCACAGCTCGATGGCGGTCTTGAGATCGGTGATGGCGCGGGTGAGCTGGTGCATGACGGCGAGCGACGTGGCGCGCTCGAAGTAGCCGTCGGGCAGGCTGGGGTCCGCCTTGACGGCGGCGTCGGCGTACTTGAGGGCCTCGGCGGCGTCGCCGAGGGCGAGGCTCGCCTTGGCCTTGAGGAAGAACTCGGTGCCGGTCTTGCGGGCGAGGGCGCGCTGGCCGGCGAGCTCGACTTGGGGGTTCCGGTAGGGCGAGGGCGCCGGCGTCGACGGCGGCGGGAGGGCGCCGGGGCCGAGATTCGACGGCTTCATGTTGCCGGACAGATTCTTGGCGAAGGCGTTGGCTTTGGCGTCGTGGGCGGCCGCGGCGGAGCGGCTGATGGAGTCCTGATAGATCGACATCAGGTCGTAGGTCAGCTTCTGGTCCGCGGGCTTGAGGTCGAGGGCGCGCTTGGCGTTCGCGGCGGCGCTGTCGTAGTCGCCGGTCTTGTTCTGGGCGAGCGCGAGGAACTTGAGCGAGCCGGCGAGTTGGGCGGGATCGTTTCCGGCTAGATCGACGGCGTTCTGGCCGTAACGGACGCCGGCTTTCCAGTCGCCTTCAGCGGTCGCAGCGTCGGCGGCTGCATTTTGAACGGCGAAGCTGTTAGGAAATTCTGAAGCGCCTTGGTCTCGGTATTGATCGTTAGAGCGCTGCACTTCGCGAGCCTTGCGGAGCTCCTCGGCAGCAACAGCGTCGTTTGGATGCGTCGCGAGAGTTGCCTCGGAGTTTTTCTCGGTGTTAATGGCATCTGCGGTGACAACCATGTTCTGCTTAATTTGGCCCACCACAACCTTCGCGTCTCGCTTAGCATGCGCCGCTGAATTCAATAACAACGATAATACGGCAATTGCCGTTCGATACAACCAGCGGCGTTCACGAGACTTGAACATTCGTTTTATCCTGCTACAATAGCGAGAAGATCAATTTCTGAGACGGTGGCGGAGGCAGAAATAATGTTCCTAATACTCGCGATTGTTTTAAGTATGACGGCGGGGATTCCCCTTGTCAATGCCTCCGCAGAAGATTTACCAATCGGTAACCATAGCGTGAAGGGTCCTCAAGATTCTGTTAAGCGTTCTTCCAACGATCTATCAAACCTGTTGGGAATCCTGATGAAGACCGGCGACGATGACATAGTAGGAGAGACAACGACTGAACTAGGTTTAGCCAGTGACCTGCCGACCAAAGGACGTGATTTCACCATCACAGGCCCCAAAGGAGAAGAGCGACGTGAATTCTCAATCGTATTCGCAGGGAGTTCGGACAAAACCCCAAGATGCCTTTACATTGAACATCGGGTAGCCGCTGGGCACGGCGCGGATGCAACATATTATCGGATGTCTCTAAGCGGAAAATTGGAGCACGTGACAGTCTGCCACATTGAGTATGGCGCGGATGGAAAAGTCATCCCGGGCTCAGCGATCGACGCCGAGAAAAATGTTGACGCTCCAGAAGTGCAAAAAGCATTCAAGAGAGAATTCACGTATTGGACTAAGGACTGGGTCAAGGCGGAGAAAAAAGCCCAGGCGCGAACCGTTGCCGCCCCTGCGGCCACACCGGCTCCCTAGAAGTGCCAGGGATGTAGATCTCTTCGTGCGAAGAGTAGGGCTCAGTTCTTCGGTAATCCGAATTCCAAAGTGACGTGAGCCGCCACAGCTTTTTCCAGCGTGGCGAAATCCTCGAGATCCCTTGGCATGCCGTGGTCCAACCATGCCACGCGGTAATTAGTTCCTTCGCGCCATATTTTCGGAACGTCGTGAGTTGTTTTCACTTGCGACCACCGGGCGAAATAGGATTTTGCTTCCTCCGGATGTTTTTCGAGATATGCGGCTACCTTAGTCCCGGTTACACTGAAATATCTCATGTAATCAGTATCGAGCGGGTTGGGAACATACTCGCCAATCTTCTGGACAAATGTTCGTGTCAGTAGCGAATGAATCTGTTCATCGTCAGGGATCGGAAAGGTCTTCATTTTGGATTTCCAGGTGGCAACTGCGAGTGAGATTCTGGAATAAATTCTAAGAGATGCCAATATCGGGCACTGATGACGATCTCGCCCTCGATACCATCGATCGCAGTCCGTAAATGAGCAGGAATCGTCCCCACAGCCCGGAAAAGACCGCCGTGCTGTGCATCATTTACGATCCCTGGAATATTCAACCCACGTCGTTCGATCGCCGATTGCGCATGAATAGGCAAACAGGCGCCTTCACAAAAACTCGACCCGCTTGGTTTCGAAGCACCGTCGACGGCTTGCCACTGTGAATGCCACACACGGTTGACGATCTTCCCTTCGTCGATAACGTAAGGTTGCAATTCTTCCGTGGCACTCGCAATTTGTGGCTGCTCCTGAGCGACGAGCGGAGCCGCCGGCATCAGCATGAACCCAGCTGTAGCAATGACCCCGCCAACTGCGGCAGCCATTCCCATTCGAAGTTTGACGCCAGGAAGTCGCTTTTCGATCTCATCGCCGCCCCATCCGGCGAATAAGAGCAAAGCGCCCGTAGCGCCGATTGCCGCAAGTGCCGCCGCGCCGGCCGGGCTCGAGGATTCGCTGTCGTTGAGCGGAGTAGGCGGGATTGGGAGGTTCAAGAGGAGATTCGCCGCCGCGTGTCTTGTGGCGAAGCGAATCCTACGGCTCCCCGAGACAACAACTCCGTCTTGCGCGTCGCGATTTCCATTGAAGGGCTCGCTCGACAGTATCCTTTTCTCCTCCGAGATCACCGCGGGAGTCGTTTTTTCTTCGAAGTACGCCCGGCTCAGCGCCGATCTGGAGTCCGTGCGTATGGATTCACGGTTCCCGACGTTTGCGGATCCGACCAAATCTTCGAGCCGCGACAGGATTCGTGCGTGCAAATCCGCGTTCGCGGATGTCGGCGGAGCCTCGGCATTGGCCACGTCGAGGTCAGACCGGAACCTTAATACGAACTCAGCGACTCGCTCTGGAGCAAGTCGGCCTTGTGCCCTGTCCTGTATTTTTTGCGTAAGGACTTGGTCGAGGTGGAGCAGCGCAGGTGCCGGAGACGCGGCCGCAGCCGGGAGGGCGAGGAAGACTGACATAATGAAACTGATGGGTATCAGGTTCATGATCCCAGAGTAAAGAGGACCTAATATTCCGTCAAGGGCCCGAGAACGAGAAACCCCCACGATTTTCTTCGTGTGATAGAATTCCCACATGCCGCCGCTAAAGCTCGCGCTGTTTCTCGCCGTCCTCCTGCCCGCAGCGGCCTCCGCCGCCGCCCGCGAGCTGGACGACGTCGTCCAGCGCCAGGCCCTCGAGCTCATGCGCACCGTCCGCCCGCAAAGCGAGTGGCGCAAGGGAGCAGTGATCGGCCAGTTTCTCGACACCTACTACTACAACGTTATCGAAGCCGATTACCCCGGCCCCCAGTCCGTGCCCGTCAAGGACGGCAAAGGCGCCATCATCGCCTGGGTCAATCAAGGATTCTGGGACCGCTTCAGCGTCGAAGGCAGCGGCCGTCTCCTCGACGGCCGGGTGATCAACACCTCGGAGGGCGGGATCGTCTTCGCCCAGGAGCCCATGGGCGAGGGCAACTGCCCCCTGCGGCCCTGGCGCACCATGGCCGTGGACTCCAAGGTCATCCCCTTGGGGACCGTCGTCAGCATCGACGAGACCGTCGGCCTCAAGCTGCCCGACGGGAGCGTGCTCGACGGCGCGTGGATCGCCGAGGACACCGGCGGGGAAGTGCGCAACGCGCACGTGGATCTTTACATCGGCGACGGGGATAAAGGCGGCCTGACCCTCGACCGGGCCGGCATCCACCTGAAAGCTCTCACCGTCCGCTACGTCGAGACTCCTCCCTCGACTTGCGCGCGGCCCGCGTCGCCGTAGCGGACGCTCAGCGCGGAACGACGGACGAGATCGAGCCCACCGCGCTGGTCACGGAGGCCGGCTTGTCGCCCTTCGCGAGAGCGACGAAGAGGATCTCGCCGAGCTCCAGCGTCCGTCCGGAGGCGAGGTCCGCGTTGGCCAGGATCGGCATCATCGTCGTCGAGCTGCTGTCGTCGGCGCGGCGGATCGACAGCGTCGAGTTCGGCTTGTCCGAGTTCGAGTAGACGCGAAGCGCGTCTCCCATCGCGGAGAGATAGGTGCGGACCGTGTACGGCTCCGACGGCGGCTCCTGCTCCCGCGGATACTCGCGCTCGCATCCCGCGTACCAGAACTTGATCACGGCCGGCTTCGCGGCCCCCTTGTACGCCAGCGTCAGCCGCATCTCGCGGGCCGAGATCTCGACCCCGTCCGGGCAGGAGGGGCTCGCCGCGGCGCCGCCGGCGGCCGGAGAAGCCTTCGGCGTCGACGGAACGGGCTGGCCGGCGACGAACTCGCGCACCGACGGCGTGCCCATCGAGGGCTCGTTCCAATCGACGCGGACCTGGGCGGAAGCCGCCTGGGCTCCGGCGACGGCGAAAGCGAGGAGAAGAGCGGATCGGTTCATGCCCGGATTTTACGAATATGACCCGGCCCCGGCCTTGAGGCTTTCGGCCCAGCGCCGCTTCGGCAGGTGGCCTAGGACCTACAGCCGCTTGAGCTCGGCCTCGGCGCTGCGGTAGGACTGCTTGCCCTTGAGGTCTCCCGCCACGCTTTTCTTGAGGAGGTCCGCCGCGCCGGCCTTGTCGCCGTCGATGAGACGCTTGGAGCCGGCGAAGAAGTAGGCGACGACGTGATGCGCCTTGGCCGTCTCCGCGTCGGGCGACGCCGCCGCCTTGAGCATGTCCGCCTCGCCCGTCTTGCCGAGCAGGAAGCGCCCCACCTCGGAGAGCCACTCCTGCCCCTGCGCCGGCTTCTCCGCCAGGAATTGCGCCAACTCCGTGTCGGCCTGGGCCCGCTCTCCCGTCCGGGCGCGGATCAGCCAGATGCGCAGGCGCGCGTAGCTCTGATGGTCCGGAGTCAGCGCGCAGACGCTGCGGTAGTCCTCGAGCGCTTCCTTCCAAGCCTGGTGGTCGTAGCGCTCCGTCGCGCGGTAGACGTGGGCCAGCGCGTTCTTCGGGTCCAGTTCCAGCGCCTTCGTGTAGTCCGCGACGGCCCCGTCGTAGTCGCCGAAGGCTCCCTTCGCGCGGCCGCGGAAGACGTAGTCGAGCGGCGCCGACGGCTCGAGCATGATCGCCTGATCGTAGTCGGCGAGCGCCCCGTCGCGGTCGCCCTTGCTCGTCTTCGCGTCGGCGCGCGCCATGAAGACGTTGGCGCTCTTCGGGTCGAGCGCCAGCGACTTGTCGAAGTCCGCGATCGCCGCGTCCTGGTCGCCCCGCGCCGCCTCGACGATCCCGCGCCCCGAGTACGCGAACGCGTTCTTCGGGTCGAGCTCGATGGCCTTGCCGTAGGCGGCGATGGCCGCCGCGTAGTCGCGCTTGAGGGAATGCAGGTCGGCCAGCTGGAAGTACGCCCGCAGGTTCTTCGGGTCGAGCTCGAGGACCTTCTCGTAGTCGGCCATCGCCCCCGCGTAGTCGCGCGCCAGGTTGCGGGCCTGCGCGCGGGAGAGGTAGATCGCCTCGCGCTTCGGGTGGTCCGGCCCGCCCTGCGCCGGGTACAGTTCGGCGGCTTTCGTGTCGTCGGCGATCGCGCCCTCGAAGTCGTTCTTGGAGACCTTCGTGTTCGCGCGGTCGTAGTAGGCCTCGACGCTCCCCGGGTCGAGGGAGATCGCCTTGTCGAGGTCGGAGAGCGCCCCGTCCTGGTCGCCCTTGATGTGCCGCTCGAAGCCGCGCGCGATGAAGCCCTTCGCGTTGCGCGGCTCGACGGCCGCGGCGCGAATCGCGCAGGATGCGAGCAAAATGACGGCGAGCGCGAGATTCTTCATTTCCCCTCCGGAACGGCCCGGGGATTAGAGTACGAAATTCCGCGCCGGGGAGGCGCGGCCGCGCGTCAGATCCGGACGCCCGCCGTCTTGGGCTCGAACAGGATCAAGGTGCGCTTGGTCTCGCCGTCCTCGTCGAGGTGGACCGCCTTCACGTGGCAGGCCTCGGAGCGGAACATCGTGTCCGTCTCCTTGACCTGGTTGGGGTTGTCGAGCGCCACGCTGACGAGGCGCAGGACGTCCTGCTGCTGGCTGTCGATCACGTCGAGCAGGTGCAGCTTGCCGTCCGTCGTGACCGTGCCCGTGACCGGGAAGTTGGTGAAGAGGACGCTGTTGTCCTCGTCGACGACGATCGCGCGGTGGTTCTTCGACACGACGGCCTTGAGGATCGACTCCCACCAGCGCGCCTCGGCCACGCCGCGCTGCTTCTCCTTGACCATCGAGTTGGCGATCTCGGCCTTGACCTTGGAGAGGAAGATGCCGACCACCCCCGACAGCTCGCCGATCTCGTCGTTGCGCGGCGCGAACTTGAGCTCCAGGTTCTTGAAGGAGATCGACTCGATCGCGTCGCGCAGCGTGAGCAGGGGGTTGATCACGAAGTGGTGCAGGAAGAAGTAGAGCGGGATGCCCAGCAGCAGGAGCACGCCGACCGCCCCGACCGCGTACTTGTTCATCGCCTTGTTGATGACGCGGACGACGCCCTCGCGGCTCACCTGCAGGTCGAGGATGCCGAGCACATCCCCTCGCAAAGCGAGGGGTATGGCGATGTCGTAGAGCGGAAGGTTGGGGACCGCGCGCACGATCGGCGTCTTGGCCAGCCACGCCTGCTCGATCGCGTCGGTGGGCAGGCTCACCTGCTTGGTGAAGTCGTCGAAGCTCTTGGTGATCATCGACGGATCCTTGAAGTAGCGGACCTCGCCGTACTTGTTGAGGTAGAGCAGGGAGGCGACGCGGTCGTCCTTGGAGAAGCGCGAGACCGTGTCGAGCTCGTTCATCGTGATCGCGCCTTGGTTGCGCGAGAGCCCCTCGATCAAGGTCGGCGCGTACAGCCGGACCATGTCGATCGACTCCTGCTTGAGCTTCTCGTCGAACGTCCACTTGAAGAGGTTGTAGTAGAAGATCCCGCCCAGGAACATGACGTAGATCCCGATGCCGGTGAACCACAGGAACCACTTCGAGGAGAGCTTCATCCGCTACTGCCCCGCCCCGTAGAGCTTCTCGATCTTCTCGAGGCCGGCGACCGCGTCGGCGTTGCTGGGATCGAGCTGCTTGGCGCTGAGCCACTTGTCGCGCGCCTTCTCGTAGTCGCCCTTCTGGTAGTAGATGACGCCGGAAAGATAAGCCTGCTCCGACTGCTGCTTGGCGCTGTCGCTCGGGCCGGCCGCGGGAGCGGGCGTCGAGGACGTCGCGGCCGTCGCGGCCGCGGCCTTCGCGTCGGCGTCGGCCTTCGCCTTCGCGTCCGCGTCGGCCTTGGCCTTGTCGGCGTCGGCCTTCGCCTGCTCCTCCTTCGCCTTCTTGGCCGCCTCCTCGCGCTCCTTGGCGACCTCGGCCGCGTGCGCCTTGGCGGCCGCCTCGCGGCGGATCTGCTCCTTGGCGCGCGCGACGAGCTGGTCGGAGGCCTTCGGGTCGTAGCCGTACTCGACGGCGGCCTTCCACTCGCCGATCGCCTTGTCGTACTGGCGCGACTCGTAGAGCCGGCGGCCCTCGGCGACGTGCTGGTTGGCGACCTCGGCGCGGATCTCGGCCTGGAGCTTCTGCGCCTTCACGTTGCCGGGGCCCGCCTCGAGGACCTGGTCGAGCATCTTCAGCGATTCGAGGACCAAGCCCTGGCTGTAGAGGTTCAAGGCGGTCTGCAGCTTCTCGTTGGCGTCCTGCTCGCGCGCCTCGGCCTCGACCTTGGCGATCGCCGCCGTCAGGCGCGGATAATGCGGGTTGAGGACCAGCGCCGCGTACCACTGGTCGAGCGTCTCGCGCAGGCGGTGCTGGCGGTAGGCCTTGGTGCCGCGGCGGAAGTGCTCGTCGGCCATCTCCGAGCGCGCCTTGCGCAGCCAGTAGCGCGCCTTGAGGTTGCCGGGCGAGAGCTTGGCCACCTCGTCCCACTTCTCGGAGGCCTCGGCGAGGCGGCCCTGGCGGTACAGGGACATCCCCTCCTCGAAGCGGTCCTCGAGCATGTGCCGCTCGGAGACGCGCGGCGCCACCGAGCCCTTGAGGTCCATCGTCGCCCGGTTGAGGATGGAGGCGTCCTCGTAGCCGGGGTCGATCGCGAGGATCTTGCGCGTGAGCTCGTTGGCCTCGTCGAACTGCCCCTCCTTGTAGAGGTCGAAGGCGTTCTCGTAGACGATCTTGAGCGTCTTGCGCGTCATGCGCGCCTTCTCGAGCTGGATCGTGTAGATGTACTTCTTCTTGTCGTCCTCGGAGCTGATCGTGCCGAGGTTGACCTTCGACATGTCGAGGAAGAGGCCCTCGGTATCTTTCGGTTTGTTGGAGTCCTGCGCACGCGCCGGAGCGAGGGCTCCGGCGGCAAGCAAAAGACCAGCGATAATAAACCGGGCGTCCATCAGAATCCGAGGCCTCCCTGGATCAGGCTCTTCATCATCGGCGCGAGCATCATGATGAAGACCGTCGGGAAAATGAAGATGAAGAGCGGGATCAGCATCTTGGTCGCGGCCTGCGCGGCGAGCTTCTCGGCCTTGTTCAGGCGGCGGAAGCGCATGTCGGCCGCGTAGTTGCGCAGCAGCTCGACGAGGCTCGTGCCGAGCTCGTCGGACTGGATGATGAGGCCCACGAAGGAGCGGATCTCCGGGACGCCGGTGCGCATCGCCAGGCGCTTGAGCGCGTCGCGGCGCGTGTAGCCGAGCTGGACCTCGTTGATCATCTTGCCCAGCTCGATCTCGAGCTCGCCGTGCTGCTTGGTGTTCTTGAGGATGCGCTCGATGGCCGACATGTAGTCGAGGCCCGCCTCGATGGTGAGGGCCACCAGGTCC
>Ga0134128_10001722_pt1 | contig 27720 bp, 23 predicted proteins | sample KB31754_FD_96462 | JGI IMG/M metagenome (GOLD analysis project Ga0134128, IMG submission 96462) | Terrestrial soil microbial communities with excess Nitrogen fertilizer from Kellogg Biological Station, Michigan, USA - KB3-175-4 | ecosystem: Environmental > Terrestrial > Soil > Unclassified ...
GAGTTGGGTCGCGGTGCTCAGGGCCTGGATGCCGGTCTGGTCGATGCTGTTGAAGTTGGTGGTGGAGAGCGCACCCAACTGAGACGACTTCATGGCGTCGATCTGGGTGTCATGCAAAGCGGCGAAGTCGGTGGTCGAGAACGTCTTGACCTGGGCGGTGGTGAGGCCGCCGATCTGGGCGGTGGTGAAGTTGCCCAACTGCGTGGAAGTGAGGCCGCCGAACACGGTGGCGTTCATCGCCCCGATCTGGGCGGCGGTGAGGCCGTTCACCTGGGTGGTGGCGTTGAGCAGGCCCACATTGGTCGAGGTCAGGGCGTTGACTTGGGCGGTGGAGAGCTCGCCGATCTGGGTCGAAGAGAGCGCGCCCAGTGCGGTCGAAGTGAGATTGGAAATCTGGGTGGTGGTGACGCCTTTGAGCTTGACGGCCGTCAAGCCGCCGATCGCGGTGGCGCCCAGAGAATTAAAGCTGGTGGTAGTGAGCGCGCCGATCTGGGCAGCGCTTAGGGAATCGATCTGGGCTGCCGTGAACTCACCCAAAGCAGTGGAGGTAATGGCCGCCAACTGAGCAGTGGTCAAGCCGGTGAGTTGGGTCGCGGTGCTCAGGGCCTGGATGCCGGTCTGGTCGATGCTGTTGAAGTTGGTGGTGGAGAGCGCACCCAACTGAGACGACTTCATGGCGTCGATCTGGGTGTCGTGCAGGGCACCAAAGTCGGTGGTCGAGAACGTCTTGACCTGGGCGGTGGTGAGACCGCCGATCTGGGCGGTGGTGAAGTTGCCCAACTGCGTGGACGTGAGGCCGCCGAACACGGTGGCGTTCATCGCCCCGATCTGGGCGGCGGTGAGGCCGTTCACCTGGGTGGTGGCGTTGAGCAGACCCACATTGGTCGAAGTCAGGGCATTGACCTGGGCGGTAGAGAGCTCGCCGATCTGGGTGGAAGACAAGGAACCCAAGGCGGTCGAGGTGAGGCTGCTCATCTGGGTGGTGGTGACACCTTTGAGCTTGACGGCCGTCAAGCCGCCGATCGCGGTGGCGCCCAGGGCATTGAAGCTGGTGGTGGTGAGAGCACCGATCTGGGCTGCGCTGAGAGAATCGATCTGGGTCGCGGTGAACTCGCCCAAAGCGGTGGAGGTGAGGCCAGCTAACTGAACGGTGGTCAAGCCGGTGAGCTGGGTTGCCGTGCTCAAGGCCTGGATGCCGGTCTGGTCGATGCTGTTGAAGTTGGTGGTCGAGAGGGCACCCAACTGAGACGACTTCATGGCGTCTATCTGGGTGTCGTGCAGGGCACCAAAGTCGGTGGCCGAGAGGCCTTTGACCTGGGCGGTGGTGAGACCGCCGATCTGGGCGGTGGTGAAGTTGCCGAGCTGGGTTGAGGTGAGGCCGCCGAACACGGTGGTGGTCATCGCCCCGATCTGGGCGGCAGTGAGGCCGTTGACCTGGGTGGTGGCGTTGAGCAGACCCACATTGGTCGATGTCAGGGCGTTGACTTGGGCGGTGGAGAGTTCGCCGATCTGGGTCGAAGAGAGCGCGCCCAGTGCGGTCGAAGTGAGATTGGAAATCTGAGTGGTGGTGACACCTTTGAGCTTGACGGCCGTCAAGCCGCCGATCGCGGTGGCGCCCAGGGCGTTAAAGCTAGTGGTGGTGAGAGCACCGATCTGGGCCGCGCTCAGGGAATCGATCTGGGCGGCGGTGAACTCACCCAAAGCGGTGGAGGTGAGACCGGCCAGTTGCGTGGTGGTCAAGCCGGTGAGCTGTGTGGCCGTGCTCAGGGCCTGGATGCCGGTCTGGTCGATGCTGTTGAAGTTGGTGGTGGAAAGCGCACCCAACTGAGACGACTTCATGGCGTCGATCTGGGTGTCGTGCAGGGCACCAAAATCGGTGGTCGAGAACGTCTTGACCTGGGCAGTGGTGAGACCGCCGATCTGGGCGGTGGTGAAGTTGCCGAGCTGGGTTGAGGTGAGGCCGCCAAACACGGTGGCGTTCATCGCTCCGATCTGGGCGGCGGTGAGGCCGTTGACCTGGGTGGTGGCGTTGAGCAGACCCACATTGGTCGAGGTCAGGGCGTTGACCTGAACCGTGGAAAGCTCGCCGATCTGGGTCGAAGAGAGCGCACCCAGCGCTGTCGAAGTCAGGTTGGAGATCTGGGTGGTGGTGACGCCGGCCAGCTTGCTGGCCGTCAAGCCGCCAATCGCGGTGGCGCCCAGAGAATTAAAGCTGGTGGTGGTGAGGGCACCGATCTGGGCTGCACTCAGGGAATCGATCTGAGCGGCCGAGAAATTGCCCAGGACGGTAGAGGTAATGCCTGCCAACTGGGCCGCCGTAAAGCCCGACATCTGCGTCGCGGCGCTCAAGCCTTGAATCGCGGTGGCACTCAGCGAATTGAAGTTGGTGGTGCTCAAGGCGCCAAGCTGACTGGCCTTCAGCGCGTCAACCTGGGTCGCGGCCATGGCCAGGACCTGGGTGTTGGTCAGAGCACTCACCTGCTGGGTGCTCAGCACCTGCAGCTGGGCGATGCCGAAGGTCAGCGAATTGTTGAGCAGGGGGATCTGGGTGGTGGTAAGGCCCTTGACCTCATTCGTGGTCAGCGCCGCAAGCTGGGTCGCATCGATCACGGCAATGTCGGTGGTATTGATGGCGGCGATCTGCGAAGCGCTCAGCGACGCGATGTCCGTCGCGCTCAGCGCTTGAATTGCTGTCGTCGAAAGCTGCGCTATCTGCGCAGGAGTCAGGAGATTGATGGACATGGTCGTTATTTCCCCGACAGCAAAAAAAGAACTGAAAAACCCCCAAAGCTGCGCAGCTATGGCAGCCCATTCTGCGGCAGGCTAAGGCATCCGCTCTTGAAAATCGGTTAATTGCACCTGGGAGCGCATGCAACGCATGCGAGAATCCATCGTCTCGGCGAAATTCGCGATGCCTGTCAAAGCGTTTAACGCTTCCTTGTGGAGTCGCGCGCTATGGGTCGGCTCAAGAATTCGTGAGACAAGCGAACGAACCTTTACGATTTGGTGACGGGTTCGGCAAAACAAAGAGATCGTCAATGGGTAATGCTTCAACAGATCAGCTCAAGCGGGTGATCGAGACCCGGTTGGGCGGGGTCGCCAGTTTCGCACGTTCGATGCGTGTGGGGCCTGCGAACCGGCCGGCATCCGAATGGGATGGCGTGGTGCATCTTTTCGACCTCAAGAACCATCCGCACGCCAAGCGCGTTTATGCCTGGTCGTCGCCGATCCGGGGCGGCACCAGGCCGCGTTATTTCGCGGTGCTGCATACCGGCGGGGTGAGAAGTCCCGCCGAAGCGGTCAAGGCGGCTGTCGCCGCGGTTCGTCGCGCCGCCAAATAAGGCGAACTCAGATTTGCGCGCCGACTGGCGCGGTAAAAGCCGCGTCGCTGACGTTGCCGGTGTTCAACACCCCTTGAGGCTCGAAGCAGAGATTTCGGCTTCGGCGTCGGCGCAGGTGCGATGTTCCACGCCGCGTGGCACAACGACACAATCGCCAGGTCCCAGGTGGATCACGTGATCGCGCAACTCGACCCGGAATTGACCTTCCATACCAGGAAGAACTCGTCTTCGCTTTCGTGGATGTGCCAGGGAAATTCGCCTTGCACCTTGATGAGCTTCACATCCTGGCCGTTCAGGGTGGCGATCGCTTTGGGCCGCCAATGCTCGGAGAACAGCGCGAATTTCTGATTGAGGTTGATTTTTTCCATCGGTTCGATCCTCGGCACTGCTCCAGCATAAAGTCCAAAGTGGCCAAGAGGGTATGGGTTTTTCCTGAAGTCGCATCTCAAGTGTGGGCCGCAAACAAAAAGCACCCCTGCCTGAGCAGGGGCGCTTGATGTTCAGGCTGGCGATATTGTCAGGTCAGGATCTTGCCTGAGGCGTTGATGAAGGCTGTCATATCGGCCTTGTTGCCGATCGAGATGCGCCCGACATTGGGCCAGCTCGGCCAGCGCGGTCCTGCGATCTGCACGCCCGCCACCTTGTACATGGCGCCCATTTCCTTGGCCGTCTTGGTCTTCCAATCCACCATGATCATGTTGGCCTCGCTGGGACCGATCACCTTGAAGCCGCGCTTGGTGAGGAAATCCACCGTCATGGCGCGGTTGTCGGCCATCTCCTTGCGGCGCGCATTGATCAGCGCGGTCTGCGTCAGGCTGGCGGTGCCGCAGGCCGTGGTGGGGATCGAGGGCCCGTTGCCACGTTCATACAACGCCACCTTCTTGGCCAGGTCGGGCCGCGCCATCAGATAACCCAGCCGCGCGCCGGCCATGCCGAACACCTTGGAGAAGGTGCGCGCCAGGATCACGTCCTTGCCCGCCCGCACCAGGTGGGTGGCGGTGTTATTGGGATAGTCCTTGCTCCAATGGATATAGGCTTCGTCGATCAGCACGATCGAACCGGCGGCCTTGTTGTCAACCAGCCATTCGATCTCGGCCATCGGCGTCATCGTGCCGGTGGGATTGTTGGGATTGACGACATAATAGACGCCCGCATTGGGATTGGCCGCCAGCATCGCCTTGACGTCATGACGATAGTCGGAGGTCAGCGGTACATAGGCGATCGGTACGTTCAACGCCTTGGCCACGCGCTGCGGCGAGTCGTAGCTGGGATCCGGCTGCACGAAACCCTTGGTGGGCGAGCAGAAGGCGACCACGGTGCGCGCCAGGATTTCGCCCGAGCCGGCATAGGCGACGATATGATCTTCGGGCACATTCTCGACCGAGGCGATGGCCTTGACCAGCTTGCCCTGCTCGCCATTGGGCGAATAGCGGTTGGAGTTCACGAACGCGGCATTGCCTGCCGCCAGGCCCGGCGCCATCGGCCCGGTCCAGCATTCGTTCGAGCCGATGCGCGTCATGCCCTTGGCCACCGCGTCTTCGTCCTGGGCAAAGGCCAGTTCGGTGTTGAGGGTGAGGGCGGTGGCAGCCGCGCCACTGAACATCATGGCGGCGCGCATCATCTGCCGGCGGGAAAAGCCGCGACTGAGCAGATCGTCTTTCACGTCTTCATGGATAAGGTGTGTCATTCGGCTTTCTCCCTGAATAGTTGTTCTGGTTTCAACGCGACGGGAAATGACGTCACGATGGCGAATCGCGCGCATCGTGGGCCAAGCATTTTCTCAAGCCGCGGAAGGCTATTCCTCTAGGGAAGGGGTTTCAAGGATGTGGGGGTTTGTCCCGCGCCTGGACGGCCCAGCGCGCCACGCTGGATTCCCTTTGCCGGACGGGACATTAGAGGCCGGTGGAACAACCGCCGATACTTTATTGCGCGACGTATTTGTCGGCCCGGTTTGAATAGAGATTGGCGAGATAGACCGTCTTTTCGTCCGGACAGGCGATTTGGTGGATCGAGTCGATGGTGCCCGGCATGCGGCCGGGACGGCCAAACATGCCCAAAATCTTTCCGGTCAGGTCCATTTTGTAGACGCGCCCTACACTCCCCACGAACATGACCTGATCGGGGCCCCTGGTGAGACAGAGCGACCAGGGCGCGGTGGGAAGGCGCCAGACCGATTTGAGTCTGCCGTCGGTATCGAAGGTCTGGATGCGGTTGTTGGCGCGGTCCGCCACATGGACCATATCATTGTCATCGACCACCAGGCTGTGCGGCGTGTTGAAATCGCCCGGCTGGGTGCCGCGCTCGCCCCAGGATTTGATGAAGTTGCCGTCGGGATCGAATTTTGCCACGCGTGAATTGCCGTAGCCGTCGGCGACGAACATGCTGCCATCCTTGCTCCAGCCGATATCGGTCTCCTGGTAGAAAGATGATTTGGCCGGCACCGCGCCGGCGATGACATGCGTAAGATATGTCCAAGGCTCGGGGTTCGTGCCCAACACGCCGACCGTGCGGCCTTCGCTGTCGAAGCGATAGATCGTGTTGTCGGCGGCATCGACATACCAGAGATCACCCTGACGGTCGAAGCGCACATTGTGCGCGCCTTCGAACATCTTGGATCCCTCGCCCCACGAAGAGAGGAAACCGCCGTCGGGCTTGAATTCCAGGACCGGGTGATAGCCGCGGTTGAGAAGGACGATGCGGCCGTTCGGCGCCACGGCGACGCCGCTCATGCGCCCCAGCACATAATGGGCCGGGTAATGGAAGAAACCGGGCACCAGATGAAACGCCAACTGCGGAATGGGGGGCGCCGGCGGTTCCTGGGCACTTGCCGATGCGACCGCCAACGGGACAAGCGCCAGCGCGAGCAGACATGGAACTCTCATGTGTCGAAGGCTCCCAGCCCGATGGTTTTCCTACAAGAGAATAAAGGGGCATCCCGCACCCGGCAAGAAAGCCGCGGGCGCGCCAATATTGGCGCGCTCCTTGAAAAATAAGGCGGCGCGTGCGCCGCGCCGCCTTGAGTCAGAGAGGGAACCGCCCGTGGGCAGTTTGGGCGAATCCTATTCTCTCGAGCCTAACAATTTCGGAATGCATGGCAAACGGGCGGCGTCCGTAAGCTTAAACATCAGCCATGGCGATGAATTCATCCACCGATCAGGACAATTTAACATTGAGACCCCAAATAAATGGCCATGAACGACATCCGCATAACGCATGTCGAGGTGAAGCCCGAGAACAAGGGAAGGATCATCGCCGCGTTCGTCATCGGTCTGGCGGTTGTAGCGGCCGGCGCCTATACTTACGGCGAAGGCTGGTGGAAGGCCGCGCCGAAACCCGCCGTATCGGCCGATCAATTGCCACAGCTCACGCCGCCGATCCGGCCGGAGCCGCCCAAGCCTATATAGAAGTCATCCCGCGGGAACGGTCAGGGTGAAGGGCCAGACATAGGCTTGCAGCATCGCCAGAATGCCGACGCTGCAGCCAAGCAGCACCGACGCCCAGAACACGAAACGCAGAATGCGCGATTCTCCCCCCTGCCAACCGGTGGCCGCCACCGCCACCACGATCGAGGAGATGCAGATCACCTTGCCCATCACGCCGCCGGTGGAATTGGAGCCCGCCATCAAGACCGGTGAAATGCCCAATTGATGCGAGGTGATCATCTGTAAGCCGCCGAACAGCGTGTTGGCCGCCGTGTCCGACCCGGTGGCGGCCACGCCCAGCCAGCCCAGCATGGTGCCGAAAAAGGGATAGAAGAATCCCGTGCGGGCGAAGGCCAATCCCAATGTGCCGTCCAGACCTGCGGCGCTGGTGACCGAACCCAGCGACAGCATCGCGGTGATGGTAAGGATCGGATAGCGGACCACGTAGCAGGTTTGAACATAGTGCCTGATCAGCGAAAGCGGTGAAAAGCCCATCACAAATCCCGCGATGATCGCCGCAACCAGGATGCCGGTGCCGGCGTAACTCAGGAAGGTGAAGGGGAGGGCCACCGTCAGCGGCGTCGGCTTGGAAAAAGCGGGAGGCATCTGGATGATCATCTTGTCCACGCCCGGCACATGATAGACCGGCGCGAAGATGGGATTGACCAGGTGCTTGAAACCATCGGTGGCCCAGAACGCCACCACCACACAGAGAATCGCCCAGGGCACCCAGGCGCTGATCATCTGGCCGGTGGTGGGTACAGTGGTGAGCGGAGCGGGAGGCTTCACGTCGCTGTGGGAGTCATCGGCAAAGCGCAGCCGCGCGTCGGTCATGATCTCCTTGGGTTGCCAGACGCGCAGGAACAGCACCATGGCGCCCAGGGCGGTCGCGCCCGCCACCACGTCGCCAATATAGGGATTGCTGTAATTGGCGATCAGGAAAGCGGGCACCGTGAAGCCCAGTGCCGCAACAGCCAGCGCGGGCCAGACGTCCCACATCTTTTTCCAGCCGCAGAACATATAGACCATCACGAAGGGGATGATCAGCGAGAAGACCGAAGATTGGCGGCCGATGATTTGGCTCAGCACCATGGGATCGAGCCCGGTCACGGTGGCGAGCGCGGTGATGGGCGCACCCAGCGCGCCGAACGCGACGGTAGCCGTATCCGCCAGCAGTGACAGACCGGACGCCGCCAGGGGTGAAAAACCAAGCCCCATCAGCATGGCAGCGCTCACCGCCACGGGCGTGCCAAAGCCCGCAGCGCCTTCAAAGAAGGCGCCGAAGCAGAAGGCGATGATGATCAGTTGCAGGCGCCGATCATTGGTGATGCGGCCCATCGAATATTGGAAGACGGCGAAATGCCCTTTCTCCACCGTAAGCCGGTACAGGAAAATCACATTGACGATGATCCAGCCGATGGGAAAGAAACCGGCGACAAAGCCATAGACCGTGTCTTTGGCGGCCATGCCGGCCGGCATGCCGAAGGCGAAACTGCCCACCAGGATCGTCATGGCCAGCGCGATCAAGGCCGCCCAATGCGATTTGATCTTGCCCGAGGCGATCAGCGCCAAGAGCGTCACAATCGGCAGCGCCGCCACGATGGTGGAAAGAATCACATTGTGAAACGGGTCGTAGACCTGGTGCCAAACCATCATTGCCCCCCCGCGAATTGCCCAAGGTCTTAGAGCAAAAACGTCTTTTCGCCAAAGGGCGGTCGGGCGGCTTGCTCGCTAAACTGTTGTTTCCTTGTTAGTCTTTGGGACAGCCAGGGTTTTCCGCGAAGAGAAATCGGACCCGATGCGCATTCTGATTGCTTGCGACTCGTTCAAGGATGCCTTGCCTGCGTCCGAGGTTTGCGCGGCGATCGCCAAGGGACTGCGCAAAAGCGGCCAGACGGCGCTTCACCTTAGGGAGATGCCGCTCTCGGACGGCGGCGAGGGCGTGCTCGAGGTTCTGCGCCGCGCTTTGTCTCTCAAATCCGTCAATCTTGTGGTTTCGGATCCGCTGTTCAGGCCGGTGACGGCGTCGTATGGCATCTCCGTCGATGGCAAAACGGCCTTGGTGGAAATGGCCGAAGCCTCCGGGCTCGAGCGTCTGGCGACCGGCGAACGCAATCCTCTGCTGACCTCCACTTACGGCACCGGCGAACTCCTGGCGGATGCCGGTGCGCGGGGCGTCAGGCATGTCCTTCTGGCGCTGGGTGGCAGCGCGACCAACGACGCGGGTATCGGCGCCGCCGCTGCCCTGGGCTGGCGCTTCCTGAATGCAGACGGTGAGGCGGTATCGCCGGTCGGAGGCGCGCTTCAGGATATTGTTCGCATCGCCGCGCCTATGAAATTGCCGTTCGAGCAAGCCGAAGTTCTCTGCGACGTGACCAATCCGCTTTTTGGTTCCGATGGCGCCGCCTTCACCTATGGCCGGCAGAAAGGCGGCACCGATGACAGCCTCGCGAAGTTGGACCAGGGGCTTCGGCACATCGCTGCGCTGGTGGAAAAACAATTGCAGCGGAAAGACTTGGCGGACGTGCCGGGAGCGGGTGCCGCCGGCGGCTTCGGCTTTGGCGCGCTGGCTTTTCTGGATGCCAAATTAAAGCGCGGAATCGATACGGTGCTGGACATCGTCGGCTTCGAGCGGGCGGCGCGAGCGGCCGATCTTGTCATCACCGGGGAAGGCCGGCTTGACGCACAAAGCGGAGAGGGAAAACTTGTCCAAGGCGTCTGCCGCCGGGCCGGCGCGGTGCCAGTGGTAGCCCTTTGTGGGTCTCTGGCTGCCACGCCGGAACAGATCAAAGCCATCGGACTGAAGGCGGCTTATTCCATCAACCCGGTCCAGAAGAGTCTGCCGGAGATGTTGGCGGCGACGGCGGAGAATCTGGAAAAAGCGGCAGCCTCGCTGTTGGAAAAGTTCGAAGCGTGAAATGCCGGTGAATGCGCGGCGGCGTTTCGCCGCCGCGCCTATTTCCTTATGCGAGCTGCGTTTTGTAAAGCGTGCTGAGGTTCGACCAGGCGCGCTCGGCTTCGCCATGGTCGTAAACCGCGCTTCCAGGCACGCACCAGCCATGATTGGCGTGATAGACCTCGACCGACGCGGTCTTGTGCGCGGCGGCAAAAGCAGCTTTGAGGTCATCTTTCACGCTGGGCTGCTGGGCGTCGTCATTCTGCGCCTGGCACACCAGATAGGTGGCGTTGGTCTTGGCGATCAACAAATGCGGGCTGTCGGGATTCTTGGTAACCAGCCCATTGCCGCCATGGAAGCTGCCCACCGCTGCGATGCGGGTGGGATTGGCCGCCGCAGCGCGGAACGATAGCGCGCCGCCCATGCAATAGCCCTGCACACCCACCTTTTTCGTCTTGTCGGTCTGGGGTTGCGCGTCAAGGAAGGCGACATAGGCCAAGGCATCGCGGTCGATGCCGTCATCGCTCATGGCATTGCGGAAACCGGTGAGCTTGGTGCGGGTGTCGGGATTGGAAAAGTCGATATTGCCCGGCAGCACCGGCGCGCGCGCCGAGCGATAGAAAGGATTTGGCACCAGAACCGTGTAACCCATCGCCGCGAGGCGGTGGCCCATGTCGCGGAAGGCCGGACGCAGACCCATGATGTCGGTCCAGATCAGGACGGCAGGATGCGTGCCTTGCGCGGGATGAAACAGCACCGCGTCGCATTCGCCATCTGGCGTTTTCACCATCACGTCCTTTTCCGCCACATTGTCTTGCGCCAGCGCGGGGCTGGCGGCCAGCCCCGCCGCGCCCAGCGTCATCAGGCCGAAGCTCCGGCGTGAAACGCGCGTGTCGGTGACCAGTCCGGGGTGAATGAATTCATCGCACATGTTCTTTTTCCTCCCAGGTTCGATTTGCCGCTATGCCGCCGACTATATCATGGCGCGGTAGCGATTGAAGGCGGTGAAACCCGGTGTTAGCACGCCGTTTCACTTTTCTTGAGGTCCCGAAGACCGCGAAAGGTAGCTCGGCAGTTCCCGCTCGAATTCCGGGAAATGGCGGGAGATCGCCGTGATGCCGAAACGCCGGAGAATGGATTCCTTGGGTTCGCGGTCGAGCAGGAAGCGGAAGGCCGCCTCGAGGCAGCGTTCGGGCGTATGCCGTCCCGCCGTCAACCGTTCGCAGGTTTTTCGGTCCATCGTCACATGATGGCGGCTCTCGCTGCCGGATTCTCGGATCACAACCTCGAATTCGGATTCGTTATTCTGGTTGATCTCGATCATGCGCGATCCACACTCGAAAGTCCGCGAGTCCGGGCTACCCCGGGATGATGAGGCGATCCAGAAAGTCGGGAACCGGACGGTTGATCGAAACAAGGTAAGTCGCCATGGCACCGGCAACTTTAGCCACTGCCGGTCGTCTGGTCATCCGTTCACGCCAGGCAACGAGATTGGGCGTCTCATCGGTCATGGGCGCTCCCTTGCGGGCGCCGAAAAGCTGCGCCATGTAAAATGCGATATCGGCAAAGGAATAATCGCCCGCCAAGTACGCACGATCCGATAGAGTCTGTTCCATCTCGCGATAGAATTGCGCCGCCGCGTTTCGGGCGGCGAATGCGCGGGGTCATCGGGCGTTTTTTCCAGGCCCATCAGGCGGATGATATGTGAGAAGTAAATTTCGTCCGAACGATGCTCAAGCTGCCGCGCCAGCGCTCTCCTCGCAGGTTGTTTCGGCCAAAGGGCGGGTTCGGGCTTCAAGTCTTCCAGATATTCGAAAATCTGGGTAGAATCGAAAAGCTCGAGATCTCCGTCAATCAACACCGGTACCTGTCGCTTCGGATTGATGCGCAACACGTCGGGATGCCTTGGGTCGTAACCGCGCTCGGGATCAACGGAACCATCACCAGCTCGAAGGCGATTGCTTTCTCCAGCGCGGCAATCTCAATCTTCGCGCCGAACATGCTGAGAGGCCCCGAAAAAATCTCCATCTTGAAAATCCTGCGCCGTTTGATGAATCTCTGGGTGATTTATAATTATCCGGACGAAAATCCGAAGAACGGAATCGCGGTGCCCAAGAGCGACAGCGCCAAGTCAAAAGCGGGCATCGGCGGGTGCTATCTCTTTGGCCTGCGCCGGCTGCTCGCCAGCATGGCCCCGCCGAACACCAGAAGCACGCATCCCCAACCGAGATTGACATTGAATCCAAGCGAACGCGCATAGATCGCGGGATCACTGATCAGCCCATAGCCGATCAGCACCAGGGCGAGAGCGGTGAACAGGATACCGATAGGCAAGCGAAGATCCAGTCCCATGTCTCACCAGAAAACAAGATTGAGACACAGCGCGGCGGCCAGAACCAGAGGGGCAAGAAGCGCGGGGCTGAGATACCACGCCACCGGTTCTTCGCGCTCTCGTTCGGTCAGTGAATAAACCAGGCCGCGCAACTCTGCGGCAGGACGGGGCGCTGTGGCGAGGCTGACCAGCAACGTCACGGCGAAACAAATGGTCCAGGCGACGATGGCGGTGGCAAAGTCCTGCGCCATTTCGCTGGGATAGGCGTGCGCGACAAAGAGCCAGCCGCCCTTGATCCCCGGAACGCCATGTTCGGAGATCGTCATGCCGTGATGGAGCGCTGCCACGATTGTGCCGCTGAGAAGGCCGACGAATGCGCCATGCCCTGTCGTCCGTTTCCAGAACATGCCGAGCAGAAAGGTGGCGAATAGGGGCGCATTGACGAAGGCAAAGACCAGTTGCAGCAGGTCCATGATGTTGTTGAACCGGGCGGCGAGATAGGCGGCGGCGATCGACAGCAGCACGCCTACGACGGTAGCAAGCCGGCCGACATGCAGATAATGCGTGTCCGCCGCTTTGGGTCGGATATGCGCCTGATAGAGGTCGTACGTCCAGACGGTATTGAACGCCGTCACGTTGCCCGCCATGCCGGACATGAAGCTCGCCATCAACGCGGTGATCCCTAGTCCCAGAAGGCCGGTCGGCAGATACCGCGCTAGCATCAAGGGCATGGCGAGATCGTAATTGAGCGATCCGTCCGGTTTCAGGGGAAACGTGATTCCTCCCGCCCGGCGGGTCAGGCCCATGGCGATCATCCCCGGAAGTATGACCAGGACGGGAAAAAGCAGCTTGGGAATGGCGGCAATTAGGGGTGTTTGCCGCGCCGCCGGCAACGAATGGGCTGCCATTGCCCGCTGCACCAGAAGGAAATCGGTGCACCAATAGCCAAACGACAGAACAAACCCCAAGCCCATCACGATGCCGAACCAGCCCACGCCCAGCGGGTTGGCAGCGGCGCTGCCGGTGTGACGCCAGACAGTGGTGAAGGCGTCCGCCGCAAAACCCCGCTGCTGCGATATCTCGGCCAGGTTCGCGACAAGCCCCGGCCAGCCGCCGATATCGATCAGCCCAAGAATGACGACTGGAGCAAAGCCGAACACGATCAGGAAGAATTGCAGCACTTCATTGTAGATGCCCGAGGTGAGGCCGCCCATGAAGACATACAGAAGCACGACGCCGGCCGAGAGCCAGATGCTCGCATCAAATGGCCATCCCAGGAGAAGATTGAGCAAGAGGCCCATGGCATACATGGAGATGCCAGACGAAATAACAGTCATGAAGGCAAAGGTTGCCGCGTTCAGCACCCGAGTTTTTTCGTCAAAACGCAGCCTGAGATATTCGGGAACGGAGCGCGCGCGAGAGCCATAATAAAGCGGCATCATGAAAAGGCCGAGAAATACCATCGCCGGAATGGCGCCGACCCAATAGAAATGGCTGGTGGCCAGACCATATTTCGCGCCCGACGCGGCCATGCCGATCACTTCCTGCGCGCCCATATTCGCCGACATGAAGGCCAACCCCGCGACCCAGGCGGGAATGGTGCGGCCGGAGAGGAAAAAATCTTCGCTGGTTTTGGTGCGCCGCCTGAGCGCCCCGCCGGTTGCGATCACGACAAGCAGATAAAGCCCGATGATCAGGCCATCCACCACCGTGAGCTTCATCGCGCTTCCCCGCCCGGCTCTTTATGCTATCATCGTATGATAGGATGTAAAACGATGTCAACGAAACGCACGCCAAAAGCATCCCGCCAGCCGGCCCCGCATGCCGGGGTCGAGGTTCGCGGCCGCAGTCTTCTTTGGTCCGTGGTGGACGAGGTCGGACTGCGTATCTTGAACGGTACCTACGCGCCGTCCCACGCGCTGCCTACGGAGCCCGAACTGATGGCGGAGCTTCGCATCAGCCGGACGGTCTTAAGGGAAGCGATAAAAATACTGGCGGCCAAGGGGCTGATCGTCTCGCGGCCAAAAAGCGGCACGCATGTCAGGCCGTCGCGGCATTGGAATCTTCTCGACCCGGTCATCCTGGACCTTTATTGCCGCGTCTATGACTATTCCGAATTTGCCCAGAACTTCCAGAAATTGCGGGTCATCATCGAGCCCGAAGCCGCCGCCATGGCAGCCGGTCAGCGCAACGAACGCCAGTTGCGCGCGCTCGACACGGCCTATGCGGCCATGAAGGCGGCAGGCAATATCGCCGATTGGACCGGCGCCGATCTCACTTTCCATGAAGCCATTCTTGAGGCGACGGGAAATCCCTTCATGCAGCCCTTGGGCTCCCTCATTCGCGCGGCCTTGGATACCCTGCTCTTCCATTCGGCAAAGACGTCGGCAAATCCATTCGATTCCCTCAGCGATCATGGCGCGGTGCTCGAGGCCATTCGCCGGCGCGATCCCGCCCAGGCACGTGAGGCGATGAACCGGCTGCTGGCAAGCACGGGATTGTCGATTTCCCGAGCGGTCAAAAGCGCGCGTCATCATTCCGCGGCGCGGCCGGGAGAAGCGCGGCACCTATGAACGCCATCACCGGAATTGAAACATTCCGCGTCGCTCCCCGCTGGCTTTTTGTGCGGGTCGAGACGCAAGAGGGAATCGTAGGTTGGGGAGAAGCCAGCCTGGAAGGACATGCCGAGGCGGTCGAAGGCGCCTTTGAATCCTTCCGCGACCGTTTTCTAGGTGCGGATGCCCGAAATATCGAAGATGTTTGGCAAATTGCCTACCGGCTCGGCTTCTATCGCGGCGGCCCGGTTCTGATGTCGGCGCTTTCCGGTCTCGACCAGGCGCTTTGGGACGTCAAGGGGAAAACATTGGGCGTGCCGGTGTGGCAGCTTTTGGGCGGAAAGGTGCGGGACCAGGTTCAGGCCTATGCCTGGGTCGGCGGCGATTCCCCCCGCGAAGTCGTCGAACAAGCGCGCCAGCGCCAGTCGCAGGGATTTCGTGCGGTCAAGATGAATGCGAGCGCCGATCTCGGCTGGCTCGACAGCCCGAAATCGCTGGAGGCGGCCGTGGAACGGGTGGGCCGCGTCAAGGAGCTTGGGCTGGACGTGGCGGTGGATTTTCATGGCCGGCTTCACAAGCCGATGGCCAAGCAGCTTGCGGCCTTGCTGGAGCCACTGCGTCCGCTTTTCATCGAAGAACCGTTGCTGTCGGAGCAGCAGGAAGCCATGGGACAGATCGCGGCCCAAACCTCCATCCCGATCGCCTTGGGCGAACGGTTGTACAGCCGCTGGGATTTCAAGCCTTTTTTTGAAAACGCGGTCATCGACATCGCCCAACCCGATCTGGCCCATGCCGGCGGTATTTCCGAATGCCGGCGCATTGCCGCATTGGCCGAGGCCTATGACGTGGCCATCGCGCCACATTGTCCCCTTGGTCCCATCGCGCTCGCCGCTTGCGTGCAATTGGCGTTGGCCACGCCGAATTTCGTCATTCAGGAAATGTCCCTGGGCATTCACTACAACACCAGGGAGCATGATCTTTTGACCTATCTCCAGGATCCGGGCCCCTTCGATCTCAAGGACGGCATGATCGCCGCGCTGGGCGGGCCAGGACTCGGCATCGCGATAGATGAGGAACGTGTCCGCCATGCCGCGTCGGTGCCCCACCGGTGGCGCAATCCGGTTTGGCGCGGCCCCGACGGGAGTGTTCGCGAATGGTGAAATCGGGCGCAGGCGGTTTCCGCGACAAGGTGGTCATCATCACCGGGGCTGCTGGCGGCATCGGCGCCGCCACCGCGAAGCGTTTCGCGCAAGAGGGCGCGCGCGTGGTCATCACCGACGTTGCGGCGATGAGGGACCGAAGCATGGCGTTGGCGGATGCCTGCAAGGCATTGGGCGCTTCCGGCGCCCTTGCCATGGACTGCGATGTGTCGCGGGAAGACGATGTTTCCGCGGCGATCAGGACGGCCATGGCGCAGTTCGGCTCTTTCGATGTTCTAGTCTATGTCGCCGGCTATATGCTTTTCCGGCCCCTCGAGGAATTCACCACTGAGGAGTGGCGCCGGCTGATGGACGTGAATTTCATGGGCGCGGTCTATTTCACGCGCGAAGCCTTGCGGCAGATGAAACCGGGCGGCGCCATCGTCAATATCTCGAGTATCCACGCGTTCCAGACGTCCCCGCTGGTCGCGCCCTATGCCGCGGCCAAGGCGGCGATGCTGTCGCTGACGCGCAGCACGGCGATCGAAGGCCGAAGCCGCGGGATCCGCGCCAATGCGATGACGCCGGGCGCGATCGACACCCAGATGTTCCGGTCGAGTCCCAATATAACAAGTGGAGAAGAACAGGTACCGGAGGGCATGCTGGGCCGGCCCGAAGACATAGCATCGGTCGTCGCCTTTCTCGCTTCGGAGGATGCCGCTTTCATGACCGGATCGGTCATCACCGCCGATGGCGGGCGCATGGCCCTCCTGTAGCGAACGTGCCGGCGATGACGGACGATGCGACGGCGTTGATAGGGATCGATTGGGGCACCTCGCGCCAGCGCGCCTACCGGATCGGCCAGCACGGGCGCTTGCTGGAAAGCCGGAGCCGCGATCTGGGACTTTCCGCCGTCAGAAGCCAAAGCTTTGACGCGGCTTTGCAGCCGCTGATCTCGGACTGGCTGAAGCGCGATGCGGATATTCCGGTCCTGATGTGCGGCATGATCGGAAGCCGCAACGGTTGGGCGGAAGCGCCTTATTGCGATTGCCCTTTCGGCATTAATGCGCTTTCCCGCTCTGTCGTTGAGGTCTCCAGCCAGGGCAGGACGGTCCATATTGTGGGCGGCGGCCATGTAACCGACACGAGCAGCCATCACGATGTGATGCGTGGCGAGGAAACCCAGTTTCTGGGATTGGAAGAGAAGGGGGGCCGCCGGCTGGCGATCGCACCCGGCACGCACAGCAAATGGGCGCTTCTGGAGGGCGGCCGGATCGCGAGCTTTCGCACCTACATGACCGGCGAGGTTTTCGCGCTCCTGAAGAAGCATTCGACATTGGGCTGGCTGATGCCGGACGGGAAGGCCGCCACCCATGACATGACTGCTTTCGCCGACGGGGTCCGGGATGCCGCCACGGATGGCGACATGCTCCACGCGCTGTTCAATGTCCGAACCTCGGGTCTTTTTCGTCCGGAGTGTACCGATGCGCTTTCGTCCTATCTCTCCGGACTCCTGATCGGTTATGAAGTGTCGGGAGCGATGAAATTGCATTCTGCCGAACCGGTCACCGTGATAGCGGCGCCGCAACTCGCCCAGCTTTACGATCGCGCATTGACTGTCCTGGGATTCCGCGGCGCGCGCATCGACGATGTCGATCAGGTGACGGCACGCGGCCTTTGGCGGATTTGGCAGGCACGAAAGGATATCGCGTGAACAGGGCCAATTGGAACCGCGTGCTGTCGGAACGGCCTCTTATCGCGATATTGCGGGGCGTGCGTCCGGAAGAGGCGGCGGAGATCGGCGCCGCACTTGTCGCCGCCGGGATTCTTTGCGCGGAGGTTCCGCTCAACTCGCCCGACGCGCCGGCCAGCATCGCGATCTTGCGGGAGCGGCACGGCCGCCAGCTGATGGTCGGCGCGGGCACGGTCCTGTCCGCCCAGGACGTCGCGGTCGTGGCCTCCAGCGGAGCGCAACTGGTGATTTCGCCCAACGCCAATGAAGCGGTCATCGCCGCGAGCAGGAAGGCGGGCCTTGTCTCGCTTCCCGGATTTGCCACGCCGAGTGAAGCCTTCGCCGCCCTGGATTCGGGCGCCGACGCCCTGAAGGCGTTCCCGACCGACATCGTTTCACCCGCGGCGGTGCGGGCCTTGAAGGAGGTTTTGCCGCCGAACGTCCCGATCTTTCCCGTCGGCGGCGTCACCACGGAAAAGATGGCGGATTATCGCAAAGCCGGCGCGGCCGGTTTCGGTATTGGATCGGCCATTTACCGCCCAGGCAACGACGCAAAGTCGGTTTTGGAGAAGGCCACCGCCTTCGTGGAGGCGTTTCATGCGCTCTCGTGACGGCGTGGAATGCGTTTGGCCGCTCAAGGCGAGCCTGGGCGAGGGGCCCTTCTGGTCGCCCACGGAAGAAGCCGTTTGGTTCGTGGATATTTTTGGAGAGCAGATCCACCGCTTCCATCCGGCCGCGGATGAAAAAAGAAGCTGGCCCGGACCCGCCAAGATCAGTTTTGTGCTGCCAGAACGCCAGGAAAGTTTTCTGGTCGGTTTGCCGGGTGCCGTGGCCCGGTTCAGACCGGATGGCAACGCCTTCGAAATCTTGACGCGTCTGGACGCGGAATATCCGAAAAATCGCTTGAACGACGCCTGTATCGATCCATCGGGCCGGCTGTGGTTTGGCACCATGGATGAGGATGCGCAAAGGAAGAGCGGGGCCTTTTATCGCTGGGGTGGCGAGGCCGAACCGGTCCTGATCGATTCGGGTTATTGCATCACAAACGGTCCGGCCTTCAGCCCCGACGGCCGGACATTCTACGCCACCGACACACTTGACCGCGTGATTTACCGCTTTTCCGTCACTGAAGCCGGCCAATTGCATCAGAAAACCCGCTTTCTCGAATTCCAGCCCGGCGATGGCTATCCTGACGGCACCACGGTTGATGCCGAAGGCGGCCTCTGGATTGCTTTTTATGGCGGCTGGTGCGTGCGCCGTTTCTCACCGAGCGGAGAATTGATCCGGGAGGTGAATTTGCCGTGCGCGAACGTCACCAAACTGGCGTTCGGGGCGCGCGCTTTGAGAACAGCTTTCGTAACCACGGCGCGCGAGGGCCTGACCGGGCAGGAATTGCTTAAGCAGCCGCTTGCCGGCGGTCTCTTCGCCTTCGATGCCGGTGTTTCGGGCCTGCCGCAAGCGCAGGCCAGCATAACGCAGAAATGACACGCCATCGGGGGCCAGTCCATGCAGATCGTTTCGATTGCACAATCCGCCGAACCGTCGGAAGCCGACATCCGCTTGGCTTATGTCTGGGTTATCGCGTTCATTGCCGCCTTTGGTGGCTTTTTGTTCGGTTATGACTGGGTGGTCATAGGGGGCGCCAAACCCTTCTATGAGGCATATTTCCATCTGCACAGTCCGCAGGCGATTGCGTGGGCCAACAGCTCCGCTCTGGTTGGATGTTTCTTTGGCTCGCTGATTGCCGGCCGCCTCAGCGACCGCTATGGCCGCAAAGCATCGCTTGCGATCGCGGCATTGGTATTTGCCGTCTCGTCGCTTCTTACCGGCTGGTCTTTTTCCTTTCCGGCCTTTATCGCCTGGCGCATCTTCGGTGGGGTCGCGATCGGCTTGGCCTCGAACATCTCTCCGACCTACATCGCAGAAATCAGCCCTGCCCAGTGGCGCGGGCGCCTGGTCAGCCTCAACCAGTTGGCGCTGGTGATCGGCATTCTGATCGCCCAGCTTGCCAATTGGCGCATCGCACAGCCGGTTCCTCCGGGGGCCACCGAGGCCATGGTCGCGGCGTCCTGGAACGGCCAGTTCGGGTGGCGCTGGATGTTCAGCGCCGTGGCCATTCCTGCCTTGGCGCTGCTGGTTTGCACCCCGATCATTCCGGAAAGCCCGCGATGGCTGATGACACGCGATCGGGCCGACGATGCCAAGACGGTCCTGGCGCGCATCGGAGGGCCGCGCTATGGCGAGGAAGGGATTATCACCATCCGCGAATCGCTGAAAACGTCACCCGGCGATGGATGGCAAGTCCTGTTCTCACCCGAGATACGCGGCCTTCTCCTGATTGGCATCGTGCTGGCGGTTCTCCAACAATTCAGCGGCATCAACATCCTGTTCAATTATGCCGAAGAGGTTTATCGCGGCGCCGGCTACGGGGTCAGCGATATACTGTTCAACATCGTGATCACCGGAGCGATCAATCTGATCTTCACGCTGTTCGCAATGGGGCTGGTTGATAAGGTTGGACGGCGGGCATTGATGATCTTCGGTTGCTTCGGCATCGGCCTGTCGCACCTCGCCGCCGGTTATGCGTATCATGCGGGCGCGCAGGGCGTCGGCATCCTGGCTCTGACGCTCAGCGCCATCGGCTGTTACGCCATGTCGCTGGCGCCGGTGACCTGGGTGCTGATTTCGGAAATATTCCCGAACCGGGTGCGCGCGTCCGCTGTCTCGGTGTCGGTGGCAGCGCTCTGGGTGGCATCCTTCATTCTAACCTACACGTTCCCGTTCCTGAACAGGTCCCTTGGCATGTCCGGAACATTTCTCGTCTATGGCTGCATCTGTCTGGTGGGGGGCTTGTTCGTCATTGCCAAGGTCCGTGAAACCAAGGGCTGCTCGCTCGAGCAAATGACCTCCACGCCCGATGGCGAAATCCCGCACGCATTCGCGCCCATTTCTCAGGCCAAATCATGAAAAAATCCTCTTTCATTTGCGGATGGGTTTTCGGTGCTTTCGCCGCGTTCGCGTTTCCGACGGTGGGCCACGCAGAAGCACATTTCGACCCAGCGACGCGCGTCTTCCGGCTCGATGGCGGCCAGGTCAGTTATTTCTTCGGCGTGAATTCGGCAGGGCAACTGCAATCTCTTTATTGGGGCCCCAGACTGGCCGCATCCGACAGTCTTAAAGCGATCGCACCTTCCGACCTCTCAGGCTTTGACCCATCGAGCTCGATTACACCTCAGGAATATCCAGGCTGGGGTGGAGCGTTTTATACCGAGCCCGCGTTGAAAGTCGCCTATCCCGATGGCGTTCGTGACGTGGTTCTGACCTTTCGTTCCGGCCGCGCAGAGGGCAATGGCATCACCGTCGAGATGAGCGATATAAGGCGGCCGCTTCACGTCACCTTGCGCTATACCATCGATCCTTCGACCGGGATCGTCGGACGGTCGGCGATCATCCGCAACGAGACCAAAGCATCCGTGCGCATCGACCAGGCATTTTCCGCCGCCTGGTCGCTGCCGGCGCAGAATGACTACCGTCTTCATTATCTGACCGGACGTTGGGCCGCGGAATGGACCTTGCAGGACCGCGCCTTGACCCAAGGCGCGACCGTGCTCGAAAGCCGCCGCGGGTCCACCGGCATGCAGGCCAATCCCTGGTTCGCGATCGACCGCGCCGGCATTTCAACCGAGGAAGACGGGCCGGTCTGGTTCGGCGCCCTGGCCTGGAGCGGCTCGTGGCGGATCAGTGTGGATCGCGATCCCTTGGGCGACGTGCGCGTGGCGGGAGGATTCAACCCCTTCGACTTTGCCTATCAACTGAAGCCCGGCAAATCTCTGGAGACGCCCGTCTTCTATGGCGGTTATTCCGGCCAGGGCATGGGCGGCGCCTCGCGGCTCCTGCACCGCTTCGAGAGGACGAATATCCTGCCCGAGAAGCCGCAACCCAGGCTTCGCCCAATTCTCTATAACAGTTGGGAAGCGACGGAATTCGCGGTGGACGAAAAAGGCCAGATGGCGCTGGCCGAAAAGGCGGCACGCATCGGCGTCGAGCGCTTCGTGATGGACGATGGCTGGTTCGGCGCCCGCGACAGCGATCATGCGGGATTGGGAGATTGGACCGTGAACCCGGCCAAGTTTCCCCATGGGCTGAAACCGCTGATCGACAAGGTGCACAGCCTGGGCATGGAATTCGGCATCTGGGTCGAGCCGGAAATGGTCAATCCCGACAGCGATCTTTATCGCGCCCATCCTGATTGGGTGATGAATTTTCCCACCCGGCCACGTTCGGAGGGACGCAACCAACTGGTGCTCAATCTCGCGCGTCCGGAGGTGCGTGATTACATTTTGCTGGCGATGGACGATCTTTTGTCGAAGAACGACATCCAGTTCCTCAAATGGGACTACAACCGCAATTGGTCCGAACCGGGCTGGCCGGAAATGGGCCCGCAAAACCAACCCCAGATCTATGTGACTTACATCAGGAATCTCTATGGCATCATGGCCGAGCTGCGCCGCCGTCATCCAAAACTGGAGATCGAGGATTGCTCGGGAGGCGCGGGCCGGGTGGATCTGGGCATCATGGGCCTGACCGATCAAATCTGGGCCTCGGACAATACCGATCCTTTCGACCGCCTCAGCATCCAGGACGGCTTCACGCACGCCTACGCGCCTGGCGTGATGATGGATTGGGTCACGGACTCCCCAAATTGGGTGAACAACCGCACCACATCGCTGGGTTACCGATTTTTATCGGCCATGCAGGGGGGGCTGGGGATTGGGGCCAATCTCAACAAATGGAGCGATGCCGAATTTGCCGAGGCGGCCCGGTGGGTGGCGGCTTACAAGCGCGTGCGCGCCACCGTGCAACAGGGCGATCTCTATCGCCTGATCCGTCCCAAGGACCCCGCAGGGCGTTCCGCCACGTTTTATGTCTCGCCCGACAAGCGCGAAGCGGTGCTGTTTGCCTTTTTGCATTCCAGCACCAAGCTCGATCCGCAGCCTGCTATCCAGGTGAGGGGCCTCGACCCGTTGAAGGAATATCGTGTAAGCCCCCTGGACGCCCCGCCGGGCGCAGAAGTCGAGACGCAAAGTGGAGCTTATTGGATGGGCCATGGCGTTGAGGTGCCGATGACAGGCGACTTCCAGGCCAAAGGATTGGTTTTCGAAGCGCAATGAAGCGGGAAATATAGTGGCGGATTATATCGCGCGGCGAATTGCCGAACCGATCGAGATCGACGGCAATATCGACAAGCCGGTCTGGCGAAACGCCACTTGGAGCCGGCGCTTTGTCGATATGACGTCGGGCGCGCCGGGCATGTTCGATACCAGGACGGCGATCCTGTGGGCCGAGACCCATCTCTATTTCGCTTTCTGGGCGCAAGAGCCCCTGGTGGAAGCCAGGTTGATCGAGCGCGACAGCCTGATCTTTCTGGAGAGCGATCTGGAAGTCTTCATCGATGGAGGCGACTGTTATTACGAGCTGGAGGTCAATGCCGCCAACACGATCTATGAAGTGTTCTTCGTCTGGCGGGATGCGTTCAAGAAAGGCGGCAAGTTCGACCTGCCGCAATTCGATTTGTACGATTCCAAGACCTATACGTTCGGCGGCAATTATGACCGGACCGGCGCCTCCTTTTGGAGCGGCACCCACCCGCGTGGGGCCCGCTGGGCTTTTACCGGATTTGACTTGCCCGGACTGAAAACCGCGGTGCGCGTGGACGGTACGCTCAACGACAACAGCGATATCGACAAGGGTTGGTCTCTCGAAATCTCCATTCCCTGGACAAGTCTGTCGCTGCTGGCAGGAGGCCGGTCCCTGCCGCCCGCATCGGGTGACGTCTGGAAGATGTTTCTCGGGCGCTTTCAGAAGCTCATGGTGGCCGGGAAAGAAATCGAGCCTCATCCCGCCATGGCCCTGACCAGCCATGGCGTTGACGATACGCACCAGCCGGAATCCTGGAGCAAGATACGTTTTGAGCCCTAACTCAGCCCTCCTATGCTCGATATCGGCACCGGCGCCGGCTATTAGCGCAAGGGGCTTGGCGTCCTACAGGCGCGCTACAGCGTCGTCGTGAGCGTTCCCTGCGATTTCGGGCCGGTTTTCTGCAGGCTGTTCGTGAAGGCGGCCTCCATGGCGGATGTGGCTGCAAGCAAACCGTTCAGCGAAAACCGCCAAGCTTCAAACTGATCGCTTTTCATGGGGACCGCCAATCCAAAACGCGTGCTTTTCCTGACGAGGCTGTTCAAACGGTTCCAGTCGCTGAACGAATAAGTATAAACGGTTTTACCGCTGAGCTGCAGCGGGCCACCGGCGCAAATGATTTCCAAAGTTGTTGAACCCGCGTCTGTGTTTGCGAGCACCGGATAATGATGTCCTCTGTCACACGCCGCGCCAGTTCCGATCAACCAAAGGCATTTGCCGGTTTTGGAATAGCAATACTCTCCAAACACCAATCCGCTGTCGTTCCGGGTGGCCGCGTAGAGCCCCATATTGTCGGGCATCTTTCCGACCGACCAATCGGCGAACGTGGATTCGGCAAATGAACCGGCCGCAAAAAGTGTTGTGGCCAGGACAATAAAAGCAAGAAACGCTGGCCAACGAAAAAGCATTGCCCGAGCCCACTGGCTTCCCCGGCAAATCTTAACGCTTTCAAGCTGCGGTTGCCAGAACGGGTTCGAAAACGGGCCTTCACCCAGAATACGGCTGGCTTAGCGACCATGCTTATGTATGATTTGCGCATAAGGGGCGGAATCAAGCTGCGCATGCGGGGCGGAACACTTTCTCACGGTTGCTTTGCTATTCTGATTGTTGCCGCCTCGGTGAGCGCGGCCTCGAAGGCGCGCGCCCAAGCCGCGCCGCCGCCGCTCCCTCCCCAAGTCAATCCTGGCGCCATCAACAGCGAGAACCAGCGGCTGCAGAACCAGCTTCAGGAGCGGCAACAGGCGCCGAGTATCCAAGGCCCCTTGATCACGGCGCCCCCGCGTCCCGGGGCTCCTGCCGCTGGACCAGGCCCCACCTTCTCCTTGAAGGGGGTGACATTCGATAAATCGCAATTCCTTTCCGGCTCGGCGTTGGCGGAGGTCGCAGAGCCCTTTATCGGCAAGGACGTGAGTTTCACCGATTTGCAGCACATTATCGACGGAGTCGACGCGCTCTATGACAAGAAGGGGATTTTGACCGCGAGTGCGGTTTTGCCGCCCCAGCGCATCGCCAATGGCATAGTGCACATCGCCCTGGTCGAAGGCCGGCTCGGCAAAATGCAGATTGAGGGCAACGAACATACCGACGACAGCTTCATACGCGACCGCCTGCCGCTTGAGCATGGTACGGTCGTTGACGTGCCGGAGCTGCAAAATGAACTCATTTATTTCAACAAGACCAACGACGTCAAACTCACCGCGGCCATGCAGCCGGGCGCCGAGTTTGGGCTGAGCGACGTGCAATTATCGGTTCACGAGCCGCCGCAAAATACCCTCGACCTTTTCGCAGATAACGAGGGTAATGTGAGTACGAGCCGCTATGAGGCCGGCGTGATGTTCCAACGCGCCGACACTTTGGGCATCGATGATCGCTTCACCCTTTACGCGAGCGGATCGTCCGGCATCATTGACGGCAACGCGTCCTACACCGTGCCTCTTGGGATCGATGGTGGCCGCATCGGCGTCAGCTACAGCCAGAACCACATCGAGATCGTCGAGGGCGTGCTTTCCTCCAAAGACGTCACGGGCGCATTTCAGACCATGGCCATCAACTTTAGCCATCCGCTCTGGGTCGATGCCGAATGGCTCCTGACCGCCGACGCCTCGCTATCCGATACCCAGACCGACAATTTGATTTCCGAAGTGGTTACGAGCAGCAGCCTGGTGGATAAGGGCACGGCGGGCGTCACACTCAGCGGAGGCGGGTTGGATTACACCCTATCGGTCGTCCAGCACATTTCGCTCGCCCAAGCCTGGGACGATATGAAAGGAACGCGAAGCTGGTCGGCCATCTATAACGGCAACTTGCTCGCGACCAAGGACTTATGGTCCGGCTTCACCGGCGAGCTGAATGCAGCTTGGCAATACACTTCGGCGCATGATCTGCCGTCGAATGAGTTTTTCCTGATCGGAGGACCGACTTCGGTGCGCGGCTACGTTCCAGGCGCGGTGGCCGGTCCCGCCGGCTATTATTTCGGCGGCGAATTGCACCATGAGGTGCCCTTCTTCTGGCCAAAGCTCGACGGCTTTGTGTTCTTCGATCAGGGCGCGGTGCATTCGCTTACCACGCCGCATCTGAATGTGGCCTCCACCGGTGTCGGCTTTAATTGGAATTGGAATTCGGTCTCGCTGAATTTTATCGCGGGCGTTCCGCTCGAGCGGCCCGCTCCGGGCGTAGATGACTATCTCTCCGCGCGGCTGGTCTGGCACGCGTTTTAGCGAGCCACGCTTGCGTGGGGTGGGCGCCCGCGCCGGGTTCGGGCATTACATTCAAAACGCGAATTCCGGGCTGCAGTACCCGTCGAGGTTTGCCGACCTTGAAGCCTTTAAGGCTTTGATATCTGGAGCTTAGCAGATGGGCTCAGAAGCCGCCGGCCACGTTGCTTTGGAACCCCAATAAGTTAATAATCCCTTAACGCTGGGGAAGCGTGCTGCCATCACGTTCGAGGGGGTTTGCACGAGGGACAAAGGGGACATTCGCGCGAGCACCGTTTTGGGTGCAGCGGTGGAAAGCCGCAGCATGCTGCTGCGCTCCACCATCGTGATTTCTTTTGCCCTTGTGTGTTTAGCGGCGATCGATCCCGCCGAGGCAGGTCAAAACACGATCATTCCCGATGGCCGCACGCAAACGCATATCACGGTCAGCGGCAACACAACTGACATCACCACCAAGACCATTCAAGGCGGCAACGCTTTCAACTCTTTCTCGCAGTTCAAGGAATCCGGCGGCAACACGGTCAATCTCGAGGTGCCGAACAACGCCCAGAACTTGATCAACCTGGTCCATGGCGGGCCGACCGTCATCGGCGGCGTTCTCAACAGCTACAAGAACGGTCAGATCGGCGGCAACGTTTACTTCGCCGACCCGCAGGGCTTCATCGTCGGCAAATCAGGCGTGGTCAATGTCGGCACCTTGGCGGTCAGCACTCCGACTCCCGACGCCTTGAACAAAGTGATTGCCCCCGATGGCGCGATTGACAACGCCGCGGCCGAGCAACTGATCAAAGGCAACATGCCGGTCTCCCCCGACGGCTTGATTGCAATCCACGGCAAGATCAATGCCCAGGGCAAAGTCGTCCTTGCCGGCGCGAGGGTGACCGAGAGCGGGGAGGCGCCGGCGACCGCTGAGCACGACGCGATCTTCAGCAACACCGTCAACACCGCCGGGCTGGCGCGGGGCGGCGCCATCGTCGCCCATGGCGGCGAGATCGACATCGTGGCGGCGGGCGATGCCACCATAAACGGCACCATCGACGCTTCGAACACCGCAGCCGGTCAGTCCGGCGGAACAGCCGAAATTGTCGGTCGGACCGTGACAGTTGCCGGCGGCGCGCAGATCACGGCCTCCGGCGACGCGGGCGGCGGCAAGGTTCTGATCGGCGGCAATTTCCATGGCGCGGGACCGCAACCGAATGCCCAGGCCACCACCGTCGCCAGCGGGGCCACGATTCACGCCGATGCCGTGACCTCGGGCAATGGCGGCAAGGTGGCGGTGTGGTCTGACGGCACCACCAGCTTCGGCGGAACGATCTCCGCAAAGGGCGGGGCGCAGGGTGGCAGCGGCGGCGCGGTCGAGACGTCCGGCAAGACGCTCAATCTCCTGCCGACGGCCCTGGTTGATACCAGCACCTCCGCCGGCGCAACCGGCTCATGGCTGCTCGATCCCGACAATCTCAACATCGGCTCGACGGTCGCCACACTTATTAATAGTGCCCCGGCGGATGTTGCCGTCGAGGCAAGCGGTGACATCACGGTCAATGCCGAGCTCGATCCTCAACGGTCGCTCGGCCTGGAGGCCCTCGGCAATCTCGCTATCAACGCGCCCATCGACTTCAGCAAAAAGGCCGGCACCGGCAATCTTTTCCTGTCCGCCGGCGGGGCTGTCAGCGAGGGCGCGGGTGGCAGCATCATCATGCATGGCGGCTGGCTGTCGATCCGGGCAGGAAGCGGCATCGGCAGTTCGACCAGCCCGCTCGCCACTGTCGGGGTGACCGGCCTGGCGGCCATTGCCGGCGACGACATTTATATAAGTAACACCCCGGCCACCGGCTCCGGCGCCGTTGTGACGATTGCCAGCAACCCCGCCGCTACGATCAGCGCCGGGTCCA
>Ga0134128_10001723_pt1 | contig 27719 bp, 16 predicted proteins | sample KB31754_FD_96462 | JGI IMG/M metagenome (GOLD analysis project Ga0134128, IMG submission 96462) | Terrestrial soil microbial communities with excess Nitrogen fertilizer from Kellogg Biological Station, Michigan, USA - KB3-175-4 | ecosystem: Environmental > Terrestrial > Soil > Unclassified ...
GACCGCCATCGCCCAGCCAATGGACGAAACCGGCCCGCAAAAGGAAATGCCAAACGAATGGATCGACCAGGACACGCACCACAAAGTGGTGCGCTTGTCCCGGAAGGACGGCAATAACCTCAGTTTCTATTTTCATAACAACCCATTCCTGGGACCTGAGACAATGATCTTTTATAGCAGGGATGAGAATGGGCATCAGCTCTATACCGTTGACCTGAAAACACTGGCGCTTAAACGCGTCAGCGCTTCCAACGGGAACGCCGAGATCGTAGGCCATCGAAGCAAAAGCGTATACTTTCAAAGCCACGACAGCGTCTTTAACACCAGCATCGAAACGGGTCAAACCAGGCTGGTCTATATCTTCCCCGCCGATTTCAAGGGAAACATTACCACGCTGAATGCCGACGAGACCCTGCTGGCCGGCTCCTGGGCGAGCGATGAACAACGCGCGATAGCCCGGAAATACCCCGAGAAACACGATTTCTTCGATCGTATCTTCGATGCCCACTTGCCCAACAAACTCTTTACCATCAATCTCAAGACAGGCGAGCTCAAGGTGATCCACGGCGAGAATACCTGGCTCGGACACGTTCAGTTCTCACCCACCGACCCGGATCTGCTGATGTTCTGCCACGAAGGGCCCTGGCAAAAGGTGGACCGGATCTGGACCATCCGCATGGGATCGGGTGAAGTCCGGCTCATGCATAAACGCACGGTAGAGAACGAGATCGCCGGTCATGAGTTCTTCAGCCCCGATGGCAAAACGATCTTCTTCGACTGGCAGATCCCCAAAGGACAAAACTTCTTCCTCGGCGCAGTAGACGTCAAGACCGGCGCCGAAAAGAAATATGCGATGACCCGTGACGAATGGTCGATCCACTTTAATGTATCGCCGGACGAAAAGCTGTTCTGCGGCGACGGCGGCAACGATACCCAGGTGGCCCACGCCAAAAACGGCCGCTGGATCTATCTCTTCCGGCCGGAGGGAGATCATTTTGTTTCGGAAAGACTGGTCAATATGAAGGACCAACAGTATAAGCTCGAACCCAACGTCCATTTTTCACCGGATGGTAAATGGGTCATCTTCCGTGCTAACTTTGAAGGAAAGGAAGAAGTTTATGCCGTCGAATGCAAAAAATCGTAAGCTGATGAATCACCCGCGTACCCGCCTTCTCATCGCCATCTTACTCGCGGGACTCACCTCCCACGCCCAGCTGCAATGGCCCCCCATCACCGCACAAACAAAGCCCTGGACCCGCTGGTGGTGGATGGGCAATGCGGTCGATAGCCAAAACCTTCGATGGAATCTTGAACAATACAAGGCCGCCGGTCTCGGCGGCCTTGAGCTTACTCCCATCTATGGCGTCCACGGCTATGAGGACCATTTTATCAATTATCTCTCACCCGCCTGGATGGACCTGTTCTCCTTCACGCTTGGCGAGGCCAAACGTCTCGGACTGGGCATCGATATGACCACCGGCACGGGCTGGCCCTTTGGCGGCGGCCCGCTTATCGACTCTACCTACGCCTGCCGCGAGATGTTCCATAAGACCTGGACCGTAAAAGGGGGCTCCGCCTGCGCGGATACCATCGCCTACCACCAGGAGCCCTATGTCCACACGGACGGCCGCCATGTGACGATCGATCAGCTGGTGGCGCCCGTGTTCGCCAACAAAGACCTGCAGGCGCTCTCACTCTTCCAGGTGCGCTTTCCACGGCTGCTTCCACTTCAAACGCTGATGGCTTATTCCACCGATGGCAAAGCCATCGACCTCACCGCGAAGGTAGACGCCAATGGCCACCTCGACTGGACCGCACCGCCGGGAGCCTGTTGGACCCTGTACGGCCTCTTCCTCGGCTGGCATGGCAAGATGGTTGAAAGAGCCGCTCCCGGCGCCGAAGGGAATGTCATCGACCACTTCTCCTCCACCGCCCTCCGCAAATACCTCAGCCGTTTCGATACCGCCTTCGGCAACCGCGATCTGTCTTATCTCCGTTGTTTCTTCAACGACAGCTACGAGGTCGACGACTCCCGCGGTCAGTCTAACTGGACCGCCGATTTCTTCGAAGCTTTCCGCAGACATCGCGGCTATGATCTCCGCGAACACCTTCCCGCCTTGTTCGGCAGCGACAGGCCCGACAACAATGCCCGCGTCCTCTGCGATTACCGCGAGACTATCTCCGACCTCCTGCTCGAAAAATTCACCCAGCCCTGGCATGATTGGGCCCATGGCAAGGGCGCCATGATCCGCGACCAGGCCCACGGTTCTCCTGCCAATATCCTCGATCTCTATGCCGCCAGCGATATCCCCGAAACCGAAGGCGCCGATATCCTCCGCTATAAATTTGCTACATCGGTCGCACACGTCACCGGCAAGCCGCTGGCCGCTTCCGAATCCGTGACCTGGCTCGATGAACATTTTCTCAGTTCCTACGGCGATGTCAAAACGGCCCTCGACAAATATTGGCTGGGCGGCGTCAACCATGTGCTGTACCACGGTACAGCCTATACGCCCAAAAGCGACCCCTGGCCAGGCTGGCTTTTCTACGCCTCCGTGCACTTTACTCCTAACGATCCCGATTGGTCCGCCTTCTCTGCCCTGAATCAATATGTCGCCCGCATCCAAAGCTTCCTGCAGGAAGGTCAACCCGATAACGACATCCTGCTGTACTATCCCATCTACGACAGCTGGTCCGAACCCGGTGAAGCACTACTGAAACACTATGATCGCATGGACCCCGAATTCACCGGTACGGGATTCAAAGAATGCGCGGAGTTCTTGCAAAACCATGGTTATTCATTCGACTATATCTCCGACAAACAGGTCCAGGCCTTAACCTCACCTACCCACTACCGCGCCATCGTCCTGCCGGATTGTAAATACATCTCCGTCGAGGCATTGCAAAAACTCACCACCCTCGGCATTCCGGTTCTGGTCTACAAATCTCTTCCTTCAAGCCCTCCCGGTCTAAGCAACCTCGCGCAACGTACGACGGCCTTTCAACAGCTGATACAGCAGGCAAAATTCAATGTCAGAGCCGACCTTCCCGCCCTGCTCTCCGCTCTCACCCGCGAAACCATGGTCGACGACAGTCTCGAATACGTTCGCCGGGCCAACGGCAATGGTCATATCTATTTTATCGTCAACCATAACAGCAACCCCTTCGCCGGCTATACACCCCTCGCCGTGGCTTTCCACGACGCCGCGATCTTCGATCCGCTCACCGGCGAAAAAGGCATCGCCACTACGCGCGACCATAGCATCTATCTACAGCTGCAACCCGGCCAGTCCTGTATCGTCGCGACCAACACCGGAATGACAAGCCCGCCGTTTCCTTATTATAAACCCGCCGGCGACCCCATCGCCCTGCAAGGCCCCTGGCGGCTCGAATTCCTTTCCGGCGGTCCCACACTCCCGCCGACTACGACCCTAAAACAGCCCGGCTCCTGGACCGACCTCCCCGGCGATACCTATAAATCCTTCTCTGGTACCGCGCGCTATACGCTCACCTTCACCCGCCCCGGCTCAGCTGCCGCAAGCAAACACCCGGCATCAGCCTTAAAAGCCTGGTTACTCGATCTCGGCAACGTCTACCGCACCGCCGAGATCCGCCTCAATGGCCAGAAACTGGCCACCCTCGTCGGCCCCGACTTCCGCCTGAGAATTCCCGCAGCCGCGCTGCATGCACGCAACACACTCGAAGTGATTGTCTCCAACGGCATGGTCAATCGTATCGAAGACATGGATCGCAAGGGCATCCCCTGGAAGAAATTCTATAACACCAATTTCCCGGCTCACAACAAGGCGGATCGGGGACCTGACGGTCTTTTCAATGCTTCGCAATGGACCCCCATGGCTTCAGGATTGCTTGGCCCCGTCACGTTAACCCCGCTGAAACCGATATGAGCTGGACGTGGTCGCATATAAGCTGTCTAATTTTCTTGCCGGCCTTCCTTGCCGCCCAGGAGCCCCCTCACAAAATGCATTCCGCGCGGGAACTCGCCCTCCCATCCCGTACCCTCCGCTATCACCCCGTAGGCTCGGACTTCGTCATCAAGAACGGCACCCATCGTTTCAACCGCGCTCTCTACGGCACTAACACCGCCTTCCGCGTCGAAGCCGGCGACCTGCCCGAATTCGCCCTCTATATGCCCGGCATGGGCGGCAGCCTCAGCTTTTCACTCGTGCGTGGTGCCGCCACCCATTCGCTCAAGACGGCGCAATACATAAAAGCAGCATACCGCCCTGGCGCGATGCTTTACGAGATCCGCGACCCCCTCCTCGGCAAAGGCACCCTCCAGCTCACCGTCGAAGCCCTCGCCGACGCCGAAGGCCTCATCATCAGGTTGACTTCAGATAGCGTCGACCCGCAAACCATGCTGATCGCGAACTACGGCGGCGCCTCCGGAAAAAAATTCTCACGCGATGGCGACCTCGGCGCCGACCCGGAATCTTCCTTCGATATCGACACCGCTGTCCTGGCGGGTGACCACTATACCATCAGCGACAATAACTTCAAACTCGTTTACGGCAACAACAAAAACCTGGCTGGCCTCTTTCCCGGTACCATCGCGGATCTCAACGGCATTCTTCATAGCATGTTCCCCCTGACGGCACCACAATACCTGCTGATCTTCAATCCCGCTTCAACCTCCAAACCTCTCACCGACCTCCCCTCCATCTTCGCCGCCGCCGAGACAAAACGCTCGACCCTCGCGGCCCGCATCAAGCTCCAAACCCCCGATCCCTATCTGAATACCCTCGGCGGCACGCTGGCCATCGCCGCGGACGCCATCTGGGAAGCCCCTACCTATCTGCACGGCGCCATAGCCTGGCGCCAACGCCTGCCCGGCTGGCGGGGACCCTATGTCGCCGACCTCCTCGGCTGGCACGATCGCGCCCGCCAACATTTTTCAAGCTACGCCCTTTCTCAGCTCACCACACCGCCCCAAGGTCCCGTAGTAGCCGATACCACATTGCATCTGGCCCGGCAGCTGGAAAAGCTCGGCACGTCGCTCTTCAGCAGCGGCTATATCTGTCGCAATCCTAACGGCGAGTTCCGTCCGCATCATTATGACATGAACCTCGTGTTCATCGATCAGCTGCTGACACATTTTTACTGGACCGGAGATACAGCCTACGTAAAACAGATGTGGCCCGTCCTGCAACGCCACCTCGCCTGGGAGAAACGGAACTTCGACGCGGATGGCGACGGCTTATACGATGCCTACGCCTGCATCTGGGCCAGCGACGCCCTCGACTACGGCGGGGGTGGGGTGACACATTCCTCGGCATATAACTATCGCGCCAACCTCCTCGCTGCCGACCTCGCACCCCTCATCGGTGAAGACCCCACACCCTATGCCAAAGAGGCCGCCCATATCCTCCACGCCATGCATGCCAAACTCTGGCTACAAGACAAAGGCACCTACGCCGAATACGTGGACTGGTCCGATGGCACCCCCACCGCACCCCTCGTCCATCCCTCCGCTGCTGTCTGGACCATCTACCAGGCCATTGACTCGAAAACAACCAGTCCTTTCATGGCCTGGCAGGCACTGCACTACATCGACACGGATATCCCCCACATTCCCATTCGCGCAAAAGGCCTCGACGACACAACGCTTTATACCCTCAGTACAACTAACTGGCAACCCTATACGTGGTCCCTCAATAATGTCGTGCTAGCGGAATCCCTGCAAACCGCACTGGCCTATTGGCAGGGCGGCCGATCCGACGAGGCTTTCCCGCTCTGGAAAGGTGCACTCCTGGAAAGTATGTACCTCGGCTCTTCCCCCGGTAACTTCGAACAGATCTCGGCTTATGATATCGCCCGCGGCGAACTCTACCGCGATTTCGCCGACCCCATCGGCGTCGCCGCCCGCAGCCTGGTCGAAGGACTCTTTGGTATCGAACCCGATGTTCTCCACGACACGCTCACGATCACTCCCGGCTGGCCCGCGCAATGGCCCTACGCGTCACTTCATATTCCGGATCTTGAGATCGACTACGAACACGATCACTATCACATCACCCCGAACTTCGCACATTCGCTAACCCTCCGTCTTCGCATCAGGGCCCGCTCCAGTTCTCCCCCCGCCATCACCGTCAACGGTCACCCCGGGCAATACACCTACGACCCCTTAGCCATCGGCGCCCCCATCATCGAGATCACCGTCCCGCCGGCCAACAACTACGACATTACGATCGCCTTTCCGGACTCGGCCCTCACAGGCTCAACCATCGGCTCTCTCAACCCTGGCGGCCCCGTGACCTTTGAACACGACAAACATGGTCCGGCCACCTGGTGGACACCCATCGTCCACAAAACCCCGCCATCCCCGGCTCCTACAACCGCCACCATCACCGCCCACGTCGAAACGATCAACCTCGCCCCGTATTTCAACGCCGCCGTCACCGACATCTTCAAAAACCAATACCTGAGTCCCCGGCCCAAAACGCCGACGCTCCAGCTGCCCGCCCAGGGCATCGGCAACTGGTGCTATCCGCTGGTCACCGCTAACATCGACGACGCGGGACTTAGGCGTTCCGGGGGCAAGATCATGTTACCCAATCGCATCCCTCTGACAACTCCAGCAACAGGCCCCAATATCATCTTCACCTCGCGTTGGGATAACTATCCCGCCAGCGTGTCCATCCCACTACATGGCCATGCCTCCCACGCCTGGTTTCTCATGGCCGGCAGCACTAACCCGATGCAAAGCCGCATCACGAATGGTCGAATCATAATAAGCTATACCGATCACTCTACCGATACACTGAAACTCATCAATCCATCGACATGGTGGCCCATCGAAGAAGATTACTATGAAGCGCCGCCGGCCTTCACCACGGGTGCGCCGCATCCCTTTCGCGTCTATTTAAAAACCGGCCTCATCAGTAACGAACCCAAAAAATGGGCCTCCATCAAAGGTCTTACCAATACGGCCATCGACGGCGGCGCCGCCACCGTGCTCGATATGCCCCTCGATCCACATAAAACACTCGACCACCTCGTCCTCAGCACCGTCGCCCGGGATGTGGTTGTCGGCTTAATGAGTATCACCTTAAATAATTTCAGACTATGAGATACTTGACCATCTTCTTCATCGTACTTACTCTCAAAGCCTTCGCCGGCCCCGATCCCGAATGGACCACAAAAGTCGGCGCCCGCAGTTTCCCTTCGGCCACAACTACTGTCACTGTCACCGGCGCCGCAAAAGATGGCAGTACCCTCGCCACCAAAGCCATTCAGACGGCAATCGATAAAGCCGCCGCCGGAGGCGGCGGCGTCGTAGTCTTCGAACCCGGTACCTACCTCACCGGCTCTATCTTCCTCAAAGAAGGCGTCGAGCTCCGCATCGACAAGAACGTAGAACTTATAGGCAGCCAACACTTCGAAGACTACCCCGAGATCGACACCCGCATCGCCGGCATAGAAATGAAATGGCCCGCCGCCCTCCTCAATATCATCGGCGTAAAAAAAGCCGCCATCACCGGCGACGGCAAGGTCAACGCCCGCGGAAAATTCTGCTGGGATAAGTACTGGGCCATGCGCAAGGAATACGATCCCAAAGGTCTCCGCTGGATCGTGGATTATGACGCTAAACGGGTTCGGACACTCCTCATCCAAAATGCCGAAGAAATCACGGTCAAAGGATTGAAATTCATCGACGCCGGCTTCTGGACCGTACAGGTACTCTATTCAAAATATGTCACGGTCGACGGTATCATCGTCCGTAATAACGAAGATGGCCACGGTCCGAGCACGGACGGGGTCGACATCGACTCCTCTTCCTGGGTACTGGTCCAGAATTGTGATATCGACTGCAACGACGATGACTTCTGCCTTAAGGCAGGCCGCGACTGGGACGGTCTTCGCGTCAACCGCCCCACAGAGTATGTCGTCATCCGGCACTGCACGGCCAGGAAGGGCGGGGGACTCCTCACCATCGGCAGCGAGACCTCCGGCGGCATCCGTCACGTGCTGGCCACCAACCTCACCGCCCGCGGCACCGGCAACGGCTTCCACATCAAATCCGCTACCACCCGCGGCGGCACCGTAGAAGACATCCATGTGCGCAACATCACCATGGATAGCGTCGGCAACGCCATCCTCTTCACCATGAACTGGAATCCCGCCTATAGCTATTCGACGCTGCCCCCCGGCTACAACCCCGACTCTATTCCCGCCCACTGGAAGACGATGCTCCACAAAGTCGAACCACCGGAGAAAGGCATCCCGCATTTCAAAGACATCTATGTCTCCAACATCAAAGTCGCCAGCGCCAAAAGAGCCATAGCCGCCGCCGGCCTCGACCGCTCGCTCATCACCGGCGTGCATATCGACAACACGACGATCCACGCCGCCACCGCGGGCGATATCAGCTACGCCGATCACTGGCAGCTGAACAATTTCACCGTGACGACAAAAGACGGTTCCACCATCCAGGTCAAAAATTCCAATGACATAAAATTCTGATCATGTACAAATACCTTCTCCTCCTGTTCATCTTCGCCGGCATCCAACACCGCCCCACCTTGTATATCATCGGCGACTCGACCGTCCAGAACGGCAAAGGCAAAGGCGATGGCAGCCTCTGGGGCTGGGGCAGCTACCTCGGCGAATCCTTTGACACTAGCCGCATCGCTGTTCGTAACTTCGCCCTCGGCGGCCGCAGCAGCAGAACGTTTATCACGGAAGGACACTGGGATCAGGTGCTCGCTCAACTTAAACCGGGTGACTTTGTAATCATGCAATTCGGCCACAACGACGGCGGCCCACTCGACGACACGGCTCGCGCACGCGGCACGATCAGGGGACTCAGCGACTCTACAAAGGATATCTATAACCCGATCATGAAAAAGAACGAGACCGTGCATACCTACGGCTGGTATATGCGCAAATACGTCGCCGACACCAAAGCAAAGGGCGCCACCGCCATCATCTGCTCGCCCATCCCACGCAATATGTTCAAAGACGGCAAGGTACTGCGCAACGGCGCCGACTACGGCGGCTGGTCCCGCGAAACGGCCGCAACCACCGGCGCTTATTTCATCGACCTGAATACCCTGATAGCGGACCAGTATGATCGCCTGGGACCCGATAGCGTCAAGAACTTCTTCCCCGGCGATCACACGCATACCAATGAAGCCGGCGCCCGCCTCAACGCCGCCGCCGTGGCCACCGGTATCAGGCAGATTCCGAGTCTCTCCCAATACCTTCATTAATGCAGCGCTCTCTTTTCATATTTATTCTCTTCCTCTCGTCCATCGCGCATGCCGCAGACACCCTCGACCTCGCCGGCGCCTGGCGCTTTCGCATGGATCCCCGAGACGAAGGTGAAACGCAACGCTGGTTCGAAAAAACGCTTCCCGAAATCGTTCGCCTTCCCGGCTCCATGATGGAGAACCACAAAGGCGATCGCGTCACCGCGCAAACCCGCTGGACCGCCAGCATCTACGACAGCTCGTGGTTCTTCGACCCGCGAATGGCGAAATATCGCCGCCCGGATAATCTCAAGATCCCCTTTTGGCTCACTCCACCCACCTATTATGTAGGTGCAGCCTGGTACCAAAAGACGATCCAAATACCCGCCGCCTGGACCAAACGCCATATTGTCCTCTATCTCGAACGCCCGCATAGCGAAACCACCGTGTGGCTCGACGATAAGATGATCGGTCAGCAATATGGCTTCTGCACCGCACAGGAATTCGACCTTAAAGTGACCCCGGGCCGACATACACTCACCCTGCGTATCGACAACCGAATCAAAGCCATCAACGTCGGTCCCGACTCGCATAGCCTCACCGATCAAACCCAGGGCAACTGGAACGGCATCGTAGGCAAGATGCTCCTCACCGCCCGGGCCGCCACCTGGCTCGACGATATCCAGGTCTTTCCCGATCTCACGCACCACCTCGCACATGTCCGCATCGATATTCGCTCGCTCGAAACCTCCGGCACCGGCCGGCTGACCCTGCAGGCCGTCTCTTTCAACACCACAGCGCATGACGCTCCCCATTCCATTACCATCCCCTACACCCTGATTGATGGCCGCGACTCATTGAATGTCGACCTGCCGATGGGCGACCACTTCCTCACCTGGGATGAATTCGATCCCGCCCTCTATAGGCTCACGGCCACACTTGGATCCGACAGAAAAGTCGTCGAATTCGGCATGCGCGAGTTCCGCACCCAAGGCACTCACTTCACCATCAACGGCCGACTGATCCATCTCCGCGGTACCGTCGAGAACTGCGAATTTCCCCTCACCGGCTATGCCCCCATGGACGAAGTAAGTTGGGAACGCATTTTCCGCATCGCCCGCCGCTTCGGCCTCAACCACATGCGGTTCCATTCCTACTGCCCGCCGGAAGCAGCCTTCAAAGCAGCCGGCCGCGTCGGGTTCTATCTCCAACCCGAAGGGCCGTCCTGGGCCAACCACGGTTCCTCCCTGGGTGACGGCAAGCCCATCGACCAATTCATCTACGACGAGACCATCCGCATGGCGAAGTCGTATGGCAACTACCCTTCCTTTTGCATGATGGCCTATGGCAACGAACCCCGTGGCGGCCACCAGGCGGAATATCTTACCCGCTTCGTCGATTTCTGGAAGAACAAAGACAACCGCCGCGTCTATACCGGCGCCGACGTGGGTATGAACTGGCCCCTCGTACCCGATAACGACTATATGGTAAAATCCGGTCCACGTGGTCTCCACTGGTCGGGCGAACCGGAATCGATGACCGATTATCGTGCCGAGATCGAAAAATATCATGTTCCATATGTCACCCACGAGATGGGGCAGTGGTGCGTTTATCCGGATTTTTCAGAGATACCGAAATACACGGGCGTATACAAAGAGAAAAGCTTCGAGCTCTTCCGCGAATTGCTAAAAGATCAGGGCATGGCCGACGAAGACCGCCGCTTTCTCATGGCTTCAGGAAAGTTGCAAGCCCTCTGCTATAAAGCCGAAATAGAAAAATCCCTCCGCACCCCCGGCAGTGCCGGCTTCCAGTTGCTTTGCCTCACGGACTATCTCGGCCAGGGGACAGCCCTCGTAGGTATCCTCAACGCACTCTGGCAGGAAAAAGGCTACATGACGGCAAACGAGTTCACCCGTTTCTGCAACTCCACCGTTCCTCTCGCCCTCCTGCCAAAATTTGTCTACACCAACACCGATACCCTCCATGCGGGCATAGAGCTCTATCATTACGGCAAAGCGCCATTACACCAGGCCAGTATCGACTGGATGCTCCGCGACGATCAGCACAATATCTTCGCCCACGGTCACTTCGCCCCCATGGATATTCCCATTGGCAACCCTATCCCCGTCGGCACGATCGCCACGGCGCTCACAAACATCGACCACGCCGCCCACCTCAAACTCGAAGTCTCGATCCGCAATACGCCGTACAGCAACAGCTGGGATTGCTGGGTATATCCCTCGCACATCTCCGCGACTGCAGCCACCCACTCAGGTGCAGCCGCAGCCGACGCAATCTACTACTGCACCACGCTCAACGACACCACCCGCCGCATCCTCGCACAAGGCGGAAAAGTCTTCCTCAACGCCTTCGGCAAAGTAGTCAAAGGAAAAGAGGTCATCATGAATTTTACCCCGGTCTTCTGGAACACCTCGTGGTTCAAGATGCGGCCCCCGCACACCCTCGGCATCCTGCTCGACCCGGCGAACCCAGCCTTCAGGGATTTCCCAACCAGCTATCACAGCGACTATCAATGGTACAGCATCCTCGACAAGGCGCAGCCCATGCATCTCGAAGATTTCCCAAAAAGCTTCCGCCCGCTGATCCAACCCATCGATACCTGGTTCCTCAACCGCAGGCTCGCCCTTCTCTTCGAAGCAAAAGCCGGCAACGGCCGCATCCTCGTCTCCAGTGCTAACCTGGACACCACCAAACCCGCCAGCCGTCAGCTTTTCTACAGTCTCCGGCGCTATATGCAATCACCCCAATTCCATCCAGCCTATACGATCGATATCGATACCATCAACGCATTATTCACCACTCCCAGCCGTTTCACCTTCACTCCCTACACTAAAAGCAGTCCCGACGAGCTACGACCGAAAATTCAAGGCTCGGCGGCATCCGCACGGCTCCCTATCGACCGTCACGCGCTCATAACCCGTCACAACCCCGTCGACACAACCGCCGACCCCCTCGGCTCACTAAGCGTCGGCAACGGCCGCTTCGCCTTCACCGTCGACATCACAGGCCTGCAATCCTTCCCCGAAGCATACGACAAAGGCATCCCCCTCGGCACGGAATCGGAATGGGGTTGGCATAGCTTCCCCGATTCGAACAACTATCGTTTCGACCAGACCCTAAAGTCCTACGATGTCCACGGCAGAAAAGTCTCCTACTCCGTCCAGCTAAAAAATCCTGCCGTCGAATACTTCCGCGTCAACCCCCATCGCCTCCAACTCGGTAACATTGGCCTCGAAATGACGAAAAGCGATAACACCCTCGCCACCCTCGACGACATCAAGGACATCCACCAGGAGCTGATCCTCTGGACCGGTGAGATCCGCAGCCACTTTACGCTCGAAGGAATTCCCATCGATGTCTCCACCTTCGCCAATCCCGACGAAGATGCCATCGCCTGTCATATCGAGAGCCCCCTGATCCCAGCCCACCGCATAAAGATTCGCCTGCGTTTCCCATACCCCACCGGCGAATTCACCGACAATGGCGACAATTGGACGCACGAATCCAACCATCACACGACCCTTATCAATCCGACAACCATTCGTCACGACCTCGACACGACGCGCTACTACATCACCACGACCAGTGAGGTCCGCGAATACAAACCGCATTATTTTCTGATGACGCCACCGGAAGGTAAAGCCGGCACCTTCAGTTTCGCCTGCCGGTTCTCACAAACAGCCCCGGCGCCCACCGCACAACCAGCCCCTGCAGCAAAACCAGCGCCGGCGAGTTACGCGACAACAAAAGCAGCATCCGAACAGGCCTGGCGCCACTATTGGCAGCAAGGCGCCGTCGTGGATTTCTCCGGAAGCACGGACGCAAGAGCCAGCGAGCTCGAGCGACGCATCGTACTCTCGCAATACCTGACCCGCATCCAGGACGCCGGCGACTATCCGCCACAGGAGACGGGATTGACCTATAATAGCTGGTACGGCAAACCTCATCTGGAAATGCATTGGTGGCACGAAGCCCACTTCGCGCTGTGGGGCCATCCCGAACTCCTCGAACGATCCCTCGACTGGTACGGCAGCGTAGCGGATAGCGCGAGAAACATCGCGAAGCGGCAAGGGTACGAAGGCGTCCGCTGGCAGAAGATGACGGACCCCGAGGGCCAGGAGTCGCCCTCTAATGTCGGCTCCTTCCTCATCTGGCAACAGCCGCATTTTATTTACATGGCCGAGCTCTGCTATCGCGCCGAGAAAAAACGCGACCCGATAAGCGCGGACAGCCTCCTAAAACGATATGCACCGCTGGTCTACGCTACCGCCGACTTCATGGCCTCGTATGCCTGGTACGACACGGCCACGCAACATTATATTCTCGGCCCTGCATTGATCCCTGCGCAAGAGCGCTTTAAACAGGACAGTACGATCAACCCTATCTTTGAGCTGGCCTACTGGCGCTGGGCCTTAGAAATAGCACAAAAGTGGAGAGCGCGCCTCAAAGACCCAGCCAACGAGCAATGGCAACAAGTAGCAAACCATCTCGCACCCCTCCCGCAATACGACAGTCTTTACTATCCCACCGAAAGCGCCACCGACGCCTATACGAATCCCCGCTACCGAGGCGACCACCCGGTAGTATTGGCCACCTATGGTTTCCTGCCGGCTACAAAAGGACTCGACACCGGCCGGATGGCCGCGACTTTTCGCTGGGTAGAAAAAAATTGGGACTGGCCTTCCACCTGGGGCTGGGACTATCCGCTCGTGGCCATGTGCGCCACGAGACTGGGCCTTCCCGGCGACGCTGTCGACGCTTTGCTGATGCCGGAAAAGAAAAATACTTACCTTTCTAACGGACATAACTTCCAGGACGACCGCCTGCGGCTCTATCTGCCCGGCAATGGCGGTCTGCTTTCCGCAATCGCATTGATGTGCGCCGGCTACGACGGCGGCCCGGGTCCCGACCCCGGCTTCCCGCACGATGGAAAATGGAAAGTACGCTGGGAAGGATTAAATCAAATGCCATAGCCATGAAATATATCTTATCGTTAGTCGTAATCACGCTTACTCTAAGCACGCAAGCCCAAAAGATCCAAGCTCCGGAGCAACAGGATATCCTGAAAGCTATGCGTCTGGCCAACCATTATTTCATGACCAAATGGCCCGACCCGGGCAAGGAGATCGTGACCAACATCGCCCGTCCGAGCAACATCTGGACGCGTGCGGTGTATTACGAAGGGCTTATGGAACTCTACTCCATCGATCCCCAAAAGGAATATTATGATTATGCCGTCACCTGGGGAGAAAAACATCACTGGATGCCCCGCAATGGTGTTTCCGACCGCAATGCCGACGACCAATGCGCCGGCCAAACCTGGATCGACCTCTTTCGCATCGACGCCCAGCCGGAACGCATCGCTAACATCAAGACCTGTATCGATAACATGGTGCATAGCGACAAAGCCGACGACTGGCATTGGATCGACGCCATCCAAATGGCGATGCCCGTATTCACAAGATTAGGCGTCTTGTATCACGACACCAGCTATTTCCGGAAGATGTACGATCTCTATCATCTTACCAAGACCGTCCATGGCGGCCATGGCCTCTATAGCCCCGAACAACATCTCTGGTGGCGCGACAAAGATTTCGTTCCGCCCTACAAAGAACCCAACGGCCAGGACTGCTTCTGGAGCCGCGGCAATGGCTGGGTCGCCGCCGCTCTCGCTCGAACGCTAAGTCTTCTCCCGCTCAGCGATCCTCACCGTACGGAATATCTACAGGATTATCTGGATATGATCCACGCCATCATTCCGCTGCAACGCGCCGACGGCTATTGGAATGTAAGCCTGCATGACTCTACGCACTTCGGCGGCCCGGAACTCACGGGTACCGCACTATTTACCTACAGCATCGCCTGGGGTATCCGCGAAGGCTATCTCGACAAAAAGACCTACATGCCCGTCATCTCGAGATCCTGGGAAGCCATGGTGAAGATGTCGCTGCACCCCGATGGGATGCTGGGCTACGTCCAGGGTACCGGTAAAGAACCAAAGGACGGCCAGCCGGTAACCTACGACAAGATCCCCGACTTCGAAGACTACGGTCTAGGCTGCTTCCTCCTCGCCGGCAGCGAGATCTACCAGATCGCTACGCCGCCTGCCGCCAACCTCGACGAATCAAAGGTCCCGCCCTATCAGGAAATGCCGATACCGCTGACCACGGTAAAGAATTGGGAGACCATCCAGCGTCCGGCCATCTACGCACTTTTCGAAAAGAATGTCTACGGCCGCATGCCCGAAACCCCCATTCCGATCGCTTACACCACGGACGCCGTGGACGAATCCGCACTCGGCGGCACCGCCATCAAAAAACTCATCACCATCCATTTCTCACCCACCGATACGACCGCAAGGTTGCATCTCATGCTCTACCTGCCGCGACAAAATCGAAAAGCGCCGGTCTTCGTAGGCTATAGCTTCACACCCAATACCGTCACCGATACCTCCAGCCAGTGGCCGATAAAAGACATCCTCGCCCGCGGCTATGGCGTCGCCGTCGCCTGGTATTGGGACATCGAACCGGATCGTGCGGACGGCTGGCAAACCGGCATCCGCACCCGCCTCGCTGACGCATTGCAGATCCAGCCTTACGAATGGAGCGCCATGGGAGCCTGGGCCTGGGGACTGGAACGCATCGTCGACTATCTCCTCACCGATCCGCAGGTGGACTCCAAACGCCTCATCGTCATCGGCCATTCCCGGCTGGGGAAAGCCGCCGTATGGGCCGGCGTCAGCGACAAACGCTTCGCCCTGGTGGTCTCCAACGAATCGGGTGAAGGCGGCGCCGCACTCGGCAAACGCGACTACGGCGAGACTATCGCCATCATCAACGACAAATTCCCCTGGTGGTTCAGTCCGAACTACAAACAATTTGGTGCCGACCCCGCCGCGATGCCCACCGACCAGTTTATGCTCCTCTCCCTCGTTGCGCCACGTCCGCTCTATGTCGCCAGTGCCGTCGGCGACCAATGGTCCGATCCCAAAGGGGAATTCCTCAGCGCGACGCTGGCTGCCCCCGTTTATAAACTCTATCACGAAAAAGGTGTCGGAACGGATAGCATGCCGCCGCTCGAACATCCCGTGGGCGACTTCATCCGTTATCATATCCGCAAAGGCAAACACGATCTCACGTTATACGATTGGCAGGAGTACATGAACTTCGCCGACCAACGGCTCAAAATCAAAAAATGAGAACGATCTTAGTCCTTATCCTCGTCATCAGCCTAAAAGCAACAGCCCAACCCGTAAGGATTACCTACAACTTCAATCCCGGCTGGCTGCTGTACACCGGCGACACTACCGGCGCAGAGTCACCGGCGTTCGACGACGCCTCCTGGCGGGCAATCACGCTGCCACATGCCTTCAACGAAGACGATGCCTTTAAAAAAGCCATCCAGGATCTTACTACGGGCATCGCCTGGTACCGCAAACATTTTAGGCTCCCCGCCGGCGACCGCAACAAAAAGATTTACCTCGAATTCGAAGGCATCCGCCAGGCCGGCGATTTCTGGCTCAACGGTCACCACCTCGGTCTCCACGAGAACGGCGTCATGGCCTTTGGCTTCGACATCACGCCCTGGTTGAAACCCGACTCCGACAATGTCCTCGCCGCCCGCATCGATAACCACTGGGACTATCACGAGAAATCCACGGGGAGCACCTTCGAATGGAACGATAAAAATTTCTACGCCAACTACGGCGGCATCAATAAGAATGTCTGGCTCCATGTGATGGACCCGTTACATCAAACCCTGCCACTTTACTCCACGCTTGGTACCACAGGCATTTATATCTACGCCCGCGAGATCGACATCCCGAAAAAGACAGCCACCATCACCGCCGAAGCGCAGATAAAGAACGAAAGCGACCAGGCGCGCACATTCCGCTATATCGTCAGCATCCGCGACCGCGATGGCCGCGAACTAAAGCGCATACAAACGCCACCCCAGACCCTGGGCCCCGGCGACACGATCACGGTTAAAGATAGCACAAAGCTCTCCGGAGTTTGTTTCTGGAGCTGGGGCTATGGTTATCTCTATAAGGTCGCCACCATGCTGGAAGAGGATGGCAGGATCATCGACTCGGTGACCACCACCACCGGTTTTCGCAAGACGGCCTTCACGGACGGGATGCTTACGCTCGACGATCGCCCCATCCAGATCCATGGCTATGGACAACGTACCACCAACGAATGGCCCGCCATCGGCCAGAGCGTACCACCGTGGATGAGTGATTATAGCAATCATCTCATTATAGAAAGCAATGGCAACCTCATCCGCTGGATGCATGTCACCCCCTGGCATCAGGATGTCCTTTCCTGCGACCGCGTGGGACTCATGGAGGCCATGCCCGCGGGCGATGCGGAGAAAGATGTGGAAGGCCGCCGCTGGCAACAGCGCGTCGAGGTCATGCGCGATGCCATTATCTACAATCGCAATAGCCCCAGCATCATCTTCTACGAATGTGGCAACAAGGGCATCAGCGAAGACCATATGAAGGAGATGAAACGGGTCCGCGACCAGTTCGACCCGCATGGCGGCCGTGCCATCGGCGCCCGCGAGATGCTTGCCTCCAACACCGCGGAATATGGCGGCGAGATGTTATACATCGATAAAAGCGAACGCAGACCGCTATGGGCCATGGAATACAATCGCGACGAAGGACTCCGGAAATATTGGGACAACTACTCTCCGCCCTATCACAAGGACGGCGATGGCCCCGCCTATAAAGGCGAGGACGCTTCCATGTACAACCACAATCAGGACTCCTATGCCATCGAAGACGTGGCCCGCTGGTATGACTATTGGCGGGAACGACCGGGAACCGGCCTCCGCGTCAGTGCCGGCGGTGTCAACATCATCTTCTCGGAATCGAATACCCATTACCGTGGAGCCGAGAACTACCGCCGTAGCGGCGAGGTCGACGCCCTCCGCATCCCCAAAGACGGGTTCTATGCCCACAAGGTCATGTGGGACGGTTGGGTCGATGTAGAGAAGCCCCGTATCCATATCCTGGGGCACTGGAACTACAAACCCGGCGTCACAAAAGACATTTATGTCGTCTCCAGTGCGGAGAAAGTCCAACTCTTCGTCAACGGCCGCACGATAGGCTGGGGCCAGCAGCAATACCGCTTCCTCTATACCTTCAAGAATGTCACCTGGGAACCCGGTATTATCACCGCCATCGGGTATGACAGCGCCGGTCATGAACTCTGCGTGGACAACCACAAGACTGCCGGCCGCCCCGTGGCCATCAGGCTTTCCCTGCAAAACGCCCCGCATGGCTTCCGTGCGGATGGTGCGGACCTTGCGATGGTAACGGTCGAAGCCGTCGATGCCAAAGGCGAACGGTGTCCCACGGATCTCTCGCTGATCCATTTCCAGCTCGAAGGCCCCGCCGAATGGCGCGGCGGCATGGCCCAGGGCCCCGATAACTATATCCTGTCGAAAGACCTGCCGTTGGAATGCGGCGTGAACCGCGTGCTTATTCGCAGCACGACAAAGGCCGGCACCATCCTGCTCAGGGCTTCCGCAAAAGGACTCCCCACCGCCACCATTACCTTCAAATCGAAACGGTTCAAAGTCGATAACGGCCTTGCCCTGCGGATGCCGGACAGCGGCCTCACCGCCCCGCTCGACCGCGGACCCACTCCGCCGGGCCCATCCTATCACATCTCCCGCACCATGTTGCCCTGGGCTTCCATCAACGCCGGTATCAACGCCGGCCTCATCCTCAATACGGTCGATGACAATGAGACAACGAGCTGGTATAGCGAAGATGACCTCGCGACTGCCTGGATCGAATACAAGCTCCAATATCCCTCCAGTATCGACGAAGTCGTTCTAAAGCTCAATAACTTCCGTACCAGGTCATACCCCTTGCGGATATTGGTTGACGGCAGGGAAGCCTGGAGGGGTACAACGGAGAAAAGCCTCGGCTATGTCCATTTAAAATTCAAACCGGTTACAGGTCAAACCGTGCGTATCCAGCTCACCGCGCCCCCGATCCAGCAAGCCGTCGCCGGCGAAGAGGTCAACGGCAAAAAGCTCGATGACGGGCCCGGCGACCCTGCCCCTCCATCCGGCTCAAAAGCAAGCAAGGTCCCGGCTCGCCTGAGTATCATCGAAACCGAGATCTGCGGAACCAGCCACTAGCCCTCGCCCGGCGGGAGCCGTAATTTCTTCGTTTTTCCCGGCAAAAAGCCGTTTCTTTGACGTTTCGGCGAGAGCGAGACTCTTCGCCGCTTGCTTCACGTATGAATCTGAAACGACTATTCGCCTGGACATTTCCCTTGTTCTTCGTTGCCCACCTCTGTGGACAGACCCTGCCTGCCGACGCGCATTCCCTGCTCTGGAAGATCGATGGAAAAGACGTGCCGCAGGAGTCATATATCTTCATCAACACCAGCAACACCTGCGAAACCCACATCTCTCTTGACGGAAAGCTCGCCAATGTCCTCTCGAAAGTGAGATCCATCGCCTTTGAAGCCGCCGCCACCAACCGTTCCAGGGAAAAAGAATTTCTGGCAGCCTCGCTGGCTATCGGCGGCGACTATACAGCCAAACAAATGCTTTCCCCCTTTGTCTATCAGAGTCTCAAAGAAAAGGCCCAGGAGATCGGACTCAGCGAAGGGTTTCTCAACCAACACAATATCTTTTTCGTGAAAGTGAAACTGGAGACCTCCTGCATCACGTGCGATCTTTCCCGTGTCGTCCGCCTGGAAGATGTCGTTCGTGACACGGCCCGCAAACTAGGCCTGCCCGTCACCGAAATGCTCGGGATGGAGGAGTTCTTCGAAATGTATCACCATTATCCCAAGGCCTTCTGGGATAAGACCATCGCTTATCTTCTCGAGCACCCCGAAAATGTCACGGACGCCATCAACAAAAAAGCCGCCGCCTATAAAGCCGGCGACCTCGCCGCCCTCAGATCGGCCGTCGCCCACGATGATTACTACGGCATCCGTTACAAATTCCCCGAACAGGAAACCTCCCGCTGCGCCCTCCTCACCTCGCGGATCGAAAAGCAGATCACCCGGACACCTACCCTTATCGTCCTCGACGTCTCCGAACTCGCCTACGACCCTACCTCGGTCTTCACCGCCCTCACCACCGACGGCTACACCCTTACTCCCGTTTTAGAATGACGCTATTGCTGAAATATTCCTCACATTCCCCATATTTGCGTATAATTATGTTAAAATAACTTAATACTCGGATAACATCCGACGGCCAAACCCGCCCAAAAAGCCTTTTCTTTGAGTTTCGGGCATTCCTAAACCGCCATCGCCAAAAGCTTGCTAAATGTCAAAAAATAAGTATTTACTCCCATTCGCTCTGATCTGCACACTCTTCTTTATGTGGGCTTTCCTGCATAATATCAATGGTATTCTGATACCCCAATTGAAGAAGGTATGCCACCTGTCCGACACCCAATCCTCACTTACCGACCTGGCCCTTTATCTGGCCTATTTCGTCGCCGCCATCCCCGCCGGTCTGTTCAGCCATAAGTTTGGCTATAAAAAAGGCATCATTTTCGGCCTCTTCCTCTTCGCCGTCGGAGCCCTGCTCTTTTTGCCGGCGGCCGATAGCCGCACTTTTCCCCTCTTCCTGCTGGCCATCTTCATCGCTGCCAGCGGCGCAGCTTTTCTTGAAACCATGGCCAATCCATATGCAACGATCCTCGGGAAACCCGAAACATCCGAACAGCGGTTGAACCTGGCGCAATCTTTTAATGGTCTCGGCGCCGTCGTCGCGCCGTTAGTAGGTACGAATTTCATATTGTCGGGTGTAGAACATACCCAGGCAGAGCTGAATACGATGAAAGCTAACGGCCAGCTTAATGCCTATCTTGCCCACGAAGCCAGTTCGCTCAAGCCTCCTTATCTCGTGATCGCCATTGTCCTCGTGCTGCTCGCGATCTTGTTCATGCGGATAAAGCTTCCCGAGGTGACGGAAACTACGGAAGGTGCGCACAGCACGACAAAGTTCTCCCTCAGCATCTTGCGTTTTTCGCATGTCCGCTGGGCCGCCATCGGCGAATTCTTCTATGTTGGCGCACAGGCAGGCATCCTCGGTTTCTTCATCCGGTTTGCGAAGCAGGCAGCTGCCATTCCCGAAAAAGAGGCCGGTTTATTGCAGACTTACGCGATGATCGGCTTTATGGCCGGCCGTTTTCTCGGCACCTATCTGATGCGCTTCATAAAACCTGCCCGTCTCCTGACAATATATGCGGTAATCAATGTCGGCCTGGTCACTGTCGCGCTGTTGACACACGGACGGATTGCCGTATACACGCTGATGCTGACTCCCTTCTTCATGTCCATCATGTTCCCGACGATCTTTGCACTCGGCGTCAAAGACCTCGGCGAAGAGACCAAGCTGGCGGCTTCCTTTCTCGTCATGGCGATCATTGGCGGCGCCTTTACACCGGTGCTCATGGGTATCATCTCCGACAAGACCGGCAATATGCAAAATGCTTATATAATGCCTCTCATCGGCTTTCTCTTTATCGTTTACTTTGGGATCAAAGGATACAAGATCAAACCGATAAATAAACCCCAAGCCGCAATCGCATGAGCCGAATGAATAGGACACGATACTGTCTGGCCCTCGACCTGAACAATGACGAAAAGCTCATCGCCGAATACGAACACTGGCACGAGGCCATCTGGCCCGAGATCAAACAAAGTATCCTCGAAAGCGGCATAACCGAAATGGAGATCTACCGGCTCGAAGACCGTCTGTTCATGATCATGGAGACAGATGACTCCTTCGACTTCGAAAAAAAAGCAGCTATGGACAGCGCCAACCCCGCCGTCCAACGCTGGGAAGAGCTGATGTGGAAATACCAAAAAGCGATACCGGGCGGACGCGAAGGCGAAAAATGGCGGCTGATGAATAAGATTTTTAAACTCACAGAACAATAGAATAAGAAATGTTCAGTCTCAAGCGTAAACATGCACTGAGCCCCTGGAAGGGGATCGTCCGAAGGACAATCATAAGCGCTATTGCGGATTTGCTCACGGAAAAAACTTGGAACAATGTTTAGTTTATTAGGTAAACACGCAGTAGTCACAGGTGCCGGCAGCGGCATCGGCAAAGCCGTGGCCATTCTGCTCGCCGAACAAGGCGCCACCGTATATGTAGCAGACATCAACGCGCAACAGGCCGAAGAAACGGCCAAAGAAATAGGCAGCAACGCCGTGGCGAAAGCCGCCGACGTCAGCAACCAAAAGGTGACAAAAGACCTCTTCGCCAGCCTCCCGCAACTCGACATTCTCGTCAATAGCGCCGGCGTTTCACACATTGGTACCGCCGAATCCACTGCAGAAGCCGATTTCGACCGGCTGTACAACGTCAATGTGAAAGGCGTTTACAACTGCTTAAATGCAGCCATCCCGAGGCTCAAAGAAAAGGGCGGTGTGATCGTCAACATGTGTTCGATCGCCGCCACCGTGGGCATCCCTGACCGGTTTGCCTATTCGATGACCAAAGGGGCCGTCTATTCCATGACCCTTTCCGTAGCCAAAGATTATCTCAAAGATAAGATCCGCTGTAACTGTGTCTCTCCCGCCCGCGTCCATACCCCCTTTGTGGATGGATTCCTGAAAAAGAATTACCCGGGTAAGGAGGAGGAGATGTTCGATAAATTATCGAAGACCCAACCCATCGGCAGAATGGCCAAGCCGGAAGAGATTGCCGGTCTCATCCTGTATCTTTGCAGCGACGAAGCTTCTTTCATCACCGGCTGCGACTATCCCATCGACGGCGGTTTCATTAAATTAAACAATTGATCGTATGTTACTCATCAGACACGGCGCACCCGAAAAAGAAACTACAGGAATCGTACTCGACGGAAAATATTATGACACAAAAGACTTTAGCGACGGGGAAGACTACAACGAGCAGTTTTTCGCCACAGGCGGTCTGGACCGCCTAAAGGCGTACGTGGCAAAAAACAAGGCCCAGCTCAAAGAACTGCCAAAAGGCACCCGCCTGGGCTCCCCCATCGCCCGGCCCTCGAAGATCGTCTGCATCGGCCTCAACTACGTCGACCATGCAAAAGAGACCAACGCCACCCCGCCACCCGAACCGGTGATCTTCATGAAATCCACCACCGCCCTCGTAGGCCCCAACGATAACATCGTCATTCCAAAGGATAGTAAAAAGACGGATTGGGAAGTGGAACTCGCCCTCGTCATCGGCAAAAAGGCGAGCTACGTGGACGAAAAGGATGCCCTGAACTACGTCGCCGGCTATTGCCTGCACAACGACGTCTCCGAACGCGAATTTCAAATCGAACGCAGCGGAACCTGGGACAAGGGAAAAGGCTGCGACACCTTCGCCCCCATGGGGCCCTGGCTGGCTACACCGGATGAAATAAAGGATGTCCACAACCTGCGGCTTTGGCTTACGGTGAATGGTAAAAAAATGCAAGATGGTACTACTTCCAACCTGATCTTCAACATACCTTTTTTGATCGCCTATACCAGCCGGTTCATGACCTTGCTGCCTGGTGACGTGATCTCCACCGGAACCCCCGCAGGGGTAGGCCTGGGCATGAAACCCAATGTCTATCTCCAGGCCGGCGATGTGGTGGAGCTCGGCATCGACAATCTGGGCCAGGCCCGGCAAAACGTTAAAGCCTATGGCCAGAATTGATTCTCATCAGCATTTCTGGAAATACGACCCCATTCGCGATGCATGGATCACCCCTGAAATGCATGCCATCCAAAAAGACTTCCTGCCCGCCGATCTCCTAACGGAGTTACAAGCGGCAGGCATCGATGGCTGCGTCGCCGTCCAGGCGGATCAGTCGGAAGAGGAGAACGAGTATCTCTTAAAACATGCTGCAGAGAACGACTTCATCAAAGGCGTCGTCGGCTGGGTCGATCTGATGAACCCTGACGTCGAACAACGGCTCGTTTACTACAAACGTCATCCCAAGCTCAAAGGCTTCCGCCACGTGCTGCAGGGAGAACACGACCGCGCACTGATGCTCAGGCCGAGCTTCAAACGCGGCATCGCGCTGCTGGAACCCCAAGGCTATACCTACGATATCCTGATCTATCCCGATCAGTTGGGATACACCCGCGAATTCGTAGCGGCCTTTCCCAATCAGCCATTCGTACTGGATCATATCGCCAAACCGCATATCAAGGACAGATATATTACAGACGAGTGGAAAGCGGCCATCCGTGCCGTCGCGGCATACCCTAACCTGTATTGCAAGATATCCGGCATGGTCACGGAAGCCGACTGGTATCATTGGAAGCCCGAACACTTCCGGGTATATCTCGATACCATCGTGGAAGCTTTCGGAAACAGTCGTATTATGTACGGCTCGGATTGGCCCGTGTGCCTGGTCGCGGCGCGCTACCAGCAGGTATTACAGATCGTAGAGGACTATTTCGCACCTTTTAGTGAAACAGAAAAAGCCGCCTTCTTCGGCGGCAATGCCATAAATTTTTATAAGTTATGAACCTCGAATTACAAGACAAAGTCATCATCGTCTCCGGCGGAGCCAAAGGTATCGGCGAAGGCATCGTAAAAGTCCTCGCCGCCGAAGGCGCCATCCCTTTTATCATCGGCCGGAACGAGCAGGATAACCTCATCACTCTCGAGGCCGTGAAAGCCGCCGGCGGCAAAGCCTTCCAAACCGTAGCCGAGCTCACCCAACCCGACGCCTGTGAGCAGGCCATCAAGACCGTACTGCAACGCTGCGGTCGCATCGACGGTCTCGTCAACAACGCCGGCGTTAACGATGGGGTAGGGTTGGAGTCCGGTAGCTACCAGGCCTTCCTCGCCTCCCTTCATAAAAACCTGATCCATTATTATCTCCTGGCGCACTATGCCCTCCCGGCCCTTATCAAATCCAAAGGCGCGATCGTCAATATCAGCTCCAAGACTGCAGAAACCGGTCAGGGTAATACTTCCGCCTATGCCGCTTCCAACGGCGGCCGCAACGCCCTTACCCGCGAATGGGCCGTGGAGCTGCTGAAATACGGTATCCGCGTCAACGCCATCGTCGTGGCCGAATGCTGGACACCACTATACGAGAAATGGGTCAGCACCCTCCCGGATCCGCAAGCCAAGCTTGAAACGATCACAAAGAATATTCCTCTGGAAAATCGCATGACCACCTCGGAAGAGATCGCCAACACGACCGCCTTCCTGCTGTCCGAAAGATCCAGTCACACCACAGGTCAGCTCATCCACGTCGATGGTGGCTATGTCCATCTCGACCGGGCGCTGGCAAATGCATAAGCCATGAAGACTTTAGTTTGCATAAAACCCGGCGAATTCGAATACAAAGACGCCGACGCGCCGCTCGCGACGCCCGGCGAAAGCATCATCAAGATCCGCCGCATCGGCATCTGCGGCACCGATCTGCATGCCTTCGAAGGCACACAACCTTATTTTGAATATCCCCGTATCCTCGGTCACGAACTGGCCGGCGATCTCGTCGACCTCGATCAGGCCCCGGGCTTCCAGCCGGGCGAAGCAGTGACCATCATCCCGTACTTCAACTGCGGACATTGTATCGCCTGCCGCAACGGAAAACCCAACTGCTGTACCAGTATCAAAGTCTGCGGCGTACACATCGATGGCGGCATGGTCGAATACCTATCGGTACCCAGCACGTCCCTCGTCCATGGCCGGGGCCTTACTCACGACCAGCTCGCCCTCATCGAACCCCTTGCAATCGGCGCGCACGCCGTGCGTCGCGCAGGTATCCAGCCCGGAGAATTCGTGCTGGTGGTAGGCGCAGGTCCCATAGGCCTGGGTACGATGGAGTCGGCGCGTATCGCAGGAGCCGAAGTCATAGCCATGGATATTAACGAAGCAAGGCTCAGTTTCTGCCGCGAGCGTCTCCGGATATTACACACTGTGAACGCCGCCGACAACCCCATGGAACAGCTAAAGCACATCACCCGCGGCGATATGCCCACCGTGGTGATCGACGCAACCGGCAGCCGCAAGGCCATCACCGACGCCTTTCAATATATGGCACATGGCGCCCGTTATGTGCTGGTGGGTCTGCAAAAAGGCGAAATTTGCTTCAGCCATCCCGAGTTCCACAAACGCGAGGGTACGCTGATGAGCAGCCGCAATGCGACCCGCGAAGACTTCGACAACGTCATCCGCGCCATGGAAAAAGGCCTCATCGATCCTACGACCTATATCACGCATAGGGTTCGTTTCGATCAGGTAAAAGATCAATTCGCCTCCTGGCTCGACCCGGCCAACGGCGTCATTAAAGCAATGGTAGACTTTTAGCCGCCAAAGGCGGCTCGTCCGAAGGACAATCATTAACGCTTTGCCGAAGATGCGTTAATTTTCACCAAACGAATCTTCGGCACATATTATGAGCAACAACAAAGTATTATCATATGGTGAGCTCCTGCTGCGCATCTGCCCGGACGCGGCTGGCGGCTGGCTCAAAGACAACACCCTGCCTTTTTATGTCGGCGGCGCCGAATGCAATGTCGCCACGGCCCTCGCCATCTGGGGCACCCCATCCGCCTATTGCACCGCGATGCCCGATAACCTGATGACGAGACAATTAGCTTCGTATCTAAACGATCTCGGCGTCGATACCACCCGCGTCCGTTACGAAGGCGAACGTCTCGGCGTCTACTATCTCCCTAAAGGCAAAGACCTCAAAAATGCCGGCGTCATCTACGACCGCGCCCACTCTTCCTTTGCCGCTCTTCAGCCCGGGAGCATCGATTGGGACAAAGCGCTGCAAGACATCGGCTGGCTCCACTTCAGCGCCATCTCCCCGGCTCTCAACCGCAACGCGGCAACCGTCTGCAAAGAGCTGCTGGAAGCGGCAAGCAAAAAGAACATCACCATTTCCGTCGATCTCAACTATCGCGCAAAGCTCTGGCAATACGGCGCCGCGCCCACGGATATCATGCCCGGCCTGGTTGAATATTGCGACTTTGTGATGGGCAATCTCTGGGCCGCGGAGAAAATGTTGGGCATTCCGGTAGATACAAAACTCACCACCGGCAATAAGGCAGACTATCTGGAGCATTCGCGAATAACCAGCGAGCAAATTATCAAGACTTTTCCCAAGGTGAAACATGTCGCCAAGACCTTCCGTTTCGATCATGGCGAAAAAGGCATAAAATACTACACCTCACTTTACACGAACAAGACCCTCTACCATTCCGTCGAGTACACCAGCGACCAGATCCTCGACAAGGTCGGTAGCGGCGACTGCTTCATGGCCGGCCTCATCCATGGCTTCCGCAAAGGCGACAGTCCCCAGGATACCCTGGAGTTCGCCACCGCCGCCGCCTATCAAAAACTATTCATCCCCAGCGATGCCACCGACCAGCGCGCTGCGGACATCCTCAAATTCATGCACGCATATGAACGATAAAAAAGTAATCTTACAGACGATCATCGGCCAGGGCATCCTACCCCTATTCTATTGGGAGAGTCCTTCCGTATGTCTCGAGGTGA
>Ga0134128_10001724_pt1 | contig 27700 bp, 40 predicted proteins | sample KB31754_FD_96462 | JGI IMG/M metagenome (GOLD analysis project Ga0134128, IMG submission 96462) | Terrestrial soil microbial communities with excess Nitrogen fertilizer from Kellogg Biological Station, Michigan, USA - KB3-175-4 | ecosystem: Environmental > Terrestrial > Soil > Unclassified ...
CGCGTAGACTCGCTGCCCATGTGGCGTGCGGGACGGCCGCGCGCCTCGACCGAACGCGAAAGGACCAAGTAATGGCGAAAGCAGCGAAGAAGGCCGCCCCCAAGAAGCCGGCGGCCAAGAAGGCGGCCAAGGGCCTGTCCAGCGGCAAGAAGACGGCCAGCGGCAAGTAAGGGACCGCGCGAGCCGGGAGGAAGACAACCCGGCTCGCGCCCTGCCGTGGAGACGACGTATGGGCACGCGCAAGAAACCAGCGCCCGCAGCCGCAGCCACGATCCGCAACCGCATCAAGGGCCATCGCCGCGTGCGTGCCAGCGACCTGGTGCCTCACGAGCATAACTTCCGCCTGCATCCGGAGTCCCAGCGGCAAGCGCTCGCGGGACTCTACCAGCAGGTGGGGTTTGCCCGTTCGCTGTTGGCCTTCGAGTTGCCCGACGGACGCCTGAAGCTCATCGACGGCCACCTACGCGCCGAGATTACCCCGGACATGGAGGTCGAGGTGGAGGTGCTCGATGTTACTGCGGAGGAGGCCAAGCTCTTGCTGGCCTCCGTCGATCCCCTGGCGGCGCTGGCCGAGAGCGACGGGGCCAAGTTGGCGGAGTTGCTCGGCCAGGTCCAGTCCGATTCCGCCGCCGTGCAGGATCTGCTCGCGGGTTTGGCCGAGCAGGCGACGCCGGCCGACAAGGACACGACCATTCTGCAAGCGGTGGATACCCGGCCACCCCCGCAAATGTCCTGGGCGCTCGTGGGCATCCCCACGGTGCGCTTCGGCGAGATCGCCGCCCTGGTCGAGCAGCTGGCCCTGGTGCCGGGCATTTTGCTGGAAACCACCTCCAATGACGCGAACCCCGACCAAGACCGATAACAGCGATCCACAGGCCAAGCTCGACCTGCGGCGCTATTTTCTGCGCACCTACCACACGGCTGCGCCGCCCCACGTTCTGGATTGCTGCCAGGGCAGCGGCTTGCTCTGGCGGTCGCTGCGCCAGGAGTTCCCGATCGCGTCGTATTGGGGTCTGGACCAGAAGCCCAAAAAAGGCCGATTGCAAATCGATTCCGTCCGCGTCCTGGCTCAGCCCGGTTGGCGCGCCGACATCATCGATGTGGACACCTATGGCTCCCCCTGGAAGCACTGGCTGGCGCTTCTGCCGCATGTCCGTCGCCCCGTGACCGTGTTTCTCACCGTGGGCGCGACAAACGCCTCGCTCCTGGGAGGCGTCGACCGGGCCACTCTCCAGGCACTTGGCCTGCCAGCGCGAACGCCCCCAACCCTCAGCGCGAATGTCGCGGCTCCTCTCGCCTGCTCGTTGCATCTGGGCCGCGCCGCCTCCCACGGCCTGAGTATCGCGGAGGCTCTTGGCGCCGTGGCCACCTCGCATGACCGCAAGACCTACTATCTCGGCCTGCACCTGCGCCCGTCCGCCCCGCCGTGAAACAATTTCCGCTGCGCGAGCACGCGCGCCTTGTCATTCCCCATTGCCTTATTCTTTGCCCGTTTACGGCGGCGACTACTTGACGTAAGTGCCTGATGATTTTACACTTGCTGGCAATTATCCATTGCCGACGCCGCGCTTTTTGCCTACAATTAAAGATGAAAGAGATGGCTAGTGTCCCCTGGAACCTCAATCTTCTTTCAGGAGTGATGACCGATGGCTGAGAACACAAAAATAAGCTGGACTTCGCACACGGCCAATTTCTGGATGGGCTGCCAGAAGGTTTCGCCTGGCTGCCAAAACTGCTATGCCGAAACCCTCACCACCAACCGCATGGGCCTACGCCTCTGGGGGCCGGCCAAGACCACCCGTCGCCAGGAGGTCAAGGGCGTCTATGCCAAGCTCAAGTCCTGGAACAAGGCCAGCAACCCCGACCATCCCAGCAAGGTTTTCGTCGGCTCGCTCATGGACTGGGCCGAGGATCATCCCGATGCCGAGCGTCTGCGCCCGGCCCTCTGGAACGCCATCCGGCAGGCGGACCAACTCCTCTTCCAGATGCTCACCAAGCGCCACGACCGCGTGGCCCGACTCCTGCCGCCGTTCTGGAGCGAGATCAAGCACCGCGTCTGGCTGGGCGTCTCCATCGAGAACGCCGACCATGCCCACCGCGCCGACGGCATCCGTGCCCTTGACAGCGCCGTGCGCTTCGTCAGTTACGAGCCGGCCCTTGGCCCGCTGGCGCAAGCCCTCGATCTAACCCGTATCGACTGGGTCATCTATGGAGGCGAGTCTGGACCGGGATTCCGGCCCGAGGACAAGCAATGGGCGCGTGATATGCGCTCCGCTTGCGAGGCGGCCGGCGTGGCTTTCTTCCACAAGCAAAGCGCCGCAACGCGAACGGAGAGGGGCGTGGAACTGGACGGCGCCATCGTCCAGAACTACCCCGCCGCTCCGCGCCGGAGTCTGCCCCAGGTCGAGCCGCCGCCGCTCTTCTGAGCCGGTCCCGACTTACCCGCTCACCCCGCCGGCGCCGGTACACTCGGCGATGGCGGGGTTTTTGTTTGCGCGGAGATGGACCCAATGAGCCAGAACGAGAAAGAGGCTTCCCAGGAGCCGGTGTCCGATGGGACAATCAAGGCGCGGACAAAAAGCACCGCCGAGCGGCGGGCGGCACGCGCCCAGGCTCAGGCCGCGCTTGTGGCCAAGCAGCAGGAGGCGCTCCGCCTCAAGCTGGCCGGTGCCACGCTTGACGATATTGCCCGGCAGCTGGGCTATTCTCATCCCAGCGCCGCCCGCAAGGCGTACTTGGCCGCCCTGCACTCGCCCAGCCGCGAGTCGGTGGCCCAGGCCCGCGAGATTGAGCGGCTGCGCCTGGAGCGCCTGCACCTGCTCTGGTGGCTCAGGGCCACGGCCAACCCAACCGCGCCCGACCCCGAGGCCACCGATCGCGTGCTCAAGATCAGCGCTGCCCGCGTCGCCCTTCTGGGCCTCGCCCGTCCTTTCCGCAAGAGGGTCGAGCATTCCGGCCCCGGCGGTGGCCCCATTGAGCATAAGGACAGCCAGGCCCCCGACTGGTCCCAGCTCACCGTCGAGGAATTGCGTCTCCTGAAGGATCTCCATGAACGCGCCCGTCAAACCCCGGAGGCCGGCGGCGCGCCGGCCAGCGAACCGTGTGGCCCCCCTGCCGGGCTACCTGCGGAGCCTGCCGGATCAGCCGACGACGCTGCGACTTTTGGCGGAGAAGTCGCTCTCTGAGTTCGTCAAGCAAGCCTGGCCCATCCTTGAGCCAGGGCGGCGCCTCATCTGGGGCTGGCACCTCGACGCCATTTGCCAGCACCTGGAAGCGGTGACGGCGCGGCAACTCGCCAACCTCATCATCTCCGTCCCGCCCGGCTCGTCGAAGTCCACGATTGCCGCCGTCATGTGGCCCGCCTGGGTGTGGCTGCGCTGGCCTGCGGCGCGATTCCTGACGGCCAGTTATTCGATGGATCTGTCCCTGCGCGACGCCGTCAAGTCGCGCACGCTCCTGGACAGTCCCTGGTATCGCGGCCACTGGGGCCAGCGCTTTCGCATGGCCAGCGACCAGAACACCAAGGGCTACTACCTCAACGACCAGACCGGCTTTCGCATCACCACCTCGACCACGAGCAAGGCCACGGGCTTCCGGGGCGATTACACGCTGGTGGACGACGCCTTGAATGTCGCGGAGGCGGAAAGCGCAGCCAGTCGCGAGGCCGTGCTGCGCTGGTACGACGAGGCTTTCTGGAACCGCCTCAACGACCTTGACCTCGGCGGCCGCGTGGTCATCGGCCAGCGGACGCACCAGGAGGATCTCACCGGCCACCTGCTGCAACTGCCCAACTGGGTCGAGCTGCGCATCCCGGCCGAGTTCGAGCCGGAGTGCCGCTGCGAGACCTCCCTAGGCTGGGCCGACCCGCGCACGGTCGAGGGCGCCTGGATGCAGGAGTCGCGTTTCGGTCCCAAGCAGAAGACCGAGCTTTTGGCTGGCCGCATGGGGAGTTGGGGCTACGCCGCCCAGTACCAGCAGCGGCCCGTGCCGCGCGAGGGCGGCCTGTTCAAGAAAGAGTGGTTTCAGGACCGCCGCTACCACTACTACGGCGAGCACTTTGTGCTGGGGGGACGCCATGTCGCCCGTCGCGCGTGCCGCTCATTCGCCACCGTGGACCACGCCTGCTCAACCAAGGCCGAGGCCGATTGGACCGTGGTGGGCATCTGGTACGGCGACCCGGCCGGCAATCTGATTCTGGCCCACGTCTACCGGCGCCGCGTCGAGGGTCCCGATCTGCCCAAACTGCTGCGCGAGGCGTGGGACACCTGGCGCCCCGCCTACTTCGCCGTCGAGCAGGTGGGAGCGCAGCTCTCCACGGTGCAGTTGCTCCGCCGCGACGGACTGACCATCCGCGCCGTCGATCCGCACGGCCAGAAGAAGGTGGAGCATTCCCTGGAATTGCAGATTAAATCCGAGGCGGGGCAGGTGTGGCTGCCGCGGGAGGCGCCGTGGCTTGCCGACTTTGAGGATGAGTTATTCCATTTTCCCTTCGCGACCAAGGATGACCAGGTGGACATGGCTAGTTACGCCGCTGAGGAAATGGTATCCTTGTACTCCCAGTCCGCCGCCACCAAGCCCGTCGTCGTGCCCGGCATGGGTTCGCTGCGACCGGGGCCGGGCGGCTGGTGAGTTCGAACACCCAGCGCTGTCTCTTTCCGGAGTCTCCCCATGTCCGAAGCGTCCGTCGCCGAGGTGCTGCTGGCCACGCTCGACCAGGCCACGCCCGCCGACCTGGCCCGTCTCGACCAGGAAATCGCGGCCGCGCGCGGCCGCCTGGCGTCCCTGGAACAACTGCGCAAGCTGCTGGCCGTGCGTCTCGCGGGGCCAGCAGCACCCAAGCCGCGCGTGCCGCGCGGCACGTCGGAGGCGGCCCAGGGCAAGCGCGCCGACGAGCGCCGCCGGGACATCGTCGCCTACCTGGCCCAGCGCGGCCCGCGCCTGCAAAGCCAGATTGTCGGCGACCTGGGCATCCCCGCGGGCAGCATGACGGCGCTACTCGACCACGCCTGGTTTCAGAAGACGGCGCAGGGCGTCCACATCACCCCGCAGGCGCGCCGGGAGGTACTCGATTCGTGACCACACTCGGCTGGATACTCGCGGGTGGGTACGTTATGGTGGGTCTGGGCTTCGTGAGCGACTACTTCGACAGAACGCAAAGTAGTCTCGACGGCCCCGTGCTGGGGCTGGCCAAGGCGCTCGCGCTCTTGTTCTGCTGGCCGTCGTTTGTGGTCGCCGGTCTGCTCCGGCGCTGGGGTTAGTCAATGAGCATTTATGCCACCCTTTGGGAAATTCAGGTGCTGGCCGAAGAGCCGAAGGTCATTTGCTTCGGCACCGATGGCACCGCCACCGCTTTGTATGGCGATGGCAGCCGGCGTCCTTATGCGGAGAAGTGGGTACGGGTCGTTGGCCAGGGCGTGCCGCCCCACATCGGCCACCCCTCGCACTATCCGAGCGGGGATCCCTATGGGGCCTTTCTGCCTCCGCCCGTCTCCGACGCGGAAGGCGACCTCTTGCGGGCTGTGGTGATTGTCGTGGAGGGCCGCGAGGACAAGGAGGGACAGTGCTATGTCGATCCCCTCCTTGTTCTCTCCGGCGTGGAGTATCAACGGCTATCCTTCGCGGACTTGCTCGCGCGCATCGAGATAGCCGTGCGAAAAGAGGTATGAGATGGCCGGCACACCCTTACCCGATTGCAATGCTGGCGTGGCCCCTGCCCCGGAGTGCTGCCACCTGCCCGTGCCGGACCGCTTTCATCTGACCATCAGCGGGGTCAGCGCGGTCCACTTCGTCCGCAGCATTCGCGTGGTGAACGGCGAGGCGCAAGCGGACCTGCACCTGAACGCGGACTTCGACCTCGAGTGCGCCATCGAGGAGATTGCCCGCAGCGTGGCCGAGTCCTACGGGATCCCACGCGATCTGGTCAATACCTTGAATCCGGACGCCAACTCCGCCAGCGGCAGCATTGTCCGCGCCATCGATCCGGTCGGTGCAGGCGGCTTGTGCGAGGCCGTCGTGCAGCGCTTCGACGCCGCCACCGTGCAGTGGGTGGACGGAGAGCGCGTCTGGGTGCGGCCGGCTGCGCAGCAACCGCGCCGGCCCACGGTGGCCGACCTGACGCCCTACACGGAGTGCCGCGCCTGGCTGGCGCGTTTCGCCCGCCGGCCCTGGGATCTATCCCTCTTGTGGATTATGGCTGACTGGCTCGACGAACGCACGAATGGCATCGCCGCCACGGTCCGCCACTGGCTGAGCGCGACCGAGGCCGACATTGTGACCGCGTGCATCAGCCATCTTCGTGAGCAGGGCTTTCAGGTCGAGGGCCGGCCTCGGCTGATTTACCATCCCGCATCGCAGGATGGCCCGCCGTATCAGGCGGCATCCGTCGAGATGGAGGCTACGGTCACTACCGCGAGGGCTGAGTCATGACTCCCGAAGACATTGCCGCCCGCATCCTCGACCCCGGCGAGGACCGCGCCCTCGGCCCTCCCGATGCCGAGCGCATCCGCCAGCGCATCGCCGATGCCCTCCGCAGCGCCGCCGTCGATGACGACCTGCGCCGCCGGGTGAGCGTCCAGTTGGACGGCCTCTGCCAGCTTTTGCGCCAACAGGCTGAGCATCCGCCGCGTTTGATTCAACCGGGCTGGGAAGGCAACGGAGCTAATATCGCGGCGAGTGTCCGCGACATCGCCTCGCGCAGGGTCGATCAAGTACCCGCCGACGTGACGTTCACGCTTCCGGCGCAGCAGCCGGAAGGGGGCACGATTCGCTTCATGTCGCCGCCGTCTCCCCTCGCCCACCTCGAGCGCCTGTGCTGGCTGCTGGGTCTGTCCGGCCAGGAACGCGCCTTCGTGCTGACCCTCCTGGAAGCGCCGCGCGACGAACCCACGCGGATGATCTTCGCCGACTGGCTCGAAGAGCACAACCGGCCCCAGGAGGCGCTGCGGCTGCGCACGCTCATTCCAGGGCCGGGGCAGGTGGCCGTGTGGAGCTTCCCGGTCGAGTTGCGGACGCAAGACGTGTGCGCTGCGGTGCAGGCGTTCTCGGAGCAGCACGGCTGCACGGCGGTTGTCCTCTTCGGCGAGCAGCGCCTGGAGATGCTGGACGAGGAACAGATGGCCCAGGCCGGCTGGGTCCAGGCGGTTCACTTCGCCGAGGCGCCCTTTCAGGCGCTGTGCGGCGCGGACAACCCCAACCAGGGCACGACGCAAGTAGGCGAGCACGTCACCTGTCCGGCCTGCCGCAGAAAGATGGGAATCAAGCCATGAAGGTGGAGTTACTCGTCCTCGTGGACACTCTCGACCACGACACGACCGAGAGCGTCGCTACGTTCGTCAGCGAGCTATTGCTGGGCCACCTGGTGGCGGAGGTACGCTATCAGGTTGGGCCTCCGCTGGCGAAGGCTACGGAGGCCATCGTCGTCTCGGAGGAGGCCCGCCGGAAGGCCGCACTCTTCGCCGGCGCCTCCCTGGCCAAGCGCGTCCGCGTGCTGATGAAAGCCGGACGCGTGCGCGTCGAGGATCAGGAGTATGTGCTCGCGCAGCTGGAGGCGGCCGTCGCGGAGGCCGTGGCCGCCGAGCGGCAGCGCTGCCTGCACATCGTTCACTCTTCCTCGCCCTGGGTGGGCCGAGCAGGAAGTCCGGATGATTGCCGACGAAATCGAGAGGGACGAGTCATGATCTGGGAAGAGTTGGGCTGGGAGAAGAACTGCGCGGACTGTCACGGCACGGGCAAGGCCGAAGTGCCCGACATCATGGGTGGCAGGCGCCAGGTCTATTGCCCGTGGTGCAATGCCACGGGCAAGGTGCCTTCGGAGTTGGGCGAACAGGTGCTGGCGTTTGCCGCACGTTACCTGCAAGCGGGTAGTGAGTGGACACCGTCACCGCTTACGAGGAGAAAGTCATGATCATCTGCTGGTACTGTTATTGGGGTTGGCCGCGAGCCGTGCGCGACCTTTACGACGAGGCAGTCCGCGACCTGGGCGGCGATGACTTCGCCCTGGAGTTCGGTCCGGCGCACGTTGTCTGGGCGGATGAGAACTTCGACACGGCGAGCATCGACGGCTGCCTGGAGCGCTGCGCGGCCGGCGACGCCCGCTTCACCCCCGCAGAGTTGGCCGTCGTGCGCCATAGCCTGGAACGCTTGCGGGAACTGCCAGAGGCGGTGCGTTGCCCGGCGCCGGCAGACTACGATGGCGTCCACCCCGAAAATTACCCGCCACCGGCGAGAATGGAGATGGTCAAGCCATGAGCGACGGCGACAGGCTCCTGCAAGCGGTTCTCGCCGATCCGGACGCGGACGCGCCGCGCCTGGTCTATGCCGACTGGCTGGACGAGCGCGGCGGCGACTCCCCGCGCGCCGAGTTCATCCGCGTGCAGTGCGCGCTGGCGCGCCGCGCTGCGGAACTGCTGAGCGAGGAGGACGGCGAACAGCCGGATTGTCCGGCCTGCCAGGAGCGCCGCCTGCTCCTAGCGCGCGAGCGCGACTTGCTGGAACCGCATCGCCTGCGCTGGGCGTCCCTGGACCCCAACCCCGGCGACGCTACCCGCGTCACCTGGCGGCGCGGCTTCGTGGAACAACTCGCCTGCCACGGACCTTGCTGGGTGGCCTGCGCCGATAGTCTCTTGCGGCAGCACCCGCTGCGCGCCGTGGATCTACTCACCTGGCCGCTGCTGGAAACGCATGAGGATCCCAACACGCGAACCGTCCGCGCGCGCTTCCAGGGGCAAGGCGACTGGCCCGTGCGGCTGGATGAAAGGAATGTCTTCTGGCGTCCGCCTGTCTTTGACTGGCTCGGCACGCGCCTTCTCCTGGTGTGCTGGCCTACCGTTCGCTTCACCGTCCGCGCGCGGCTGGGCGGCTACCGGATGGAGGTCGAGTTGACGCCCGAGGGCCGCCGGCGCCAGCGTTACCACGGCGTTATCCCGCGCCTGCCGCATGGCTTCTGCCGCCGGTCGATAACTCGCACGGTGGGGCCCGACGGCGAGGTGGCGAGCGAGATCATCGACGAGGAAATCCTGCCCACGGACACCCTGACCGCCTTGATCCCGTACTCCGCCTCACTCCGCCCGCCGCAGTAGCACTTCCCCGTCCACCACTTCCAGGTAGGTCGCCGCTTCTTCCGTCCACGACCCGGAATTGAAGTAGGTCGCCCCGGCCTCCGGAGCGTGCGTGTGGCCGCACGCCACCGCGTCGTAGCCGCCCGTCAGCCGCCGCGCCTCGGCCCCTTCCCGGACCGCCTCCACGCAATGGCTGTAGTGTTTGCTGGCGCGCTTGGCCCAGGCCGCCAAGCGCCGCGAGCGATCCAGGCGCACGAGCGCCCCGTAAGCCAGGTCGCCGGCCAGGGTCAGCAAGGGCCAGCGCACGTAAGGATCGCAGTCGTGGCCGTGCAGGCAGAGGAGGCGGCGGCCCCCACTCTCCAGGACGTAGTCCGCTTCGACGCGCGCTCCCAGGATGGCGCTGAGCACATGGGCGGGGCCGTCGTGGTTGCCGGCGATCCAGACGACGCGCGTCCGGGCTTCCAGGCGGCGCAGCCGGACCAGGGCGGCGGCGTGGCGCGGCGGCAAGCGGCGAAAGTCGAGATGGTCGAGCGTGTCGCCGTTGAGAACGACGGCGTCGGGCGTGTCGGCGTGCAGGCGCTCCAGCAGCTGCGTCAGGGCAACCACGCGGCAGGCCGGCGAACCCAGGTGCAGGTCGGACAGAAGGACGGCGCGCATGGGCGGCTCTCCGGTGGAGCGGGTGGAGCGGGCGGAACGGCCAACCCTACCCGCGCTGGCCTGCCCAAAAAATCTCGGCGCTTCCGGTCCCGACTTTGCGGGCGGCGCGGCTCCTGGCGGATACTCCACCTGTACCGCGAGGGACATCCGCCATGCCGGTGCTCGTGAAGGAGATCATTGCTCCGGACACCTACCACACGCCGGACGGCCCGGTGCGGGCGACGCCGCGCCGCATCCGCCACTGGCTCCGCCAGGGGCAGCGCATGCTCGCCAAGGGCTTGCCCATCCCCGTGCCCTGGGAGCACCAGGACGACGCCAAGCCGGACGGGGCCATGCATCTGGCCGAGAACGCCACGCGCAACGCCGGTTTCGTCGAGGGCTTCTTCCTCGACCGCGACGGCCGGCTCTGGGGCAAGCTGGACATCCCCGACGCGGACAAGGCGCGGCACATCCAGAAGAACGTCCGCTTCGTCAGCCCGGAGCTGGACGACGCCTGGACCGACGGCGACGGCCGGGAGTGGAAGGACATCATCACCCACGTCGCCCTGACGCCGCGGCCGGTCCACTACAAGCAAACGCCGTTTGGCACCAAGCCGCGGCTGAGCCACCCGCGCCGGGGCAGCGTGTGGCTGAGTCTCGATCAGGGCAGTCACTACCGCGCCGGCCGCGTGGCCGGGCGCCTTTCCAGACCAGGGAGAACGAACATGGCCACGAGCACGACCACGCCGCGCCCGACCCGTACCCAGCGGCGGCTGTCCGCCAAGAAGCGCAAGGACCAGCGGCTGTCCGCGTCCACGGACACCACGACGGCCGAGGAACGCAAGCGCCAACGCGACGCCGGCGACGCCGGGCCGGACGCGGCGGCGCGGCTGTCCGCCGACGCGGGCGCGGACGATGCCGCCGACGCGGGCGCGGACGATGCCGCGGACGGCGACGGCGCGAACGGCGACGCGCAGCAGGAGTTGATCGACGGCATCCGCCAGCTGCTCGCCGACAAGATGCACCTCGATTTGCCGCCCGACACCGACGCCGAAACCATTCTCCGCGACCTCTACGCCGCCCTGCACGGCCACCCCGGCATCGACCTGGTGGACGACGACGACGACGGGGACGCCGCGGACACGGACGACGACGATCAACTCTCCGAGGACAGCGAGGACGGCGACGACGATCACGACGCCTCGGGCACCTCGATCGACGGGCCGCCCAACGACGCCCGCGAGGAGATGCCGCGCGCCACGCTGTCGCACACGCGCAAGGTGCTGCGGCAGACGCCGGAGTTTCAGGCCATGACCGAAGAGGTCATCGAGGCGCGCACGGACAAGCTCCTGGGCAAGCTGGCCGGCTACGAGCGCGAGGGCCGCTGCAGTCCCGCCAAGGCCCGCGAGCTGCGCCAGCTGGTCAACCGCCATCGCCTCAGCTTCGCCAACAAGGGCGACCACAACGTCCTGCTGTTGCAGGCGCGGCTCGAAGAGATCGCCGACGTGCCGGCCGGCACCTACGGCGACAAGAAACAGCGGCTCAGCCACGCCCAGGAGCAGAAGCCGCGCACGGAGTGGGGCAACGCCGAGGGCGACAAACGCAAGGTCAGTCCCGAACGCGCCCAGGAGATCGTCGAGGAAATGCGCCAGAACGGCGTCCTGGCCAAGTCCGGCCGCTAATCGCGGCAGCCACCGGAACCGCAACCACCCCTTACCCAGCGCGAGGTACACATGGCTTTCATCGTCACCGACTACGGGGCGGCGCCCGGCCCGCAGGCCGAACTCATGACCGTGGAAAACGAGTTCGCCTGGGGCCGCAAGGAACTGTCCCTCATCTTCGGCGTCGTTCTCGACCAAAGCACGGTCGATGCCGGCGCCACGCCCACGACCGTGCTCCGCGCCGGCCTGGTCCTGGACCAAATCGCGGCCACCAAGAAGTGGAAGCACTACAGTTCCACGGCCAGCGACGGCAGCCAGGTGGCCCGCGGCATCCTGGCCAACCCGGCCCTGCGCATGACCGACCTCAACGGCAACACGCAGGACAAATGGTGCAGCGTGGTCGTCGGCGGCCCGGTGCAGTCGGCCAAGCTGTTCGGCCTGGACACGATGGCCCGCGCCCAGATGTTTGGCCGCTTCGTCCTCGACGACGACATGGTCGGCAACCGCTTCGCCTACCTGAACCTGGTGGCCAAGACGGCCAACTACCAGGTGCTGGCCACGGACAACGGCACCCTGTTTACCACCACCGGCGCCGCCGCCGAGGTGGACTTCACCCTGCCGGCCACCATCGTCTGCGGCAGCCGCTTCAGCTTTTTGAACACCGTGGGCCAGACCATGAAGGTGATCGCCCCGGCCGGCAAGCTCGTCACCTTCAACAACGCGGCGGCCACCAGCGTGGCCTTCTCCACCGCCGGCAACCTGATCGGCGCCCAGGTGGACATCCTCACCGACGAGACCGGCGCGAAGTACGTGACCCGGCCCTACGGCGCCAACACGATGACCGTGGCGTGATGAAACCTTCGGCGTTCCGCGCGGGGGAAAGCGGCGCCGCGGAACCCAGAACGAAACACCGGAACAGGGAGAATCGGAATGTCTATCACCATGATGGAGCTGCTCAGCTCGGTGACGCAGATGGGGGTCTACTCCCAGTTCCGCGCGCCCGGCGAGCGGCTGCAGCGCTTTTTCGGCATGCAGATGGGCGGCCCCAGCAACACCAGTCAATACTCGCGCGGCCGCATGTTCAGCTACGGCTACTTCAACAACAACCGCGACGTGGCCACCTTCCGCGCCCCGGGCACCGGGCCGGCCGTCGTCACCAATCAGTTTCTCGGCCAGGTCGTCGGCAACTTCGGCCGCATTCACGAGAAGAAAATCCTCACCTACGAGATGCTCGGCAACTTGCGCGTCTTCGGCGAGAACCAGCCGCTGGACGTGGGCGGCCAGCAGTACATCCAGCGCCAGCAGAAGCACCTCTACCAGCGCTTCAGCAACGCCCGCGAGGTGGCCGTGCGCGCCATGCTCAACGGCTCCCTGGGCTGGACCATCGACAACGCCAACGCCGGCAGCCTGACGCCGGTGTACTCCGGCGGCGACGTGTCGATCAACTTCAACGTGCCGCCCGGCAACACCGGCCAGTTGCAGGACGCCGCGGGCGCCACCATCATCGGCACCACCTGGGCCAACGCCGCCGCCGACATCCCCGGCAACCTGGCCACCATCGAGCAGACCAGCGAGTTCCTGACCAGCGACCCCATCTCGCACGTCTGGACCGACTCGACGATGTGGCGCTACATCCTGGGCAACACGGCCGTGCAGCAGCAGGCCGGCACGGCGGCCACGGCCTACGTCGAGTGGAACAAGGAGGAGGAAACCGGCCCCGACGGCAAGCCCATCCGCTACTTCGAGGCGCGCTTGAAGTGCTACCCGCACCTGGTCTGGCACATCTACAACGCCGGCCTCAACGTGGGCGGGACGTACACGCGCTTCTTCAACGGCACGCAAGCGGTGTTCGTGCCGGAGCCGGACCCCGAATGGGTGGCGATGGGCGTCGGTTCGGAATACGTGGTGGAGTACCCCGGCGCCGAGGCCCAGGACCAAAAGGGCTTCTTCGCCTGGGGCAAGACCTCCGACGAGCCGGCCAGCGTGCAGCTATTCGCCGTGGACAACTTCGGCCCCTTGCTGTTCCGGCCCTGGTCGGTGCAGTCGGCGACCTGCGTTTTCTGAGCGCGGCCGCCCTCAACAAGACCAAGCACCAGGCCGGGGCAAGTCCCGGCCTGGTGGATTCTCACCCGAAACGCCATGTTCCCTCTTAACACCGTCCTGGCCGTGGCGCTGCTGGCCACGCCCCAGCTCGACGCGCCGGCCGCCGCTGGGCAACGGCCCGAAATCCGCGCCGCGTTGCACCCCGTGGCCCTGGCCTGGGAGTTACTCGACCCGCGCGAGGCGCGTTATGTGCTGACGCGCCCGCAGGACTTCGCCGCCGATCTCAACCTGGCGCGTCAGCGCTACCACGACCTCAAGGACGCGCCGCCCGTGTGCGACCACGCGCGCTTCCCGGACCCCGCCTTCCTCGGCGAAGTCCTGAGCTTCAACCGTGTCTACCGGGACCACCTCAGCGCGCGGCGCTTCCTCGACCCGGGCGACCGCTGGGACTTGCTGGCGGCCATCGCCGAGACGGACAACCTCTACCGCGTCTGGGGCGCCGCCCGCGACGCCGCGTCGGATGCCTACTACGTGACGACGCGGCGGGCAGCGCTGCGGAAGCTACGCGACGCCATCGGCCCGCACGCCTATTACTCCGGCTGCTTGCCGCCGCCCGTGCCCGTGTGGCGCTGCCAACGCCTGGACTGAGCCGACTTTGCAGCAGGACCGCCGGCGCGGCACGATGCACGCGCGGGATGGGGCGGTTCCTCAACCGGCCCTCATAAGGCTGGACTCCCGGTGTTCGACTCCCGGATCCCGCACTGACTCCCGGCGCGTCTCTCCTTCGGAGTGTTCCCGATGCTGTCGAATCTGCTGTCGCTGTGGAAACCCGTGGTCCGCGTGGGCCGCCGCTTTCTCTTGCCCCGCGCCCTGCCGCGTCCCGCGCGGCCGCCGGCTGCCGCGGCGCCGCGGCGCCGCGGCAGCGCGCGCTCCTTCGCGGCACCGGCTCGTGCCAAGGACAAGCAGCTGCCGCGATGGAAGTTGCTCGTGCCCACGGCGGCCGATCCGGAAGCCTACCGGGTCGTCACGGAGCGGGCGCGGACGAAGTCGGAAGCGCGCGGCCGCGCCAAGAAGGCCCTGGGCCTGTCGCGCAAGGAGCGATTGCCCATCGGTACGTGGATCGAGCGCCTGAAGCCGCGCCGCAAGGCCATCGCCCGCTAGAGGAGAGCACGCATGTCCGTCGCCTCGCCTTACCTCTACTGCACGGAGCAGGATCTCTACAACCGCCTGTCGTCGGAGGGCGTCTTGGGACTGCTCGACGACGACAACGACGGCCAGGTCGATCAGTTGGAGCAAAGCGCCCTGGCCGACGTGCTGTCCGACGCCAGCGAGACCATCGCTTTCTATACGTGGATGAAGTACGACCCGGGCCTGCTCACCGCGAGCGCCTGGGTCAACCGCCGCGCCGTGGACCTGGCGGCGTGGATACTCTTCCAGCGCCGCGGCCTGACGCCGCCGGCCAGCGTGCAGCACAAGGCCGAGCAGGCGCAGAAGTGGCTCGAAGACATCGCCGACGGCCCGCGGCTCATTCCGGCCGCGCCCCTGCGCCGCCGGCTGGCCCCGGTGTGGTCCAACACCCGCGTGGACGTGGGCTTCACCTTCAAGTGCGTCCGCGTCGAGCCGCAGACGAGCGCGCCGCCGTCGCAAGGCTATGCCCAGCAGACGGACTACCTGGCCGCGTTTTGCTTCGAGATTTAGCAGAGAGAAATTGTCGAATATTGCTAGCGCTGGACTTTAACCAAAAAGAGTAAGACATGACCGCCGTAGCGGAAGTTCACAGGACCCCGGAGTTGCCCCGCGTTCTCAAGAGCGGCGAATTTCGTTGGCTCGGGACGCCGGGGCCGAATGGCCCGACGCAGGAAGAGATTTTGGCGCAAAGGAAGGAGTGGTTCCGCGAGCGCGTGGAATGCGCTCGCCTGCTGCGCTCGATTGAGACAGGCTTTCGCCACGAGTCCTCCATTGACTGGCAACACCAGGATGGGCGGCTGATCTGCGAAGCCACGTACCGCTTGACGGGCGAGGTTTTTGTAGCGACGCCCGAACAGCAAGAGTGGGCCGGCCAGATGGAGGCCACGACGCGGCCGGGCACTCTCGGCGGCGGGCCACGTTTACTGGTTCCTGCCGGCTAGGTGCTGAGGCGATTGCTTCCCAGCGCAGGGCTTCCAGCAAGAAGAGAGAAAAGGAGACAGTCTTGACTACTTCCCTGACACAGAGCGCACCGTTTCCCCACGGCCTGAAGGCGTTGGTGGCGGCGGCCACTTGTAAACCGGGGTGGAGCTTTTCGCTTGTTGACATCGACCGTGATGACAAAACCTGTCATGGCCTGACGCTCATTATCTATGTGGAAGGCCCCGACGCCGACCGCCCCGAGGTGAACATCCAGGTCTCCCATTGGTTCCCCGTTCCTGCCGCCACTTATGACAGGCGGGAGTGGGAAATCTGGTTGTTTGATCGCTGCATGGATGTGGAGCGACACGAGATGATGGAGTTTTTCAAGATCCAGGGCACGCCGCCCTTTGCCCCCAACCATGCCAGGGGCCGGAATCCCTATCGGGTCCATGTACTGGGCACGGAGAAGGACGTTCATCGCGTGCCGGGGCAGGATCGGGCCCCGGGATGAAGCGAGGTCTGACCATGTTCCGCCCCCACGTCGAGATGAACACGCGCGCCGCCCTGCCGTCCTGCCGGCGGCGCCTGCTGCGCTCGCGGCTCTACCAGCGCTGGCTGGCCGGCATGCGCCGCTACCATGAGGAGATCGCCCCCAGAAGGAGGATCAGCCATGTCGAAGTTCTCGAAGCTGGTGGGCAAGATTCGCCAAAAGGAAGGCTATAGCAAGGAAGCGGCCCAGAAAACGGCTGCGGCCATCGGGGATCGCAAGATAGGCAAGGAGGAGATGGCCAGGAAGGCGGCCGCCTCCCGCGAGCGCCACGAGAGCGAGGGCTAGGCCATGCCGCTGGCAAAGGGCCAAAGCAAGGGGACGATCCGCAAGAACATTGCCACGGAAATTCGCGCGGGCAAGAAGCCAGCGCAGGCCGTCGCTATCGCCTACCGCGAGGCGGGCCTGTCTCGCAAGAAAGTTCGCCTGCGCGCGAAGAAACGGAGCTGAACCATGTCCGGTCGTCTGCAAACCTCCCCCGACGGCGGCAACACCTGGGAACCCCTGCGCCGCGCGGTCCTTCTCGTGCCGCTGGCGGCCCAGGCCATCGTCGCCAACACTCCTGTCACGGTCCACGCGCCGGCGGGCGGCAAGAAGTGGCGGCTCCTGGCCTACGACCTGTCCCTGTCCGTGGCCGGCAGCGTGCTCGTCAAGGACGCCGGCGCCGAGGTGCTGCGCACGCCCACGCTCCTGGCGGCCGCGCCGCACGCCTCCCCGGACATGGGCCAGGGGCTGTTGTCCACGGCGGCGGGCAACACCTTGCAGCTCGACGCCACGGCCTCGGGCAACGTGTCCGGCTGGCTGGCGGTGATGGAAGAGTAAGGCAGTCTCACTCCTTGCCCAAAAGCAGGTCAATCACCCAGCAGCCGCGCACATGCGTAGTTGCCACGCCACGACGCCAAACCATTCCCTTCCCAGGTGAGGCTTGTACTAATCCCCATCCTCGGCAGTGGTTCAGGATGTCGGCGTTCTCACAACCCGCCTCTTGCAGCGCATCGGCCAGTACCGGCATGTCCTCAAATCGCCGTTCCTCGTAGATGGCCTGGGCGATCTTGCGGATGAGGCCGTCGTTCAAGGTGAGCCAGTCGCTCCATTTGTCCTGTTTGCCATTCCCAAGGCAATCCGGACAGTAATGTTTGATGGGGACATACAACCCATCCCCATCGTCAACTTGATGGGTTAACTTGCCACTTCCGTGGCATTTGTCACACTTTCCGTATCTCGTTATCGGGCGAAACGGGTTGCCGAAGATGTCTCGTAGGAGGGCGGCTTGAGTAGGCCGCATGTCTCTGAACATGCCATCAAGGGTAACATGGCGAGCGGCGTCTGCGGCATCTCGGACAGTGACGACCCACGCTCCTCCTTCCGTCGTTCCACAGCCGGCTGTATACATCTCATCCTGCGTTGCCTCCCCATCCGCGTACCGTTCCGCCACTTCCACGGCTCGCTGGCTGCGATTTATGTGGCCAGTGCCTGAACAGGAGTAGCATTCTTGCCCCGCTGCCTGATGCCTCAGCGCATTAGACGGAATTATCCCGTAACCACGACACCGTTCGCACGGTACAACATCCACCAGTTTATTCCACACCTGCCGGCAACACGCGCACGCAAAGAGGCGTAATTGGCGTTCGCTGGCGTAGTACCCAGCCACGGTAGGGTTATCAGCGTCTAGATGAAACAGTCGCAGCATCGCTTGCGGGGCGTCACTCGTTAGCCACTCTCGCTCTATCACTGTCTACTCCTTGCCAAGTAGTAGGTCCACAACCCAGCAACCCCGTACATGCAAGCCCTCACCTCGGCAGTGATTCAACATCTCCTCATTCTTGCAGCCTGCTTCTTCGAGTGCGTCCGCCAGTACCGGCATGTCCTCGAAGCGCCGTTCGTCGTAGATGGTCTGGGCGATCTTGCGAACGAGGCCATCGTGCCATCGTAGCCATTGACGCAAGCGCGAGTCCATGCAGTGAACGACGTTGCCGGGGTCGCCCCCTCTGGGCTTGGTCCAGCGCCAGCGCTCCTGCCGAAACACGTTGCCGAAGATGTCGCGTAGCAGAGCGGCACAGTCACCCCAAGAAATTGCCCAGTCACCAGCCTTGATGGAGTCAAACCAGAGCGGCAGGTATGATGCCGGTTTTTCTTGCCCCCTTTCCCAGCACGCGACCCGTTCCTCGACGTATGAACGGTGAGGGCGCACGCTGCGATAAACAGCACAGGCGAACCAACGCAACTTGCGGTCTGTGGAAGGGCGTTGTCCCCAAAGTGGATGCTCCAGGCTTGCTGGCCCCCTAATGAAGTGAAGCATCGCCTCCAGATCATCACTCGTTAGCCATTCTTGCTCCGTCACTGTCTACTCCTTGCCAAGTAATAGGTCCACAACCCAGCAGCCGCGCACATGCGGGCCGCGCAAGGGAATCCATTCCTTGCCATCACACACACCGCACGCCCAACGGTACCCGCCGGCCTCCTCGCTGCATTGGAGTTCATGGTAGCCCTTCCCATAATTTAGAGGGCATCGCTCCAATTCCCGGCAGTGATTCAGCATCTCCTCATTCTTGCAGCCGGCTTCTTCCAAAGCATCTGCAAGTATGGGCATGTCCTCGAAGCGACGTTCGTCGTAAATAGTCTGGGCGATCTTGCGAACGAGGCCGTCGTTCAAGGTGAGCCAATCGCATACACAGCCACAGTCAAAACGAGTTCTGGGACCAACCCATGACGGACAATTCTTGCTATGCGGAAGCATCACCGGGCGAAACGGGTTGCCGAAAATGTCGCGGAGCAAATTAGCAAACACGGAGTTTCTCTCTGGCGAGCCTGGGTCGCCACTTCTCAACGCAAGGGCCGCAGTGAGCGGCCAGTCGATCTCCTCCCGTTTATCTAATCGGTGCCATTTTTCCCACGGTGGCACAATGGCACACGCCAACAGCCGCAGCTTGCGGTCGGAAAGGATGACACTTCCGCCCCCCATGCCTTCGGCGGTATTGGCGTCATTCCCACGGGCGAACGTAAGCATCGCTTGCGGGTCGTCGCTCGTCAGCCAGTCCTGCTCGGTCATGCGTACCTCCCGTGCGACGATTGTACCCACAGTGTCCGGCCGTTCCCAGAGCAGCCGCGCCGAGTTTGCCTCCCCGCTTCCGCCTGGGTAATCTCGTGTCCCGCACCACCAGCGCCGGTCTCACGCGGGAACACACACGCATGCAGGAAACCAACGCCGCCGCCCTTCTCGAACACCTGGCCGGTCTGCTGGCCGAACAGCAGCGCCAGCGCCAGGAACTGGCCCGCCTCGCTGAGGTCGAGGCCGTCTCCGAGCGCGTCCATCAGGAGATCCTGCTGCTGGTGGACACGCTGAACCAGCACGGGGTCGAGCTAACCGGCGCGGCGCGCGTCGTGCCCGCCGCCGCGGAGTGCATCCGCCGGCAGGCGGCGCGCCTCGCCGAGTTGGAAACGCGGCTCGACCCACGCCGGCAACTGTTCACGCCGGCACCGGGAGCACCCATGGCATCTGCGGCACCGGCGGCACCTGCAGCACCCGCAGCAGGCGTGCCGCGTTGTCAGTACCAGCATGTGGACAACCGCGAGCTTCATGGCCTGCAGGGGCTACGGCACCGTGATTGAGGCAGCACCGTGTACACCCTCTCCAAGCATCCCTCGGAAACGCTGGCCTACGTGATGGACTTCGCCGCCGACGGTCCGCCCGCCGGGGCGCGCGCCAGCACCTGGCCGCAGGGCCACCTGCTGGCGGCCGGGGAAAGTCTGAGCGGCGTACCGACGATCGGCGTGAGGCGCGACGACGGCCAGGCCAGCGACCTGACGCTGACCAACACCAGCACCAGCGGCAGCCAGATTCTCTTTACCGTGGCCGGCGGCCAGGACGGGGTGACGTACATCCTGACGGCCCAGGCCAGTACCAGCAGCGGCGAGACGCGCGTCGGCGAGGGCGCGCTCGTGGTGTCCCTGACCTTGCCCTGACAGGAGTAGCGATGAAGGGAAAGAAGATGCCGACCGGCCCTGTCCGCCATGCCGTCGAGGTGGGCTGCGACGCCCCGGAGCCGGACGCGATCCAGCGCGCCCGCCAGATCCTGGCCCGCTTGCAGCGGCTCAATCTACGGCTGGGCCGCGTGGATAACGAGTTGGGCCGTATTCCCTGCGAGGAGTGCGGCGACGAGGACCGGCCGCGCAGCCTCATGGCGTTCCTGGACGCCAGCCAGCGTGAACTCCACACGCTGGAAGCCAGCGTGTCATCGATCGAGAGAAAGCTGGTCGGGAGTTGCTGGGATAACGACTGCGAGGCATACCGCCTGGACAACTCCCCCGAAGACGACTAACCCGACCCGTCCGGCACCCCGCGCCGCCGGCCGCTGGCATCCCAAGGTGAGACGTTTCATGGACCATGTGGTTGTCGATGTGGAAATCCAGAAGACCATCGCCGAGACGCCCGGCGGCTGGAACGCCACGGACCAGCTGGGCGTGGCGGTGTCCTGTCTCTGGGAATACCAAACGGCGCGGCTGCGCGTCTACGGCCCCGACGAGGTGCCGGCGCTGCGCGAGCGCCTGCTGCGGGCCGACCGCATCACCGGGTACAACATCTGGAAATTCGACCTGCCGGTCATCTGGGGCCTGTCGCAAGCGGAGTGGTTCGCCAAGACGGAAACCTTCGACCCCCACGCGGATTTGCGCGACCGGCTCCGCGCCAAGACGGACGATCTCCTGCGGCGCATCTGGAAGGCCCTGCGCCTCAACCCGGACAGCTTTTCGCCGCGCCATGGCGGCTGGGGCCTGGATGCCGTAGCGGCGGCCACCCTGGGCAGCGGCAAGATTGGTCACGGGGCCGAGGCGCCCCAGTGGTATCAGGCCGGCCTCATCCAGAAAGTCGCCAACTACTGCGCCGATGATGTGTGCTTGGAACGCGATCTGTGCGACTACCTGGAGCGCTACGGCCGCGTTGTCAACGGCGAGCGAATTCTCAGCGTGCCGCCCTGGGACGGCACGGCCTGACCGCGATTCCCTATCCAGCGCTGTTCCGAACCGACGGAGACGATGATCTCATGCTCGACACCTCCATTCACAACGTCCGCCCCCTGTCGGCGCGGCTGCTCGTGCGCCGCGCCCCGGCCCGGGGCGTCAGCAAGGGCGGCATCCTCATCCCCGACACGGCCAAGAAGCTCAATCAGAAGGGCGAGGTGCTGGCCGTCGGCCCCGGCAAGCTCAACGAGCAAACCGGCGCGCGCATCCCGCTGCCGGTGCAGGTGGGCGACACCATCCTGTTCGGCAAGCACGCCGGTTTCTGGGGCGAGCTGGACGATCGGAACGAGGTCTATCTCGTGCAGTGGGACGATGTCCTGGCCGTGGTGGACCCGAACGCGGTGCCGTAAGAGGTAGGGGCAAAGCGTACCAGGATCGTACCAGTCGGAGAACACCTCGATGCGTAGCGACGTGCAACTCGTGACCGCCCCCGATGAACACCAGCGCTGTTGTGTCTGCACGGACGACAAGCAGCGCTGCGCCAACCCCAGCGCCTTCTGGGTGGGCACGGTGGGCGTCTGGGGCGATTCCACCTACGTCTGCGCCGCCCACCTGCCCCTGGTGGAGCGGCCCGTCGATGTCGTTATCAGCCGCGACCGGGCCAGCGCCTGGCCCGTGCCCTTTGGAGGCGGTCTGCCACGCCCGTCAGCCACAACAACGTACCAGGATCGTACCAGTAGTCGAGAGCAAACCATGCCCCAGACGCTGCTGATTTTGTGCGGGCTGCCACGGTCAGGCAAAACCAGCCGCGCCCGCTGGCTGCACGAGCGCGAGGGCGTACCCATCGTTTGCCCCGACGCCATCCGCTTGGCCCTGCACGGCCAGCGCTACCAGCCCAGCGCGGAGCCGCTCGTGTGGCAAATCGCCCAGTGGATGGTCCGCAGCCTCTTTCACGCCGGCCATCCGGCCGTGCTGGTCGATGCCACCCATACCACACGCCAGCGCACAGACCCTGCGCGCCGCGGAACAGACGCGCCTGGAAGTGCGCGGTGCTGGTCGATGCCACCCATACCACACGCCAGCGCCGCGACTTCTGGAAGGACGCCAGCTGGCGGCGCGTGTTCGTCGTCCTCGACACCTCCAAGGAGGAATGTCTGCGCCGCGCCCAGGCCGAGGGCGACACGGAGATCGTCGCGGTCATCGAACGCATGGCGGCGCAGTGGGAGCCGCTGGCGGCGGAGGAGATCGACCCATGAGCGCCGCAGCGGGCAACTTCTTTTACGCGCAGGTACTCCTGCGCCATTTGGCTTTCTGTCGGGCGCACGCCCTGCTGCGGGCTGGCGAGCCGTGCCTGACTTACGACCTCGACCTGTTCGTCGAGCCGGTGTGGTTCGGCTACCTGAACTGCTACCTCGTGGACCATGACTAGGGAGAACGCCGTGCCGCTGGGACTCTTTTTGATCCTGAGCTACCTGGCCAGCGTGCTGGCCGTCACGGTCCTGTTGCGCTTGCTGGCCGATCCCTACCAGCACTTCTCCAACCGCCGCGACTGGGCCGACTGCTTCGCGGTGGCCCTGTTGTGGCCCTGGCAGCTGCTGCGCCTGCTGGGCGATCTCGTCCGCGACTGGTGGCAGAGGCGCGGCCGCTAGGCAACGGCCCTGCAAGGAAAGGACGACTCCACATGCCAACGGCTCCTCTCAGCGACCGGGACGCGCGGCAACTCGCGCAAAAACTTTGGGGAACGCAAGGAGGCGCCTGGCACCCTTCCGCCGAGGTTCGCGGCGGGTTGTGCTGGTGCGTGGTGGGCATTACTCATGGCTCCGCCCGCGAGCACCTGTGGACGGCTTACGGAACCGGCGAGACCTGGGAAAAGGCGTTCGCGGATGCCCGCGAGCGCGGCAACTGATCTCTCAATTGAGATTCCGATCTACGGACACGGAAAGAGGACTTCTCATGACCTGTCTCCGTCTGGAAGTGCTGGAATCCCGCTGCCTGCCCTCCGCCGTGCCTACCTATCACGGCGGCCTCGTGCAGACCGACCCCGCCCTGGCCACGCTGGTGGCTGGCACGCCGCCGCCGAATTTTCAAGCGCTCATCAACACGGTCGTCAACGACTACCTCGCCACCGACCTCGGCGCGTTCGGCGTGCGGAGCGCGTCGTGGAACGGCAACGCCCAAACCGGCGACCCCGGCCCGCTCAGCGACGCCGGCGTGCAACAGCTTATCCTCCAAGAAATCAAAGCCGGTATGCTGCCGCAACCGCTCAGCACGAATCAGCAGTACCTGGTCGAGCTGAACCACCCCGTTACCGACGTGCCCGGCGCGGGCGCCTACCACTCGTGGTTTTACGACGGCGGCCAACTCGTGGTCTACGACGTAGTGTGGCCGTCAGCGTCGGGCGATACCATCGGCGATTTCCACGAGGCAGCGGAAGCGGCCACCGATTCCACCGGGCAAGGCTGGCGTGCCGATGGCGTGGCCAACGGCGAGGTGTGCGACCTGGACAGCAGTGTGTTCCCGCTCAACGGCTTTCAGGCCGCCGCCATGATTGGTCCGAACGGCCAGACCATCACCGGGCCGACGCCGTACACGCCGGTCGTGCCATCCCCACCTGCCGCGCCCGTTGCGCTGGCGGCGCCGCCCGACATTGTCAGCAGCATCGCCGCCTGGTGGCAGCAGGAGATCAACGCGGTTGTGTCCGCCTGGCAGGCGTGGGAGACGGCGCTCGTCAGCGTGGAGACGCAACTCTGGAACGAGCTGGCCGCGTGGCCCGCTCCGTAGCTTCGGCCCGCGCTCTTTATTCTCAGGAGACCTTCGCATGTACGGACCCACCCCGGGACGCAACGGCCACGGCCGCCAACCCCAACCCCTGTTGGCCTTGCAGCTGGTGCTGCTCGACAATGGCCAGGTTCTGGTGCAAACCCCGCCGGAGCAGCCGCTCGCCACCGGCGCGCGCATTATGCAGGCGGCCTTCACCTGCCAGCGGGCGCACCTGCTCTTGCAGGGCATGGCGTTCCCGCCCCCGGAAGACGGCATCGAGGCGGCGCCGCCGGGCATGCCGGTGGAGCGCAACCCCAGGGCGTGAGCCAGTCTCTCGGAATCTCAATTGAGAGAGACTGACTTCGCCGCCCAATCCGCCCAGCGAGTAAACTCGCGCCATGGCCAGCGACGACGCGAAAAAACAAGAACTGCTGCAAGTCCTCAGCAAGAACTACCGGCCGGCCGTGCTCGGCGCGCCCTCGGCCCTGTGGAACCTGTCGGCGACGCTGGGCTTCACGCTGGCCCAGGTCGAACCCATGCGCCGCGACCCGCAGGTGCGGCTGTGCCTGCGCTACCTGGTGACGCCGCTGCAAACGGCCGAGTTCGAGCCGGTCGAGGCCACGGACAAGGAAGTCGCCGCCTTCGTCACGCGGCAGTTTCGCCGCTTCTTCCAGCGCAGCCTGGGCGTGGCCCTGGAGATGTACCCCTACGGCCGCGCCGCGGCCGAAGTGCTGTACCGCGACACGCCGCGCGGCCTCGAGTTCGACGACCTCAAGTACCTGGCGCCGCGCGACGCCGCGCTGTACACGATTGACGGCCAGGCCGCCTTCGTCCGCCTGAGCGGTTCCGGGACGAGCCTGTCCGGCTACGTCGGCGCCAGCCGCGACGCCGCCCAGAGCGGCCCGCTCGACCTGTGGCTGGCCCAGGAAGGCCGCCCGGCCAAGGGCTTCTGGATCACCCACGACCCGCTCTACGACCCCTACTACGGCAAGTCCGCCCTGCTGGCCGCCTGGCTGCCCTGGCGCCTGAAGAACCTGCCGACCGGCGGCGCCATGGACAGCCTGGCCAAGTGGTTCTACCGCCACGGCTACAAGGGCTACATCGGCCGCCACCCCAACGCCCTCTACCAGGATTCGGCCGAGGACACGCCCGCGGACGCGCAGGCGCTCATGCGGCAGATGCTGGAATCCCTCAAGACGGGCGCCGACATCGTGCTCGACAACTCGCGCGACGAGAAGGGCGAGTACCAGTGGAGCATCGATAGCTACGGCGAGATCAACGGCGACGCCACCGGCCTGACGGCCTACGTCGATTTTCTCGACGTGCAGATCCAGCGCGGCATCGGCATTCCCGACGGCATCATCACCGACAGCGGCAGCCAGGGCTACGCGGGCCGCAAGATTCCCGAAGACGCCTTCTATGCCGGCGCCGAAATGGACTTCAACCGCATCGTCGAGACCTTCGACGAGCAGGTGTGCCGGCCGCTGGTGCAGCTGCGCTGGGGCCGGGCGGCCGACTACGCCATCAAGCCCAAACCGCTCGTGCCCATTCGCCAGCAGGCGGCGCAGCAGTCGATGCAAGGCGCGGCGCAGCCGGGGGCGGGCGGCGCCGGCGGCAGCGAGGAGAGCGCCCTGGCCGGCGTGGCGCAGGCCAGCGGCCAGGGCAACGCGCGTCCCGGCGGCGTCAGCGCCCTGGGACACAACCGGCTGGGCGAAGACGAGGAGGACGGCGTCTACCACGGCCAGGAGCCTCCCGGCGCCGGCTGGGTGGAGATCGCCCCCGGACCGCGCGGCGGCAAGCGCTGGAAGCGTCCAGAGCCAAGAGCCAAGAGCCAAGAGCCAGAAGGTCCGGGGCCCGGCACGGGACGCTCGCCTCTCGTCTCCCGGCTCCTGCGTTCCGGCGCGGCGGCGCAGACCACGGCGCGCGACGCGGCGGCACGCGTGGGGGGCGCGGTGTGGAAGAAGTTGTCGCCCAAAGCGCAGGCGCGGCTGACGCGGACCTGGAAGCTGGCGAAAGCTGTCGAGCACACGGTCATGGTTGGCTTTCGGAAGACGGAAGCGATCGCCCGCGAGGCGGGTCGGGCGCGCGGCCTGTCCGGCCCCCAGGTGGCGCGGCTGGGCCGCGTGCTGGCCACGGCGGACCTGGTGCTGTCCTGGGCGGTCAACTTCCCGGCCGTGACGGCGGCCACGGGCAACCCGCTGCTGGGCAAGCTGTCGAGTTGGGTGCCGGCGGCGAGCCTGGCCTACATCGCCTTTTCCGGAGCCAGGAACCCCTTCGCCACGGCGCGGGCGGCGTGGACGGTGCTGAGCAGTCGAGAGCGAATAGCCCAGAGTCCAGAGCCAAAGCGCCGGCTTTCCGGCTCTCGGCTCTCGGATCTCGGCTCTCGGCTGGATCGGCTGGTCCAGGCGATCGCCCAGCACGGCGCGGACGACTGGTGGCAGGCGCTCCTGTACGCGGCGCTCGATCAGTGCCGGGGCGGCATGGGCGACGCGCTGGCGAAGGCTGACGCGGCCTACCGGCGCTGTCCGGCACCGCCGGGCCAGTCCCAGAAGCTGTCGGCCGGTCCGCACCGCTACGGCACCACCCAGTTCAACCTGCCCCCGACGCTGGCCCAGAAGGTACGCCGCCTGGCGCTACGCATTCCCGACGCGGACCTGGCCGGCGACGGCCGTGAGGACGAGCCGCATGTGACATGCAAATACGGACTCCATAAGCCGGTGACGCTGAATAAGATCAGCAGTCTGATCAAAGGCTTCGGCCCCGTGCCCCTGAAGCTCGGCAAGCTATCCGTCTTTCCGGCCACGGACGCGGGCGGTCACGACGTGCTCAAGATCGAGGTCATCTCGCCGCGCCTGCGCCGTCTCAACAAGCTCCTGTCGGACAACCTGCCGCACACGGACAGCCATTCCGTCTACCAGCCCCACATTACCCTTGCCTACCTGCGTCCGGGCCTGGGCAGGAAACACGCCGGCGAGGGCTCGCATCCCTTGCAGGGGCGATCCTTTCAGGCCGACGCGCTGACCTGCTCGCCGGTCCAGGGCGAGCCGGGCATCGTGAAACTCGGCAAGTTCCGCCGGGGCGAGCGCGATGCCCAGATGGGATACCAGCGCATGGCCAGCGCCACGCTTCCCTCCTGGCAGCCTTATCAGGGGCCCCACGGAGGTCAAGGCTGGCGTAACTTGCGCACCGGCGAGATTCGCTATCAGGACAAGCCGCCCGAAGAACACAGCGCCGTGCCGGATCCGGGGAAAGACACGCCCGCGCACGCCAACAACAAGGCGCCCTGGCACATGACCGCCGCCGAGTTCGCCAAGTCGGGCATTCAGGCGTTCCGGACCAGCCAGGGCAGCACCTACGTCTACAGCCGCGGCCAGACGCTGCGCATCAAGACGCCGCACGTCGGCCACGAGGTCAAGGACGTGGGCCTCAAACAGGGCAGCGCCGTCACCTATTTCACGGACGAACAGGGTGCGAGAGAGATCGGCATGTGGAACAGCTTGCAGGGGGGCACCGGCAAGCGCTTGATCGTTCAGGGCGACGAGATCCTTTTAACCAGCCTCAATCCGCGCACCGGCCAGCGCGGTCTGGATGGCAAGGTCAGGATTCAGAGCACGGCGCCGCGGGAAGGTTTATCGCCCGTTGAACTCTGGGATCCGTCCTCGCAGGGGAAAGGCTGGTTCCGGGCCAATCATCCCGGTAACGCCATCACCGCGATCGGGAAACCGGACCGGGACATTCACAGGCAATTTGTGGCCGCGGCCCTGGCGGCTGGCAAGCAGATCCCGAGCGAGGTGCTGCGCGAGTATCCCGAGTTGGCTCGGCAAGCTGGGGCAAAACATCTCTCCTCTCAGCGCCTGGAGGCCGGCCGCGCCTCGTGGGTGCCCTGGGTCGTCAAGTCTGGCCCCCACAAGGGCCGAGCGGCCTGGAAGAAC
>Ga0134128_10001726_pt1 | contig 27688 bp, 18 predicted proteins | sample KB31754_FD_96462 | JGI IMG/M metagenome (GOLD analysis project Ga0134128, IMG submission 96462) | Terrestrial soil microbial communities with excess Nitrogen fertilizer from Kellogg Biological Station, Michigan, USA - KB3-175-4 | ecosystem: Environmental > Terrestrial > Soil > Unclassified ...
ACGAGCGCGCTCTGCCTGGTGCATCAGCGCTTTTCGACGAACACGTTTCCCACGTGGCAGCTAGCTCATCCGTTTCGTTATCTTTGCCACAACGGCGAAATTAACACGCTTCGCGGCAACGTGAACTGGATGCATGCGCGCCAGGCCGTTTTGTCTTCGCCGTATTTTGACGACATCAAAAAGCTATACCCGGTAATTCAGAAGGGTGTCAGCGATTCGGCCGCGCTTGATAACGCCGTTGAACTGCTGCTGATGGCAGGGCGCTCGCTGCCGCACGTCATGGCCATGCTGATTCCCGAAGCTTGGGATGCGGACAACACCATGCCGGCGGAGAAGCGCGCGTTCTACGAATATCACGCATCTCTGATGGAGCCTTGGGACGGCCCCGCCGCCGTCGCCTTTACCGATGGGCGGATGATCGGCGCCACGCTCGACCGCAACGGTCTGCGTCCGGCGCGTTATCTGGTGACTAAGGACGGCCTGCTGATTATGGCGTCCGAAACCGGCGTGCTGCCAATTCCACCGGAGGACATCGAATTCAAAGGACGTTTGCAGCCGGGAAAAATGCTGCTGGTGGATATCGAGCAGGGGAGGCTGGTCCCCGATGAAGAGATCAAAGGTCAACTTTCCTCGCGGCAGCCTTACGGCGAGTGGATCAAGCAGAATCAGCTCACGCTCGATGCGCTGCCGGAGCCGTCACGTGTGATGGAGACGGACCACGAAACGATTCGCTGCCGCCAGCGCGCTTTCGGTTATAGCGACGAAGATCTGCGATTCCTGATTACGCCGATGGCGACCGATGGGCAGGAAGCGGTTGGATCCATGGGGACCGATACGCCGCTCGCTTGCCTCTCCGACAGGCCTCAATCGCTGTTCAACTACTTCAAACAGCTCTTCGCTCAGGTGACGAACCCGCCGATCGATCCCATCCGCGAAGATCTCGTGATGTCGCTCACCAGCTATATCGGCACCGAACGCAACATCCTCGACGAGACGCCGCGGCATTGCCATACGCTGAAGTTGCCGCATCCGATTCTCACAAATCGCGATCTCGAGAAGCTGCGTCGCGTGTCCCGCGGCGATTTTCTCGCGACCACGCTGCCGATGCTCTTCCGGGCAGAGGACGGCGAAGCCGGCCTGAAACGCGCGCTCGACCAACTCTGCCGTCGCGCCGACCTTGCCATCAAATCGGGTTACACGCTGCTGATTCTTTCGGATCGTGGCCTCGATGAGGACTACGCGCCCATCCCCAGCCTGCTCGCGCTCACTGCCGTTCACAATCACCTGATTCGCGAAGGTTCCCGTACCCAGGTTGCGCTCATCATTGAATCCGGCGAGCCACGCGAGGTGATGCACTATTCGCTTCTCATCGGATATGGAGCAAGCGCCATCAATCCCTACTTGGCCGTCGAGACGCTGGAGGACATGGCCAAGAAGGGCGAACTGCCGAACAACACGACATTCGCCGCCGCGCTTAAGAATTACAAGAAGGCGGTCAACAAGGGTTTGCTCAAAGTCTGTTCGAAAATGGGCATCTCGACGCTGCAAAGTTATCGTGGCGCCCAGGTATTCGAGGCGATCGGTCTAAACAAGGCGCTGGTGGAGCAATATTTCACCGGGACAGCCTCGCGCATTGAAGGCATCGGACTTGATGTCATTGCAAAGGAAGCGATTGCGAAACACGAGTTTGCCTTCCGGGCCGTTTCCGATTTCGAAACCGAGCTCGTCACAGGCGGCCAATATCAGTACAGAGTCAGCGGCGAATACCACTTGTACAATCCGCTTACCGTGAGCAAACTGCAGCACGCCGTCCGGCAAAAAAGCTTTGCGACGTTTGAAGAGTACTCGCAACTGCTCAACGAGCAGAGCAAAAATCTTTGTACTCTGCGCGGTTTGATGAACCTAAAGACCGCGGCCAGTCCTCTGCCGATCGAAGAAGTCGAACCGGCTTCGGAGATCGTGAAGCGCTTTGCCACGGGCGCCATGTCGTTCGGCTCCATCAGTAAAGAGGCGCACGAGACACTCGCGATTGCGATGAACCGCATCGGTGGCCGGTCGAATACGGGCGAGGGCGGGGAAGACGAAGCCCGCTTCATTCCCCTGCCGAACGGCGATTCGAGGAAGAGCGCCATCAAGCAGGTGGCCTCCGGCCGCTTCGGCGTCACGACGAACTATCTCATCAATGCCGACGAGCTGCAAATCAAGATCGCCCAAGGGGCAAAGCCTGGTGAAGGCGGGCAGCTTCCCGGCCATAAAGTGGACAAGGAAATTGCGCGCGTTCGGCACTCCATTGCCGGTGTGGGACTGATTTCGCCTCCCCCGCACCACGATATCTACTCAATCGAAGATCTCGCGCAGTTGATCTACGATTTGAAGAGCGTCAATCCTGCGGCGCGCATTTCGGTGAAGCTTGTGGCCGAAGTCGGCGTGGGCACGGTTGCGGCAGGCGTGGCGAAGGCGCACGCCGATGTGATCCTGATCAGCGGTCACGACGGCGGCACCGGAGCGTCTCCGCTCACTTCCATGAAGCACGCGGGCATACCTTGGGAACTCGGCCTCGCCGAAACACAGCAAGTGCTGGTGATGAACGATCTCCGCAGCCGCGTGCGGGTCCAAACCGATGGCAAGCTGCAAACCGGCCGCGACGTCGTGATTGCCGCTCTGCTGGGAGCCGAAGAATTCGGCTTCTCCACCGCGCCGCTTATCGCCGTGGGGTGCATCATGATGCGCAAGTGCCATCTGAATACGTGTCCGGTCGGCGTCGCCACGCAGAATCCGGAACTGCGCAAGAAGTTTTCCGGACAACCCGAGCACGTCATCAACTTCTTTTTCTTCATCGCCGAGGAAGTCCGGCAATTGATGGCGCAACTCGGATTCCGCACGTTCAACGAAATGATTGGCCGCGCGGACATGATCGAAATGAAGAGCGCCGCGGACCACTGGAAGGCGCGCGGCCTCGATTTCTCGTCCATTCTTTACCATCCGCAAGTGCCGGGCCGCGTCGGCCGCCGGCATCTGATCGAACAGGATCACGGTCTTGGGGATGCCCTTGACCACCAACTGATCGAATTGACGAAAGATGCTTTGGAGCATGGCGCGAAGGCCGAGTTCCATCTGCCGATCCGGAACGTGCACCGCACGGTCGGCGCCATGATGAGTGGCGAAATCGCCAGACGCTACGGCGCCAGCGGCCTGCCGGACGAAACGATCCGCGTACAGCTCACCGGCTCGGCTGGTCAGAGCTTCGGCGCGTTTCTCGCCAAGGGCGTCTCGCTGACGCTCGAAGGCGATGCGAACGATTACGTTGGCAAGGGACTTTCCGGCGGCAAGATCGTCGTCTATCCGCCGCGGACGTCGTCCTTCCTTCCCGAGAACAATATTTTGATCGGCAACACCGTCCTGTACGGCGCTACCGGCGGCGAGGCGTATTTCAATGGCGTCGCGGGTGAGCGCTTTGCCGTCCGTAATTCGGGCGCGACGGCCGTCGTTGAAGGCGTGGGCGATCACGGCTGCGAGTACATGACCAACGGCACGGTCGTCATTTTAGGGGCAACCGGACGTAACTTCGGGGCTGGTATGAGCGGCGGCATCGCTTATGTTCTGGACGAGGACGGTTCCTTCTCAGATACCCGCTGCAACAAAACGGGCGTCGATCTCGAGCCGGTTGAGGAGCGGGCGGATCTCGAGTTGCTCAAAACGCTGATTCGCAAACACGTCGAATATACGGGCAGTCCGCAAGGTAAGTGGATTCTCGAAAATTGGGCGGAGATGCTGCCGAAGTTTGTGAAAGTGTTCCCGCACGAGTTTAAGCGCGTGCTCGGAATCGCGCGCGCCGGCGAACATATGAAAATCTCGGGCGCGGTCGTAGCGGCGAAATCGCGGCTTATGCAAGAAGGAGCTCGATAGAACAATGGCGAAATTGACAGGATTTCTCGAATACACCCGCGAAAATCCGCCTCGCCGTCCGGTTATCGAGCGCATCAACGACTGGTTCGAAGTTTACCGGGAATTTCCAACGGACAAACTGCAGCAGCAGGCCGCGCGTTGCATGGATTGCGGCGTTCCGTTCTGCCATACAGGCTGTCCTGTTAATAACCTGATTCCGGACTGGAACGATTCTGCCTGGAAAGGCCGCTGGCACGACGCCATTCGGCAGCTTCAATCCACGAATAACTTTCCGGAATTCACGGGCCGCACCTGTCCCGCTCCGTGCGAAGCTGCCTGCGTGCTGGGCATTAACGAAACGCCGGTCACCATTAAGGCCATTGAAAACGCGATTGTCGAACGCGGCTGGGAGCAGGGCTTCATTGTTCCTGAGCCTCCCCGCCAGCGGACAGCGAAGCGCGTCGCCATCATTGGATCGGGACCCGCGGGCCTGGCGGCCGCTCAGCAATTGAACCGCGCGGGCCATCTCGTTACCGTGATCGAAAAGCACGATCGCATTGGCGGTCTGCTGCGCTACGGAATTCCCGATTTCAAGCTGGAAAAGTGGGTAGTCGACCGGCGGCTGGAACAACTGCGCGCGGAAGGCGTCGAGTTTCAAACCGGTGTTCACGCTGGAATTGATTTCCCGGCCGACGAACTGCACAAGCACTTCGATGCTGTTCTTCTCGCCTGCGGGGCCGAACACCCGCGCGATATTCAGATCCCTGGGCGCGAATTAAACGGCATTCATTTCGCTATGGACTACTTGACCCAGCAGAACAAGCGCGGCGCCGGGGATGCATTCTCGCCATCTGAAGAAATTCTGGCGACCGGCAAGCATGTTGTGATCATCGGAGGCGGCGATACCGGAGCCGATTGCCTGGGCACGGCGCATCGGCAGAAAGCGCGTTCCGTCCGCCAGTTGCAGATTCATCCCATGCCGCCCGAGACGCGCGCGGAACACACGCCCTGGCCGCTCTGGCCCGTGATGCTCCGCATGGAGCCGGCGCACGAAGAAGGCGGCATTCGCGAATGGAGCGCGTTAACGACTCACTTCAGCGGCGATGCGGAGGGCAATGTTTGCCAGCTACACGCGGTTAGAGTGGGCCCCAAGCCGCACCTGGAACCAGCGCCGCGGAGCGAATTCGCCATTGACGCCGATCTGGTGCTGGTTGCTATCGGTTTTTCAGGTCCGAAGAGAGATGGCATTGTGGATCAGCTCAAGCTCGATGTTGATGCTCGCGGCAATGTGCGAACCGGCGAGGATTATATGACGTCCGTGCCGGGCGTTTTCTCCGCCGGCGACGCTCGGCGCGGCCAATCTCTGATTGTGTGGGCCATCGCGGAAGGCCGCAGAGCGGCGCATCACCTGGATAAATATCTGATGGGCTCGACGGCGCTTCCCTGCTAATGGGAGATCTGGGCGAATTCATCGATCGAAGTTCCGAATGCGCTGTCAAGTTCGGCGAAGGCCTGCCGTACTAAGGCGGGCACGGTCCGGGTGGCGCCATTGCCGGCGGCGCATTCGCGATTGGAGCGCTCGCAATCGGCGCTTTAGCCGTCAGCCGACTGCAAAACCATGATGCTATTTTTCTCGGATGTCCGTTCGCGAATCAGATTCTGAACGAATTTCCCGGGTCGCCGAATTTTGCATTCAAAACGGCACCCTCCGCTCCCCGGCTGTGGACTTCACGCATCAAGAACAAACAGCCCAGACGCGGAGAGATGACAAAAAATGTGAAATAGCGAGATCCTAAGTGCAACGTGCTTCTAAGCGACGGTGGGGTCATCGGCGCCTGCTGCCAGACTGATTGACGAGCTCGTGCACTCGTGCGACCAACGTACTACGCCACTTTGATCGTCCATCCCCAGCAGTGCTCGGTGGGGCGTCTCTTTATGCCACTCATGGCTTCCGGCAAATCGATCGACAAACCGGAGGCTGCGTCGTACCGCCAACCCAGCGGTTCGTTATAGCCAAACATCATAACTTTGCTTTGTGGTTGCGGCCGGACGGTTTTGAGCGTGAGTGTTTTCCCAGGCCATGCGAATGCAAAACAATGAATGTCCCGGTCATCTTTCGTACGCGTGAAGCGAATGTCGTCCCCTTCTCGCCAGAGGTCGCCGCCACGGGCGCGAGTGGCGTAGATACCGCTGCCGCATACCTTGAGCCATTTACCAGCCTCTTTTAATTGTTGAATCGCGGTTGGATGAAAGCGTCCGGAGCCATCGGGCCCAACGCCGACCTGGAAACTGCCGCCTTTCGCGGATGTATCGACGATGTTTTTGATAATCCACGGCGCGCCTTTGTATTGCGATGCGTCGGGGTCGAAGGAAAAGCCGCGCGCCAGCGGATAGATCACCATCCAGGGCATGCCGGTGTTCGATTTGCTGCCCGGAACAAAAGCTTCCGGCGTATAGTAATCCCCGTAATTGCCAATGCCGCGCGCGCGGATCATGATATCCGGTTGGAGCTGGCGGATGCGCAACACCGTTTCGCGAAGCTGCGGCCAGACGCGTGGACCCAGCCACTGATCGAGCGAGAGCATATCGATTTGCCCATAGTTGGTCAGCAGTTCTTCGAGTTGGGCGCGATGGCGCCGTAGCATCCGATCCACTTCCGCTTTGCTGGGATCGGGCGCGATCCATATCAGCTTGCCCAGCGCCTCTTTCGATTGTGCCGCCTCCGTGTCATATTGCGCGGCCGAAGGAATCTGCACTGGATGGTCGGCGTAGGGACGGAAATCGGCGTCATACCAATCGGGATGTGAAAAATACAGCGCAATTCGCAAGCCGCGCTTGTGCCCGGCGGCGCATAGCTCCTTCACAACGTCGCGGCGGAAAGGCGTTTCCATCATCGAATAGGCAAGGTTGCAGTCTTCAATCACCGGGCCGCCGGAAGCATTCCATCGGACACGCTTCCGCACACGGGTTCTCGTATCGAACATCGAAAAGCCCTCGTGATGCTTGGTGGTAAATGCAAACATCTTGAGGCCACTTTCCTCGAAGAGCGTTGTCCATTCATCGGCGTCGAAACCAGTGGGATTCCAGGTTTTGTACATCTGGTCGTAGGCGTCGCGTTTGTCGTAGCTCAATTTCAGATAGGGCCACGATTCGTGGAGGAACCCAGCCTGCGCGTACAGGCCCCAGTGAATGCGTATGCCGTATTTCTGGTCGAGAAACGCTTCGTAAGCCTTCCCGGATGCCCAATGGTAGGCCGGGATCGGCTTGTCCTCGATGTAGGACTGAACGACCTTGTAGTGAGAATCGGTCTTGGGGAGATAGTGCTGGCTGAAGTAGGCGGGTTCCGGCGCGGCGAAGAGGCGCGGTGTTGTAAGAAGCGCGGCGGAATGAGAGAGAAAAGTTCTTCGTTTCATTCGCTGATTAGCATACGCGATTCCATCTGAACCTCATTCCGGCGACTCCCGGATTGGACGTCAATCGTTAGGCCAATGGCTGAGGACAGGGTCAGGAACTATTAATAAAAGGTTGACCTATTCCAAATGATCTAGCATATTAAGGTATCAGATGAAGCACCTGCCTGCTGCTGTGAGCGTCGCGCTTTGCGGATGTTTGGGAGCTTTTCTATTGATTGCTTCAACGACCCCGATCGAGCTACATCTGAAACTTCGCCATATGGTCCAGTCCGGTGGATCGAACGGATCGTGGCATGCGGTCTCCGTGCAGAAAACCTTACCATCTTCGAAAACGGCGATCGTGATCTGCGATATGTGGGACCGACATTGGTGCGATGGCGCCACGCGGCGAGTGGAGCAACTGGCGAGGAAGATGGAGCCCGTATTGGAGCGCGCGAGGCAAGCGGGTGTGCTCATTATTCACGCACCGTCAGAGACGATGAGCTTTTATGCGAATACGCCTGGCCGGTTGCTCGCCGAAAATGCGCCGCAAGTCGCCCCACCCAAGGATGCGCCACATATCGACCCTCCTTTGCCGATCGACGATAGCGATGGTGGCTGCGACACCGGAAACAAAACCTATCAGGCGTGGACGCGGGAGAACCCGCTGATTTCCATAAAGCCCGGCGACGCCATTTCGGATAAGGGAAGCGAGATTTATAACCTGATTCGAGAGCGCCACATCAACACCATTCTGTTGATGGGCGTGCACGCCAACATGTGCATTCTGAATCGCAGTTTCGGAATTCGCCAGATGACGCGCTGGGGCGTTCCATGCATTCTCGTCCGCGATTTGACGGACGCAATGTATAACCCCAAGTCGAAACCTTATGTTTCGCATGCAGCCGGCACGCAGTTGGTGATTGATTATATCGAGAAGTATTGGGCCCCCAGCACGACAAGCGGCGATCTGATGGCTGCGCTGAACGCGGCTCATTAGCGCATCTCGCTGGCCGGTGCGTTACGGAACTGGCGCCAACCGCTGCTGGTGTTCTAATGTTTAGGTCGCAAACATAGTAGAGTTCGAGTCCTAGAATGCTTCCGTTGCTCGCATTATTCGCGATTTCTTTTCACGCCGATTTTGAAGGCGGAAATCTTGGACGTGTCGATCGGGTCGCCTCCAATCACTTCCGTTGCCATGTGACCGGAGAAACCGATCAAGACGGCCGCAACCGGCAGGCGAGTTGGTTCTATTTTCGTATCGACGGGGCTAAGGGTCAGCTGCTCACGTTGGACTTGGTGGATCTGCCCGGCGAATACAATTACAAGCCGACGCGCGGTTCCATCACAAAGGACACGCTGCCGTTCTACAGCGATGACCGGCAGACGTGGCATGAGCTGAAAACGGTTGACTTCGACGAGTCCGTGCCGCTTCAGCGGATACACATTACGCCGAAGTCGGACAGCATTTGGATTGCTCACGTGCCACCCTACACAAATCGGAATCTGGCTCAGCTTTTAACAGAGATCAAAGAGGCGCCGAACGTCAAGGAAACGGTTGTTGGAAAAAGCGTGAAGGGCAGGGAAATCCCTCTGCTTACTATTTCCGACGCGACGGTTCCGGATCGTGGGAAGAAGGTGATCTGGCTGATGTTTCGACAGCACTCCTGGGAGGCGGGTTCGTCATGGGCGGCCGAAGGCGCGATACGTTTTCTGTTATCGTCCAATCCCTCGGCGGACCGGATCGTGCGTGGAGCGATTGTGAAGATTTATCCAATGTGCGATCCCGACGGCGTGGCGCGCGGAGGTGTTCGATTCAATGCATATGGATACGATCTAAACCGCAACTGGGATACGGTGGACCCGAAAAAAATGCCTGAAATTACCGCGGAGCGAGGAGCAATTCTCGATTGGATCGACTCGGGTCATCCGGTCAATTTCTTTCTTACTCTCCACAACGACGAAATGCCGGAATACCTGGAGGGACCTCCGGATCAGTCCAGCGCCACGCGGCCATTGATGGAACGGCTATTCCAGATACTTTCGAAAACCAGAACATTCGCGCCGACACGAACGCCGCAATTCGATGCCGTGAGTACGACGATTGGAAAGCCCGGACGCATGAATGCTCCACAGGCGCTCTTTCACGACCGGAAAGTGCCGGCATTTTTGATTGAGCAGCGCATCGCAAAAAGCCCTAAGCTTAGGCGTGAACCAACGATTGCCGATCGAAAACAGTTCGGAGTGGATCTGATCCAGTCCCTTTGGACAGCTTTACAGAACCCGAGTGATGAACCGGGCGCCGAAGCGCGTGATGGGTCGGCCGGAAATTAGGAGGGCCGACCAAATCGATGAACCGCGCGTCTCCGGAAACCAATTCGTTATCACGCCGTTCTCTTATGAGGGGCGCGGCAGTTCTCGGCGTTTCAGCGGGAGCAATAGCTGGCGAGTCCGGAACGGAGCAAGCAAACTCCAAGCTGAAGGTAGCGATCTTCTCGAAGCATTTGCAGTTTCTCCAAGGCGCGGAACTAGCCCAGACCGCGGCCGATATCGGCTTTGACGGAATCGATGTCACCGTTCGTAACGGCGGACACGTAGACCCCGCGCGAGTACGCCAGGATTTGCCTCCGCTGGTTGCGGCCATTCGCAGCCATGGCCTGGAGGCGCCGATGATTACAACCGATATCGTCGATGCCGGTACTCCTCATGCGGACGATATTTTGCAAACGATGGCCGAGTTGGGGATACGCCGGTATCGTTGGGGCGGCTTCAAATACAATCGCGAACAGCCGCTCACCAAGCAGCTTGAGGATTTGAAGCCCCGTGTTGCGAAGTTGGCCGACCTAAATTCCCGTTACCGCGTGGGAGCCATGTATCATACGCATTCCGGGGTAGATCTCGTGGGCGCGCCGATCTGGGATCTGCATGAAATCCTGGCAGGTTTGGACCCGCAGGCGGTTGGTGTGAATTACGACATCGGACATGCCACGGTAGAGGGCGGCTTTGGCGGTTGGATCGACAGTTTCAGGATCACGGGAGCATCCTTGCGCGGCATTGCCGTCAAAGATTTTCTATGGGCGAAGGATTCGAAGGGAAGTTGGCGTCCCCAATGGAAACCGCTCGGTGACGGAATGGTCCGGTTTCCCGCATTTTTCGATATGGTGGCGGCGAGCCGTTTCTCAGGGCCGCTGCAATTACACTTTGAATACCCACTCGGCGGCGCAAACGAAGGGAAGAGAACTCTTACGATTCCGCGCGAGCAGGTATTTCGTGCGATGCGGCGGGATCTTCGGCAACTGCGATCATGGCTTACGGAGGCTTCGCTTGCGTGACGACACCTGATGACTTTGCAGCACCGATACGACCTTCCTGGCGCCGGCGTCAATTCCTGAAGGCCTGTCCAACTCTATTTGCCGTGCCCTCCCTTATCGCGAGTCCCCGCCGAACCGATATCCGAATCGAACAGGTAAGCCATTCGTATCAGGACTACAAATATCGCGCTCCTTATATGTTCGGCGGATCGAAGGTAGATCGCGTCACGCTATTGAATGTAAATTGCGTCGTTCAGACGCCCGACGGGCGCAGAGCCCAGGGGTTTGGCTCCATGCCGATGGGCAATATCTGGTCCTTTCCGTCGAAGGTGTTGTCCTACGACCAGACGCTTGCTGCGATGAAGGCGTTGGCTGTGCACGTTGAGAAGTTGACCAGCGACTACAAAGAATACGGCCATCCCATCGACATAAATGTGGCGCTCGAGCCGGCCTATTTGGAGGCCGCGAGGGAAGTGACCATGCAACAGAAGCTTCCGGAACCGATTCCCAAGCTCTGCACGCTGGTCACGGCGAGTCCCTTTGATGCCGCCATCCACGATGCCTTCGGCAAAATCCATAAACGCAACGTCTACGAAACGTATGGTCCCGATTTGCTGCCGAACGATCTTTCGCGCTATCTGGGCCCGGCCTACAAAGGCATGTGGCTGAACCAGTTTATTTTGACGAAGCCGAAACCCACCCTACCGCTGTATCATTCCGTCGGCGCGTCCGATCCCTTGACGGCCGCCGAGGTGAAGCATCCCATTAATGATGGTCTGCCAGAGACGTTACCCGAATGGATTGGGTACAACGGCATCACGCATCTAAAAATTAAATTGAATGGAGACGATCTGGCGTCCGATGTCAGCCGCGTGCTCGAAATCGATCGAGTGACTACGGAAACGCAAGCCAAGCGGAAGGTCGCAACCTGGTTTTACTCACTCGATTTCAACGAGCGCTGCCGTAATGTGGAGTATCTGCTATCGTTCATCCGAAAAGTGAAAGAAGGTAGCCCCGCCGGTTTCGCGCGCATTCAGTACATCGAGCAGCCGACTGCCCGCGATCTGAATGCAAACCGGCAAAATGTCATGTTTCAGGCGGCAAAATTCGCTCCTGTCGTGATCGACGAATCGCTGACCGGGCTGGATGCTTTGCTGCTTGCGCGGGATATGGGCTACACCGGAGCGGCGCTCAAGGCGTGTAAGGGGCAAACGCAAGCGATGCTATTAGCGGCCGCTGGACAAAAGCTTAAAATGTTTCTCTGCGTACAAGATCTTACTTGTCCCGGAGCCTCCTTGATTCAATCCGCGGGAATTGCGTCTCATGTGCCGGGTGTCGCCGGCATCGAAGCCAATGCGCGCGAATACGTTCCGGTTGCAAACAAAGATTGGGAAGACCGATTCCCCGGAATTTTCCATATTACCGACGGGCAACTGCGGACGGGCAATCTGACCGGCTTGGGGCTGGGAGCGGTTTGACGACTTCCGGTCCTCTTCCAGTCGCTCGCTGGATGGCTCGTTGGATGGCTCCGTGGATAACGGCGGGAGCGCGAAGTGGGCGCCGCGCATATAGCAACGAGACAACCAGACTTCGGTTTGAGTTCAGTTGCTCTATCCTGCTATTCGGCTTGTTTCTGAGTGCGCCGCTGCTCGCAGCCCAGAATGCTTCGCCGCCACAACCGATATCTCTTGAAAGTGGGAGGAAGCTATACGCCGAGCATTGCACGGGTTGTCATGGAGCGGACGCGCGCGGCACCGCGCAAGCTCCGAGTCTTCAGGGAAATCGCCGGCTGCGCCAGCGATCCATCGAGCAGCTACGTACTGTGATTCAACACGGTATCCCGGCTGCCGGTATGCCGGCTTTCAATCTTCCGATCCAGCAACTCGATGCACTCGCGGGTTTTGTGTATTCGTTGAACTCGTCGGCCGCGGAGAATGTTCTGTCGGGAAATCCGGCGGCAGGAAAGCAAATCTTCTTCGGCACGGCGCAATGCGCCACGTGCCACATGGTGCAGGGCCGTGGCCGCGCGATTGGTCCGGATCTATCGAACGTGGGTCGCGAGATGACGGTCAATGAGATTGAAGAGGCACTGCTGCACCCGGATCGGAGCATTACTCCTGGTTATGAAATTGTAAAAGTGCGTTTGGGGAATGGGCAAATTATCGAAGGCTTCGCGAGAGGCCGAACTAACTTTGACCTACAGTTGCAAGACTTCAACGGACGCTTCCGTCTGCTTCAGAGTAGTGAGATCTCCTCGGTCGATCGGGAACCGCGTTCTTTGATGGCGCCTTTGAAGGCGACTTCTGGCGAGCTTCAGGATCTGATCGCTTATCTGAGCCGGTTGACAGGCATTGAGCCGCAAACGCCTGTCGCCAACGAGTCCTCGGAGGCACATAATATTGACTTCGCGAGAATCCGTAATCCCCGCGCCGGCGATTGGCTGACCTATAACGGGAATCTGAGCGGAAATCGCTATAGCGATCTCAGTCAGATCAACGCTGCGAATATCGACAAGTTGACCGTGAAATGGATGTTTCCAATCGCCCATTTCGGGTTAGAAGTAACGCCCATCGTCGTGGATGGAATCATGTATGTCACCGGGCCGAATCAGGCACTCGCGCTCGATGCCCATACAGGCCGGCAGATCTGGCACTATTCACGCCCGCGCACCGAGGGGCTGTTTGGAGATGCATCGTTAGGAACAAATCGCGGTGTCGCCATTCTCGGCGGCAACGTTTTTATGGTCACGGATAATGCCCACCTGATTGCTTTGAACCGCACGACCGGCGCTCTTGTTTGGGAGGCCGTGATGCCGGACGAGGCTCAGCACTACGGCTCTACAATAGCGCCGCTAGTCGTCAAGGACACCGTAATTGCGGGGGTTTCGGGCGGCGACTGGGGCATTCGCGGATTCATTGCCTGTTACGATGCGTCAACCGGAAAGAGGATCTGGCGGCACTGGACCATTCCGGCGAAGGGAGAGCCGGGCTACGACACGTGGAAAGGGAGAGATCCCTCCGATGGAGGCGGCGCCACATGGCTGACGGGCAGTTATGATCCCGAAACCGATACGCTCTACTGGCCCACAGGCAATCCGTTTCCGGATTCCGACGACAGCAAACGTGGGGGCGACAATCTCTTTACGAATTGCATCCTCGCGCTGAATCCAGATACCGGGGCGTTAAAGTGGCATTACCAATTCACCCCGCATGATATTCGCGACCGAGATGCAACCGAGCCGCCAGTGTTGATCGACACGCGCTATCAAGGCAGGCAGCGGAAACTGCTGTTGCATGCCGATCGGAACGGTTTCTTCTATGTTTTGGATCGCACGAATGGCCAAGTGCTCCTCAGTAAAAGATTCCTGCATCGGGTGAATTGGGCTACTGATATTGGGTCGGATGGGCGTCCGAATCTCTCGATTGGGCATATATCTCGATCGGATCGCGAAGCGAGTTGCCCTGGCGATGCGGCGAACTGGAGTTCCACGGCCTTCAGTCCGGTGACGCGCCTTTACTATTTCCTGTCGCTTGAAGAATGCCAGCCGAACGAAGCCGCGGCCCATACCCTGGCTGTCAAACGGCAAAGCGAATCCGGCCAAAAATATTTGAGGGCCGTCGATATCGATACCGGCAAAGTCGCTTGGGAAATTCCACAGATTGGGCCGGTTTTGATGAAGACGTGGCCGGGTGTATTGGCGACGGCCGGTGGAATTGTGTTTTACAGCGATCCGAACGGAAGTTTTGCCGCGGTGGATGAGCGGTATGGCAAGCCGTTATGGCATTTCCCAACCAATGTCCTGATGAAAGCTTCGCCAATGACGTATATGGTCGACGGCAAGCAATTTATAGCGGTGGCAGCGGGCTCGGCGATCCTTTGTTTCGGTCTATAGCTCTAACCGAACCAGGGGCCGCGGCATTCGACAATGGGAATAATGACGAAAGTAGCGGTTTTAGACGACTGGCAGGGCGTGGCGCGAAGTAGCACCGATTGGTCACCCTTGACGGCAGTTGCCAGCGTGGTCTTTTTTGAGCAGCCATTCAACGATGAGAACGACGCCGTGGAGAAGTTGGCGGATTTCGAGATCGTCTTGTCCATGCGTGAGCGAACGCCGTTGCCCGGTTCATTGATTCATCGTTTGCCGAAGCTGCGCATGCTCGGTATTACCGGCTCGCGCAATCGCTCCCTGGATGTCGATGTCTGCACAAGTCGGGGCGTGCTTGTGTGCAACACCGTTGGTGTGGGCGGCAGCGAGGCCGCCACTGCCGAATTGGCGCTCGGCCTGTTGTTAGCCGCGGCCCGGGCAATTCCAGCGGCGGACGCCAATATCCGCGCCGGACGCTTTCAGGAAGGGTTGCCGGTTGGCGTTAGCTTGGCGGGGAAAACCATCGGGATCATCGGCCTTGGGCGCCTGGGCTCACACATGGCCCGCTATTGCCAGGCGCTGAACATGAATGTGCTGGCGTGGAGCCAGAATTTGACCGCGGAGAAAGCCCGATCGGCGGGCGCGGCTTTGGTTTCCAAAGAGGATTTGTTATCGCGCTCCGATGCCATCAGCATTCATGTGGTGTTATCGCCCCGCTCGCGCGGGCTGATTGGCGCCGCCGACATTGCGCGAATGAAACCGGGAGCAATCCTGATCAACACGTCTCGTGGTCCCATTGTGGACGAGGCGGCGCTGATCGATGCCGTGCGATCGGGGCGAATTATCGCTGGACTCGACGTCTATGACCGTGAGCCGCTGCCGCCAAATCATCCTTTGAGAAGCCTGCCGAATACGGTAATGACACCACATCTCGGCTACGGCGTGAAAGAGACGTGGGCAGAATACTACGGGCAAAGCCTGGAAAACGCACTTGCCTTTTTGAATGGAAAGCCGCTGCGGGTTGTGAATTCCGAAGCCCTTCGATGAAGATCCGCCATTGGGCCCAGCGGTTGGCTAAGGCGCGGGATTTATGGGTTGGTGCGCCATCGCCGCCGTTGCGCCCGATTGCGCTGCGGGTGTTCAATAGTGGGTGTGGGAATCGGCAACGGTCCGACTACTAACCCACGAGAATGCCGCGCATTGGAGGAAGTTCAATGGCTCACTGTTCCAGACGTGATTTCCTGAAGACCGGATTGGCCGCTAGCGCGCTCGCGGGCGCCGGAAGCTTGTCGTTGACCGCGGCGGGCGCGAAAGCAACAGATTGGGTAACGCTTGGAAAATCCGACGTCAAAGTAACGCGGCTCGCGTTTGGCACCGGGACCTTTAGCGGGCGAGTACAGCGCGATTTGGGACAGGACCAGTTTACGAGGCTGGTGCGCTACGCCTACGACAACGGCATTCGTTTCTTTGAGACTGCCGAATCGTACGACGAAATGCACAGGATGCTCGGCGTGGCTTTAAAAGGCATTCCGCGCGATAGTTACCGGCTCATGTCGAAAGTGACCACGCGCAAAGGTGTAGATCCCCAACAGAAGATCGATGAACTGCGTAAGCTCGCGAATACCGAGTACTTCGATGTGATGCTGCTGCATTGGCAGCATGTTGCGTCATGGCCAACCGACAGTCTTCGGTGGCAGGACGGCATCCAGGAAGCGCAATCGCGAAAGGCCGTGATCGCGCGCGGCGCATCGGTCCACGGACTTCCGGCGTTGCGCCAGGTTCCGGAAACCAAGTGGCTCGAAATTGCGATGATTCGGATGAATCATAAGGGCGTCGCAATGGATGCCATGGATTACAACACTTCCGGCCTGGGAAATGTAAGCGAAGTCGTCACGCGCGTGAAGCAGGCCCGGGAGGGCGGAATGGGTGTGATCAGCATGAAACTAGTGGGAGAGGGTAGGTTCACGCAGCGCGAGGACCGGCAGGCAGCAATGAAATTCGCGTTCAAGCACGCGGGCGTTAATTCCGTGACGGTTGGCTATAAGAACACAGCAGAAATTGACGAAGCCATTGCAAATCTGAATTTAGCTCTCGCTTAAACTCGTCTTCTTCTGCTTTCTCACCTATTGCCGAGCTGACAGTGGTGTTCGTTAAAGCGGGCGTATGATTGAGCCATGGCTGACACTGCGGGTCTCTTTCGGCGACTATTTCCGTTGATTTTCGTCTTCGCCGAAGTTGGAACGCTGGGCTTGATGGCCCAGGCAGCGGATCACGGCACAGGAAAAGATTGGCCCCAGTTCGGCTGGGATTTAACCAGCTCCAGCGCACCGCCGGACGCCACCGGCATTACTGCCGCGAATGTAGCCTCTCTCAAACGGCGCCAGGTTGACCTCGACGGCACGGTGGATGCCTCAGTCATTTATCTCCATCAGGCCACCATAAAGGGCTCGAAGCACGACGTCTTTTTCGTGACTACCACCTACGGGAAGACGATTGCCGTGGATGCCAACGACTGCGCCATTCTATGGGAATATACGCCGTCCAAATACTCCACCTGGGAGGGTACCCGTCAGATCACTAACAGCACTCCGGTAGCCGATCCCGACCGCCAGCACATCTATGCCGCGGCGCCCGACGGCGCCATTCGAAAGCTCGCCATTTCCGACGGGCACGCGCTGTGGACGACTCCGATTACGCTGCTGCCGCGACGGGAGAAGATCACATCGCCACTGAAGGAGTTTCGCGGCCACATCGTTGCCGTCACTGGCGGCTATGTCGGCGATCAGCCGCCTTATCAAGGACACGTCGCCATCCTCGACGCTCAGAGCGGTAAGCTGCTGCACGTATGGAATTCGCTCTGCAGCGACCGCGCCGGCTTGATTGAGCCCAGTTCCTGTCCGGATGCCCAATCCGCGATTTGGGGGCGCGCCGGGGCGACCATCGATGTCACGACCGGCAACATATTTGTGGCAACGGGCAACGGTCCTTATGACGGCAAAACGAATTGGGGCGATGCCCTGATCGAACTGAATTCCGACGCCACACGGATGCTCGGTAACTACACTCCCACCAATAACACCGAACTCAATGACCGCGATCTGGACGTCGGTTCGACTTCACCCGTGCTTCTGGGCGGCGACAATTTGGCGCAAGGAGGCAAAGACGGGCAGATCCGCCTGCTGAGCATCAAGGCGATTGCGGGAACCGCTCCACATAAGGATCATGAACGACAGACTGTGTCCACACCATCGGAGGCTGATTTGTTCACCGCTCCGGCGGTGTGGCGTCATAGTGGGAAGACGTGGATGTTTGCCGCCGACAAAGGCGGGACTGCGGCCTGGACGCTCAAAGGCGGCAAGCTGGTCTCGATGTGGAAGGACGGCAATGGCGGAACCAGCCCGGTTGTAGCCGGCGGCTTGCTCTATGTCTACAATCCTGGCGGCGGGCTACGCGTTTACGATGCCGTAAAGGGAAATCAAATCACCGATCTCGAAAGCGGCAGGGGCCACTGGAACAGCCCTATCGTGGTTGACGGCAAAATCGCTCTCCCCGAGGGAAACGCCAATAAGCACGCATCCACTGGCGTGCTCGACATCTGGGCCCTGCCGGCCGGACATTGAAACGCCGCCCCGGCAGGACGGTGCAATCAAGCGGTTACTCGTATCGTAGAGCTGTAATCGGATCGATCGCGCTCGCTCGTCGCGCCGGGATAAGGCCTGAAATCAACGCTACGAGCCCCAAAATCGCAACGACGGCGGCGCCGGTCCACACATCGGTCGGCGTCACGCCGAATAACTGCGAAGAAACATATTGGCTCAAGAAGTATGCGCCGGGGATGCCTACTACGAGCCCTTCTCCCAAGAGGATCGGCGCCTCGCGCATCACCAGCCACAGCACCTGCCATCGCGGTGCGCCCAGCGCCATTCGCAACCCGATCTCTCTGGTCCGCCGCGTAACCGCGAACGCCATCACGCCATAGAGCCCAAGCGCGGCCAGCACCGTCGCAAGCATGCCAAAAACCACTGACAGCGAAGCGATCAGCCGCTCCGTGCTCAACGTCTCGTCGAGCTGATTTTCCAGAGTCTTCAAGTCGTACACCGGCAGCGAGCCGTCAAGTTTCGCCACAATGCCTCGCAGCGTCGCGAAGAGCGCCGCTGAGGGCTTTGTGGCACGGACATAGAAAGTCACGGCTCCGGGGGTAGCCGATTCCAGATACGGTAGAAATACTTGCCGCCGCACACCCTCGCGAGGACCTGCAAAAAGCGAGTTTTCCACCTCCCCGACGATTCGTATGGCGGGCTTCGTACCGAGCCCGTGACAGCAGCCGATAAGCCGGCCGATCGGGTTTTGGCTGCCAAAGAAGTGTTCCGCGAACTCGCGATTCACGATAGCCACGTTCCACGGTTGTGGATCGTTTCCGCCATCCACCCGATCACGATCGTCGAAATCCCGGCCCTGGAGCAGAGGTATGCCCATTGCTCGCCAGTAGCCTGGCGACACCAGGTTGTAATAAGCCTGCATGTCCTCCCCCCGCTCTGCATGATGGCCCGCTACAACAACAGTCAGGTCCCACTCACGACCGTTGAGCAGCGGCCACATCGCATAGGCAGCCGACTTTACGCCGGGCTGCTCTCGAATTTCGCGCAGAGCTTCGCCATAAAAAGCGCGGGTACGCCCAACGGTGTAGCCGTTCTTCGCCGGGTCTATCTGAAACGAAACCAGATTCCTGGCGCTCTTGAACCCCGTGCGAGTGTTCTCCAGATTGGCGAGCGTCTTTGCAAAGAGCCCAGCCCCCATGAGTAATAGAAACGAGAGCGCTACCTGAGCTGTAACCAGCGCCTTCCTGAATCTCGCCGCGCCGCCGCCTCCCGTCACGGCGCTCGCGAGGTCCTTCAGCGTGGTCAGCATGTCTAGTCTGGTCGCTTGCAGCGCGGGAGCTAAGCCGAACAGCAGCCCGGTTGCGAGGGCCACGCCAATACTGAACAGCAGGATTCGCTCGTCTGGCTGCGCGCGCAGCATCAGCATTCCGCCCGTCGACGGCAGCATGCTCAGCAGTGCGCGTGTCGCCGCCACGGATAACGCGAGGCCGAACGCCGCGCCCGTCAGAGACAGCAACACGCTTTCCACTAATAGTTGTCTGATCAACGTCTTTCGTCCCGCCCCGATAGCCAGGCGCACTGCTATTTCTTTTTGCCGCGCCATGGCGCGCGCGATCAGCAGGCTCGCCACGTTCGAGCACGCAATCACGAGAATCAGGCCCGCCATACACATCAGCACAATAAGCGCGGTCGAGTATTGCCGGCGTAGACCCGAGTAGCCATTGGCTGCTGTCTCGACCAGCACCGTGCGCTTCAGAAACCGATTGCGATCATACTGCGAGATCCGGAGCAGCGCCGGTTCTTCGATTTCCTGCTGCAGGATCTGGTGCAACAAGGGTTGCAAGGAGGCGCGCGCCGATTCAACGGTGTACGCTGGCTTCAGACGGGCGAAGATCTGTACCCATTGACTCCGGCGGTTTCCCAGGTCATTTCGGCCGGGAGTCATCACCGGCGTCATCAGGATCGGAACACGAATATCCGGTGAACTAGCGGGATCCAGCCCGGCGAACCCTGCGGCCGACACACCCACGATTTCCATTGGGTATTTGTCGACCAGGATCTTTTTGCCCACAACGTTCGGGTCGCCTCCGAAGCGGCTCAACCAGTAGTGGTGACTCAGAACGACGGAAGGTTGTCCCTTGTAAACCCGGTCATCGGTTTCTGGCGAGAATACCCGTCCAACGGCTGGTCCGATACCGAGAGCCTGAAAGTAATTGCCGGAAACCAATTCCGCGTTAACCCGTTCCGTGCCGCCGTCGATGGCCACGGACGATGGCGTCTCAAACCGGCAGAATACAAATTCAAATGCCTCGGCCTTGCGCTGGAAATCTTGATACATCGGATAAGAAGCTGCGCGTTGGCCGATGTTGTTCCCGAAGTGCGGGGGCGTCGGCCAGATCATGACGAGCCGCTCGGGATCGTGCACCGGCAGCAGCCGAAGCACAAGCTGGTCCAGCAGCGTGAACACCGCGGTATTCGCTCCGATGCCAAGCGCGAGCGATAGAACGGCGATGGCCGTGAACAATGGATTCAATCGAAGCTGGCGCGCGCCATAGCGTATATCGCGCCAAAGCGTTTCGAGCGCTCTGATCGTCTGCAGCTCTCTCCGGTCCTCCTGGAGCAAACCAATATTGCCGAATTGGCGCCGTGCCGCCGAATGCGCATCACCGGGTCCCATGCCCTGGCGGATATACCGTTCCGCCAGCAGGCTCAAGTGCGCCCGCATCTCTTCGTCGAAGTCACAATCCGGGTTTCGCTTACTGAATAGCCCTCTCAGCTTCGCCCAGGCGCTTCTTCCTATGGACATTGCATAGAAGGTATCATGAGCCCTATGGAATGTCCATAGGCCGGTGAAGGCAGTGCGATTGTGGCTAACGAATGGCGTTTCGGAAATACAGTAGGTATCGAAGAGCCGGGTTTGGACACCGCCCCCAGAGCTTTCAGCGTCTTCAACGGAGTGCCCATGGCCCTGCGTGCCACCAAAGTGATGAAGACGCCCGGTTACCTGCACCGAACCGCGGCTGTAAAGGAGTACGCATGGCCCTGGGGGCCGCGGAATCGGATGAAGACGTGCGGTTGCCTGCACCGAACCGCGACCGTGAGGGAGCGGACGTCTTTACCGGCGTCTCAACGGAGCGTTCCCGTTGCAATACTTACGAACAGCCGTACTAACGAATGGCGGGCGATTCCCAGACGGACCGGTTCACTAGCGATTCGGGACGTCTCCCATTCAACACGGAAAGTATATTGCGAGCGGCCATCAAACACATTTCGCGCCGCGTATCCTCGGATGAGCTGGCGATATGCGGCGTCAGAACGACGTTCCGAAGGTTCAGGAGCTCAGGATTGATTCGCGGTTCCCGTTCGAAAACGTCAAGCCCGGCCCCGGCGATCCATTTTTGTTGAATGGCCTTTACAACGGCCTGTTCATCCACAACTGCTCCGCGCGAAGTATTGATCAGAATAGAGGTTTTCTTCATCAGGCGCAGTTGGGGTTCTGCTATCGATTTGCGTGTCTCTTCTGTAAGGGGGACGTGCACGCTAACGAAGTCCGATTCGCGTAGCAGTTGCTCCTTCGATACGAACGTCGCGGCTAATTCGCCTTCCAGATCTTTAGAAGCCTTGCGCGCATCATGATAGAGAATCTTCATCGAAAATCCCCGGCCGCGGCGGGCCACGGCCGCCCCGATCCTTCCGAGCCCGAAGATTCCAAGTGTCCGGTGATGAACGTCGTGCCCCGCGAAAAAGTCGATACTGCCTCGGGTCCAGCGGTCTTCAAGAAGGTATCGATTCGCTTCCACAACTCGCCGTGAGATAGCAAGCAAAAGAGCGAATGCAAAATCCGCCGTAGTCTCGGTGAGCACGTCCGGAGTGTTCGAAATCAAAATACCCAGTTCTGAAGCAGCCGCGATATCCACATTGTCGAATCCCACTCCGATATTCGCGATGATCCGCAGGTCTGTCAGCGAGTGCAGCAATTCTACTTGGAACCGTTGTGTATTCGGCGTCAGGATGCCCATGGCGCCCTGCGCGCGCCGGAGCAACTCCGCCGATTCCAGTCGGTCGTCGGAGTCGTTATAGTCGAGTTCGGCGTGACCGCGAAGAATCTCGACCGCTTCCGGGTAAACGCGCCGCGTGATCAGCACCTTCGATTTGGTTTGCGTCATGCCGGTTCCGGTTAAGTGATCGATTGGCTCGCTAGGTGGCTTCAGTGGAGAAGTCGATCGCGCAGCGCCCCGGCTGTAAAGCCAGATTCGCAGGCTAAATCAAGTATCTTGCGCTCGGCGGACAAAATCCGCTGAATGGCATCGGGAAGAGCCTCGCGCTTCTGCCCGGGAACCCTGATGATGCCGTTTTCATCTCCATGCAATAGATCGCCGGGATGCACGGTCATTCCAAGCACTTCGCAGGGGACATTCGACCGCACGATTCGAAAATTTGCGTGGCTCGAAACCGCGCCTCGCGCAAAATAGTGAAAGCGCAACTTCCGAACAGCCGATAAGTCGCGAACGGCGCAATCGCTGACCAGGCCGATCCCGCCGAGAGAACGGAAGATTGTCGACATCACTTCACCGCAATGCACCGCGCGGTCGCGATCTCCGCCAATCTCCTGAAAAACCACGACGGCTGGCTTGGTCGACCGTTCTACCGCTTCAAACAGGTCTAGAAACGCGCTCTCGCTCTTCGGATTGGCGTCCGTTACGGTTTCGACATGCGCCGTTACGGCGTACCCGCACATCACACCCAACTCCGGGAACAGGCAGCGCAGGTTGAGAGAGGGAAAGCCCTCTGAATGCGAACAAACGTCCAGTGTTTCGATTGCATTTGCTACAGTCGGCGTGTCTATCGTCTTGAGAAATTCGATCAGTTCGAGTTCGTTACCTAAATGGGCGCTCATATCGGTGGCTGAAGCTTGATCTTACCCGATGCTACGCTTGCAACGCCGGTGCTAGTTTTTGATGGCATTAGGGAGTTGATTCGCGTGTCGCATGTATGCGCTCATGTAGTCCAGAAATGCGCGTGCGTACCGATCGAGATTTTCCATGTTCCCGCCGCCCCGGAGTGGCGAGCACATCTCGTAGGCAACCGTGCCGTTGAAGCCGCCAGAACAAAGAGCGTCGAAGAAGCCTCCGTAATCAATCGACCCTTCGCCCATTGGCACGGCCTGTGCGCGGGGCGTCTGCCGTTCGTAGTTCACAAGCGCCGGAATGTAGCGGTGACGGGATCGCAATTGGTAGTCCGCGACGGTCGTGTGAATGGTCATCGCTGCCAATTTACGTGCGGCGCGTCCGATATCTTCCCCCTGCAGCGCCGGCGCCCACGCGTCAAACATCGCGCGGCAATTTGGATGATTTATCTCCGAAATCAGATCGTGCAGACTCTCGAAATCGTTCGCGATGTCATGATGGTTCTGCACGCCAAGCACAACATCGAACTCCGCCGCGCGTTGCGCGGCTTCACGCAAGCTCTTCACAACCAGGTTCCACTGCCGGTCGAACGGCGCTACGTTCTCCTCATAACCTGTGAATACACGAATAGTTTCGGCGCCCAAATCCTTTGCGGCCTTTGCCAATTCGGTCAGATACTGAATCTGCATCTCGGAGTGAGGAATCTCGGCGTGGATCGCATCGGCCGTAAAGTTTGTGTAGGCAGCGATGCAGACGTGTTCAAGCTGCCGCTTCTCAATTCGCCGACTCAGGGCGCTGCATTCGCGCGGACCATAGTCGAGGAGGGAGAAATGGGGCCTTTTCGCCATTAACTCGACGCCCTGAAATCCAAGGTCCGCCGCCTTATCAATGAGTGCATCGAGCGGCAGAAGTTGCTGGCCCCATGATCCGGAATAGCTGACGGAGTGTAAAAGGACGCCTTTGATCATAAGATGATAGTTTGCGATACGAATTCTTGCCAAGCAATGACGCTCTCTTCGGATAGGTGAGAGCATCCAGAACTTATACTATGAGCCTAGTCAAACGGCGCGGCAAGAAAAAATACCAGCAAATTATCTTAAAGCTCTTTCTGAGCATCGAGGTCCCGATTTTCTTGATGGGAATTTTGCGAGCGAGAAAAGTTTCACAAAAGTGCTAAACTGCGTGACGCATGCGGAAGAAAGTCACCCTGAGGGAGATTGCGCAAGCGGCTGGAGTGAGCATTCCTACCGTTTCGCGCGTTCTCAACGAATCCGCTAAGGTACATCCCGATATCGTAAAACAAGTTCGGGCCGCGGCGGCAAAGCTGGGAACTCCCATTCAATCGCCAAGCCGAAGGCGCGCCATTGCGTTTTTATTGGGCAACCGCCCTATTACTCATCCGTTCCATTCACATGTGATGTTGGGGGCGGAAGCCTATTGTACAGAGCACGATTATAACGTTGTCTTTCTGGCGCTTCACTATTCGCTGCACGGCAAGATCCGTCAACTTCCCACGCCAAGACTCCTGGAGAAGCGAGGCGCAGTCGATGGCTTCATGCTTGCTGGGGTAAATTCAGCGAGTCTTGTCGAACTCGTGGTTAATACGAATCTACCCTGTTCTGTCTACGCGACTACCTTGATCGACGACGATAATCCGGACGGTTGCGGCAAGGTATGGACCGACGACGCGGCCGGCGCCTCCGAAATCACACGCTACCTGCTCGGGCTTGGCCACGAGCGGATTGGCTGGGTTGGTAATTGCCGTTATCCGTGGTTTCGACGCAGATCCGAGGGGTATCGAGCGGCGATGGAAAAGTCCGGGAATGAGGCTCATGTCCTCTCGATGGAGTCCGACGACGAGCATCAGGTCGGATACGTTGCTACAAAAACGATTCTCGATAATCCGCGCCATTCCGGTTTGACAGCCATCGCCGCGGGCAACGATCGTGTCGCTCATGGAGTATACGAAGCCCTTCGCGATTTGAACCTCACGACTGGCCGGGACGTGAGCGTCACAGGCTTTAACGACACACTCGAAGCGGTAATACTCCACCCGGCGCTCACCACGATGCGAGTCTTCGCCGAGCAGGTCGGCCGCCGTCTGGCCGAGCAGGTGATCGCTCGAATTGAGGGAGACACAGTGGTATCGCAAGCGATCTCGGTGCCCACTCAACTCATTCGCCGGGACTCGTGTTTGCGTTTGCCGGCCACCGCTTGATGCGCGCTGGCTGCGCTGCGCCTTTTGCGCGTGAAAAAGTTGCTGAAAAGTTTCTATTGACAGATTTCTCACAATGCCATACACTTTCGTCTCATGACGCGTTTCCATTTGTGGGTGGTGGTGATGCTGTGTGCAAGCAGCGTTTTGAGGGGGCAAGCGGTAAACGGATCGTTAATAGGAACAATTACGGATACTTCCGGCGCCGGCGTGCCCGGCGCACAAGTGACGCTCACCGAAGCAAATACGGGTGTCGAGCGCGCCGCAACGACGGCATCTTCCGGCAATTACAGCTTTCCTAGCTTGCAGCCCGGAAGCTATACAGTCTCCGTTGAACAACAAGGATTCCAGAAGGCTGCCCGCGAAAAGGTTGATGTCACCGTCAATAGCACCGTCCGCGTCGATCTTACGCTTCAGCCAGGCAGCGTGAATGAAACGATTACGGTCACCGCGGCGACACCACCGCTGAAAACGGATCGTGCCGATACCGGGCGCACGATTGAGAGTCGAACTTTGGAAGACTTGCCGGTCGGCGCCCAACGCCAATTTCAAACCCTGACGAATCTGGTGCCCGGCACGACCCGCGCCTTTCGGCCGCATTCGCAATTCTTCAATCCACAGAACGCCTTGTCTACCCAGGTGAATGGCCAGAGCCGCCTGGCCAACAACCTCCAGTTCGAAGGCGTGGATGACAATACGCGGACCGGCCTTCTGCAAGTCATGATTCCGCCGATTGAGGCGTTGCAAACCGTCGACGTCTCCACCAGTAATTTTGATGCCGAATTGGGACGGGCTACCGGCGCCGTGACGAATATTGTCCTCAAATCCGGAACCAATGAGTTCCACGGTCAGGCCTACTGGTACAACCGCGTCAGCGCATTATCGGCCCGGAACTTCTTCGATCCTGTCCGGAGCCATTTTGTGTATAACTACGTTGGCGGCCAAGCCGGCGGACCGATTGTCAAAAATAAGCTTTTTTTCTTTGTCGATTACCTGCGGCAAATGGACCACCGCTACAACGTGGACCGGTACACCTTGCCACTGGCGCCGTTCCGCGGCGGAGATTTCAGCGCGTCTCCCACCACAATCTACGACCCCACTACGGGTAATCGGGATGGAACGGGGCGCGCTCCTTTTTCGGATAACATTATTCCGGCGAATAGAATTCAAACGATCCCTCAAAAAATTATGGGGTTCGTTCCTCTTCCCAATTTACCTGTCAGCAACAACAATCCAACTAACGACTACTACGAGCTGATCCCATTTGTACGCAATACCAACCAGTATGACGTGAAGGGCGACTACAATCCCAATGAGCGGGAACATATCTCGGTACGTTATAGCTATGAGAATCCCGAGACGACCGATGGATCGTCATTCGGACTGGCCGGCGGACCGCATAATGGCGGGTTTCAAGGTACGGGAAGGCAAGGGACGCATGATGGCGCGATCAATTGGGACCATGTGTTCAGCCCGACGTTCGTTATGCAGATGCGAGCCGGCGTAAGCCGATACCGTAACGATGCGCAGCAGTTCGATTACGGGACAAACGCCTCCGAAGAACTGGGAGTGCCGGGAGTGAATACGCAACCATTTACCAGTGGCCTCGTGGGAATTCAGGTTGATGACTACTCGAACCCCCTTGTCGGGTACTCGCCGAGTCTCCCGTGGATTCGCGCCGAGACTAATATCGATGTCGTCGATAACTTCAGTAAGACCTTCAGTAAACACACTTTGAAATTCGGCGCGGACTTGCGGCGCATTCGAGACGATTTACTGCAGACTGAAACTTTCGGAGCTCGCGGTCTCGTCAAGTATGGCGAAAACCAGACGTCACTCAAGACGGAAGGCGCGACGGAGCCTTCGAGCTATGCGAATTCCTTTGCAAGTTTTCTGCTCGACGCCCCTTACAATTCCGGGCGAGATCTGCCGATTATCTTCCCGGCATACCGGGCTTATCAATTTTTCACTTACGTCAACGACCAATGGCTGGTGACGCCTAAACTTACGTTGAACCTGGGTCTGCGTTGGGAGCTGTATCCTTCGGCTACGCCCGCTCACACCGCGGGGTTTTCGAATTACGATCCCGCAACCAATAGCCTGGTTATCGCGGGCGTGGGTGGGAACCCGCTAAATCTCGGCCGGGAAACTCACTACAACGACTTCGCGCCGCGATTTGGACTGGCGTATCGCGTGACGGAGAAGACTGTCGTGCGGGGAGGATTTGGCATTAGTTATTCGCCCTTCCCTGACGATTCGTACGCCTATAATTTCCCCGTCAAACAAAACAATTCGTACACTAACGATGGCGGCTATGGAATTGCCACTTTACCGGGCGGCGCAAACGTAACTCTGGCACAAGGTTTTCCGGCGCCCACACTCGTCTCGATTCCCGATAACGGAATCATTCCCAACGCCGATATTAACCAACTGTATTTTGTTGTGAATAAGCATTTCAGGCAACCTTATGTGGAATCGTGGAATCTGGCCGTCCAACAGGCGCTGCCTGGCAAC